>WNGP01003921.1_pt1 | contig 12434 bp, 12 predicted proteins | sample 5407671 | NCBI WGS metagenome assembly WNGP01 (sample SAMN13153381, study PRJNA577476) | soil metagenome | isolation source: 40 cm soil or saprolite under Garry oak tree replicate 2 | place: USA:California | collected 2016-06-15 | reverse complement strand
TTATGCGCAATGGGAAGACGCAGGACCTTTCCGCACCGATTATTGGCAATATGTCTTTGGCAACGAACGTCCGAAACCCAATCTGAACAGAGGCGCGGGTCTCGATGTCTCTCCCGCTGTGCGTGACTATCTCGGATTACACGACACGGATGTGACGGACTGGCGCTTCGTGGAGTTTAGCGAAGTATCGCGTGGGCCGTGGTCGACGCTCGGAGACAACAACACATTTGTGATTAGCGATCGCAAAACAGGCGGGGAATTGGCCGAGGCATCAAGGCGCTGAAACCCGTGCGATGGCGCGATAAGCCAATAGCTGGTTTCGATGACCGTCATTCATCGGCACCGACAACGAAAAACTTTCCGGCGCTGCGATGCGCGTCAGCTACGAAGATTGTTTGACGGTTAGAATCCGCGGTTGAGACGCATCCCCAACTCCAACGGGCTTGCTGAGTTTGTCTGCGATGATTTCCCGGTGATTCGCGCGGCGCGACCTTTTCCAATCTTCGCTAGCGCGCAGGAGCTTCACTTGCCCCTGCCGGAGCCGTGGATGAAGTTTTGTCCTTACGCCGATGAAGAGTCTCAAAAACCATTTCGTATATGCCACGGTCGCTGTTTTAGCTGCGTGCCAGACGCCACCAGCATCAAATCAGGGAACCCCACGCAACCAGCCCGCCGCTCTAATCGGGCAGTCAGCCTCTCCGTCGTCGCAATACGAGATCGATTCTTTTGGCCCTCTCCAGCCACCAAATTTCCCTGGTTTTCACGGCGGTAGCAACAGAGGGCCGTGACAAGCGGAATCAAGTGGATCGCACGCTGATTCGCGAGCATCCGCGCCTGAGACGCAGCTACATTCCAATTTTCGATCCGCTCGGCTCCGCTGTGCTTCGATCAGGACAAGTTTTCAGATTTACGATTTGTCGATCCGTCCGCCTTGCGATTCGGCTTGCTGGTGGCGATGCTTGCGAAAAAAATTCTGCAAAATCGCTGCGCATTCATTCTGAAGGACGCCCGATGTCATTTCGCACCGGTGATTTAAACTTGGCAGTTGCACGAGGTTGATAACACTTCCGGCTGCGCCGGCGCGAGGGTCAGCGCAGCCAAAGATTAAACGGCGAAGTCGCACGTTGACAATTGCGCCTGCACACATTGCGCACGGCTCCTTGGTTACGTAAAGATCACAATCGGTAAGTCGCCAATCCCCGGCGGCTGCCTCCGCCTGTGTCAGCGCCAGCATCTCCGCATGCGCGGTTGCGTCTTTCAACAACTCAACCTGATTATAGGCGCGCGCGATGATTTTGCCTGCTCGAACAACAACGGAGCCAACCGGCACTTCGTCGGCGTCGAAAGCTTTTTGCGCCTGTCGCAACGCTTCGCGCATGAAACCTTCATCGCTCGGCAAATCCATGATCATTTCAGGCACGTTACAATGGTTAAAAGAGTTACAAACTTACAAAGGGGTGTCCGCTGCAACGTTGTAACGTTTTAACTTTCGTTGCCGGTGGCAACCGGCCGTAACTTGGGCACAGTCCGCATACGTCCGCGCAGACTTACGCTGGCGAACTTAATTGTATGCTAATGAAAAGATTATTCTTCATCCCGGCGATATTATTTCTCTCACTCGTCACGGCTGGCGCCACCGAACAGGGTGTCGTCGACCACTGCGCTGCGACCATCCGCGCTTTCCGCCAGATGCCTGAAAAAGGAATTCCGAGAGACGTGCTGCGACATTCCAAAGGGCTCGCCATCATGACCGTCTTCAAAGCCGGATTTATTTTTAGCGGCAAAGGCGGCCAAGGCGTCGTGGTCGCTCGCACAGGTCACGGCTGGTCCGGGCCATCGTTTATCGCCACAGGCGGCGCAGGTTGGGGTCTTCAGATCGGTGCGCAGGTGACCGATTTCGTGATTGTTCTCAACAATGACAGCGCCGTGCGAGCATTTTCCCGTGGAGGCAACGTCACGATCGGCGCGGATGTCAGTGCTGCGGCAGGACCGGTAGGCCGCACTGCGTCGGGCGCAGTCGCACCGACGGCTGCGGTTTACACCTACAGCAGGAGCAAAGGTCTCTTTGCCGGCGTGTCCCTGGAAGGCGCAGTAATAGGAACGCAAAGGGATTCCAATTCCCGCTATTACGGCCGGCCTGTCAGGGCAGATGAGATTCTGAGCGGGGTCACAGCTCCGCCACTGGGCGCTGCGCCGCTGCGCCGCGTGCTTGGTCACTAACTTCAGGTAATTCGAAATCGGAGTAACGGTTCCTAGATCTGCCGCCGACGGGCGGCGCCCACGTGAGTCGTTAAAAAGGTTACATCGTTACATCGGATTCAACGATTCAACGCTTTGTCGTTGGATGTTCGATGTTGGCTCTTCCGTGTTCTCTCAATTGTCAGCACCGCAGATAACGGAGTGCTTGCCGAACAAAACTCTTCGGCATATTAGGGACTGCTCATGCACGACAACATCGAATCGCATTTGGTCGAGAACCGCGTTTTCAAACCCCCGCCGGATTTCGCAAAGAAGGCACGGATCAAAAGTTTCGATCAATATCGGCGGATGTATCGAGAGTCGATCGATCAGCCGGCCAAATTCTGGGCGCGCGAAGCGAGTGAGCTGGTCTGGCGCGCGCCATGGAAAAAAGTCCTGGAATGGAAAGCGCCATTCGCGAAGTGGTTCGTTGGCGGCAAACTCAACATCTCGGAAAATTGTCTGGATCGGCATCTAGCCGGACCGCGCCGGAATAAGGCGGCGATTCTCTGGGAGGGCGAACCTGGCGACAAGCGCACGCTTACCTACCAGCAATTGCATCACGAAGTCTGCCGGTTCGCGAATGTGCTGAAACGGAACAAGATCAAGAAGGGCGATCGCGTTATCATTTATCTGCCAGCGATTCCCGAAGCCGCCATAGCAATGCTGGCCTGCGCACGCATCGGTGCGGTGCATTCGGTCGTCTTCGGCGGGTTTAGCGCGGACAGCATTCGTGACCGAATTGCCGACAGCGGCGCCATCGCTGTCGTGACAGCGGATGGCGGATATCGCCGCGGCGGAATTGTGCCATTGAAAAAAAATGTCGATGACGCGCTGCGCGGTGGCACGTCGATTAAACGCGTGATCGTTTTTCGCCGCGCAGGAAGCGAAATTCACATGGAAGAAGGCCGCGATGTCTGGTGGCACCGGGAACTGGAGTATGTCGATGCAAACTGTCCGCCGGCATCACTCGATAGCGAGCATCCGCTTTACCTTCTCTATACGAGCGGTTCCACCGGGAAGCCGAAGGGGATCTTGCATACCACTGGCGGTTATCTCGTCGGCGTTTACTCGACCATGAAGTATGTCTTCGACATTCGTGATGAAGACATTTTTTGGTGCACCGCCGATGTCGGCTGGGTGACCGGCCACAGCTATATCGTTTATGGTCCGCTGGCGAATGGTGCGACGACCGTGATGTACGAAGGCGCACCCAATTGGCCCGAGCCCGATCGTTTCTGGAAAATCATCGAAGAATATCGAGTCAACATTCTTTACACCGCTCCGACAGCAATCCGCGCTTTCATTCGCTGGGGCGACGATTGGGTGGCGAAACATGATCTCTCATCACTCCGCTTGCTTGGCACGGTCGGCGAACCAATCAATCCGGAAGCATGGATGTGGTATCACAAAAACATCGGCGGCGGCCGGTGCCCGATTGTCGATACGTGGTGGCAGACCGAAACCGGGTCGATTCTGATTACGCCTCTTCCCGGTGCAATTCCGACAAAACCGGGGAGCGCAACGCTCCCGTTCTTCGGCGTAGCGCCAGCCATTGTGGATGAAAAGGGACATGAAGTCGGACCGAATGTCGGCGGTAAATTAATCCTTCGCCGGCCCTGGCCTGCGATGTTGCGTACGATTTACGGGGACAAAGCGCGCTATCGACAGCAATACTGGAGCGAATTTAAGGGGAATTATCTCACCGGCGACGGAGCGCGCCGCGATGAAGACCGCTATTTCTGGATCGTTGGCCGGATCGATGACGTCCTGAACGTCGCCGGGCACAGGCTCGGCACATCAGAGATTGAAAGCGCGCTTGTCAGTCACCCGCGAGTCGCCGAGGCAGCCGTGGTCGGCAGGCCAGATGAGTTAAAGGGCCAGGGCGTCGTCGCATTCGTGACGCTGAAAACAGGCGTTGATCCCTCGCGCGAACTGAAGGCGGAACTGCGCGATCACGTTGGCATACACATCGGCGGAATCGCGAAGCCGGACGAAGTTCGCTTCGCCGAAGCGCTGCCGAAAACACGCAGCGGCAAAATCATGCGCCGCCTTCTCAAAGAGATCGCAAGTGGCGCAAAGGTCACCGGCGACACAACTACGCTGGAAGATTTTAGCGTCCTGGCAAGATTAAGCGAGCCGGAAGAATGATTCATGTAGCGGCGCTCCATCAGCACCGCACTTTTTCTAAGAGCAATGTCGCATCCCAATTGATAACGCGACCCCAAATGCTTCGGAGCCGCTACAAATTTTGGATTTGTAGCCACGTCAAATGAGATAGCATTACGCCGTGAGTTTCATACGCACAGGTTTTCGCGAAATCGCGCTGAAGATTAAACGCCAGCGTACGCGCATGGCGCTGCGGCACGAGAGGCGGCTCCTCCAAAAAAGTGAAATAAACCTCGGCCGCGAAGGCACTGCGCAAGCGGCCAATTTCCCCGAGCTACGAAATGAAATCGTCGCGCTCAAGAAACTGGAGCAGGAACAAAAAGAAGTCGCGCTCCGGATCGCGCAGATCGAGGAAGGGATCAAAAAGATCGAGCAACAACGGGAACAAAACACGCGCGACCAGAATGCCGCCATTGTGAAGCTGGAAGCGGAGAAAAAGCCGCTCTTCCAGCAGCGCAATCAGGCGAAGAACACCGTCGACCTTTGCGAACGCGAACTAGCCGCGGTGGAGCGCCGCATCCAGGAACGCGAAGCAGCCGATCGTGATCTGTTGAAAGAATTGTCCAATCTGCATGCGCTAAATCCGCCCCCTCCAGATTTGGAAGCCCGATCAGCAAACATCAGCGCACGACGCGCCCGCCTTCCGGAAGAGCGCGCCGAACTCGTCCGGGCGCGCCAGGGCAGCGCAGATGCAGCGCGTCTCGCCAGGGAGAAGCTAACCGCGGCAGAAGGTGAACTCTCGGTCGTGGAAAAAAACATGGAGCGGGTCCGGGGTGAATTTGAAGCGCGCGACCGAAAACTAAACGATAGCATTCGCACCCAACAGGAAGCAGTCCGGGAAGCGCGCGCACACCATCAGACAGTCGAGGAGCGGAAAAATCCCGCCTATTTGAACATCGGACGTCATCTCGTTTCTCAGGGCATTGCTCCACCGAATGCGTCGCATCTCTTGACCGCAGCGCTTCGCCGCCGGGAGGCGGTGGATCGACATTTGCAACGCAGGGCAGAGCTAGCCTTGCTCTCCAGCCAGATCGATAAACAGGAACTGCGGAGATTCTACTTCAGCGTCATTTCCGTCCTCGCACTGCTGGCGATCATCCTGCCTCTAACTCTCCAATCTCCGCGCAAGCGCGAATGGTTACCGCAAGAGACCGATACCATTTTGTCCATCAATACCGACCAATTCGAACGCGCGGATCTCCCGAAGCGCTGGCGCAAAGATCAACCAAAGGTCTGGCCAAAACTCTGGTCAGGTTTGATCGGCGCCGCCGCATCGACTCCGGGATTAGAGTTGCCTCGCGACGCCGTGCGCATCACTCGTGCTGCATCCACCGACGAGTCGGGAAGAACGCGAGAGTTCGTCCTGGTCGAGGCGCGCCGTGATGTCTCCCGGGCGGTTCGGACAATATCGGGCGACAAGTCTTTCGAAAAGCGTACGATCAGCGGCTTGCCAGTCTGGGAACGACCTCCGGACTTTGCCGTTGCCCGGGTGGGACCGGCGACGCTGGCCGTCGGCGCACTCAATGAAGTAGACGAGCTGGTTCTCGTTCGGCTTGGTATGAAGCCAGACCTGAAAATCACTGGTCAACTTTTCGATCGTCTCCAGGCTCTCGATCGCGAGAGTGCGCTGCGACTCATCTCGCGCAATCCGCCCGATCTCTCACGCGTTTTCCATCCGATCTTTGCGCGCGAACTGCTCGACGTTTCACATTTGCTTGGTCTTGCACTTTCGTTGCAAAACCCGGTGAAAGCGAAATTACTCCTGAAGTTAGAATCGCCTGAACGTGCAGCCGAGCTCACCCGTAATTTGCACGACGCTCCACAGCACTGGCTGCGTTTGTCGGACTCTCAATTGCTGCTCTATTCTCAACCGCCAGAGATCCAGAAACAAGGCAACTCAAACTTGGAATTGCGTTTCACCGTCCCAGAGGAAAGTGCTCGACTTCTGCTCGAACGCATTGGAAAAACGGACGCTGCGGAAGTGGTGGCAACCCCCTGATTAGTTAGGCAAATGAGGTGCTTTGATGTTCGCATAATTGCATTTGCTGTGGTGATAACGGCAATCAAATCCGCAGCCGCGCAAGCTCCGATCCCGCTCGTCGATATTAAATCCGTCGATGCAACTATCCTCGTCGAATTGCGCTACGCTGGTCGGAATAATCTTGCCGGACATCCATTATATCCGCCCGGCACACGCGCCTTAGTCCGGCCCGAAGTGGCGATGGCGTTGGCCGAAGCCCAGATCTCTCTTCGGCGGTACCAGTATGGGCTGAAAATCTGGGACGCGTACCGTCCCGTGGCCGTACAGATAAAACTTTGGCAGGCTGCACATAACAATGACTACGTGGCTAATCCCGAAGCCGGCGCCGGCTCACTGCACAGCTGGGGGGTCGCTGTCGATGCTACCTTGGTTGATGCGTGGAATCGCCCCGTGCGAATGCCCACCGACTTTGACGATTTCACCCCGGCGGCAATGTGGCAGTACTTGGGTAGCGATCTCGCGGTCCGCTCGCATTTGCACTTGCTCCAGGGCACTATGCGAGATGCCGGCTTTTACGGACTACGCACCGAGTGGTGGCATTTCACGATTGCTGACTGGCAAAAATATTTGCCACCCGAGACGGCAAAACGTGCCGCAGAAGTTTTCGGGACCCACTGGCAGGGCAAATTGTGAGCGACGCGTTACTTCGAGATTTGCGTCAGCCGGAATATATCCATGTATTGATCAATCCATTCCCAATTTACGGATTGCTCATGAGTTGGATCGGATTGATCATCGCCTTTTTTTTACGGAGCCGCCGCGCTCAAATCGCAACATTAGCCCTTATGCTCATCAGCTCCGTCTCGGCCTGGCCGGTCTACGAATTTGGCCAACAAGGTTACGATCGCGTTCTGTCGATGGCCGATGCCGATGGGCAAGCCTGGCTCGACGAGCATAAGGATCGGGCCGAGGACCTCATCTACATTTTTTATGCGCTCGCGGTTTTGAGCGCGATTGCGATAGCGGCGCCCATTAAATGGCCAAGATCTTCTGTCCCGATTGTGGTCGCGGTGATTTTGCTGGGCGCTGTGACCTTGGGAACTGGTGGCTACATCGCTTACGCAGGCGGCAGGATTCGGCACCGCGAATTTCGAAACGAACGGCCACCACCGAAAAAAGCAGAACACGAGCACGATTAAATCGACATTGCCGAGATGACAATCGGGCTGGACCGCGCTGAACGCGATGTCGAACAACACAGCGTTGCACTCAAAAAGCCGCTCGGCCTGCGCGATCTCGCCCTCACCCAGATTCTCTTTGTGGTCGGCTCGACTTGGGTCGGCACCGCCGCCAAGCTGGGACCTTCGCATCTCTTCTTTTGGCTCCTTGCGATTTTGCTTTTCTACATTCCACAAGCTGCCGTCGTGATTTATTTGAGTCGGCTGATGCCGCTCGAAGGCGGACTTTATCAGTGGACCAAACTTGGTTTCAACGAGTTCGCTGGTTTCATCGTTGCCTGGAATCTATGGCTTCTCTCCATCACCGTGATCGCGCTTGGTGGGATGTTTGTTACGACGAATATTTCCTACGCCATAGGCGAGACCGCAGCGTGGATGCCCAACAGCAAATGGTGCGTTTCTTTGATCAGTTGCGCACTTGTCGTCGGTCTCGGCTGGACGGGCATTCGTGGCTTGTCGTTAGGCAAATGGGTCCATAACATCGGGGCTTTCGCCATGCTCCTGGTCTACGGCGCCCTAATTGTTTTGCCATTCGTCAGTCTCATGCGAGGTCAGCTGAAGCAATATCACCCGCTACAACTCGCCGCGCCTACGATATCGATCTTCTATTGCTTCAATATTTTCAGCAAACTTGCAGTCGGCGCACTGAGCGGCTTTGAGTACGTTGCCATTCTCGCAGGTGAAACGCGCGCTCCGGCGCGCGACATCGGTCGCTCGGTCGTTATCGCCGCTCCGATTATCGCACTGATGTTTATCCTTGGAACCGGTTCGGTTTTGGCTTTCATCGGAAATCAACCAATCGACCTGATCGGACCGGTACCGCAAACGCTCCGACTCGGTCTGCGCTCTTTTCCCATCGCCGGCGCAATCGCTTCGGTGGGAATTGTGTTGATGACCGTACGATCAATTTCATCGACCAGCGTCCATCTCACGGGCAGCTCGCGCCTTCCGATGGTCGCCGGCTGGGACAGGCTCCTGCCTCATTGGTTCTCGCGTTTACATCCAAGATACAAGACGCCGGTCAACTCCATCATCTTCGTAGGTGCCATCACCTTGACGATTGCGATCGCGAGCCAGATCGGCGCAGGCATCCAGGAAGCATTTCAGCTTGTGGATAACGCGGCCAATGTTTTTTACGGGATCGTCTATGCTATTCTGTTTGCTATTCCGGTATTCGGCGCGCGCGCCATTCGTTGTGGCGCACCCATTTGGTTGCGAGCGGCGGCCATCTGTGGCTTCGGCGTCTCCTTGCTCGCCATCTTTTTCACAATCTACCCGATTATTGATGTCCCTAGCTCGTTTGTCTTCGCAACAAAGATCATTGCTGTGACTATGATCGCTAATGCGATTGGAGCAGCTATCTTTGCGCTTGGCGAGAGAAGACGGCGCGCTGCCGCGACTTGACGGCTTAAAGCCGTCGAGTTTTTAGCCGCAGTTCTCGATTATCCAGCGCAGATAATCGCGCGATCCTGTATCGATGTTCACGCAGATGATCTCAGGTACTTCATACGGATGAAGTGATTGCAATTTTTCTTGAAATGCCGCTTGTCGATCCGGCGTGGTCTTGAACAAGACAATGACCTCGCCAGCGGTTTCGATTTTGTCTTTCCAACGATAGATCGAGTGAACAGCCGGAATAATGTTGGCACATGCCGCGAACTTTTCGGCAATCAACGTGTGCGCAATGCGATCGGCGGTCTCCCCATCCGGAAAAGTACTGATCGCGAGTAGAACTTGCTGGGCCATTGGTCAGGCGGGCACCAGCGCAGCCAAACGGCTAAGCGCCTCGGTACGCTTGACCGGCTCGGTCCGACAAATCCACCCGCCGCCCAGCACTACATCATCGTTGTACAAAACAGCGGCTTGCCCCGGCGTCACCGCTCTCTGTGGTTCGCGCAGCTGAATACGCGCGCGATTGTCCTTCAAAGGGACGATGGTCGCGGGCGTGCCGGGATGATTGTAACGAATTTTGATAGTGGCCTCGATAGACGTTTCCCAGCGGCCGGGGTCAGCGAACCCGGCTACAGGGTGCCAGTTTACGCGATCGATTTCGAATTCGTCACAAAGCAAATCGTCCGCGTCTCCCACGATCACCCGATTGGTTTGCGGATCGAGATCGACAACATAGCGCGGCCGCGGCGATCCTCCCGGCAATCCTTTGCGCTGACCGATTGTGAAAAACTCAATGCCGTCGTGCTCAGCGATAAAATTCCCAGCGACATCGTAAATCTCGCCACGATGAAACTCATTTCCTCCAATATGGGAGCGCAAAAATGCTTTGTAATCATTGCCCGGCACAAAGCAGATTTCCTGGCTGTCGATCTTGTCCGCAACTTTCAGGCCTAGCGAGCGCGCAATTTCGCGGATTTGCGGCTTTAACATTTCGCCAAGCGGCGTCAGCGCGCGCCGCAGCTGTGCCTGACGCAAGCTAAACAGAAAATAGGATTGATCTTTCCGCGGATCGAGACCCTTTCGCAAGACGGCGCAGCCGGGGTCACCGACCCCGGCTACAGGATGCTCGATGATCGCGTAATGGCCGGTCGCGATATAGTCGCAACCCAACGCTGTCGCTTTGCTCCAGAGATTGCCGAATTTGAGTTTTTCGTTGCACATAACGCATGGATTCGGCGTTCGGCCCGCCTGGTATTCGCTGGAGAAATAATCAATCACGAGTCGCTCGAACTGGTCGGCTTCATCAACGACGTAATGTGGAATACCTAGGGAATGCGCCACACCGCGCGCATCAGCTACCGCCTGCGGTCCGCAACATTTGTCTTCCGCGCGTGAGATGCAATCCTGCGGCCATACTTTTATGGTCACGCCAATGACCTCGTAGCCTTGTTCGCGCAGCAGATAACCGGCGACGCTGGAGTCCACCCCCCCGCTCATCCCGAGCAAAACGCGCTGCTTGTTTGCCTTCATTCGAATGAGCAACTTGGATGAAGAGATGCACGAGTCAATCTTTCCGGGGAGCATAGGCTGCCAGCCTGTGCTTTTCGGCAGCTTGCCGAAAAGAAATGTCGCCGGCAAGCTGCCGACGACTGCAGGCAGGCTGCCTGCGCTCCCCAGAAAAGCAGCGCTAAAGTTTCGTACCCCGGCTAACGAACGTACTGCCGCGCAGAGTGAACCGCCACGGATAATGCGCAGAGCGCGTGATCCCGATTCGCGCATCCGCCACAACATCGACAGCCATATTTGCGTTGCGAACAAAGCAATACCGCGGGTCAGCGCACAAATTCATTTCGTGGTGGCGACCTGTAATACCGAGCGCTTGCGTGAGTTTGCCTGGCCCTGAGCAGAGACGTGTCATGTCGTTAAGGCTTCGACGCTTTTTCATTCGTTCGATCCCTTTTCTCGGTTCCAGCGCGCGAATCAAAACGAAACCGTTTGCATCGCCTTTCACCAGCACATTTAGCATCCAGTGCATCCCGTAATTGAAATACACGTAGGCCGCACCGGCCTGGTTTCGCTCGATAAAGCTGCGCGCGCTCGGCCGCGTAAAAGTGTGTGCGGCCTCGTCATCGATTGCCGCGTACGCTTCCACCTCGACAACGATTCCAGAGCAATCGCCCCAAATTAATTCTGCGCCAATCAACTCACGCGCGCATGTGATCGGATCACGTTTAAAAAAAGACGCGCGGACAATCTTGTTCACCCTCTCGCCTGCCAGGCCCATTCGTTTTGAGAGCAAACTGATTCTACGGCTTGTAGTAAACTGGAATTGTGACTTTGCTCTCAACAGGTTGGCCGTTTCGGAACGCGGGAATAAATTTGGCGCCGCTGAAATCGGACATGGCTGCTTGCCCAAAACCGAGAAACGGCGGCTCCTCGGACACGGCCTCCATGCTCTTCAGATTTCCCCTCGCATCGACATCGAGCGCCAGTTCAGCAACGCCAGTCAACTGCACCGTGGTCCCTGTGTCAGGATAATGTATCCCGGTAAATTTTGAGTCCTGGCCCACATACGGTTGTGGATCGATGAAATCGTTTTCCTTTTTCAATTCGTCCAATTGCTGATTGGAGAAAATGCGCAGCCGCGGTTTGCCATTCACAACTGCGAACGTCACCGTGCCGTAGAAAACGGCGATGACCGGTTGATGATTGTGAATAGCAGGGATGAACTTCGCGTTGGCCAGACGCCTTAATACCTCCTCCGCGAGTAGCTTCGACCCCGGCGTGCCGCGATAAGCACCGCTCCGAACAATATCGCCCGTCGGCGCCACGAGACACGAAAACATGATCGCGGCATCCTTTTGGCCCTTTTTGATCAGATCCGCAGTGTCGATCCTGTTTATCAGTGAATCGAGGCCTGTCCCAAGTAGAGCAGGCCGGAACTCCGGCAGCGCCGGCGTTGCTGTAGGTGACGCGGCTTTTTCCGTTTGCGATGATGCCAGACCGGCAGTGAGTAGCAAACCCATCGCGCAAAAGATCCCAAGTCGCATGGCGCAATAGGCAAGCGAAATGTGTCGTTTTTGCAAGGGGGAACTGGCGAAACCTTATGCGGCAATTGCCACCGGAATTGTCGCGGCGATTCGATGCACAATTTTGTGACGCTGGAAGTAATCGATGAGCGCGTCGCGTGTTTGTACAGGATGCAAGGTGCTATTGACTGCCGGCGTTTCAAGCAATGCGCGCAATTTCATAAAATGATGGCCGCCGCTGTGTGAATCGAAGCTGTTGAACGCGATGACGTATTTTTTGGCGCGATCAAGCGGGCGTCCATCAGCGAAGGTCATCGATATGATTCGACAGTCGTAACCGCGGCCTTCCGTTTTCACTTCGAAACCAAGCAGGTTGCGCTTCTCGTG
>WNGP01012164.1_pt1 | contig 12435 bp, 9 predicted proteins | sample 5407671 | NCBI WGS metagenome assembly WNGP01 (sample SAMN13153381, study PRJNA577476) | soil metagenome | isolation source: 40 cm soil or saprolite under Garry oak tree replicate 2 | place: USA:California | collected 2016-06-15 | reverse complement strand
AACTAACGACTTTATCGGCCGCCGCGGGTGGTCCCTTTAGCGATCTGCAAAGATTTGCTTTGCGGCCTGGTGCGAGATCGAAAGCGTCAGGATACTCCCAATAAACGGCCATACGGCGAGTGTAAGAAGAGCGAGGGCAAAGTCCTCGGTTCTGCTGCGGACGATCCCGACGAGGTATGGCCCGAGAAAACCCCCGAGATTACCGAAGGAATTTATGAGCGCAATGCCGGCGGCGGCCCCTGTTCCCCGAAGGTACTCCGTCGACATGGCCCAAAACGGTCCCAGTGTTCCCCAGATGCCGATCGCGGCGAATGAGAGTGCGGCGAGTTCAATGGCCGGAGTCTTCAAAAAGGCGGCGGCAATCAAGCCTGCCGCAGCGGCGAATGCGGAGAGTGCGACATGCCATCGCCGCTCGGCGCGGCGATCCGAACTCTTTCCGATGACCACCATACCCAACGATGCGGCCATATAGGGAATCGCGCTGACAAACCCAACGAGCAAATCGCTCATACCGGAAAACGACGAGACAATCTGAGGGAGCCAGAGGCTGACGCCGTAGAAGCTCATGATCACTGCAAAGTAAATAAGAGCGAGCATCCAGACACGCCTGCTGCCGAATGCCTCTTTCAGTGTCGAGACATGATCCGGTTCCGCTTGGCGCTCTTCTTCAAGGCGCGAAATGATCCAGGCTTTTTCCCCCGCAGTTAACCATCGTGCGGCCTGGGGCCGATCGGGCAGAATAGCAAAAACGAGGAATCCGAGAATGATCGCGGGTATTCCTTCGATGAGGAACAACCACTGCCAGCCGGCAAGCCCCGCGATACCATGCAAATTCAAGAGAACACCGGAGATCGGTCCACCAATAACGCCCGCAATTGCTGTCGCCGTCATGAAACGCGCAATGGCGCGGCCGCGCGCGGCCGCGGGGAACCAATACGTCAGGTAAAGAATCATGCCCGGGAAAAATCCGGCCTCAGCGACGCCGAGCAGAAAACGTAGAACGTAAAACGCGGCGACGCCGCCGACAAACATCATCGCCGATGAGATCAATCCCCACGTCACGAGGATTCGAGCCATCCAGACCCGCGCGCCAACCCGCTCCATGATGAGATTGCTGGGTATCTCGAAGATGAAGTATCCGATGAAGAAGAGTCCCGCTCCCAACCCGAAGACCGCCGGGTCGAAGTTCAAGGCTTTATTGAGCTGCAATGCCGCGAACCCCACATTGATCCGATCGAGATAGGAAACGACGTAAAGCAGAAACATGAAGGGAATCAGGCGGCGGGTGAGCTTGGGCACAATTGCTGTCTCAGAAATCATACTAGCGTCCCGGAGGGTATTTTCCTCTTGCACGACAGGAGGGAGAAAGACGCGCTATGCCAACCTCACCATGCCGCTCCAGAACTGTGTCTTGCTGCCCACATCGACATCGTACTTGTGGATGAACGCGAGTTTGCCATCGTTGCCAATGCGGAACACCGTAAGGCCGGCGCTCAGCATCTTGATGCTCCCGCCTTCGCGCACCGGCAGCGGCTGGATGCTGGCCGCAACCATCATGCGAGCGCTAGGATCCATCGCGAAGGTGCGCAGCTGGATGCCGTGCCCTTCGATGTTTTGAATCAGGGTCGGCTCGCCGGTGTTCGGGTTGATCGAGAACACGGCGATGCTGTTCTCACCTCCCGCGAAAACTTTTTTGCCTTGAAAATCGACCGTGGACGAGGCACGGTTCGCTTGATAGACGAACCGGCCGTTCGGATGAACATGGACAGTGCCTGCGCCCTGCCTGAAAGGAGATTTGGGGTCCGAAAGCGTTTCCTTGATGAACACCGGCTCGCGGGAAAGCCCACTCGCGGGGTCTTTTTTATAGACATAGAGTTTGTTTTGGCTCTCGATCGACACATAAACCCAAGGCTCAGCCGGATGAAAGTCCAGATGGCGCGGACCAAAATGCATCCCGTCTCCAGGCTGTATGGCCGCAAGATTCGTCAGCACTCCGCTCTTGAGGCGGTAGGTCTTGATCGAACCCGGATTCACTGGGTTGTCATCCGGCGCATTGTTGCCGCGCGTAACCATAATCACAAACTCATTGTCCGGGGTGGCACGGATCTGATGCGCGTATTTCCCGGTATCGAGCTTGTTCGGCTGGTTTACCCGGTCGCCAAGAGTGCCATCCCGGTTGATGTGGTGCACGGTAAGGGAACTTGGGTCGTTGTAGGCCGTCAGCAGATACTCCCCTTTCATATCGACGCTGGTGTGGATCGGACGCGACGGCAGGTCTTGCGGCTGACCGTGCGGCGTGAGCGCGCCTGTAGCCGAATCGATGCGGAACGCATGGGCGAAGTTTTCATTGCTCGGGACACCCGGCCCGCCGCCGCTGGAGACGACGTAGAAATACTGCCTCGATGGATGCGGCCACGCGTACTGGATATTGGCAGGTAAGCTCACCGTGTTGCGCTTCACCAGCGAGGCCTCGTCAACGTCCATGCTGTAAAGCGTAAGGTCCCCCCCAACAGCGGAATACAACACCGTCTTCACGCTGGCGCCGTCCGCTTGCTTCCCGGACAGCCTGCCTGCCGCGATTGAACCAGCGACCAGGCGTGCAAACCTCCGACGATCCATCATGTGAGTATCCTCCCCTTTGCGATTTGTGGCTCGGCGATTGGGCCGCCTGATGATCTCAAAACCAATCAGACCTTGCAACGTCGCCCTGTTCGGCAACATTGTGTCTCGCCGCCTGCATACTCTCCGGCGGCGCCGTCATTGGGTCTGCAAGACACTATCAATGCGATGGTGGAACCATCAAAACGATGGGGGCAAAATCAAACAAAGCACCGCTGGGCTCGTAACGATTCATGGAACTCACCAACGCAAGGGACCACTGAATCAGCAGCTTACCTCCTTGGACGATCGCTCTGTATGCGCATTGCCTGAATGGAGGGCTGGCTGCGTTTAGAGGGATGACTGGGCGGCAGCCCAGTCGAAATGAGAAGCGAAGGAGAACAAAAATGATAATCAAGAGATCACGATTGAATTTAGCAACAGCGATCCTGATGATTGGGATCGGGCTCGCGGAGCCGGCGTGGGCTGAACATTTTTTCTTCAGCACCGGCAACCCGGACGGTCGGCTCGGGGCGCTGTCCCGGCGTCCCAGCCCCGGGAAGATAGAGACTGAGACGGCCGATGACTTTGCCCTGACCGAGACCACAGTCATTAGCCAGGCCGTTATTACCGGGCTAATTGTTCCCAACACAATGGCGCTGGACAGTATCAGCCAGGTCGAGGTCGAGTTGTACCATGTCTTCCCCCTGGACTCGGACCTGTCTCGCACAATCCGTGTGCCCACGCGGGTCAATTCGCCCGCGGATGTCGAAATCGACACCGCCACGCGCGATCCCCTTGCGAGAACGCTTAGCTTTTCTTCAACCCTGTTGAATCCGAGCTTCACGGTCGCGAATAGTGTGGTAAATGGCATCAATGCCTCACCAAATCAACTGACGCACGGCGAAGGGCCACAGAGCGGCGAAGAGGTCGCGATCACCATCAACTTCACCACCCCAATCATTTTGCCGGCGGGTCACTATTTCTTCCGGCCGGAGGTCCTGGTGAACGGTGGCGATTTCCTGTACCTTTCGGCCCCGAGGCCGATCGTGCCGCCCGGGACGCCGTTTCCGGCCGGTGTGACAGACTTACAAGCGTGGATCCGCAACGCAAACCTGAACCCGGATTGGCTACGAATCGGCACCGACATCATCGGCATCATACCGCCCGCCACCACAGCGCCCACGTTCAATATGACGTTTTCGCTGGCCGGTGACACGGTTCCCGAGGCCGGAACGCCCGGGCAGGCGAACTGCCACGGGAAGACGATTTCTGCACTGGCCCGACAGTTTAGGGGCATTAATGCGGCTGTCTTAGCACTTGGAGCGTCCAGCGTGAATGATTTGCAGGATTCTGTAGGGCGTTTTTGCAATCCGTAGCTCGCGAAACGATGGCCGGTTTCGCACGTCCTGAATTGCAAAAAAGAAGAATTGCTGAACCTGCGCAAAAGTCTCTTTTCCGCTTGGCCTCTGTAGAAATCCAAACCATGCCGGTATCGCAAAATGCGATAGCAAACAACCCCGCTCCCAGTTAGGGGGAGCGGGGTTTCGTCTTAGATTTCAGATGAGGATACGCGGAAAGCCGCGAAAGTTTCGATCTCCCGAAAGATATTGTCCTGTTTTTCGATCGATTCCAACCATTCCTGGTCCACCACGCCGCTCTCGACTTGTTCTTTGAGCCGGTGAAAATGCGCCAGATGGCTCTTGATTCTCCGGCTGGCATAGTCTTCCATTTGCCCGGAGCTGATCATGAATGCCCAGTCGCTGGCCTGCGCCAGCAGTAACTCTCGCGCAGCCTGGTTGAGCGTGCGTAAGGCTGATCCTTTGGGCGCGGGATAACGGGCGGCGAGATCCTCGATCATCAGACCAGCCGCATGGAGGTGGGGATAGATCCAGTCATTTTTCCCGTTAAGCCAAACTTCGTTGTAGCCCTTATAACCCCAGCTTGAGTCGCACGGAGTGCAGGTCTGGTTTACCGGATGCTCACTCAGATAATCGGAAGGTGTAACAAGGCGAATGACGTCCTGGCGCGCAGCGGTTTTTCGGATAAGATGATCCAGCCATCGCGGACCTTCAAACCACCAATGTCCGAACAATTCTGCGTCATAAGGAGCAACGGTTAGCGGCTTCCGGTCCATCAGACGCCCTGAACACTCAATTTGTTTTATTTGTTCATCGAGAAAATGCTCGGCGTGAATTTCGGCTTTTCGCTCGGCCCGTTCCGGTACATATGGGTCTTTGGGATCGCCTTTTCCGGTGATGCGATGATACTTGATGCCGGTGTCAATGCGGACGCCGCTCGGGAGAATATATGGCTTGATATAGTCGTGATCCAGATCGTAGCCAATGTCGCGATAGAACTCGCGGTAATCGTAGTCTCCCGGATAGCCGTCCCCCGCACTCCATACCTGCCTGGAAGAATCCGGATCACGCCCGAACGCGGCGACCCCGGATGGGCAATACACCGGCGCATGAACGCCGTAGCGGGGCCGTTCGTGCGCACGTGTAATCCCGTGTGTTTCCAGGATCGTAAATCGAATTCCCACCTCATCGAGCAACGCGTCCACGCCGGAGAAGTATCCGCACTCCGGGAGCCAGAAACCGGCAGGCATTCGTCCAAAACTTTGCCGGTACTGCTCCACGCCGACTTTAATCTGCGCCCGTACCGCCGCCTCGTTGACCGCGAGCAAGGGCAAATACCCGTGCGTCGCGGCGCTGGCAATGATCTCCAGATAACCAAGTGTCTGGAGCCGATGGAATGCGCCAAGCAGGTCTTTTTTGTATCGATGGACGAACGCCTCGTGAATGCTTCCAAACAGCGCTTGGTACATGCGAGCAAGCGGGGCGAACTGCGGATCCGTCCGCGTGCGTGTGACTTCCTTGTCCGTCAGTTGGATCAGATTATCGAAAACGAGCAGAAGGGGAATGTAAGTTTCCGTAATAGCTTCAAAGAGCCAGTGCTGTTGGAGCGAATCGTCATCCTCGATTTCACGAACAAACGGCAAATGCGCGTGAAGCACGAGTGCCAGATAGCACGGTTTCATTCTTCATCCGATTGCTTCTTTGTGTGGCTGCTCTGAAGCGCTCCGGAAAACAATCCAGTCGTGAGTTTCGTCTCATCCATGGCGGTCAGATCCACGGCGGTCAGATCCGTGGCTGGTCTTTCGGTTGGAGTATTCGCTGTACGCGCGGTTTCGACTTCGAATGGGTCCCAACGCCACTGCCGAGAGGCATGGGCCGTCTTGAGTTGGTCCCGGGTGATCTGTGCGGAATCGATCGGCGTTGGTGGAATCGGACTAGCATCGAGTGAGTTGGACAGGGGAGCGATCGTTTCTTGCTGCGGATCTTGTTGCGGGGAGGGCACGGGAACCGTTTCAGCACGCCGCTCGGTTGGGTCCACTCTCGCCGGCCGTTGGTCGATCTCGGGGGCAGGCAAAGAGCGGGGCATAAGGACAAGCTGCGATGGGACCAGCCGAAAGAGTGTTCCGTCACTTCGTTTCAGGCCCAGATCCACGCGGTAGGATTCCTCCACACTCCAAAGATGCACATACCAATTGCGAGATTGAAGATCGATGTCGATATCGAACCAATCTGCGTACTCGCCTTGGTTGGTCCTCTTGTAGAACCGGAGCACGGCTTTGGTATTTCCCGAATGCCGTTTCGCTTCATCGAGCTCAGGCGGGGCAATCTCCCAATAAGCATGAATCAGATACGGATCCACGGCGAGCACGACCAGGCGAGTTTTGCCATATGACTCCGGAAGGTTGTACTCATCCATAGCGCTTCGAGTTTTCAAGAAGCCGAAGCTCACGCCGCGAATGAACACCGAGTCGTTACGGACGCTTCCGGCGATCCGCGTCGATCTTCTTTAACCTCTCGAGCTCCATGTTTAATTCCAGGACGATCTCACTTGTGGCCTTGGCATCCTTAGCAAGCTGGTCGGCACGAGAGCGCAGGGAAAGGATCAACGTCGCTTCCGGCCGTAGAGGGCTGTCCGGATGTTCGTTTACCAGCCGCCTTAGACTCGCGGTAGCGCGCGTCCAGTTTGCGGGCGGTTTGGTCCGTAATACATAGGCCATCCCGACATGGAACAGCACCTGGTCGGTACGGTCGCCGTTAGGAACCGATAGCAGATAATTTTCGTAATCCTGGATCGCGGCTTCATAATCGCCCATGGCGAAGGCGAGTTCGGCTTGTTCGAACAGGTCAGCCCCCGGAGGAACAGGCAAAGAAGCGGGAACGTCCAGGGGAACGGGAACCGGGGCAGCAACAGGAACGACAACATGAACAACCTCTCGCGGAGGCAGAGGCAAAGGCTCAGGCACAGCGACCGTAGCCTGAGTACGTTTATGGCAACTGGAGAGCAGTATACCGAGGGCGATAATCGTTAGGCGTTTCACATTCGAGAGGCCCTTGGTTAAGCGTTCAATGTTTCGAAAAAATACAACCCGCAACTAAGGAGATCGGAATCGATTATACCGGGTTCTGACGGCGAACAAGCGAAAAGTGTTGCTCATTCCGAGCTTCCGCTATAATGCGCACATTCCTGATCACTAAGGGGTGATTCATGAGAGGCAAAGTCTGGATGCTTGGCGTACTGGTTATCGCCATAGTTGCGATTGCGATTGTCCAGCAGCATGCGAATGGGCAGGCGAGCCGGACGGAGGTGCCACGATTCGAGCCGGATCCGCTCTGGTCGCAGGCGCTACCGAATAAATGGGTGAACGGACAGGTCGGTGGAACCGCTGTCGACTCTCATGACAACGTGTGGGTCTTCCATCGGCCGGCCACAATCCCTGACGGAGAAAAAGGCGCTTCGCTGAATCCGCCGCAATCCGAGTGCTGCATACCCGCGCCGCCTGTGCTGGAGTTCGATACCAATGGAAAGTTTCTTCAGGCGTGGGGTGGTCCCGGACAGGGCTACGAGTGGTTTGCGTCCGAGCACGGCATCTTAGTCGACTCTAAGGACAACGTCTGGCTGAGCGGGAACAACAAAGAAGACAATCAGATCCTCAAGTTCACGAACAAGGGAAAGTTCCTCATGCAGATCGGCCACGCGGGAAAGAATCGCGGCAGTAATGATACGGAGAATCTCGGAGGTCCTGCCGGTTTGTTCATCTACCCGAAGACAAATGAGTTGTTCGTGGCTGACGGGTATTTCAATCATCGCGTCATCGTCTTCGATGCGGACACCGGCAAATACAAACGGCATTGGGGCGCCTACGGCAAGAAGCCCGATGATAGTCTCAAGTTCCCGCCGCGCCCGCAGCTTGTTCAAGGTGCCGCACCGGAGGGTTTCAACAATCCTGTTCACGCGGTCCTGGTTACAAGCGACGATCTTGTCTATGTCGCCGATCGTTCGAATAATCGGCTCCAGGTGTTCAAGCTGGACGGGACATTCATCAAGGAAGTATTTATTTCGAGAAGCACGCTCCAGAACGAGGGAACAGTACACGCTCTCGCCGTCTCACCGGATAAGGAACAAAAATTCCTGTACGTCGTCGACGGCTCCAATAAAGCCATTCGAGTGCTGAACCGGCAAACATTGGAAATCGTCTCCTCCGTTGGCGGACACGCAGGTCACAACGCAAGAGAATTCTTTCACATTCACAGCGTGGCCATAGACTCGAAAGGAAATCTGTTTCTCGGCGAGGTTAACAACGGAATGCGCTATTACAAGTACGCATTCAAAGGCATGGCGAAATGAAGAATCAAAAGATCGGCGCCGTCGTCCGTGTCTCGTTGGGGAATTTCCTCGAGATGTACGACTTTATGGTCTTCGGCTATTACGCTGCCGCGATCGGGCGCGCATTTTTTCCCACTCAGAACGAATACGCGTCGTTGATGTTGTCGTTCATGACGTTCGGGACGGGATATCTGATGCGCCCTCTGGGAGCGGTAGTGTTGGGCGCCTACATCGATCATCACGGCCGGCGCAAAGGTCTGCTGCTGACGCTTTCGTTAATGGCTGTCGGTACGATCTCGATCGGCATCATGCCGGGATACGAGCGGATCGGCTTGTTCGCTCCTTTATTAGTTGTCGCCGGCCGCCTGCTGCAGGGTCTGTCGGCAGGCGTCGAAGTCGGCGGCGCAAGTGTTTATCTGGCAGAGATCGCCACTCCCGGGCGCAAAGGATTTTATGTAGCGTGGCAATCGGGCAGCCAGCAAGTAGCGGTCATGTTTGCAGCGTTTCTCGGTTTGATTCTCTCCGGCACGCTTCGTCCGGAGCAGATGGTCGGATGGGGATGGCGTGTCCCGCTGCTGATCGGATCGATGCTGGTCCCGTTTCTGCTGTTGCTGCGCCGCACCCTGGCCGAGACCGAAGAGTTCAAAGCGCGGAAGCATCATCCCAATGCGTTGGAAATCTGGCGCACGATTGTCTCCCATTGGTCTTTGATTGTATTAGGGATGATGTTATCGCTGACGACGACGGTGACGTTTTACCTGATTACCGCCTATATGCCGACGTACGGAACTAGTGTTCTCCACCTCGCTACCAGTTCCAGCATGCTCGTGACGCTACTCGTCGGTTTCTCGAATTTGTGCTGGCTACCCATCATGGGCGCATTATCGGATCGGATCGGTCGCCGGCCTCTGCTCCTGCTGTTTTCCATGATGGCCCTGCTCACTCCCTACCCGGTTCTGTTCTGGTTGGTCAGCGATCCCTCGTTCGGACGACTGCTATTGGCAGCACTCTGGTTATCGATGATTTTCGGCAGCTATAACGGCGCGATGGTGGTGTTTCTGACTGAAATCATGCCCGCCGATGTGCGCGTTTCGGGTTTCTCGTTTTCATACAGCCTTGCCACCGGTATCTTCGGCGGTTTCACGCCTGCGGTCTCCACCTGGCTGATTCACGAGACTGGAAACGCGGCCATGCCCGGCGCCTGGATGGGATTTGCCGGACTCGCGAGCCTGGTCGCAACGTTAGTGCTGACTTCGCGCGGTTTCCAGCGCCGAGCGCAAGAGCGCCGCCCAGCGATAGATGCCATGCACGAACTTCCCGTAGGGCAGCGTTAGACATAAGCCAAAGACGACGCCCAGGTGAATTCTCAGAAGCAGTCCCATGGCATTGGTTTGGCGCAACCCGAGCAATAGCAACCCCGTCATGCTGGTCAGGAAAAGCAACATCAGGAATGAAACGTCCATGCTGTCCTGCTTGGCGTCGATGATCGCCGTGTCGCGCCGCTGCTTGAGCCGGTAAAGACCTATGGGGCCGGCAAGCAACCCGGCGCCGCCCAGAGTTCCCAACACAACCGGCAAGCTGAAATACGGATACGGGGCACTCCATCCCATGACCGAATGGTAAAAGGCAGCGACGCTGGTCGATGCTGTACAGAGCAGAAAGCCGTAGAAAGTCAAATGATGAAACCACCGCCTCGCCTGTGAATGGTGCTCATCCGGATAGGTGCATCCTGCGCCGTGACTATCTAGATTTTTCAACGAAAGGCCATCACGTAATGCGTTCAACAGGACGGCGGGCGTGAAAGCTTCCGATAGTTTCTCTCCCGAGTCGCGCCAGAAACGTAAAAATCCTGCAGCCTGCACCAGGATAATGACGGCAAAAACGGCGGCAAATGCACCGACCATCACGTCGTGAGAAATGACGCCGTAGAAATCAGCGCCCGTTGTGGCGCGCCTGCCCGCGAGCGCGGCTGTAACGATGATTCCAGCCATAACGGCCCAGGTCGCACTTACAGGCCAGAAGTGGGGCCACGCGTTCTTCTCGTAGGATCGCGCGCGGATTTCCGCTAAAACCTTCGGTACGTTGACGCCAAATTCGTGCGGCGGCGCGTACTGGCAAGCGTAGTAACATTCAGCGCAGTTGTGGCACAGATTCGCCAGATAATCCATGTCCGCATCGCTGAACGTCAACCGGCGTTCCATGGCGGGAAAAACGGCACAGTAGCCTTCGCAGTAACGGCAGGCGTTGCAGACGCTCATCAGGCGCTTGCCCTCGGCGATAATGTCAGCAACCTGCGGCACGCGCAGCCTCCCGTCCCGCGATTCGTCCGAACACAGATCCGATGGTCATCCCGAACCCCGCCAGATAGCCTCTGCCAAGAACATTACCTGCCATGATCTCTCCGGCCGCGAAGATATTGGTGTTCCTGCCCAGACCCTGGACTTCCGCCCGCTCATTCACCTTTACGCCCAAATAGGTGAAAGTGATTCCCGGCCGCAGCGGAAAACCGTAGAAGGGACGCCGGTCGATGGTTTGTGCCCAGTGAGATTTCGGCGGATTGAGGCCTTCGGTGCGGCAGTCATCCAAAATCTGATGATCAAAGCGGCCCGGCCGCACGGCTTGATTAAATTCGCGAACGCTGCTTTCGAGTTTCTCCGGCGGCAGGCCGAGAGCCGCAGCCAATTCTGTGATACTCGAGGCGGCAATCGGGGGAAAAACCGATGGCATAAAGCGGCCGATTACTTTCGAATCGAAAATGGAATACGCGATCTGATCAGGTTGCTGGGCGACCAGACGTCCCCAGATGGCATAGCGCTTGGGCCAAAGATCTTCGCCCTCATCATAGAAACGTTCGGCGCACCGGTTGACGGCGATCCCTAGCGGCACACAATCCAGCCGCGTCACAATGCCTCCGTCAAATTTGGGCGCCCGGCCGTCGATTGCGACCGCGTGACACTGCTTTGGATCGCCGACCGGTTCGGCCCCGTGATCCAGAAGCAGTTTCAGGACCTTGCCTTTGTTGTACGGTGTTCCGCGAATGATGAAGTTGCGCGCCGCTTCGCCCCACACTTTCTCGAGCCATTCCAAATTCGCTTCGAAGCCGCCGGAAGCGACGACGAGAGTCTTCGCGCGGAATTCGGCAGGTTGCCCATTGAGAAGCATCTTGCCACTTTTGAATTTGCCGTCGCATATGTGCAATTCCTCGACCTCGGCATTGTAGAGGACGCCAATACCGAGTTTCAGTGCCGCGGAGTAATAGGCATTCATCAACGCCTTGCCTCCACCAAGGAAGAAGGCGTTCGTGCGGCCCAGGTGAAGCGTTCCCTCCAGAGAGGGTTGAAAGCGGACACCGTATCGTGTCATCCACAGCGTTATCTCGACTGAACCCCTGATTATGAGCCTTGCCAATTGTTCCGACGTATTTCCGCCGGTGACACGTTGGAGATCTTCCCAATATTCCTTTTCCGTATAGGCATCCGTCAGCACGCCGGTAGGAGCGTTGTGCATGCAGCGCATATTTCGCGTGTGACGGCTGTTGCCTCCGCGATACTCGACCGGAGCGCATTCGAACACCATGACGGAGGCGCCGGATTCTCGGGCAGCCAGGGCAGCGCACAAGCCGGCATTGCCTCCGCCAACGACGGCCACGTCCGCTTCCGGGATTTGTTCTCTCACGGCCTGCAATCGTATATCATCAGCGCAAGCAAAGTGGGGAGGATTGCATGGCGGCAAAGAGCAAGATGGAACGGCGGAAATTCCTCAAGGGTGGAATGCTGGCAGGCGCGGCTGCGATCGCCCAGCCGGTGATGGCACAGCAATCTCCAAGCGCTTCGGAGGAGGCTGAGGTTCTGATCACGGACAGTTGTGGTTCCGATTACATGGTGGACGTGATCAAATCGCTCGGTTTCGAATATGTTTGCGCCAATCCCGGATCGAGCTTCCGCGGGATGCAGGAATCCATTATCAATTACGGCGGCAATCGCAATCCCGAGTTCATCACGAATTGTCACGAAGAGTCGTCGGTGGCCATGGCGCATGGTTATTTCAAAATCGAAGGCAAGCCGATGGCAGTCCTGGCCCATGGGACCGTGGGGCTGCAGCATGCCTCAATGGCGATTTACAACGCGTGGTGCGATCGCGTCCCGGTTTACA
>WNGP01008064.1_pt1 | contig 12436 bp, 11 predicted proteins | sample 5407671 | NCBI WGS metagenome assembly WNGP01 (sample SAMN13153381, study PRJNA577476) | soil metagenome | isolation source: 40 cm soil or saprolite under Garry oak tree replicate 2 | place: USA:California | collected 2016-06-15 | reverse complement strand
ATGCCTACACGTTTAACAAGGATCACGCCGTTGTCTACTATTGTCGCATACATCCGGTGATGACCGCGGCGTTGACCATCACGCTTACATAATATTGTCCAGGAGCCGCGTTTCCTCTCCCAGCGAGGCGCGCTACTCCTTTTAGCCAGATCGCTGGTCATGTCGCATCTCGCGATATGTTGAAAGGGATTGCGATCTATGCAACACACGCAACAACGGGAACAGGTAGAGCGAATATCCTGGGCGCGAGCCATGATATTCGCGGCGGGCTTCTTTTTTATCTCGGCCCTGCTGATTGGACAGGTCCCGACCTATATTTTTAACCAGATGACCGCAGCGTCGTTGATCGGCTTTGAACAGGGCACGCTGGCGTTAGGTGTAACCTGCCTGGCGAGTTTTGTCGTCATTCAGGTAGTGGTCCTCCTCTTTGATCCTAAGCCTCTTGTCCCGCCGGTCATTTTTAGCGGGCTGGGAGGTCTACTGGCGATTGCTGGCCTGGCAATCATACTTTGGGCAGCGCTTACAGGCAACCAGTACTTCCCCCATGGGAATGTGGTATGGAATTCTGTGCTGAATGGCAAAGTGCTCTGGTTCCAGGATGATGCCGTTGACCTGGTCATGATTGGGGTGGCAGTGCTGGTGGTTGGCGTGGCGCTGGTGTTTTACAGCGTCCTTGCCCGCAACGAGCAGCGCAACCCGGACCGTAGAGACCCTGGAACCACCCCGGCCATCCGCGCCATGATCGCCGTTGGCAGCACTATGCTGTTCGCGTTCATGATATTCTATACCTTCCAGACCAATCAGGGTCTGGCCAGCAAAATCTATCCCCAATGTCCGTACGCCGTTAACCCTGCTCGCGGATGTCCTGGCCCGATTACCGGCCTGTTCATCGTGAATACCATTTTCAACACCTTCCTGGGCATTGCAGTCCTATGTACGCTTGGTGCCTTCGCTCTGCGCCTGCACTACCTGATGCGGCCGGTACGCAAGCGCACTATGTCCGGGCTGTACATGGTTGGCATCTTTATTGCCCAGTTTGGGGCGATATTCCTGCTTCTCTGGTTCGTCGTCTACCCTTTGATCTACTGGATGCATTCCTGGTCATTCATCGGGCTGGGTAGTTACCTGACCCTATGCGGGAAGCTATCCGCCATCCCGCAAAGCTGTTCCTTCTCTCAACAGGCCGGATATATCACCGATCTCATTATTGATGGGAATTTCTTCGTGCTGTTGCTCGCCGCCATCGTGGTCTGGAAGACGAAACGCAACCTGGTCATAATAGCCAGTGTCACGATCACGGCAGTGCTGGCCCTGGCAACGCTGCTGGTGCACACTAATCCAGACGAAGTGTTCATTGCCGCCCTGCTCTGCGGCGGCGGTTTGGTACTCGCTGCTATCTGGACGAGCGTTGCGCGCCGCGAGTTTGCCGTCGTTGGTGAAAGGAACCTGGGCTGCACTGGATACTGGCTCATTGTAGGCACCTGCCTGCTGATCTATATCGCTGCCTTTGCCTTTTTTTCGCTGCCGGTATTCCCCAATGAAACTGAGCCAAATATTCCATTCACTCCCGGCGGCGGCCTGATCGTAGGCCCTCCCGGCACCATTAACGCCGTTGTGGTCGTAGTAGTGATCGGTTTCCTTGCCGCCATCCAGTTCTACTTCCTGACCCGCAACCGCTACAAAGTGTAGGGTAGTCATAAGACGATCATCTGGGCTGGCATGAGAGATTGTCAGTCCAGATTTTTTGTTGCCTGAAGAAAGGCATAAACCACGCTCTGGCCACTGTGCTATAATGGGAAAAAATGTGTTGTGGCGAAAAACACTCTCGCCCTGGGGGAATATGGATATGGAAATGGATATGGATTATGAGCGGCCTCTACGAATTTTGATCCTTGCTGCCGAAATTGTACCTTTTGCCAAGGTTGGAGGACTGGCCGATGTGGTGGGTGCATTGCCGAAGGCATTGCAGGAACTCGGTCACGATGTGCGGCTTGTGATGCCGCGTTATGGACAGGTCAGCCCCGAACGCTTTCAATTGACGACCGCGCTCGACGCCGTACCGGTGAACATGGGGCATTACCAGGAACAGGTGCGCGTGCTCCAGGGAAGCATCGGACAGGGCGTACCCGTCTACATGATTGATGCTCCTCGCTACTTTGATCGCGAAAACATCTACGGCTATACCGATGATGGAGAACGATTCATCCTCTTCTGCCGCTCCGCGCTTGAAACGGTGCGCACCCTGGACTGGTCGCCCGACATCATCCATTGTAATGACTGGCAGACGGGCATTGTTCCCAACTGGATGCATATCGTCTACCACGACGACCCGTTCTTCGCCGACGCCGCCACCGTCTACACCATCCATAACCTGGCCTATCAAGGCATCTTTGGCTACCGTATCCTCGAAGTGGCGGGTGTCGCCACAGGTGGATTCCTCTATCCACAGATCGTGGAACTGGCAAACGTGGTCGATATCATGGGGCGGGGTATCCTTTTTGCCGATGCCATTACCACCGTCAGCGAGCGCTACGCCCAGGAAATACTGACGCCTACCTTTGGTGAGAAACTTGACCCTCTGCTGCGTTCTCGGCGCGATCACCTCTTTGGCATTCTCAACGGCATCGATTACCAGGAAATGAATCCCGCGACCGACCGCTACATCCATACGCAATTTGATTGTGCCAGCCTTGACAAACGCGCAGCTAATAAACGCGCCTTACAGGAGCGCGCGCATCTCCCGGTCAGGTCGGATGTTCCGCTCATCGGCATGATCTCACGCCTGGCCGATCAAAAAGGCTTTGACCTGATCGCGCAGATTGCGCAGCCCTTACTGGCTCAGGGTATCCAGCTTGTCGTGCTGGGCATCGGCGATCAGCACTATCACGAGATTTTCCAGAACCTCGCTGCTCGCTATCCTGAGCAGGTCGCGATCTTCCTCACCTTCAACAGCGAACTGGCCCAGAGTATTTACGCTGGCAGCGATATGTTCCTCATGCCCTCGCGTTTCGAGCCGTGCGGCCTCGGCCAGTTGATCGCCATGCGCTACGGCAGTGTCCCCATCGTGCGCAGCGTCGGCGGCCTGGCAGATACCGTTCAACAGTACGATCCCAGCACCGGCGGGGGCAATGGCTTCACCTTCGTCAATTACGATCCCTGGGAACTATTCGCCGCAATCGTGCGCGCCCTGGAAGTCTTCCGCTTCAAGGATATCTGGCGCACGTTACAACAACGCGGCATGAATGCCGACCATTCCTGGCATGCCTCCGCCGTGCGCTACGTCGATGTCTACCGCAACGCCATCAAGTTTCACAAAAGCGGTAAGTAAGCCACTCTTTAAGCGTCTATCTATCACACCCTCTCCGGCTCTGGACTCTGCTGCATCTCAGGGTGCAGCAGCCGGTAGAAGTTGAAGGTCCAGCCTATGCCAAAGGCTTGAGGGACTATAAGGTGAGAATCGTAGGGATTCCAGTAAGTGGCCCGTAGCTTTTCAATGCTCGGTATACGAAAGTCATAGGGAATACCTGCAATGGTGCCATGCCAGGTGCGTTCCTGCGGCGGCCGACTTAGCTGATCTCTAATAGCTGCGCCGACCAATAGGGATATCAATGTCTTAATGATGAAATTCCTGGTGCGAAACCTTTTCTTCCTGTTCTTCTTACGCGCCATAGCTTCTCTCTCCTTTACTGTTACTATCGAACAAATGTCTATCTTCAGATTATCCAGTCGTTGTGCCGCCTCTACTATAATATTTTTCTGTCATCGCTAGCAAGTATATGCAAAAACAAGCAATGCATCCAGATTTTGCTCATCCTCTTGAATTCATAAGAATATTATATTATAATATTATGTATATTTGCAGAAGGAAACCTCATTATGAACGCGAATGCTCAGAACTCTTTTTATGATATGCAGCTTCAATTAAACCGGGATTCCCCTGTCCCTCTTCATCACCAGGTGCGCAATTATCTGCTCGGCAGCATTGAACGCGGCGAACTCCTGCCGGGTCAGCAACTGTTGCAGGAAAAAGAATATGCATCCCGCTTTGGCATTAGCCTTGCACCTGTGCGGCAGGCCATCCTTGATCTCGTGAAAGAGGGCTATCTTTACCGCGTCCCCGGTAAGGGGACGTTCGTGCGGGAGCAGAAGGTCGAGGAAAAGATCAGTATCCTATCCAGTTTCTCCGAGAGCATGCGTGCTAAAGGGCTGAGTGCGACCTTGCGCGTGGTTGAATTGCGTGTGGGCAAGATTCCCCCCGCCCTCAGAAGCGTGCTTGGCCCAGATGACCAGCAGTATGTATTTCTCCAGCGCGTTGCTTTGAGCCAGGGCGAGGCCATTGCCTTGCTTTCCTCCTATATTCCGGCGCGGCTTGTTCCTGGCATGGAGACCATCGATTTCCAGGGGCGGTCGCTGTATAAAACATTGGAGGAACGCTACGGTATCGTGCTGGCCCGGGCCGAAAATACGATAGAAGTGGTGCGTTGTCGTGCTACACAGGCAGCAGCGCTCGGTATTTCTCCGGGAACGCCGATGCTGCAAGTGGAAGGAAAGACCTATGACGTGACAGACCAGTTTGTGGAATTTGCGCAGGTGCTCTATCGAGCAGATCGTTTCCGTTTCACTATTGAAAGCTTCCGGCGCGATGATCGCGTCTTGCACCTCATTGGCGCGCCGGATTTAGAGGAGGGCGCACGGCCATGAATAAGGCTACCTCAGCCATTGAAGGCAGCTCAGGCAAAATGTTTTTGCGTAACGCAACCGGACTACTTCGGGAAGTATCCCTACTCGATGCATTTATCATGAACACCTTCGGCATGAATATCGCCGTCGGCGCAGTTTTTCTCTTCCTACAAGCCCCGGCAAATTTTCCCAATGGCAATATGCTGGTGGCGGTCATCATCGGTACGCTGCTGATGGCATTCACGCTGCTGTGGGTGTACTCCACCTTCGCGGCCTCTATGCCCCGTTCCGGCGGCGATTATGTGTTCGTCAGCCGCGTCTTGCATCCATTCCTGGGCTGGTTGCTGGGTTGGAGCCAGGGTATGTGGCTCATCTTTTTCTGGATAGGCTTTAATGCCTGGTTTGCCCTCACCTTTGCCGTACCCGTTGCGCTCTCTACCATCGGGGCAGCCACCGGTCAAGGCGGCTGGATTGACTTGAGCAACAATCTGCTGGCATCGTTCCCCATACTTGGCATTACCACGCAGTGGTGGGTGCTGCTTATCGGTTTGCTCATCAATATTGGCTTCGCCGTGCTGCTCATCCTGGGTGGTCAGAGCTTCTGGCGCTGGCAAAAGGTCTTCTTCATCTTCGCTGGCGGAAGTATTATCATCGCCTTCCTGCTTCTGCTCTTTGACGGCGGCAATATCCAGAATGCCTGGAACACTTTTGCCACTCAGCACAAAGGGCTGGCGTTCAACCAGGTCATTCCAACAGCGGTGAAGAACGGGTATACCTTACCGGGTGGCTTCAGTTGGAGCGATACGCTGCTCATGCTGCCCTGGGTCTTCTTCGTGGTGGGCTACGCGCAGGGGTCGGCCCAGATCGGCGGCGAGGTCAAACGCGCCGCGCGCAACCAGTATCTTGCAATGGTCGGCGGTGTGCTGCTCAACGGGTTGATGCTGGCGTTGCTCGTGATCGTCTTCACGCAGGCCGTCGGTGTGAACTGGATTGGCAGCGTTGGTTTCCTCTCGAGTACCAATCCCAGCCTGCTCAACTTGCCAGGCAATCTCTCACCGAGCTTCAACTTCATCGTCAGTTTGCTCACGGGTAATGTGCTGATCCCGCTCATCATCGGCATCGGCTTTATCTTCTGGGCGCTGATGGGAACTCCGCTCTCCGAACTGCAGGCCACGCGCTACATGCTGGCCTGGGCCGTCGATCGTATGATCCCCTCCCCGTTGGGTGACGTGAACGAGCGTTTCCACTCCCCGGTCAAAGCCATCATCTTTTGCACCGTTACAGGAACGCTAGCGCTGATCGCCCTGGTAACCATACCACAGGCCAGCCTGCTTGGCGCGCTGCTCGCGCAGATTCTCGCCTTTATCCTGGTATCGATTGCGGGCATCGTCTTCCCTTACCGGCTGCGCCATGTCTGGGAAGCGGGCGGGGGTCACCGCATACTTGGCGTCCCCTCTGTCACCTTGGCTGGAATAGGCGGCGTGCTTGTTCTCGGCAGCCTCATGCTGTTGTTCATCTTCAATAGCACCATCAACTCCGCCTTTGGTGTGACAGCCAGGCTGTCTCTCTCCTTTATGATCGGCGTCATTGTTGTGGGTATTCTCTGGTACATCGGTGCTTACTTCTTGAATCGCAACCAGGGTATAGACCTTGGCCTGACGTACAGCGAGATTCCGCCGGAGTAAGTTACGCATGGGGATGGAAACGAACGGGCAGCCTCACGCCACTGTGAAGCCCACCATGTATCCACGAGTGATCGTGGTGGGCAACCTGACGATTGACGACGTAGTGCTGCCCGATGGTACAACGCGCATGTCCAGCGTGGGTGGCAATAGCCTCTACACGCTGCTGGGGGCACGCCTCTGGCAATCCCAGGTGGGAGTAGTGACGCGCCGGGGCGAGGATTTTCCGCGCGATCTCACCGAGATGCTGAACTCTCTGGTTGTAGCCATGGATGGCATCGTTGATATTCCTGGACCAACGGTACGCAACTGGGTGGTCTATGAGAGCAGCGGTGAGCGGCACTGGATTTATCGCACTCCACGCGAGCGTTCGCGCCAGGTGGCTGTGCAGCCGGGTGATGTACCGGTGGCCTGGTTGCAAGCGCAGCCTCCGCCGGTCGTGCATGTAGCCGGTATGCCACTGGACGCGGCGGAAGCTATTGTGGATGCTGTGCGGCGTTTTGCCCCACACGCCCTCATCACCCTGGATACCCATGAAGATTACGTTGTAGATTACCGGCAGCGCTTGCGCGCGTTGGCAGCGAGAGTCGACGCCTTCCTGCCTAGCCGCGCTGAACAGGCCGATCTTGTCGGTTACGATGACCCGCGGCGCGCCCTGGCGACTCTGGTGAGTCTGCCCACGCCGATCATCGTGATTAAAATGGGTGAAGAGGGGGCGCTGGTCTGGGATAAAGCGCGAGGAATCTTGCACGAGGTAGGTATAGCGCAGGGCCCGGTAGTAGATGTGACTGGCGCCGGTGATGCATTCTGTGGAGGATTCGCCGCCGGGCTATCGCTCGGTTGCAGCCCGCTGGAGTCGGCACAGCGCGGCACGATTTCCGCCTCTTACGCGGTGGCAAACTTCGGTTCAATGCAACTGGCTCACGTCAATCCCGCTACAGCGCAAGAGCGTATTCGTAGCGATCCCCCATCCGTGCATCTCCTTTCCGCACCTGCACAACTGTCGCAGGTAGAGGGAGCGGATCGCGGCATCAGTAGCGACCTGGATTTGATGCGCGAAGAGATCGTCATGATTCCTGAGTTGCTGGCTGGACAGTTGGAGATGCTGGCAATTCCGCTGCGTACGCTGGCGAGTAAACTGCATGCTGATGGGATTACCAGTCTTTATCTTACCGGGTGTGGAGACTCGGCCTTCGCGGGTGCGGCGGCGACACTGGCCTTCCAGAAACTTGCAGGCATTGACGCCGAAAGTATACACGCGCTCGACCTGGCGCGTTACCGCGTACGCTACCTGCGCGCTCGACCTGAGCATACCGCCGTCGTATGCATCTCCTTTTCAGGCAAGGTGGGCAGAACTATCGAGGCGGCAATACAGGCGCGGCGCTTCGGTCTCCGCGTGATCGCCCTCACTGGAAACCCGCAATCGCCCCTGGCGAAAGCTGCACACCATATCATCCAGTTGTCCGTCCCAACGCTCGGCTATTCTCCTGGCACAAGCACCTACCTGGCAATTCTGAACGCGCTGCTCGATCTGGCGCTTGCCTGGGGCGAGGCGCGCAAACGCGATATAGCCAGGGCGCGCACCCTGCTGCGAAATGCGCCCAATCTCGCGCGGCAGACGCTTGAGGAAAGCAATGCGCTTGTGCGAGAACTGGGCGAGCAGATGGCCGGGCACGCGTGGCTTACCTTTCTCGGCGCTGGCCCGAATCTGGCAACTGCGCACTTCGGCGCGGCCAAATTGTTCGAGGGGCCGCAAAAACTGGCTGTGGCGACGAACATCGAAGAATGGGCGCACGAAGAATATTTTGTGAGCGGTCCAGGTACTCCTGTCTTTCTCATTGCCCCTTCGGGGGCCTCGTATGACAGGGCGGGTGAGATTCTCTCTGAACTGGATTATATCGGCGCTCATTCGGTATGTATCAGTGACACAAAACCGTCGATTAAGCCTGGCGTATTTATCCCGTTGGCTCCTGGTCTGCCGGAAGAGTTTTCTCCGCTGCTGGCTGCCCTACCACTTAGCCTCTTCGCGTTCTACCTGAGCCGCGCGAGTGGGCAGAAGCGGTTTGAGTTTCCCAGCCCGGAAGCGGCCCAGGAACACTATGAAACAATTCACCGGGCGACACAGGGGGAGCCGGCATAATGAATGATTCACAAGGAGTCGAGGGCAGCGCGCCTTCCTGAAGATGATGACAGGTGGAAACAGGCTCACCAGTTGGGCACATTGCTTGCTGGAGAAGGATTTGTCGTCGTGACCGGCGTCTACGGCGGCCTGATGGCGGCGGTCAGCCGCGGAGCGCATGAAGCGGGTGGGCGCGTGGTCGGCTTAACAATGCGGCACTGGAAAAACGTCGAGCCGAATTCCTGGAATGCCGATTTGCGCTGGTCAACCGACTATGGCATGCGCATCAACCACATCCTGCGTTGTGCCGCTGTTATTGCCCTGCCGGGTGGTGTTGGCACGCTTTCGGAGATGGCGATGGTTTGGGCCGCGAGCCAGACGGAAAAACGGCCCTTGCCACTCATCTTGCTCGGCGATTGCTGGCCCCCCGTCATGCAAGCCATGCGCGCACATCTTGTCGTAAGTGATAAAGACCTCGATTTGCTGCGCTTTGCTACAAGTCCAGAAGAAGCGGTGCGAGCAGTACAGACGGGATTGCAGGAGAAGCGCATAGGGCAGGGACCCTGTGGATAAAGGAGCTATTATATGAGTTTCAAGTCCTTTTATGCCTCAGATATACATGGCTCAGACATGCTATGGCGGAAGTTTATCAATGCCGCCGCTTTTTATGGCGCCGAGGTCTTGATTATGGGTGGCGACATCGCCGGTAAAGCCGTGCTGCCGATAGTGCGCCGCAGCAACCAGTATTTTGTGCCTGGTTTTGCCGGTGAACGCGCCTTTACGGAAGACGAGTTACCTGCCCTGGAGCGGCGCATTCGCGATCTCGGCCAGTACCCCTCCCGTATGACCGAGGAAGAACTGGAAGCGGTGCAGCATGACCGGGGAGCAATCGATGCGCTCTTCTCGCGCATCATGCAGGAAACGCTGCAACGCTGGCTCCGATTGGCCGAGCAGCGGTTGCAGGGCAAAGGCGTGCGACTCTATGTCATGCTTGGCAATGATGATGAACCTGCGCTGCGCGAGGTCCTGGCGGGTTCAGCGTTCGTAGTAGATTGTGAGGACCGCACCGTCGAACTGGGTGAGGGTTTCCAGATGCTCTCCTGCGGCTTCGCGAATCCCACGCCCTGGCATTCGCCGCGCGAGATGCCAGAAGAGGAACTACAGCGCCACCTCGAGCAACTGGCGGGTCAGTTGGAAGAACCGTCCCGCTCTGTCTTCAACCTGCATGTTCCTCCTATTCGCACACCTATAGATACCGCGCCCGTCGTTGATGAAAACCTGAGTCCCGTTATCCGGGGCGGCTCCATCATGATGGGGCCTGCCGGGTCACAGGCAGTACGCAACGTGCTTGAACGCTATCAGCCCCTGATCGCGCTGCATGGACATATTCACGAGTCGCGCGGCACCGTCAAGATTGGCAAGACCATCTGCATCAACCCTGGCAGCGCATATGGCGAAGGCGTCCTGCATGGCGCGCTATTTGAGCTTGATAAGCGCAAAGGCTTAAAGCGCTATCAACTCACTTCTGGTTGATAAAAGCGCGGCTTCCTTTTCTCTATAAAGGCATGCATCCCCTCTTGCGCATCCGGAATCTGGGATGCCGAGGCCATTACCTCCTGCGCGTATTTGTAAGCCTGCGGCTGATCGAGGCCAATCTGCGCGTAGAATGCCTGTTTGCCGATACCTTTAGAAAGGAAACTACCGCGCGTCGCTGCCTCAAGCAGGCGCTGCGCCTCCTCAAGCAGGCGCTCCGGTGGAACCACCCGGTTGATCAGCCCCCAATCTGCCGCCGTTTGCGCATCGATTGCATCGCCTGTGAGCACCATCTCAAGCGCTCGTTTGCGCCCAATATTGCGGCTGACCGCCACCATCGGCGTCGTGCAGAACCATCCACCCTTTCCGCCAGGCGTGGCGAAAGACGCTTCCGTCGAGGCAACCGCCAGGTCGCACGTCGCGACCAACTGGCACCCGGCAGCGGTAGCAATAGCGTGTACCCGCGCCAGCACCGGCTGCGGAATAGCCTGTATCGTGTCCATCAAGCTCGTGCACACGCTCAGCAGCTTGCGCATTGCAATCAAATCCTGCCCCACCATATCCGCGAAATCGTGACCCGCGGAAAAGGCCGGACCATTCGCCGCCAAAATCACCCCCCGCGCATTACTCTCCCCCACCTCGCGAAACGCATCGGTAAGCTCAAGCATATGCCTGAGCGAGAGCGCATTCCTCCGTTTGGGATTGTTCATGGTGATGGTGGCGTAAGGGCCATCATATTCCAACGTGATCAGTTCGTATGCCATCTTTTGTTATCCTTCTGGCTGAGACTCGCCAACATGTCTTCTATATATCATGCGGCGCATGCATCTAGGGTTTCAGTTTACTTCGTCCTTGTCGAGTGGCTCCCTGAGCGGCTCGGCGCTTTTGGCCCGGTGCCGTTTTGTCCACTGGTGTCCACCATTGTTCGCGGTTTTCTCTCGGTTCTGCTGTCAGTTTTGCTGTCATGCTGTACCCTGTGATGGTTCGCTCTGGCGAGTATTTGCCTGTAGTCTTCTAGCAGTGGCGAGTCGGATTTTTCAACATCTAGCTCGTAGCGAATGATCGGGTCGCCGGGATAGATTATCTCCCTGAAACCCAGTTTATTGCAGAGCTTGATGCCGTCTGGCGTTCGACTCGTTGCATAGAGCTTTTTTACTGGCATGCCCTGTCTGGCAAAGTTTTCTAGGACTTCTACTCCTCCCGTCATCAGGTGCCTGCCGTGTGATCTCGCGTGTTGAAGCGATAGACCTGGCCGTACAGCTAAACCCAGGAACAGCCCGTCTATAGGGACTCCGGGCGTAAAGGGTAGTACTTCTGTTTCGGAGGGTGATGGTACACCTGGGACACTCTCTGACATGATGTACCTGGTGGTTTCCTCATTTAAGTAGAGAAAACCGATGTAGCCGGTTATGATGTCTTCCTGTTTCACTATATAGTAGGTGAGTGGGTTTTTTCGCTGCCATGCTAGCATGAGTTCGTAGCTTGGCGTGCCTGTGACTCCGAACAGGCTTACACAGAGGTCGTAGATGCCTCTTATCTCTCCCTCTGTGGCTCTGGCAAAAGTTGAGGGTTCTGATGCATATTCCAGTATGAACAGCTCTCTTTCTTTTGCCATTTTGTCTATATCCGTTTTTGGGTAGTATCCCTCCACCTGGCCTGGGGGTACTACCTTCCTTATCTTGCCAGTTCTGACGTAGTGGAAAAAGGTGGTTTTGGGTATGCCCAGTCTTTTTGTTGCTTGGGAAGCGGTGTAAAAGTTTTTAGGTGCTGCCGATGTTTTTGCCAATTTGTTGATCCCTCCCTTTTATGATGTCAAATTTGAGATTGTGAACTATAAGAATTGTATCACATGATTGTACTCTTTGTACAGAGTGAATTTTAATTCTGTATACTTTGCCTATAATTTTATTGCTTCCTTGTACTCTTTGCATGGTTCGACTTGACAGCACTCCAATGATGGGTTACTATTGTGATAGTTCTGATTGAACTCTTTAAACTTTAGTACCTGATGGGTTCCTTTGAACGCTTCTTATAGGCTTGCTAAAGAGTTGCCGATATCATCCAGGTACTTTCAAACCAGCCAGGTGATATCGGCGGTGAGAGTCGCTAGGCTCACGGTCAAGTGTTGCTAGTTCCTCACTCTCTATTGTGGGGGGTCGAGGGCTGGCATGTCAAGCAGAAAGCGAGGTGGTGCTATGACGAAGAAACGAGAGCTAGTAACAGGGTGTGCGGTGGCTTTGGTGTTGGGGTGGGTGTGGATTGTTTCATATGGCTTGCCATTAGGGGTCAGTGTGGTGGTGCTTGGGCTGCCTGTTGTCCTGGGCGTGTTGTCCGTTTTGTGGGGGGAGTGAGAGAGGGAGTTGAGCATGAAACAGGGCACCGTGACCGATGATCGAGATGTTTCCTTAATGGCGATTGACCA
>WNGP01004195.1_pt1 | contig 12439 bp, 10 predicted proteins | sample 5407671 | NCBI WGS metagenome assembly WNGP01 (sample SAMN13153381, study PRJNA577476) | soil metagenome | isolation source: 40 cm soil or saprolite under Garry oak tree replicate 2 | place: USA:California | collected 2016-06-15 | reverse complement strand
GAGGTCTCGGCCTACTTCACTCCCGATGAATGGTGGGAGCTCGGCGGGCTAGGCATCCTTCGAGAACAGCAGCGCGTCTACGTCAACTTCCTGCGCGCCATGGACGAGTACGTCTGAGTCGCGAAATGGCGACCAACGATGAGCCACCTGTCCTGATTGCCGATGACGACCGCGACGTCCGGACAATGCTGCGGACGCTGCTCGAGCTGGATGGCCACGAAGTGATTGAGGCCAAAGACGGCGATGAAGCCTGGAAGTGTTGCGTGGCTTACCAGCCGGCGGTCGTCGTCGCTGACGTCCAGATGCCGGGGATCGACGGGTTGCAGCTATGCCGGAAGATCCGCGAGAGCCGCTACTCGCCGGAGATCAAGGTGATCGTCTACACGGCCGGGATGGCGACGCCGGAGGAGGCAAAGCGGGCCGGCTGTGACGAGTACTTTCTGAAGACCGACCCCTTGCCGAAACTGCGCGACAAGGTCCGCCAGTACGCGAACGCCCGGACGGTGCCGCCCGGGGTCTAACCCCCGAATACGATCCGTATTCAACGGCTGCAAGGTCGACCCGCGCCCCCGGGTTATACCGCAGGGGTGCCTTCCTTGCACGTGCCTCCGTTTCCGGCTCTGGCGGCCGTGGCGATTGGCGTGCTGCTCCTGTTGCGGCTCGTCGGCGGCTCCATGCCCTGGGGCCAGCTGACGATCGCCGTCGGACCGGACGGCCGCCCCATGCGGCCGCGCGTGAAGTGGCATTTGTGGACGATCTGCCGTGGGGAGCCGCCCGTGATGTCCGCCGCGCTCGGCTTTGTCTCCATCGTGCTTGGGTGTCTCGCCTTTTTCATCGTCGGGCCGGAGCTGGCCGAGGCAGTCACGCACCCCGTGGCGCGCTGGCTCGAGTACTCGATGATGTTCACGCTCGCGGCATCCTTCACCGTCGTCCCGGTCGGTGTCATCGTGCTCGTCCGCAGCGGCCTCGACCTCGCGGCCCGGCGATGCTCAATGGTCGGCCTGGTCGTCGGAATGCGCCGGGACGTGGGGCTCTTCGGCCGCACCTACCGCGTCGCCGTCCAGGCGGGCGATCGGGTGATGACCAAGAAGCTGTGGGCGGAGGCCTTCCGCGTCAACCGCACCACCTTCGACCTGCTGCGCCCCGGCGATCGGATCACGGTCGCGTACTCGCCGCACCTCCGTTACGTCTTCAGCCTGGTGCCTCCGGAACCGCTAAAAAGAGCGGCCGGTTAGCTAGACTCTTTTCCCGTGACGCGCCCGCTGCATGTGGCCTTCGTCTGGCACATGCACCAGCCTTATTACAAGGATGACCTGAGCAACAGCTTTCTGCTGCCCTGGGTTCGGCTGCGCGCCGCCAAGGACTACTACAAGATGCCGGCGTTACTCGATGGCTACCCGGACGTCAAGCTGACGTTCAACCTGGTGCCGGCGTTGGTGGAGCAGATCCAGGATTATGTCGACGGCGGCGTCCAGGACGTCTACATGGAGCTGGCCCGCCGTCCGGTGTCGGGGCTCAGTGCCGACGAGCGGGGCTTCGTCGCGCGCTGGATGACCGAGTCGGGTCAGATTCGGCGGGTCCGCCAGTATCCACGCTACCTGGAACTGGTGCGCAAGCGGGAGCAGGCAGGGCCACCCACAGCCGGCGGCTTGGCCACGCTGTTCTCGGACGCCGAGCTGCGCGATCTGCTCGTGTGGTTCAACCTGTCGTGGATCGGCCCCGAGGCGATGGAAGACAATCCGGAGATTGCCGAGCTGGTCCGCAAGGGCCGGTTCTTTTCGGACGCGGATGTGGATCCCGTCCTGCGGGTGCAGTTCGAGCTGCTCCGTAAAGTGCTCCCCAAATATCGGGAGCTGCAGGAACGTGGGCAGGCCGAGCTGATCACCAGCCCCTACTATCACCCAATTCTGCCCCTGATCCGAGATCTTGGAATCGCGCGCGTGGCACGGCCGGACCTCAAGATGCCGCGCGCGATGTTCAAGCACGCGGACGACGCGGCCGAACAGCTACGCCTTGGGATCGAGGCGCATCGCCGCCACTTCGGGCGACGGCCGCGCGGCGTCTGGCCGCCGGAAGCCGCCGTTTCCGAAGACGTGGTGCGGCTGGCCGCCGATCACCGGCTGGAGTGGATGCTGAGCGATGAGGGGGTTCTCTCCCGGTCGCTCGCGAGCCCGATCATTCGGGACGCGCAGGGACAGGTGGCCCAGCCCGAGCAGCTCTATACGCCCTACCGTGTGCAGGGCAATGACCCGCCGATCCACCTCGTGTTTCGCGACGCGCCGCTCTCCAACGCAATTGGCTTTGAGTACCAGAATTCACCGGCCGACGAGGCGGCCGCGGACCTCGTCCGTCGGCTCCGTGCCATCCAACAGCGGCAGCAGGATAGGCCGTTGTTGGCGGTGATCGCTCTCGACGGCGAAAACTGCTGGGATTCGTACGAGGCCAATGGCAACCCGTTCCTCCACTCGCTTTACAGCCGGCTCTCGAGGGAACCGGACTTGAAAACGGTGACCGTCTCCGAATTCATCGCTGAGTTCCCCGCCGAGCGCGCGCTGTCTCGTATCCATCCCGGCTCCTGGATCAACGCGAACTTCGACACCTGGGTGGGCGACGCGGAACACAATGTCGCCTGGGACCTGCTGGCGCAGGCGCGGGATTTTCTCAGCGAGCGCGAGCGAGCCGCGGATGATCACGAGCAGCTCGCCTCGGCGCGGCGCGAGGCGCTCATCGCGCAGGGCAGCGACTGGTTCTGGTGGTTCGGCCGATCTCACGATTCCGGAATGGATCAGATTTGGGACAGCCTGTTCCGCCTCCACCTGCGCAACATCTATATGTCGCTGAAACGGACGCCTCCGGCCGAGCTCTACCGGCCGATCGCCAACGACACCGGTGGATCAGCCTCGAAGCGGCCTCACCGGAAGATCACGCCCAAGCTCAACGGCGTGGTGGACCAGGAGGAGTGGGAGGCTGGCGGTTATGTCGATGTCAGTGCGCTCTTTGGAGCCATGCATCCCCCGACGGGGGCGGTGCGGCGCATCTGGTTCGGGCATGATGACCGCAATCTCTACCTGCGATTCGACTTGCTCCCCACCGGCCGGCCGCGTCCGGTCGAGCTCGAGATCTTCTTCTCCGGCAGTCCGAAGCAACCCAGTAACGGCAACTTCGGTTTCGATCCCGCCCTACGGCTCACGGCGAAGACCAGCGGGGCCGATGTGGAGCTGGAGCTGCGCGAGCTGACGCCTGGCGCGCACCTGCGGCAGCCGCGCTGGGCCGACCGGGCAACGGGCGGCGAGGCATTCGCCTTTGCCGTGCCCTTCGAGGCGCTCGGGCACGACCCCGGCGAGACGGTCGAGATGGTGGCGGTCGCGCACGAAAAAGGGAAGCCGGTCGAGCAACTACCTCCCACCGGATCGATTCCGGTGCGCGTACCCGGCGACGTCTTCAGCGGGCGGCAGAACCAGCCCCTCAAGATCCTGCTCGTCGCGGCGGAGGTCGCGCCCTTCGCCAAGGTGGGCGGCCTCGCCGACGTCGCCGGTGCGCTACCCAAGGCGCTCAGGGGGATGGGTCACGACGTGCGAGTCGTCATGCCGCGCTACGGCAGCATCGATGTCGAGAAGTACGGATTGCGACGGATCGTCACCAACCTCGGAGTGCCGCTCGCCCACCAGCCGGTCAACGCGGACGTCCTCGAAGGACGGATCGCGGGCGAGGTGCCGATCTACTTCATCGACAACCAGCAGTTCTTCGGCCGCGACGGCATGTACGGATTCTGGGACGACGATGCCCGCTTCATCTTTTTCAGCCGGGCCGCGCTCGAGATGCTGCGGCCGCTCGACTTCCGGCCCGACGTGATCCACGTCAATGACTGGCATACGGCGGTGATTCCCAACATGCTGGCCCGGCTCTATGCGGCTGATCCGTTCTACGCTGATATCGCCACCGTCCTCACCATCCACAACCTCGCCTTCCAGGGCGTCTTCGGCTACGGCGCGCTGAACCTGGCGGACCTCGAGCAGTGGGGCTTGATCAAGCCCGGCATGCCCGGGCTCGACGACATCGTCAACCTGCTTGGCCGTGGGCTCTATTTCTCCGATGTGGTCAACACCGTCAGCAACCGGTACGCGGAAGAGATCCTTACTCCCGAGTACGGCGAAAAAATGGACCCGCTGCTGCGGGTCTTTCGCGGCAAGCTGCACGGCATCATCAATGGCATCGACTACGACCTGTTCAACCCCTCGACCGATGCCTCGCTCGTTGCGCCCTACGACATCGCGAGCATCGAGAAGAAGGTCGAGAACAAGCTGGCGCTGCAGAAGGAGGTCGGCCTCCCGCAGGATCCGGCGATCCCGGTGATCGGCCTGATCTCGCGGCTCTATGACCAGAAAGGCCTCGATCTGATCGCCAACATCATGTGGGGATTGACGCGGCTCAACCTGCAACTCGTGGTGCTCGGCGCTGGTGACGCGCGCTACGAAGAAATGTTCCGCGCCAACGCGCGCGACAACCCAGGCAAGGTCTCCGCCACGATCGGCTTCAAGCCGGTGCTGGCACAGCAGATCTACGCCGGCTCCGACATGTTCCTGATGCCGTCGCGCTTCGAGCCTTGCGGTCTCGGGCAGCTGATCAGCCTTCGCTACGGAACCATCCCGATCGTGCGCGCCACCGGTGGGCTGGCCGACACCATCGACGACTGGGACCCGGTGCAGCAGACCGGAAATGGCTTCGTCTTCACGGCCTACGACCACTGGGATCTCTTCGCCCAGGTGGTCCGTGCCCTGGAGACGTTCCGCCAGACGTCGCCCTGGCGCCGGCTGCAGGCCAACGCGATGTCGACCGACGTCAGCTGGGCGAACTCGGCGGAAAAATACGTGGGCCTCTACCGCTCGGCGATGGGCAACCACGCCGAATCGCGGGAGTATTCCGCCGCCGCCAGCGACCCCTACAGCTGGTAAAAACCGTCCCCGCCGGCGCCAGAAAAGGCCGCCGGTCTAATAGAGGTTAATATTTGGGCCCTTTTCTTGATGTCTTGACACCACTTGATGCATGATTACGGCGATTCGGCGGCACAGCTTCAATCGACCACGACCTAACTCTGCCTGGAAGGGAGGTAATTGACGTATATGGATGTAGCAGTCGGTAAGTCGAAATGGTTGCGAGTCTCAACGCTTGCTGCCTCGATCGCGATGCTGGTATCGGCGTGTGGGACCTCGGCGCCGGCGACGAGCGAGGCGAAGAACGGTGGGACGCTGATCTTTGCGCTCGACTCCGATGCCACCACGTTGAATCCGTTCGTCATGTCGACCGTTCCAGAGTTTCGTGCGCTCTCCTTCATGTATCCGAACCTGTACGCGGCTGACAAGAACCTCAACGTCATCCCGGACCTGGCAGACGGCATGCCCTCGGTCTCGAGCGACGGCACGGTATGGACCGTAAAGCTCAAAAAGACCGGCAAGTGGAGTGATGGAACGCCGATCACCGCCGACGACGTCCTCGCCACCCAGAAGCTCCAGGCCGACCCGACGCTCGACACCGATTACTCCTACGACTGGAGCCCGCTCAAGACGATCGAGAAGGTGGACACCTATACCGTGCGCTATACGCTGAACGCTCCTTTTGCCCCCTTCCTGGCTGTCAATCTCGCTGGCTACATCGCACCGGCCGCGGTCTTTGGCAAGGTCGACGCGGCAAAGATCCGGAATATGCCGGCGTCAACCAACCCGACGGTAACCGGCGGTCCCTATAAGTTTGATAAGTGGGTCCCCGGACAGGAGATCGACTTTTCGGCCAACCTGAGCTACTACAACGGCCGGCCGCACTACGACAAGGTGATCGCCAAGATCATCACCGACGCGACCGCCGCCGCCAACGCGCTGATCAACGGCGACGTCTCGTGGCACCCATCCCTGGGTGAGGCGGGTGCCGGCGGGATTAGCAAGGCCAAGGCGGCGAGCAACGTGGTGGTTCACACCTACGAGGACCTCGGCTATATCGACTTCCGAATGAATACGCGCAAGGGCCATATTTTCGACAACGTGTTGACGCGGCAGGCGCTGGCCTCCGTGCTGGACAAGGCGTCGATCGTGCAGGCCGCCACCCAGGGCGCCGGGGCCCCGCTGTGGGGCGACATCGTGCCCGCCTCCTGGGCGTACGACGCCAACTCGGTGGTCAAATACCCGCTCGACGTCGCCAAGGCCAAGAGTCTGATGCAGCAGGCCGGCTGGACCATCGGGGCTGACGGCGTCGCAACCCGGCCCAATCCTTCGGGATCGGGCACGCAGAAGTTCGTCGGCAAGATCCGAGTGCGCGCCGGCAAGCCGGACCGGCTCAAGGCCGCAGAGATCATCTCGGACCAGGTCAAGCAGATCGGCATGCAGCTCACCCCCGATCCGACCGACTTCAAGGTGTTCTACAAGCCGATCCAGCAGGGTAATTTCGACGTGTTCATCGCCGGCTTCAGCCTGACGCTGGATCCCGATGACTACAGCACCGCGTCCTCCACCCAGCTCCAACCCGAACACCACGAGGGGCAAAACTGGACTGGGTATTCGAACCCGCAGCTCGACTCGCTGATCAGCCAGGAGCGCGCCACGGTTAAGAGCACCGACGCGGCGACCAAGGCTGCCCGCAAAGCGATCTTCAACCAGATCGAGAAGATCATCAGCGGCGACCTGCAGACCTACATGCTCTGGGCCGATGTGTCGTCAATGGGCTGGTCGAGCAACGTGGGCAACGTCGTGGCCGGGAATGGCGACAACGTGATCTACTACGACGTCAATAACAACCCGAACTCGCGCGCCGAATGGTACTCGAAGAACGGTAAGTAGATAGCAATCGACTGAGGGCTCTTAGCGGGGAGGCGGCCGGGCCGCCCCCCCGCAGCGGGCGCGAACGAGCTAGGACGGACACCCGGACTGTTGGTTATGCTTCTATCCGGGCGGGGCAATACGGCGGGAACAGGATTGACTGGTCAAAACGGTGTCATAGGATAGTGGCGTGACCTTCTATGTCGTTCGCCGGCTGGCCATAGGCGTCTTCCTCCTGTTCCTCATGTCCGCCATGTTTTTTACGCTGACGCGCGTCACGCCGGGTGCCCCGATCAGCGTTGGCGAGAACCCCCGAATTCATCAGTCGGTGATCATCCTGCGGCTCCACCGCCTCGGCCTTACCGACGAAAAGGGAAACTCTTACCCGATCCCGCAGCAGTACCTGCTCTACCTGGGTGCGCTGCTACATGGCGATCTGGGGGACTCGTACATCTACAACCGACCGGTGACGACGCTCCTGATGCAGCGGTTGCCGAACTCCATTCTGCTGCTCGGCGCCGCCCTCCTGGTCGCGCTAGCCATCGGGATCCCGCTCGGGATCTTTGCGGCCACCCACCAGTACTCCAAGACGGACATGACCACCTCGCTTCTCTCTTATGTCGGCGTATCCATTCCGAGCTTCGTGCTGGGCCTCTATCTCCTGATCATCTTCGGGGCGTTCTTGAAACAGTCGCCCCTCCATTGGGGTTTCCCGCTGTTTGGCATGCACACCGGCGGCGTCACTGATCCGATCGACCTCCTCTACCACATGGTTCTCCCGGTGACCTCCCTCGCTATCCTGCAGATTGCGATCTTCAGCCGCTTCATGCGGGCCAGCATGCTGGAGGTGCTCCATCAGGACTACATCCGGACGGCCCGCGCGAAGGGCCTGTCCATCGAGAAAGTCAATTACAAGCACGCCCTGCGTAACGCCATCCTGCCGATCATCACACTGGTGGCGATCGCGATTCCACAGATCGTCAACGGCGCCATCATCACCGAAGGCATTTTCAGCTGGCCGGGCACCGGGCAGCTGGCCTTTCAGGCGGTAGTCGATCGAGACTATCCAGTCATCCTCGGCGTAGTCATGCTGGTGGCCGCCGGGACCGTGCTCTTCAACCTGATCGCCGACGTGACCTACGGGGTCGCTGACCCGAGGATCCGATACTGATGGCCCAGGTTCCTCCGCTCCCGCTCGGCCCCTCAGCCGGCGTTCCGGGCTCGGTCCCGAACCAGTTGTCGATCGAGACCACCGTCCAGCAGGAACGCGACCTTGCACAGCCGGGGGTCCGCCCGGACGAGTTTGGCGGCGCTGCGGAGCTCGGGTTCTGGCGGCTATCCGTCATTCGCTTTCTGCATCACCGGGTGGCCACCGGTGCTCTGATCATCCTGGGCGTGATCGTCCTCGCCGCCATTGTGGTGCCGATCATCACCGGGGATCTCTACCGAATCCAGGACTACCGGCACCCCTACAAGCCGCCCTTCCAGAGCTTCCAGCATATTTTCGGCACCGATGATCTCGGTCGAGACGAGTTTGCCCGGTTACTTCGCGGTGCCCGGGTCTCGATCATGGTCGGGGTCCTGGCGGTCGTCGGCTACCTGCTGATCGGGGGAACGCTGGGTGCGCTGGCCGGCTACTACGGCGGCTGGCTGGACAATGCATTGATGCGCTTCACCGACATCATCATTTCGGCGCCCTTCCTGCTCGTCGTCATCGCGGTTACGGCGGCGACAGGCGGCGTCCGGCTCAGCACCGTCATCATCGTCATCGCGGCCACCGGCTGGTATGAGATCGGCCGCTTGATGCGAGCCCAGTTCCTGGTGCTTCGAGAACAGGAGTTCGTCCAGGCGGCTCGGGCCCTGGGGGCTTCGAATACCCGCATCATCCTTCGCCACATCCTGCCCAACGCGCTGGCGCCGATCATCGTTTCCGCGACCCTTGGAGTATCGGGCATCATCCTGCTGGAAGCGGCGCTGGGCTTCCTCGGGTACAGCATTCCGCCGCCCGAGCCGAGCTGGGGCAACATGCTGCAAGAGTTCGAGCAATACCTGCTCGACGACAAGACGTATCTCGTCTTCTTCCCGGCCACCGCGCTGGTCATCACGGCGCTCTGCATCAACCTCGTCGGCGACGGGATCCGGGACGCGCTGGATCCGCGGCAGCGGTGACCGACCTCCTCCGGATTGAGGACCTTCACACCCAATTCCACGTTCACGGCGGAACGGTCAAGGCGGTCGATGGGGTCAACCTGACCATCCCGGCCAAGGCGACCGTGGGCCTGGTCGGCGAGTCGGGCTCGGGGAAGAGCATCACGGCGCTGTCGATCATGCGGTTGCTCGAGAAGAACGGCCGGATCACTGGCGGCCATGTCTGGTTTCGTGACCAGGACCTCGTGGCACTGACCGACCAGGAGATGCAGGAAGTTCGGGGCAATGACATCTCCATGATCTTCCAGGAGCCGATGACGGCCCTGAACCCCGTGTACACCTGCGGGGACCAGATCGCCGAGGCGGTGCAGCTTCACGGGAAAGTGGACGCGAAGGCGGCCTTCGATCGTGCCATCGAAGTCCTCCGTCTGGTCGGGATCTCCGATCCCAAACGTCGAGCCAGGCAATATCCGCACGAGCTCTCCGGCGGCATGCGTCAGCGGGTGATGATTGCCATGGCGCTGTCGACCAACCCCGAGCTCTTGATCGCCGACGAGCCCACAACCGCTCTGGACGTCACTATCCAGGCCCAGATCCTGACCCTGATGCGCAACCTCAAGGGCGAGTTTGGATCGGCGATCTTGCTCATCACGCACGACCTCGGGGTAGTCGCGGAAATGTGCGACAGCGTCGCCGTCATGTACGCGGGGCAGATCGTCGAGCAGGCGTCGACCGTCGAATTGTTCACCAATCCCAAGCATCCCTACACCCAGGGTCTGCTTGCCTCCATTCCGCGGTTGGGGCACAAGCAGGACCGGCTCCACGTCATCACCGGCAGCGTCCCAAACCCACTGGCACTGCCACCTGGCTGCGCCTTTCGGCCTCGTTGTCCGGTCAAGGCGCCGCGCAGCGAAAGTGCCGTTCCGCCATTGAAAGCCGTCGGTGACGGACATCTCGTCGCCTGCTGGCAGTACGAATGATCGGGCGTAAACAGCGTCCCACGGTGGTTGAGCCGAACGGCGCCCTGCTCAGGGTGCAGAACCTCGTGAAGTACTTTCCGATCAAGGGTGGGCTGCTGCAGACCACCGTGGCGAACGTCAAAGCCGTTGATAACGTGAGCTTCGAGATCAAGCAGGGCGAAACACTGGGGCTGATCGGCGAGTCCGGCTCGGGGAAATCCACCGTCGCCCGCACCATCCTGCGGCTGATCCCGCCCACCTCTGGCGAGGCGTTTCTCGAGGGTCGGAGCATCTTCAAGGCGAACAAGAAACAGCTGAACGACATCCGGCGGGAAGTGCAGATCATCTTCCAGGATCCCTACGGCTCGCTCAATCCGCGTATGTCTGTCGGGGAGATCGTGGGTGAGGGCTTACTGGTCCACGGCGTCGGGTCGGCGCACGAGCGGGACAAGATCGTCAGCGAGCTGCTAGAAGTCGTGGGCCTGCGCGGCCAGTACCGCGGCCGCTTCCCGCACGAATTCAGCGGCGGCCAGCGGCAGCGCATTGGCATCGCTCGAGCCCTGGCCCTTCGACCAAAGCTGATCATCGCCGACGAGCCGGTCTCCGCGTTGGACGTGTCGATCCAATCGCAGATCCTCAACCTGCTGGAGGACCTGCAGAACGAGTTCGACCTCACCTATCTCTTCGTCGCGCACAACATGGCGGTGGTCGAGCAGGTGAGCGATCGGATCGCCGTGATGTATCTCGGCAAGATCGTGGAGATCGCACCGGCGGAGCAGCTTCTGGCAAGTCCCCGGCACCCTTATACCAAGGCGCTGATCTCGGTCATCCCGATTCCCGACCCGACGATCAAGCGGGAGCAGACCGTGCTCAAAGGGGAAATTCCCAGCCCGACCAATCCGCCGTCGGGATGTCATTTCCGCACTCGCTGCCCGATCGCGACGGACTACTGCGCCGAGGTGGAACCGCCGCTGCGCGAGGTCAGCAAGGGCCAGTTCGCCGCCTGCCACTACGCCTGACCGGATCCGCCACGCGAACGGGCAGTGACCCGGGCGAGCCAGTCGCCCATGATCGCGCGCCTTCGCAGGGTGCGCCCGGTGTCGAACCAGCTGCCCAGGAGAACGAGCGCGAGCGCCGCCGCGGCGAGGATGACATCGAGCCGGCCGCGATCCGGCGGTGTCGTGTCGTAGTGAGCCCAGTAAGCGAACTCGCTGTCGTTGACGGCGGAGATCCCGACGAACGTGATCGCAAGGATGGCGGCGGCCAGCCAGACGCGCCCGCGGCCGGCGAAGCCGAGCCGGACCAAGCCCATCCCGGGTACCATCGCGAGCCGCCAGACGGCTCCGGCCTTCGCGCGCTCGGGCTCGCGTGCCGCGTGGGAGGCGAAGGCGTCGACGGCGACCACCCAGCCGATCAGCCCGGCGTACCAACCGGTCGAGAGCAGGTCGACGGGCATGAAGGTGAAGTGGAGCGTGCTGAAGCTGGGCGTGCTGAGCAGCCAGCCGGCCCAGAGGACCCACGCCAGCAGCGCCACCCCGGCGGCCGCGAGCGCGAGTCCGTGATACGGTCGCGCGGAATACATCACCGACAGCACGAGGCAGATGGCAACCACCCAGGCAAAGGGATTGGTCCATCCGAACACGCGGGGGAGGTGCCCGACCGCCACCTCGACCGTCCACGGGGTGAGGAGGCTGAGCCCAGCCAGCCCGACGATCATGATGTCGCGGCTGGAACGTCCCGAAAGTCGGAACGCGATGGCGCCGACTCGCTGGACCCCTGAGGCAAGGGCGAAGGCCAGCGCCAGTCCAGCGCAGAAAACCGCGACGATGAGCAGCACCTCCGAACCCGGATTGCCCCGTGTCAGCACATAGGCGATTCCTCGAGTGTACGTTCCGGATAAAATCGCGCGGTGTTGCGCGGAAAGCTGTGGCGCCATCCCGATTTCCTCAAGCTCTGGGCCGGCGAAAGCGTCAGCGTGTTCGGGAGCCAGGTCACCGTCCTCGCGGTACCCACCGTGGCGATCCTCATCCTGCATGCCGGCCCGTTCCAGGTTGGGATTCTCTCGGCGCTCGAGTTTCTCGCCTTCCCGACGCTGGGATTGGTAGCAGGCGTCTATGCCGATCGGCTGCGGCGGCGGCCCATCATGATCGTCTGCGACATCGGTCGCGGGCTGGCGTTGGGATCGATTCCGGTGGCGTTCCTGCTGAACCTGCTGACGCTCGAGCAACTCTATTTCGTCGCCCTGCTCACGGGGATCTTTACGGTCTTCTTCGACGTGTCGTACCAGTCATACCTGCCGGCGCTGGTGGACCGGCCCAACCTGATGGAAGGCAACACCAAGCTGGAGATCACGCGATCAACGGCGCAGGTGGCGGGGCCGGCGGTTGCCGGGTTCCTGATTCAGTGGATCGGCGGCGCCCGGGCGGTTGCCGTCGATGCGCTGTCGTTTCGCCTCTCGGCGATCGCGCTCGCCTCGATCAAGAAGTCGTAGCCCGAACCCAAGCCGAGCACGGCGTCCGGGACCTCCGG
>WNGP01004328.1_pt1 | contig 12453 bp, 10 predicted proteins | sample 5407671 | NCBI WGS metagenome assembly WNGP01 (sample SAMN13153381, study PRJNA577476) | soil metagenome | isolation source: 40 cm soil or saprolite under Garry oak tree replicate 2 | place: USA:California | collected 2016-06-15 | reverse complement strand
GGCGAGGTGTCCACGTGGCGGTGGTGAACATCAACGATGTCCTCGACGGTCACGTGGCACTTGACCTGGACTGCCTGGACCGCATCTACCTCAACGCCTACGTCCCCAACTTGCAGGTCGGCGGCCAGGTGGTCACGTTTTTGACCCAGCACCTGGGCAACGAGGTCCCCTCCCCGGCCCTGTTCAAGCGCATCGGGACCGCTTCCGCCAGGCGGTCGCGGCCTTCGCTGAGGCAAACGACATTCCCCTGCTGCGTCTCAAGCGTCTCAAGCGGCCCGACCGTACCCGCTGGGACGATCGCAAGCTCGATCACGTCCGCCCGCACCTGGAGCAGGCCGAACGCCAGGGCCGCTGTGGGGTGGTGGCGATCGTGGTTGCTCAGGAGGTCCAGAAGGTCTTCATGGGCTACCAGCGGGCAAGGACACCCACGGCAAGGCGGTCAACTTCGGCTTCGACAAGGCCGACCGGGCCGTGACCTGCTACTACTTCTACGTGCTGGACGCCGACTTCGGCCCTGGGTTCATCAAGCTGTGCAGCTACTTTCCTACCCGGCCAAGGTGTGGCTGAACGGGCACGAGTGGGCCAAGCGGCAGGCGGCCAGGGCGCCCGAGCAGCTGCAGGCGATCTGCGACCGGCTCGGCCCGGCCCAGATCCAGGGGTTCTTTGACCGCTGGATGACCCAGATCCCGACCCCGCTGACCGGCACCGACCGTGTGGGGGCTACTGGTGGGAGCTGTCCATGCGCCAGGTCGAGGTGAGCCGCACGATCGTCTTTGACGACCCACGCCGCACCCGCGGCTTCTTTGAGGCCCTGGTGGCCGACAATGTCGGTGTCGGCCGGCCCGAGCAGGTCGCCGTCGTGTTCGCCCGCCAGGTCCGCACCACCACCAAGGAGCCGTTTCGCACCAGGGTCTTTGGGCCGGGCACCCAGGTGAAGATGGACTTCGCCTACAAGCACTCCCGCGTCAAGCAGTACCTGAAAGAAGGCAGGGCGCTGCGGATCGAGACCGTCATCAACAAGCCTTACGACATCGGGGTCCTGGCGCGCCTGGAGCATCTGCCCGAGCTGATGGTCAAGGCTCGAGCGGTCAACCATCGTCTGCTGATGATCGAACGTGCCGGCCCGGGCTGCGCCATCCAGACCGCGCTGTTCGAGCAGGCCGCACAGCCCTACATACGGGAGGGCAGGCGAACCGGAGCGCTGCGCTTGGGGGACCCACGCGCCATGGCCCTGGCCGGCGCCTTGTGCGCCATGGTCCACGCCGTCAGCGGCTTTACCAACAAGAGCCTGCGGAGCCTGATCGCCGGCCTGCTCGGCGCGGACTCCACCAGCGCACAGATGACCTACGACCTGCGTCGCCTGCGCCTGCACGGGCTCATCACCCGACTGCCCGGCACCCATACCTACGTGACCACCCCCAGGGCCTGCGCGTGGCGGTCTTCTCCACCAAGCTCGCCACCCGCGTGCTGGGGCCGCTGCTGGCCGCCGACCACCCGCCGGCGCCCATCCAGGTCCGCCGCGCCCTGGCCACGCTGGACCGCGCTGTCAGCGACTACGTCACCAACGCCCGCCTTGGCGCCGCAGCATGAACTTGTCACAACGTCACGACTTCCAACCCCCAAGAACGACTAGCCTGGAGGCTTGATGTGAAACCAACAGAAGAGACGGGCGGCCGTAGCAGCCCGTCTCTCGCAGACTTTGTGGGCGAGTTACGGCCCGGCGAGCTCGGCGCAGAGGTCTTCCTCCGTCCCGTCAAACGTCCTCGAGGTCACGTTTCCGTTGGCGTCGAGTTGAATGACGCCGTGCCCGTAAAAGATGGTCCCGAACCTGGTAGAGAGGACGGAGCCATTGGAGGTGACAGTGATCGTGCCGTCGCTGTGTTGCACCACCGAGAAGGAGTCCGAAAGGTTGATCTTGACCGTCTTTCCGGTGTCGAGATTGGTGGCGGTCGCGACTTCTGGCCCGGCCCCGAGGATTTCGCCGTCGCTGAAGACGAAGAAGTTCAAGACGTCGGGCGCTGTGGGCTGGATGAGGACTGGAAAGCTGCACAACTCGCCTGCGGCAAACGTGACCGGGCCTTGCACGTCCCGCTCCATGTACGGCTGCGTGGCGTCAGCAGTCCCCGCGAGAGCGAGCACACTGAGTACCAGGGCCGCGGTGACCCCCGCCAGACGCTTCATCTGGACCTCCCCCTCCTTTGGATGGAATTGCGAGTTGCGATCGTCATGCTTGCTTCTCCTTTCCGGGTCCTGGCGGAGCTCCACTCTTGGCCTCTCCGGAGGAAAGCGCGACAGAGATGCGTTCGAACCCGAGTCCGGCACGTCCGTAGACATTCCGAACGAGCGCTTCCGAGTCGGCTTCGAAGACGCAGAGCAGGGACTCATCTGCGGGCACGATGGTCGCGTGGACGAGGCGGATTGCCTCTCCCTCGTGCGCCATCTCGGCGGCAGCTGCCCGGAGGCGGTCGGCCCAGGTGCTCAGGTTGCGGACGGAAGTGCCCGGCTGGTAGTGCTCGACGAGGTAGGACGTCGCCTGCTCCGCGTCCCGTGGTGCCATCGCACCGACCCTACGCCGGAGGGTCGCTGCGCGAATCGGGTGTTTCCCTACGTTCTTGTCTCGTCCCCTCCGGGTCGAGCGCCGATCCGCGCGCCGAGCTCGGCGCGGGAGCGAATGCCGAGCTTGCGGTAGACACGCGCGAGGTTCGCCTCGACCGTCTTCGTACTGACGAATGCCGCCTTCGCCACCTCGCGGTTCGTCAGGCCGGTCGCCGCCAGCTCGGCGACGAGTCGCTCCGTCTCCGTGAGCTCGTCCGGCGCGCGACGCCTCGGCGCGACGCGCGCGAGCTCGGCGCGTGTGCGCTCGATCCACGTCGGAGCGCCGAGCCTCTCGAAGATTTGGAGCGCCTCGGACAGCGCCGTGGCCGCTGCCCGTCTCTGCTTCGTCCGCCGGAGCAGCTGACCCCTCGCGAGCAACGCCCAGCCGAGCTCGAACGGAAGCTGCGACGCGGTCGCACGGTCGAGGCGCTCAAGAGCAGCGTGCGCCGCTAACAGATCACCCTCCGCCCCGAGGACGAGGCCGCGTGCGCGTGGGAGCGTCACGTCGATCCAGAGACGGGGGAAACGCCTACCCCGTCCCTCGAGCCTCGCGAGGGCCTCCTTCGCTCGCCCGAGCTCGCCGAGCGCGAGCAGCGACTCGACCTGGAACGGCTCGCTCCAGTCGAGCAGTGGTTCCGCAACCCCCATCGAATCGTAGACCGCTCGCATCTGTACGAGGGCGCGATCGGCCGCCTCGTGGTCGCCTGCGTTGAACTCGACGAAGCCGAGGATCGCGAGCAGACGTTCGACCCACCAGGTCCGTGCATTCGTGCGCTCTGCCTCGTCGAGCAGCGGCAGGAGCGTCGAGCGGGCGCGGTCCAACCTCCCGCGATGAGCATCGACGAGCGATCGCCAGCCGAAGGCCACCGCGTGCGCCCTGCCGAAGTCGAGGCCCTCGATCAGAGAGCAGCTTCGCTCCACGTACTCCTCCGCGAGATCCCACCGTCCCGCGCGGAGCTCGACCACCGCTCGGTAGGCAAGGCGGTCACCCCGCATTCGTTCGTCACCACGCTCGCGCGACCACGCATCTTCGAGCTCGTGTCGCGCTCTGGCGGCGCCGAAGTCGTCTGTGGCCGTGTACCAAAGGATGGGAATGAGCCTGTGTGGACCCGTGGCTGCCTCCAGATCGAGCCCGCGCTCCAAGAGCTCGAGACGTGGTTTCCGTCCGAGCAACGCCTCGGCCCAGAATCGGTCGAAGAGCAAGACCTGATGAGGATCGGCCTCGCCGCCCAGGAGTGCCTCGGCTCGCTCGGCGAACTCGAGCGCCCGTTTTGGGTCGAGCGTGCGCGTGACATAGACCCACGCCATGCACACATCGCGTTGAAGGTCGCGGTCGTCCCCGGCCGCGGCCAGCGACTGGTCCATATGCTCGAAGACGCTCTCGACTGCGCCTGCGTCCCACTCGATGAAACCGAGGAGAAGCAACGCCTGTACACGCGAGGCGGACGTCGGCGAGTCGGCTACGGCCCTTTCGGCGAGGGCCCGGGCGGTCGGGAGATCCCCCGTCTCATACAGGGCAGCGGCTTGGCTCAAGGTCCGCCGCACGAACTCCTCCGCATGATGCGGCGGCGTCAGCCGACGAGACTCGTGGAGCAGCTCGGCCGCTGCGTCGTGCGCACCTCGCATCGCGGCCGCCTTCGCGCCTTCTTCGATCGCGGAGGCGGTGGCCTCGTCAGAATCGGTCGCGGCAGCTGCAAGATGCCTTGCCCGTTCCTCGGCTTCGCCGGCGACCGCTGCCAAGCGGCGATGCAGCACGCGCCGCCGCGAGCCCGAGGCCGCCCCGTAGACCGCCGACGCGAGCAGCGGATGCGTAAAACGAATGGTCCCGCGTTCCGTGTGCAGCACGCCTGCCTCCTCAGCCGCGAGCAGCGCTGCCGGCACGTCCACCGACGATCCCACGGCCGCCTCGACCTTTGCGAGCGTCGGCCTGGACAGCGCCGACGCGACCAGCACGAGCTCCCGCGCCGACGGCGGGAGCTCCGGGAGACGGGAAGCAACGAGCTCCTGCAGGCTCGACGGCACCGGAAGCGGGTCGAGGCCGTGGTGGTCCTCGCCGACAGGAAGCGCACGGGCGATTTCGAGCGCGAAGAACGGGTTCCCGCGCGATGCCTCGAGGATCCGGATGAGCTTCGGCCGACGCGGCGCCGTGCCCAGCCGGCTCTCGATCAGGTGGTGCAGCGCGCCGAGCGAGAGGGGAGTCGGCACGATGCGCAGCAGGCGCTCCTCGGGAAGCGTGCGGTCGAGGTGGAGCGGGGTCTCCTCCGGCCCGTCGGAGCGTCGCGTCAGAAGTAGCCCTGCCTGCGCGGGGAGCCGGCGTGCGGCGAACTCGAGTGCGCGGGCGGACGCGCTGTCGAGCCACTGAACGTCGTCGACGGCGATGACGAGCGGCGCCTTGGCCGCCAACGCGGTGACAATGCTCACGAGTCCAGCGGCGGTCGTCCGCGGATCGGCACGCTCGTTGGGCTCCTTCCGTAGCAACACCGCCGCGAGCGCCTGCGCCTGCGGCGATGGAAGCCGCGGTCTGGCCTCATCAAAGACGCCAGCGATGAGATCGGCGAGGGAAACATACGAAAGCCGCGCTTCGCTTTCGGCAGGCCGCGCCGCCAGCGTCTGATAACCGCGCGTCTCGATCGCTCGCAGAGCTTCAAGCCACAGCGTCGTCTTTCCGATTCCGGGTTCGCCCTCGATCACGAGAGCCGACGGCGCTCCCCCAAGAGCGTCGATAAACCGTTCGACTAGCGCAAACTCGGCGTCGCGACCGACTATGTCGTCTATGGCCGTACCCTTTTCATATCGAGCAACCGGCGCTGACTCATGGTTGGCCCCTGAGGCGGGGGATACAAGCTCAAGCGAGCGGGCCACGTCCCGTCAAGTGGTGTGCGAGGTTGAGCAGGTCATCCTCGCCTGATCTCTACGCGGCCGCCTCGATCGCGATCACCTCCTCCGGTTGGTCGACGGGATCGGCGAGTGCCTTCGCGATCGACTCCGCGCTCATGTAGCGGCGGGCGACCGCCCACTCATCCTTCTGCTCGGCTAGCACCGCGCCGACCAGGCGGACGATCGACGAGCGGTCGGGGAAGATGCCGACGACGTCCGTGCGCCGGCGGATCTCCTTGTTCAGCCGCTCGATAGCGAGTTGTTCGACCAGAGCTGCCGCCAGTGCTCCTTGGGGAAGCCGGTGAAGGCGAGCAGGTCGGCCGCCGCCTCCGGGAGCAGCGCCGCAGCGTCGGGAAGCGCGTCTCGAGCTGGTCGGCGATCCGGCGGTGTTGCTCGTGGACGGTCTCGGCGTCGGGCTGGGCGAAGATCGAGCGCACCATCGTCGCGACGAAGCTCTGCGCGCTCTTCGGCACGCGGGTCAGCAGATTAATGCGCATGAAGTGCATCCGGCACCGTTGCCAGCTCGCGCCGGGCAGGGTGGCGGCGATCGCGTCGACGAGGCCCGGGTGCGCGTCCGAGGTGACGAGCTTGACCCCTGCGAGGCCGCGGGCGACGAGCGAGCGCAGGAAGGCGAGCCAGGCCGCCCCGTCCTCGGAGGTGACGACGTCGAGACCGAGCGACTTTTTAGTCCCTCGCCGGCTCGTAGGTGGCGATCACCACGCCGGTGGCCGTTGTGACGCTGTCGGTAAGCCGCAGCGACACGTGCACGCCCCCTGGGAACAGCCGTCGTCCGGTGCCGAGCACGAGCGGGTGGATCATCAGCAAGTACTCGTCGATCAGGTTCGCAGCCATCAGCGAGCCGATCAGCACGCCGCTGCCCATGATCGCCAGAACGCCGCCGGATTGCGCCTTGAGCGCGCGCAGGGCGTCAACGGTATCGCCGCGCAGCAGCGTCGAGTTGGGCCACGGCAGGGGTTCCTCGAGAGTGGTCGACGCGACGTACTTGGGCGAGTTGTTCAGCGCGTCCTTGAACGGGCCGCCCTGGGCGTTCCAGGAGGCCAGCAGCTCCTCGTAAGTACGCCGCCCGAACAGCCATCCTGCCAAGCCGCCCCCGGCCGCCATCCTCTCGCCCATCGCCTTGCCCACGGCGTCGTCAGGCGTTACGGACCGGTGGCCCCAGCCGCCCTGCGTGAACCCGCCTCGGGTGTCCTCGTCCGCGCGGCCAGGTCCCTGCATCACGCCGTCAAGCGTCACATGGTTCATAACAACGATTCGACCCATTTCAGGCCGCCTTTGACTCCTACGGCGGCGACGGTTGCGCCGCCGATCGGTTGCGAGGCCGACCAGTTCTCCGCCTCTCACCTCCCACACGAACGGCGCAGGCCGAAATCGACACCCGCCCGCGAGCAAGTGACGCAAGTGCCCAGCGGTGTAGCACCCGCTAGGCTTACCACAGGGACAGGCCGCAGTGGCGCAGGAACGAGTACGCCAGCCCGTGGGTGGCGCGGATGCGTTGGATGCCGCGCTCGGCGGCCGCAACGATGTCGTCGAGGTCGTCGGCGGCCAGGTTGGCCAGCTCGGTGCCCTTGAGGTTGGCCCACAGCCCCTCCACCGGGTTCAACTCGGGGGCGTAGCCGGGCAGCGGCTCCACCACCAGCCAGGATCGCTGGCTGGCCAGCCAGCGGCGCATTGCCTGGCTGCGGTGGGCGGGCAGCCCGTCCCACAGCAGGGTTGCCTTCTGCCCGCCGAGGAAGCCGCGCAGCTCCTCCAGCGCGCCGATGAGGGTGCCAGTGTCATAGGCGCGTTCCTGATGATGGAAGCACACCGCCGCGCCGCCGCCGTTGGACCCGTAGCAGATCGCGGTGGCCATCGAGGCGCGCTTCCATTTGAAGCGGTGGCGGATGACCGGGGTCTGGCCGCGTGGTGCCCAGGTGCGGCGGACCACTGGCAGCAGCGAGGCGCCGCTTTCGTCCCAGAACACCAGCACCGCGCGGCGCCGGCGGGCGTTGCGGCAGATCCTAAAAGAGTCTTGGAGGTTGACCTGACAGCCTGCGGCGGTCGAGTTGGAGCTGCGGCTATGCCGAGACAGGATCAGGGGATGCCGATCATCCCTCGCGGTCTTGCCGCACAACGACAACGCGACCAGCTGGAGGCTCGCCGGCTGCGTGCCGCTGGTCTGCTGGCTGCGGGTGTCCGCCAAGCCGAGGTCGCCCGCCAGCTTGGGGTTTCCCGCCAAAGCGTCAGCGACTGGCACGGGCGTTGGCGGGCTGATGGGGTGGACGCCCTGCGCAGCCGTGGGCCGACCGGTCCGGTGCCACGGCTGTCGGATGCTCAGCTCGCCACGGTCGAGCGGGCCCTGCTGGAGGGCGCCGCGGCGAACGGGTTTACCGGTGAGCTGTGGACGCTTGAGCGAATTGCGCTGGTGATCGAGTGGCGGACCGGTGTGCGGCATCATCCCGCGCATGTGTGGGCGCTGCTGCGCCACCGGCTGGGCTGGAGCGTGCAGCATCCAGTGCGTCGCGCCGCCGAGCGCGACCAAGCCGCCATCGACCGCTGGGTCGCCGAGGATTGGCCGCGGATCAAGCAAAGCGCCCAACGGCGCAGAGCCTGTCTGGTCTTCTTCGACGAAAGCGCGCTCAGCCTGACGCCCAACGTCCGCCGGACCTGGGCGCCCAGAGGGCAGCCACCAACGTTGACCCACCCGTTCAACTGGCAGCGCGCCTCCATGGCCGCCGCGATCTGCTACGGCGTCAGAGGCGGCGGCGCCCAGCTTTGCTTCCATGTTCAAGCGGGCAACTACGACACTGAGCGGCTTATCGAGGTGCTCGGCGAGCTGCGGAAGTTCCTGGGCGGCCAGAAGGCGACCGTGCTGTGGGACGGTCTGCCCGCCCATCGCAGCACCGCCATGCGGGACTGGATCCGCACCCAGCGGTCCTGGCTGGCGGTCGAGCGGCTGCCAGCCTATGCACCCGAGCTGAACCCAGTCGAAGGCTTGTGGTCCAGCCTCAAGGCCATCGAGCTGGCTAACCTGGCCTTGCCGACCCTTGGCGAGGTGATCGCTCAAGCCCACCTGGGCATCCGGCGGGTGCGTTGCACCCCGCACCTGGCCTACTCGTTCCTGCGGCATGCCGGCCTCTCGGTGGCGTGACCCTGTCCAGGCCGTGCACCAAGAAGTCTCCATGTCCGTCCAATGCAGCCAAGATGGTGTGGTGGCCATGGTTGTGCGAGCCGTCGCCACAGACACCTCGCCGTCGTGAGTGCTGCGTCGGGCGAGCTTTGGTGTTTGGCGCATGGTCTTGTGGGACCGTTGGCGTAGCCTCTGGCTGTGACTGCCGACCTTTTGGTGCCTCGGTGGGCCGACTGGCCGCTGTGCCAAGCAGCGCCGACGGGCACGCCTGGCTGCATCGGCGCGCAGCTCGACCAGGACCAGCCGTGCTTTGTCCACAGCCACAGCGATGCTCGGGCGGCGGAGCTAGGGCGGCTTTGGGGCGGCAGCGGCTGGCTGGGCTTCCTGCTGGGAATCGAGGTCACCGAAGAGCTGCTTGCCGAGGTGTTCGCCGCCGTCCCGATCAGGGACGGCCGCACGGTGCTCCGCTTTGCCGACTTTCGCGGGGCGCGCTTTCAGGGGACCGCCGGATTTGACAGGGCGATCTTCGAGGGCGGCGCCTGGTTCGACCGGGCGACCTTCCAGGGTGACGCGGGGTTCTCCGGGGCGCGCTTCCAGCGCGTCGCCGAGGCGTTCCGCCACCGCGACGTCAGGTTCGGCAGGGCGAGCTTCCACGGCAAGGTCCGGTTCGACGAGGCGACCTTCCAGGGCAACAGCGAGTTCCGCGCGGCCACCTTCCACCGCGACGCCAGCTTCGCCGGGGCGCGCTTTGAGGGCACCACCAGGTTCGACCGGGCCGTATTCCAGGGCGACGCCGGCTTCCGCACGGCCAGCTTTCACGGCGGCGGCGGCTTCGCCCGGGCGAGCTTCCACGGCAAGGCCTGGTTCGAGCAAGCCCGCTTCCAGGGCGCCACCGGTTTCGGCGAGGCCCGCTTCCAGGGCACCACCAGGTTCGACGAGGCGAGCTTCCAGGGCGACGCCGACTTCCGCACGACCAGCTTCCAGGACAAGGCCAGCTTCGATGGGGCAAGCTTCTACGGCAGGGCCTGGTTTGACCAGGCGACCTTCCAGGGCGACGCCGACTTCCGCACCGCCAGCTTTCAAGACGAGGCCAGATTCGACCAGGTGAGCGGGACGATTCACAGGTGACCACTGGTTGCTGTGCCGCTGCGTCCTCACCTGCTGCGGCGCGCGATACGTAGCTGACGATTGCCCTCGTCGTCGAAGATCGGCCGCCCGCCGCAACACCCGCGACGCCGCTTGAGTCCTGGCCACTCCTTGGCAGCATCAGCAATGAACCAGACGCCTCGGCACCTGCCGAGGCGCTGGGCAACACGCTGTCAGGCCAACTCCCAAGACTCTTTTTTTAAGACGGCTCCCAGCGTCAGACTCATTGACGGCCTTGACCAGCGCCAGGGTGTCTCGACGTCGGCGGGCAGCCAGCCCCGATTTTCAGCCCAGCACGGGCGTCCCCGCAGGGGACATCGAGGACTCATTGAGATCATGAACAGCCTTAAGGAGCGCGGCGTCGGCTTCCGCAGCGTGACCGAGGGGATCGACACGACCACTCCAACCGGACGGCTGGTCTTCCACATCTTCGGCGCGCTGGCCGAGTTCGAGCGCGACCTGCTGCGCGAGCGGACCCACGCGGGCCTGGCCGCCGCCCGTGCTCGCGGTCGCAAGGGTGGCCGCCCTCGGGTCATGAGTTCCGATCAGGTCGCACTCGCGCGGCAGATGGTGGCAACGACGGACTTCAGCCTGGAGGTCATCGCCAAGACGGTGGGCGTCTCCCGCCGGACCCTCTCGCGGTACGTGGGCGAAGAGGTTGGGGTGGCGGGGGAGAGCTCGACGAACGGAGGGCAGGCATAACCAGGCCGACCAACCGCGCCGCGAGCGCTGGACGCCCGCCGCAGCCGCATCATGCCCATCAGCCGCAAGCCCTTCTCCGACGCGCTGTTCACTGTCACCCGGTGCGGCTGCCGCAACTACCTGCCCTGCGACGGCCGCTGTCAACGCGCCCCTGGGCCGGCGCGCCGGCCTGGGCGCTGCTGGTCTCCAGCGGGCTGGCCGGGGCTGCCACGCCGCAGCTGGGCTCGATGGTGCGCGCCCGGTGGAGCGCGCTGCTAGGCGGCTCGCCGCTGCTGCACGCCGCGTTCTCGCTGGAGTCGGTAGCTGACGAGGTCATCTTCGTGGCCGGGCCGGTGCTGGTCACCCTGCTGGCGACCCAGGTCCACCCGGCCTCGGGCATCGGGGTGGCGGTGGCCACGTGCGTGGTCAGCACGCTATGGCTGGCCGGGCAGCGGCTCACCGAGCCCCGGGCCGCCCGCCCGGCCAGGCGCCGACGCAGGGCGCGGGCCGCCGCGCCCGCGGGCACCTGCTGCCCGCACCCGGCCTGGCCACGCTGGCACCGGTGTGCCTCTTCTTCGGGGCGATGCTCGCCGCGATCGACCTGGCCACCGTAGAGTTCGCGCAGGAACACGGGCACAAGCCGCTGGCCGGGCTCATCCTCGGCGGAGACGCGCTGGGCAGCGCGGCCGGCGGGCTGTGGTACGGGTCACGAACCTGGCACGCCCCGCTACGGCGCCGGTTCGCGCCGACCCTGGGCGCGGCGGCGGGGACGGCCACGTTCTGGGCGATGCCCGGGCTGGCCGCGCTCGCTGCGGTCATGGTCATCTCCGGGCTGGCGCTGTCGCCGATGCTGATCACCGGGTTCAGCCTCATCGAGCAGCAGGCCCCGCCCGGGCGGCTGACCGAGGGCATGGCCTGGCTCACCTCCGCGCTCGCGGTCGGCACCGCGGCCGGCTCGGCCGCCACCGGAAAGGTCATCGACGCCGGCGGCGCCCGCTGGGGGTACGCCTTGGCCGCCGCCTGCGCCGCCGGGGCCACCCTGGCCTGCCTGGCCGGGCTCACCTGGCTCACAGTTCCCGCCCCGCCTGCCTGCACCGGCCCCGGGCGTAACCGCCACCCACACCAACCGGCGGCCGCCCACCTATTCCGGCGCGGCCAGCACAAACCCCTAGCACGAAACAGTCCCGGCCGCGAACGCAGAATGGACCGATCTGAGCGAGATCACCCGCGAAGCCAGCACGATCAACAGCCGCGCGTATTCGGCGGTCTGGAGCGTATCTCTGGTAGTCGGCATCGCCCTGATTCCGGCCGCCCGTGACATGGCGTGACCAGCTGGGGCGTCTTACGTTTGGGTTCCGCTCAATCGCTGGGGCCTGCGGCTGGCCCAGCCCCCGGGTCTCAGCCCGGCCGGGAGGTGCCCGATGACCACTGCCGCCCCATCTACCGCGATCGCCACGATCCAGCCCGTCTTCACTGACGCTGAACGGCTTGCTCTCGCCGGGTTCCTGGCTGGATATCGCGGCCTGACACGCGAGGCTTACGCGCTGGACCTGCGCCAGTTCACCGGCTGGTGCCAGGCCGCTCCCTGCCGCTGTTCGCCGTCCGCCGCGCCGACATCGAAAGCTTCGCCCGGGAACTGGAAGCCAAGGGCCGGGCCCGGGCTACCGTCACCCGGCGGCTGTGCACCATCGCCGGGTTCTATAAGTACGCCGTTGAAGAGGAACTCCTGGATCATTCACCAGCTGCGCATGTGCGCCGTCCGCGGGTGGACTACGAGTCCCACGCGGTTGCCCTAGACCGCAACGAGCTCGGCGCATTGCTGGTCGCGGCCGGACTCGGTATCGCGGCTGAGCATGCCCTGATCTCTCTGCTCGCGCTGAACGGCCTCCGCGTGTCAGAGGCAACCAGCGCCGACATCGAGCACCTAGGCTTGGAGCGCGGCCACCGGACCCTGACCATCACCCGGAAAGGCGGCAAGGTGGTGACCATCCCGCTGGCGCCGCGCACGGCCCGGGCGATCGACCTGG
>WNGP01010294.1_pt1 | contig 12455 bp, 9 predicted proteins | sample 5407671 | NCBI WGS metagenome assembly WNGP01 (sample SAMN13153381, study PRJNA577476) | soil metagenome | isolation source: 40 cm soil or saprolite under Garry oak tree replicate 2 | place: USA:California | collected 2016-06-15 | reverse complement strand
TCCAAGGATTCGCAGGGAGTGGACAAAGTCGAATCGCCCGAAGGAGAGAGTGGCTGGATCGTCGAGCGACACCTTGAGCCGATCCTGATCTGGCCTCCCCGCAACCTGCTGGACTACGGCACCGAGCAGATCGTCGGCGGCGTTGATCTGGATGTCGAGCGGCAGTGCTCCTCCTTCCAGGCGCGCGACTTCAAGCAGGTCGGTGACGAGACGATTGAGCCGGTCGGCCTGTTCTTCGATGATGAACGTGCGCTCATCGCCGAGCGGTTGCAGCTCGTGCGCTAACGCCTTGATTGTCGTAAGCGGCGTCCTCAAATCATGTGAGAGAGAGGCGAGCAGAGCGTCCTTCAGCTTGTCAGCTTCACGCAACGCCTCCGCGCGCTCCACCGCGGCCCGCTCCGATCGCGCGCGGTAGAGCAGCTGTGCCGCCACGACGCTGGTAATCAGGAAGACGAAGAGTACGAGCCAATCGAATGGATTTCGTACGAGGAGCGTGTCGTACGGCGGCAGGAAGAACCAATCGAAAGCCAGAAAGGCGGCCAATGCGGTTGTCATCCCGAGAATCCGTCCGCCGGCTGCGCTCGCGCCAAGCACTACCAGGAGGAAAACGAGCGCAACGTGGGCTTCGCCGAGATGAGTGCGGACGGCAAACAGGGCAAGGGTGGCCGCGGCCAGTGACAGAAAAGAAAGAACCCAGATGAGAACACGTGCGCGATTCATGTGACCGCTGTCATTGGGGCGCTGCAAAGCGATACCCTACGCCCGGCTCCGTGAGGATGTAGCGCGGGTCGAGCGCGTTGGATTCAATCTTCCTTCTGACGTTTGCGACGTGGACGCGGAGGTACTGCTGCGCATCTCCGTACTGCCTGCCAGGCCACACGGCCGCAAATAGCTGCCTGTGCGTCATGGTCTTTCCGGCATTTGTCATCAGAACCCGCACCAGCTCCCACTCTGTAGGCGTGAGGTGAACGAGCTCGCCGTCGCGCAAGAGAGTGCGTCCCTCGAGATCCATCGAGAGGCCCTCATGGCGAATGGTCGTCCCGGTTGCCGCACGGTGAGAGCTCGCTCGTCTCAAGAGAGCTCGCACTCGCGCCTTCAGCTCCAGCGTGCTGAACGGCTTGGTCACGTAGTCGTCGGCACCGGCATCCAGCAACGTCGCCTTCTCCTGGTCCGCGTGTCGGGCGGAGAGAACGAGGATCATAGCGTCAGAAGTCTTTCGGATTTCGATACAGACCGCTACTCCGGTCATGTCCGGCAGGCCGACGTCGAGCACGATCAACGAAGGCTTCTCGAGCGCGGCGAGATGCAGTCCTTCTGCGCCGGTAGCCGCCTCTAATACTTTCGCGAAATCATCCGCCAACGCGTTCGAGACCGCTCGGCGGATTTGCGATTCATCGTCGATCACGAGAGCGGTCTGACCAGCCATCCATTATGATCGCACCTTCCCGCGCCGAGCACTACTCAGGATCACTTCCGCTTTTGTGAAATCTTTGTGCAGGCCGGCGATCGGGTTGGCAAATTTCAAGTACTATGGCAAGAGTCAAACGGGTGAAGAACTTTCTGTTCGGAAGGCCCCTCCCCAGCAAGTGGCTCGAGCACGATGATCAGATCGGCGAAGAGGTTCCGGAGCGATTGGAAAACGGCGTTGCGGAGCGGTTGGAAGAAAGTGCTGCACGACGGGTCGAGGCGGCGTGATGCGATGCGTTTCGATGCTCGTCCTGGCCATCACCGCGTGTGGGGCCGGATCGCCCGAGAGGAGATTCGCGCTCGAGACTCAGCCGCCAAAGAATCTCGTGGGCGTGTGGGACGCGCAGCTGTCTCTCGACCGACCTTATCAGCTTGAGCTACACGAGCCAGCGGTTAAGCAAATATGTGGAACGATCGGTTTTGTCGTGAATCACTACGCGAGCAGCGGGTCGCGTGCTGCGGACGACTCGAAACACGTGGGGGTCTACGACCTCGATCTCTCCCGGCTGGGACTCAATTGGCTTGGCGACGATTCCTTTCCGACTGCCGTAGCAACTTCTGTCGACGATTACAGGGCATCGGTCGGTGGCGTGAGCGACTCCGTTGCTATCGTGTTGAACCCCGGCACCCGGGAACGAATCGTTCTCCTGGGCCGGTACTCCATTGGCGAAATAAGGGGACGGTGGACGGCGCAGTCGTCTCGCGGTACCGCCAGCGGATCATTCTCTCTGTCGCCGCATGTCAAGACGCGAAATCAATCGCCGAGCTGCGGAGAATTTCATTAGCAGCGCCCCGTTTCCGATTTTTGGAGTTCGGGCGGCCATCCGACACGAGGGAAGCCGCCGTGCCGGTGTTCGCGGCCATCATACTGTTATCGCACTTCTCTCAGTTAGGTGGCGTTTTGTCCTGGATTCGGCATCACTCCGACCTGAGAGGTGGCAAGCCCGTACAAAGAATTCGCAAAGAATTCACAAAAGCATTTCGCGCACTTGCCGGCTGGTGATAGTTACCCACGACAATGCGTCCCAGACTTAAACGGATCCTGTACGGAAGGCCACGCGATGTGGAGTCGCCCAGTACCTATCACTCCATCTCGCTCATCGCCCTCCTTGCCTGGGTTGGACTGGGATCTGACGGCCTTTCATCTTCGGCATACGGCCCAGACGAGGCGTTCCGAGCCCTCGGTCAGCACACGTACCTCGCGATTGCGCTCGCCATCGCCACGACGATCACGGTCCTCGTCATCTCGCTCGCCTACTCCCAGATCATCAAGCGGTTTCCGTTCGGGGGCGGCGGCTACATCGTCGCGACCGAGCTGCTCGGGCCCCGTTGGGGAGTTGTCTCGGGTGCGGCGCTCCTCGTCGACTACGTCCTTACTATCTCGGTGTCGATCGCCGGCGGCGCCGACCAGGTTTTCAGCGTACTGCCGCTGGGAGCAGCACGCTGGAAGCTGATACTCGAAGGAGCTGTAATCTTCATTCTGATTCTGCTCAACCTTCGTGGCGTGAAAGAATCCGTGACGGTGCTCGCACCGATCTTCGGGCTGTTTCTTCTCACGCATACGATTCTTCTCGCAGGCGGTCTGGGGATGCACGCGCAACAGATTCCGGCCGTTGCAAGTGACGTGCATCGAGGTTTTCAAACCGGGCTCAGCACCTTGGGCTTGATGGGCATGTTCGGCGTCTTTTTGAGAGCATACTCGATGGGCGCCGGGACCTACACCGGGATCGAGGCGGTATCCAACGGCCTCCAAATCATGAGGGAGCCGAAGGTCAAGACTGCGAGACGCACCATGACGTTGATGGCGATCTCTCTGGCAGTCACCGCGAGCGGGCTACTCGTCCTTTATCTCCTGTTCCATGCTCGTCCCGTTGAGGGCAAGACGATGAACGCCGTCCTGCTCGATGCCTTCGCCGGCAAATGGACGATCGGACAGTATCATATCGGGTACAGCTACGTGGTGCTCACGCTGGCTGCTGAAGCGGCCCTTCTATTCGTGGCCGCGCAAGCCGGGTTCATCGATGGTCCGCGGGTCATGTCCAGCATGGCGATGGATTCCTGGCTTCCCCACCGTTTCGCTCAGCTCTCGAGCCGGCTGACCATCAGCAATGGCGTGCTGCTGATGGGAGGAGCGGCGCTCGCGACACTCCTGTACACTCGGGGAAATCTGGTGGCGCTCGTCACGATGTACTCGATCAACGTATTCGTGACGTTCTCACTCTCCCAACTCGGAATGTTTCGGATGTGGCTGCGCCAGCGGGGCGAGGGCCGCCGGCGTGGACTAGGCGTGCACGGTTTGGCTCTCGCACTCTGCGCCGGAATTCTGACGGGCATCATCTACGAGAAGTTCGCAATAGGAGGATGGGTCACGGTCGCGGTTACGGGCGCGGTGGTGTGGGGATGCTTCGTGATCAGAAAGCACTACCAATACGTCCAGCACAATCTGGAAAGGCTGAACACCATCATGGAGGCGCTCCCCAGCAGCGCGGTATCGAAGCCGCCTTCCATTGATCGGAAGAAACCCACCGCGGTCCTTCTTGTCGGAGGCTACGGCGGCATGGGCGTCCACGCCCTGCTCACGATTCAGAAGCTATTCCCGGGGCACTTCCGGAACATCATTTTCGTCTCGATCGGGGTCATCGACGCGGCCACGATGAAGGGAGTGCAGGAAGTGGACAGGCTGCGCGAACAAACGAAGGAATCTCTCAGGAATTACGTCGATCTGGCGCACAGATTCGGTCTCGCGGCCGAATCGAGAATGGCGATAGGCACTGACGTCCTCGATGAGGGTGAGGAACTCTGCTCAGCTATCGCAGCCGATTTCCCGAAGGCCCTCTTCTTTCTCGGAAAGCTGATTTTCGAGCGCGAGCGGTTCTATCAAAGAATACTGCACAACGAAACTGCTTATCAACTTCAGCGACGCCTTCAGTTCGCCGGGTTGAACACGATGGTGTTGTCGGTTCGCGTTCTCGAGCCGATTGAAATGCCACAGTTTTCCTCTGACGCGGCATAGCGTTTGAGAGCGTACTCCCTCCAGAGAACACGGAACGCGGACAGGGCTGTGTCATCTTTCGGACGTTTCCGCAGCAAATCCGCGAATTCGCTTGAACCGAGTCACGAGGATTCCCTCACGGAGTATCGACAATGGCGCTCGGTTCGCCGCAGCTACCGGTCGGGACGTCAGGCCAAGGTGATCAGCATACCGAACTAGACGCTGGGCGCTTTGCTGCCGCGCGACGGTTCTGGCGCGCACTCGGCCCCGGCATCATCACGGGCGCGGCGGACGACGATCCGTCTGGTATCACCACGTATTCGATTGCCGGTGCCCAATTCGGAACTGGACTCCTCTGGATGGCGCTCCCCGCTCTCTTCATGGCGAATACGATCAACATCGGGTCCGATCTTTCGGGAATGGCCGACGCCGCCGCATTGCTGACGCGCGTTAGCTCTCACATCTGGGTGGTTTTGTTCGGTGTGCTGATTGCTTTCGCGACCGTTCGACTCCGCTACATCATGATCGCCGACGTTCTCAAGTGGTTGGCGCTGATCCTGTTTGCCTACGTCATAACGGCCTTGATTATCGGGCCGCAGTGGAGACTGGTCGCGCGCGACACCTTCGTGCCACGCATGCCGCCGGAACCAGGAGCATGGGCAATGGTGGTGGCAATCCTGGGTACAACCATCAGCCCGTATCTGTTTTTCTGGCAGGCATCACAGGAGGTCGAGGAAGAAAAGGCAATGGGACGCCACTCGATTCTCGCCCGCAGAGGTGCGACTCGAGAGGAAATCGAGACCCGAAAGTGGGATGTCGGCCTTGGAACTCTGTTCTCCAATGTCGCGATGTTTTTCATCATCCTGACGACTGCGCTCACGCTCCACAAAGCAGGGATTACAAACCCCCAGACGAGTCGAGAAGTGGCGTCAGCATTGCGCCCGCTGGCCGGCAAATTCGCAACGCTTCTTTATACGGTGGGGCTGCTTGGTCTGGGCACGCTCGCGATTCCGACCCTCGCCGGCTCTGCCGCTTACGCCTTCGCCGAGACGTTTAGCTGGCACGAGGGGATCGACGAGCGCTTCGGCCGCGCGCGTGCGTTCTACAGGGTGGTCATCATCGCAGTGCTAATTGGCGTCACACTGAATTTCGCCAACGTGAATCCAGTGAAGGCCCTCTATTGGACGGCGATACTCAATGGCCTTCTCGCTCCCTTCCTTCTCCTCGGAATCCTCGTAACCGCATCGGACCGCGCGCTAATGCAAGGCCAGCCTAGTTCGCCACTCGCGCGACTTGTCGTCGCGTTGACGACGCTGGTGATGTTCGGAGCGGCAATCGCGATGTTCGTATTCTGACTAGGCGGCCCGGTTCGCTGGCTCGAAGGGAATCTCGCTTGTCATGGCCGCCTTTCGACCCGAGAGCACGGTGAACCATTCGTGCGCCGACGCGACGAGTATCACGATTACAGAGAGGAGGAAAAATGCCGCAACGGCCGTATCGATACGGTCGTTGAGTATCAAGCGCCTGGCGTCCGCCAATGTTTGAACACCAGGAGGCAGTGCGCCGATCGCCAGTCCCTCGCCCACCATGCGCGCGTGCGAAAGAAAACCCAGCCTGGGATCTGTCGAAAAAATCTTCTCCACGCCCGCCGTCATCGTCACGATCGCGAGCCAGGTGAGAGGAAGAATCGTCACCCAGGCGTAGCGCGCCTTCCCCATCTTGATGATGACTGTCGTGCCGACACACAACGCGACCGCGGCGAGAAGCTGATTGGAGATTCCGAACAGCGGCCAGAGAGAGTTGATTCCGCCGAGTGGATCCATCACGCCCTGGTAGAGGAAGTAGCCCCACATCGCGACCACGATCCCGCTCGCCATCACGACAGCTGGATACCAGGACACGCGACCGATCGGAGCCCACACGTACTTCAGTAAGTCCTGGACCATGAATCGACCGACGCGCGTTCCGGCGTCAACCGTCGTCAGGATGAAGAGCGCCTCGAACATGATCGCGAAGTGATACCAGAGCGCCATCGCCGTCGAGCCGCCGAGCACGCGCGAGAAGATGTGCGCCATCCCGACCGCGAGACTTGGCGCGCCACCGGTGCGCGACAGCAGCGATTTCTCCCCAACCTCCTGAGCCAGGCCCTGCATCTGCGCCGGATCGAGCACGAATCCCCAGTGCTGCACCGCCGCGGCCGCGCTCGCAGCGGTAGTGCCGATCGCGCTTACCGGAGCGTTGATCGCGAAGTAGACGCCGGGCGTCAGCACGCAGGCGGCGATCAGCGCCATTACCGCCACCAGCGACTCGGTGAGCATTCCACCGTAGCCGACCATCCGCGCATCGGCCTCGTTCGCGAGCAGCTTGGGCGTCGTTCCCGAGGCAATGAGCGAATGAAAGCCGCTGATCGCACCGCACGCGATGGTGATAAAGGCGAACGGGAAAATCTTCCCGGCGAACACCGGCCCCGTGCCATCGGTGAACTGCGTCAGCGCGGGCATCTGCATGGGAGGAAGCACGATCACGATCCCGAGCGCCAGCGCCAGCACGACGCCGATCTTTACGAATGCGGAGAGATAGTCACGCGGTGCGAGTAGCAACCACACCGGAAGCACCGACGCAAAGAAGCTGTACACCATGATGAGCAACGCGAGCGTCTTTCCGGTGAGAGTGAACGTGGGCGCCAGCGCCGGATTCGATGCCACCCACCTGCCTGCAAGCAGTGACACGAACAACAGGACGAGGCCGATCGCGCTTGCCTCGAGTACGGCGTGCGGCCGAACCCAACGCAGATAGACTCCCATGATCAACGCCGTCGGTATAGTGAGCCCGATCGTCACGACGCCCCAGGGACTTGCCTTCAGAGCGTTCACGACGACCAATGCGAGCACAGCGATCAACACGATCATGATGCCGAGCACCGCGACAAGCGCGGTGTACCCGGCGATGGGACCGATCTCTTCCTTCGCCATCTGGCCCAGCGACTTGCCATCGCGTCGAACCGACGCGCAGAGGATCACGAAGTCCTGCACCGCGCCGCCGAGGGCGACGCCGATGATTATCCAGAGCGCGCCGGGAAGAAATCCGAATTGCGCCGCCAGCGTCGGTCCCACGAGTGGACCAGGTCCCGCGATCGCGGCGAAATGGTGGCCAAAGACGATCCAACGATTGGTCGGCATGAAGTCGCGTCCATCGTTGAGCCGTACAGCCGGCGTGGGGCGCGCCGGATCCAGCGCGAAGATCCTGCTCGCGATGAATTTGCTGTAGAAGCGATACGCCACGGCGTACGTGCACAGCGCCGCCACCAGCAGCCACGCCGCGCTCACCGGCTCACCTCGCGACAACGCCAACCAGGCGAAACTCGCGGCGCCAAGTGCCGAGACGATGGACCAGATGATGATGCCGCGGAGTCGTCGCATCAGAGCGCTGTCCACATATGCGATGAAATTGAGTATGCGTTAACTTTCCCCGCAATCCAACCACACCCGTTGCGACCCATTTTTCTCACCGCTGTCGCCGCGCTTTCCCTTGCGTGCGCTTCCAAACCTCCCGAGACCGACGCCTCTCCGGTCCAGATGCGTCCGCTCGAGCGCATGGCCGGGCAGGAGATCCTGGTTTTTCCCGTTCAGTTCCTCTCCGGCACCGACACCCTCGGCTGGCAGCGGCAGATTCCGAATCGAGCCGCGTTTTTAGCCGCTCTGGACGATCAAATCGAAGCTACGATGATCGCGCGCGGACTTGGCCGGTCGTGGACCTTCGGTCGTGAAGTCGAGCGCGCCTCGAAGATGAACAGCATCCTGATGACCGACGCCCGTTCACTCTCCGCCGAATGGCTACGTGGACGCGTGCTCCCCGAGACGACGGTGCGCGATCCGCTGGCATCGCAGGTGCGTGGACTCGTCGGCCTGAAGGGATCGCGCTACGCCTTGCTCCCCGTCGAGCTTCGATTCGAGAACCGCGGCGCTGGTACGGGCGTTGCGATTTTGCGCGTCGTGATGATCGATTCCCGCATGGCTCTGGTCCGCTGGGTGCGCGAGATCGAGAGCGATCCAATGAAGACGCTTTCGCCCGCGCTCACCGCCAGCGTCGCGACGCATTTCGCCGATCTCGTCGTCGCGCCCTGACTCTCGTCACCCCGGGAGGCGGATGACATGACGACTGTCTTCCACGTCTCCGATCTGCACTTCGGCTGGCCTGCCGTACCAGAGCAGGTCGACGCGATCGAGCAGATCATCCACGATCAGAAGTTCGACGTGGTGGTGATATCAGGCGATCTCACCCAGCGGGCGAGATCGGGCGAGTTTCAGCGGGCGGCGGCCTTCATCCGCGACGCCGGGAAGGTGAGCCGCGTTATAGCCGTTCCCGGGAACCATGACGTCAAGTGGTGGCGCGCGCCGCTCGGCTTCGGCGACAAGTCGAAGGTCTACGAGAACTACCGCAGGTTCATCGACAAGAATCTGGAGCCGGTGCTCCACGTTCCGGGCGCAACGTTCGTCGGGATCAACACGGCGCACGGCGTCACGCGCCGCACCTTGACGTGGAACCTTCGCGACCTCTCCATCATCGGCGACATCCACAAGCACCAGCTCGACCAGGCCAGCGAGCTCTTTGCCAAGGCACCTCCGAGGGATGCTCGCGTGATTGTGATGCACCACAATCCGGTGAGGGGAGAGCTCTCCCAGCGGCACGGGCTCAAGAATACGCAGAAGATTCTTGGGGCTTTCGCCGAGATGGGCGTCGATTTAGTGTGTTGTGGTCACGATCACCAGGAGTCCGTGCACTACATCGAGCACACGAGAAAGGGCACGGTGATCTCAACGGCGGGCACGGTGTCGAACAGATCGCGCGGAGGGCGGCCGTCTTCGGTCAACGTCATCGACGTCGGGCGCGAGACGATCGATGTGACGACGCGCGTGTGGTCGAATGAGCAGCGCACTTTCGTGAAGGGTCCGCACAAGCGCTTCAAGCGATCTGAATATGTGGCCGCTGAGTAATCGCGCCCAGCTCTCGCTGGAGCTCGATGACGCGCCACCGAAGAACGCCGAGGAGCTGCGAACGCGGCTCAGGCGCCTCGGGCTTGGCGCGCACTATCGCGTGACGCTAACGACGAATCGGACGGTCGTCGTCAGCTACAGCGGCGGCGAGCTCCGGATCCACAACAGCTTCCTGGGCGCCAACGAAGAAGTGTGGCGGGCAGTCATCGTGTTCGTGCACGGCCGGACGCGCGTCGTCAGAAACGAGGCGCGTCGAAAGATTCTCCAGTTCCCGGTGCCGAGGTCGAGTGGTGGGCCGCGACGCAAGCGTTCACCGGAGCGCACGAATCCAGCCGACCTGCCGTTCATTCGGGAGCTCTCGCGCTGGCATGCCGCGTACAACGATGAGCGATTCGGCGGAGCGCTGCGAATGATTCCCATTCGCATCTCGCGGCGGATGAAGAGCAGGTTGGGGCACTACTGCCCGGCGGGCGAGGGGAGTGAGCCCGAGATCGTCATCAGCAGGCGCCACATTCGCCGCGACGGGTGTGAGGAGACGCTGCACACGCTGCTGCACGAGATGGTGCACCAGTGGCAGGACGAGCAGGGGCTCGTCGTCGATCACGGGTCGAGTTTTCGGGCCAAAGCGCGCGCTGTCGGGATAACGCCTCTGGCTTGCAGGGCGGTCGCTTAGATCAACTGCAACTGAACGGGTGCCACCTGTCAGTGGCTCAGATGCCAGCGTCAAGTTCACGACGCCGGGACGTCCCTAAGCGCCATTCGTCGCACAGGCAACGGATTTAGTCGCCGTCACGCCACGGAAGCAAGTCGGGGCGTATTGAACTAGCGACTTGCAACTACGCTACTGACGTCTGGCACCCGTTCGGTTTGCAGTTGACGTCTGGCACCCGTTCAGTTTGCAGTTGAAATCTGGCACCCTTGGTTGCAGGTGGTTCGCTCATCCCCCGAGTACTAGAGTAATTTTCCCCCATGACCGATTTCTACAACATCGACAGCGTCCTGTCAGAAGAGGAGCGCGCCGTTCGCGACACGATTCGCGCGTTCGTCGATGAGAAGGTTCTCCCCATCATCGGCGACTGCTACATAAAAGGAAGATTCCCGAAGGAGCTGGTGCCCGAGATGGCGCAGCTCGGAATGTTCGGCGCCAATTTGCCCGATGAGTACGGGTGCGCCGGCCTCAATAACGTCGCGTACGGGCTCATCATGCACGAGCTCGAGCGCGGCGACTCGGGTGTGCGCTCGTTCGCTTCCGTGCAGGGCGCATTGGTGATGTATCCGGTCTACGCTTTCGGTACTGAGGAGCAGAAGCGTCACTATCTCCCGAAAATGGCCAGCGGCGAGATAATTGGATGCTTCGGATTGACCGAACCCGATTATGGGTCGAATCCTTCGGCCATGATCACCCGCGCGCTCGTGCAAAAAGATGGAAGCTGGGTCATCAACGGCGCGAAGATGTGGATCACCAACGGATCCACCGCGCAGGTCGCGATCATCTGGGCCAAGACAGGAGACGACAAGAGCGACAAGTCCATCCGCGGCTTCATAGTTCCAACCGATGCTCCGGGATTCACGGCCAAAGATCAGAAGGGGAAGCTTTCGCTCCGCGCCTCTGATACGAGCGAGCTGGTGTTACAGGATGTAAGAGTGTCGGCGACGGCGTTGCTCCCAAAGACGGGCGGCATCAAAAGCCCTCTCATGTGCCTGACCCAGGCTCGTTATGGCATCGCGTGGGGCGCGATGGGAGCGGCACAGGCGTGCTATGAGGAAGCGCTCGCTTATGCCGGCAACAGAGTGATGTTCGGAAAGCCGATCGCGGGGTTCCAGCTGCAACAGCAGCGGCTGGCTGAAATGCTGACGGAGCTCGTGAAGGGCGAACTTCTCTGTGTGCATCTCGGGCGGCTGAAAGACGCTGGGACGTTCACTCCGCAGCAGGTGTCTCTGGCAAAGCGCAACAACGTGAGCGCGGCGACTGATATCGCGCGCGAGGCACGCCGCCTTCTTGGTGCGAACGGCATTTTGGCCGAGTACTCGTCGATGCGCCACATGGCGAATCTGGAGAGCGTGTACACCTACGAAGGTACGCACGACATCCACACGCTCATTGTTGGGCAGGCCGTTACGGGGATCAACGCATTCGAATGATTGCTCGGCCGTCGATTGGACCACTCGTCGAAAATTCGGAACGCCCCAACTCGGAGATCGAGAGCATCTGACGACGTTCTGACGGAAGCGTGTTAGTCTTGCTCGACAGCTGTCGAAGCGGAGCGAAGGGGTCCGGGCGTGAGAGGCGTCCGGACCCTCGCTGTTAGAGTGGGCCGTCGGTTCCGTGTATCTTTATGTGAAATCATTCACATGGAGATTCCGCGGTGAAGATTGCCGTGTGCGTAAAGCGGGTTCCCGACATGGACGTCCGCTTCCGGATCGGTGCGGACAACGTGTCGGTCGACGAGGCCGGACTGAAGTTCGACATCAACGATTTTGATGCGTGGGCAGTCGAGGCCGCGCTCAAGCTGAAGGATAAGGATGCGGGCAGCGAAGTTACGGTGATCTCGCTGGGTCCCGACGTAGTACAGGAGACCATCCGAAAGGCGTTGAGCATGGGCGCCGACCGCGGAATTCAGCTCAAAGCCGACAAGGTCCCCTTCGATGGCCTTGCGATCGCCAAGGCTCTGTCTGCGGAGCTCAAAACCGGCAACTACGATCTCATCTTCTTCGGGAAGATGTCGCCCGATTCTTCCAATGGAGTCGTTGGGCCAATGTCGGCGGAGCTGCTCGGACTTCCGTGCGTCACGGCGATTTCTTCGCTCGAGTTTGCCGCCGGCAAGGGCACCGCGAAGCGCGAGCTGGAAGGTGCGCAGGAGATCGTAGAATTCCCGCTACCCGCCATTCTTACTGTCGACGAAGGCCTCAACGCCGCGCGCCTGCCATCGCTCAAGGGAATCATGGCCGCAAAGAAGAAGCCGCTCGAGGTGAAGCCGGCGCAGCTCGGCGAGCCACAGGTC
>WNGP01003906.1_pt1 | contig 12458 bp, 11 predicted proteins | sample 5407671 | NCBI WGS metagenome assembly WNGP01 (sample SAMN13153381, study PRJNA577476) | soil metagenome | isolation source: 40 cm soil or saprolite under Garry oak tree replicate 2 | place: USA:California | collected 2016-06-15 | reverse complement strand
ACGACGGCAGCGTCCAGACCCAAGTCGGCCGGAGCCTCTACCCCAAGCCGCCTGATTTGCGCTTGCCACAAACGCAGAATCTTACCGATGGCCAGATCCGCTACATCATCAAGAACGGCGTCCGTCTCACGGGCATGCCCGCCTGGAGCCATCCGCACGAAGAACAGGACAACGATAGCTGGAAACTCGTTCTCTTCACTGACGTCAAAGTTCGCGCTCACACTTTCGCCTTCATCTCCCCGGCCATGACAGACAAGTACAAAATCCCGAATCCCTGCACGTCCTGTCACACCGACAAATCCACCGCCTGGGCCACCGAAGCCTTGCGCCACTGGCCGGAGCGCTCTCCCTGGCGTCTCGACTAACAATTCTCCGCCGCCGACATCCGTCGCCGCAACTTCGCCGTCGACGCCCAGCACCAGGACGCCGCCGCCGTCGTTCAACAATTCCGTTCTTCCAAAGCTTTGTAAGCCGCCTAGTCGCTCTAGTTGACGTTCCAGGCAATCCTAAGCAACATCCTTGCGAAACATTCCACAGGCGCAGCGCCCCATGGAAGGAGCTAACATGACGGAGTTTCCTCGATTCGATCTCACCGGCCAAGTGTCCCTAGTGACCGGTGCAGCGCGCGGATTGGGGCGCGCGATTTCTCTCGCTCTGGCTCACGCTGGTTCCAATGTCGCGCTGGGCTTGCGCGATGTCAGTACCGCCGCCGACCTCGTTCGCGAGATTCAAAGCATGGGCCGCGAGGCTTTGCCTCTGCAAATGGATGTAACCCGCCTCGACCAAATCTCTCGCGCCGTTCAAGGCACCGTCGACCGCTTCGGCCGCCTCGATATCCTCGTCAATAACGCCGGTATCGCGCCCGAAAATCCCGCGGAAAATTATCGCGAGGAAGATTTTGATCTCACGCTGGCCGTGAATCTCAAGGGCACCTTCTTCGCCAGCCAGGCGGCGGGGCGCTTCATGATTCGCCAGAAAAGCGGCCGCATCATCAATCTTGGTTCGCAGGCGGGCTTCGCGGCCCTGCCTGGAGAGTCCGTCTACTGCATGACTAAGGCGGCGATCTCGCACCTGACCAAGTGCCTCGCCATCGAGTGGGGTAAGCACAACATCACTGTGAACGCCGTCGCGCCCACCTTTATCTCCACACCCGGCACGGACGCCACGCTCGCCGACCCGGCCTTCCGCGCCGATGTCCTCGAGCGAATTGCCGGCTTGCACCGTATTGGCGTTCCCATGGACGTTGCCGGCGCCGTGGTCTTCCTGGCTTCACCCGCGGCCTCCCTGATCACAGGCCACACCCTCCTGATCGACGGCGGCTGGACCGCCCGCTAACCGCCATACTCCGCCCCTGTGCAACCCTCAAATCCGGGGGAGGGAGCAGGGGTATCCCCTTCGACTTGGCGGCCGATCAGCACAACCAGCCCGAACCACATTGCCAGGAAAGACCCGATGGTCAGCGACACGGTCGTAACACTCGACCCCCACGCTTCAGTCACTCTGGCCCCTGGGGTTGTTCCTTTTTTGAAGTTACTGGGGCCGGAGTGACTGCAACGAGGCTGAAAAGTACGGCAAGTACGCGCCCAGCCGATCAGAATTCGTCCTTTGCTTGGGATTCCGACCAGCGCTCGTTCGAGCGAGTTGCGGTCATCAGGAGGAGGCTGGATGCCACACGCGCAGGTGCAGTCGCGCAAACTCGAACGGAGGGGATTTTGCTCTTCAGGCGAGAAATACCATCGCCTTCCAGAGAAACAAGTCAAAGAAAATAGTCGTAACTCTCTAGCGTTTGGTTTCGAGCATGGCGCAGTTTTCGACGCACTTCACCGCCTGCATCTCGATTTCGGCCTTTTTGTGGGGCACGCGTTCGGTGGATTCCGGCACCACGATCAGCGACTGAGGGCCATCGCCGGCATTGAAGGTGCATTGGAACTCCAGAGACTGGACGCCGCGCTGCTGGCAGGGGTTCTTCTCCAGCGCGGGCTCGAACATTTCCGGCTTCGCATGCAACTGGTTGGCGATATCCGACGGCAGCATGGCCACCACCATCGGCACGGGCGATTTGATTTTTATGCTGACCTGCGCGCCGTCATGGTCCGGCGTGAACCCGCCATACACTTTCAGGAACGACGTCAACTGATACTTCTCTTTAATCTGCTCAATCCACTTGTACTCCGGCTGGACGCAGTTTTCCACGCAGAGCCAGCGGAAGTAATGGATATGCACATCATTGGGAGCGTTGAAATGGCGCGGGGCCGAACTCTGGTGGATCGCCAACACCGCCGCGATGCCCTCGCTCACGGCACGCTCGGCCTGGTTATTCTGGTCCAGAACGGCGCCGAGCCCGGCGAACACCGCGCGATCAGCACTATCAGGACTATATCGTTCGTCATGGATGATGAGCGTCATCGCTTCCGGCGGGACGAAACAGGAATATCTTGTATCTACCACGTGCTCTCGCGTGCACAACTGCTCTAAGTTGCCCAAGTTCTCAGGATGCTGCAGCGCGGCGTTCCATTCTCCGGCGCGCGCCAGGAAGATCGTGACCGGCTGCTGCGATTTGATATCCACCTGAATGTTGCCGCCGTCCCCGGCAGGGTGATACGTCAGCCCCGCATGGTAGTTCGCGGGGTCCAGCCTCACACTCTCGTCGTTGCCGGGCTGCCAATTGAAAACTCGTTGCTGCCCGTACGATGGCCCGGAGAACGCACACATCAGCAAAAACGCGAAAAGGAGAGGCATTTTGGTGTTTCTCATAGTACTTCCATTTTCGGCGCGGCCCCTCGTCGCCCGCAAGCGTCCCGTGCGAATCTGTCTCCTGGAAGTATCCTGACCGATGGGACAGGTAACCCAGAGTTGTTTTCTTGAGGTCCGAGAAAGACAATCCCAGTCGAGGAGTTTTGCTCCCTTGCGCCTTCTCGTTTTTCTAATTTCGCTTTTCTATTTTCGAGTTCCGCCCTCGCCTCGCGCCGTCAAAATCAAATCACACCAAGGATTGTGACAGCCGCGCCGGGCTACCTGCGCACGCTTACCAGTGCAAGATCGGCTTCATAGCCCTCGTCCTGCACGGTCTTCTGCGCCGCTGCGCCAAGCGCTCGTTCGTCCGCATCCTTCGGCAAATTGCAATAGCGGCGAATCACCTCTTCGCCATTCACAATGCGAACCAGCCACTTGGCCTTGCCTGCGTCCCAGGAAACTTCCACTTGATCGGCACGCATAGCCACCTCCTATTGCGCTTCGGGGCCGGGCGCTCCATGCGCCGGGGGCGTCTGCCCCGACCCAGTCGGGGCGCGTGGGAGCCCCGCTTCCTCTGCGCCTTCTTCTTATACCCTCTCTCCCTTTCGAATGCGATGGCCGCCGCCCCTTTTTCTGTTCGCGATTATTTCTTTGCACCTCTGCGTTAGACTTTTCCGCACCTCTTCCTAGGTCGCTTTGCTTTCGGGCTTCTGGTTTGCAACATGTCCAATTTTGAACAGACGGCATCTGGCTAGGTGTTATTAGGTTCTTCTTGAAAACTGGAAGTTAGCAATAGGCCCGCGATGCCATCGTTGGAAGGCCTCCGAGGGTGTCATCGCGGGCTTCCTGTTCAAAGGAGGCCGGGCAACACATTCTTTACGCTCTTTCTCTCTCGCCGTCATCCCCTCGCGTCGCTTAAATCGAATCCGTGTCGTCCTACCGCTTTCCTGTCCATCATTCAAAAGCTCTGCTAGAATCGCTGCCATGAAAAGACGCACATTGCTTCAATCGCTTCCCGCAGTAGCGTTGTTCCCAACAGCGGCCTGGCTGACCTCGGATCAAGAGAAGGCGGGCTCCGGACAATCCGCAACGCCTGTTTACGAACTCCGTGTCTATCACACTTACGAAGGCAAGCTGGACGATCTGCTCCGGCGCTTTCGCGAGCACACCACGAAGCTCTTTGAGAAGCACGGAATGAAAAACGTGGCGTACTGGACGCCGACCGAAGAACCCCTCAAAGGCAAGACTCTTGTCTACATCCTCGCGCACCCGAGCCGGGAAGCCGCCACCGCCAACTGGAAGGCCTTCGGCGATGATCCCGAATGGCGCAGTGTCCGGGATAAGTCCGAAGCCAATGGGAAGATCGTTGAGAAGGTTGATTCCACGTTTCTCGTTCTGACAGACTTCTCACCACCGCTATCTTAAGTGGGGCCGTTGGCCAGCCCTAAATGAGCCAAGACGGCTGGCGGTTACCGCGACCGCGTCGGGGCGGGAAGCGAGCAGGGAACGGAGGTAGCTTCCCTGATGATTGGAGGGGGGCGGCGGCAACCGTTATTTCAGTACGTCAGCGACCAGCCGACCACCGTCATCGTCAGCACCAGCAACAGCATCCCCGTGCTGACAAGACTCAAGGTTCTCCCGTGGCCAAGCAGATGGTCGCGCGATTCGGGATCAATGCAGAGAAGAACGGTAACGAACAGCACGACGCCCCATGCCAGCATGACAGGAACGCCTGGGTGCCTGCCGATCATCGAAAGGAATTCCCCGGGAGGCTGGCCCGCCGGAATCCACCAGGGCAGCAGCGGCGCTATGCCAGCCGCCAGCGAGAACGTCAGCAGCTTGCGCGTGAACCAGCCCTTGACCTTCGGCCGGGCTTCTTTCCACACGAAATAGTCCCAGACCAGCAACCCTATGGCCAGGGGTACCCAGCCATACATGGCCGCCCGCTGGTTAAACCAGTACCATCCCCGAAACAACACTCGCCCGTGGCTCGACATCGCCAGCCGCGGCAACAAGAACAAGCCCAGAACCGTGTTGCACAGCACGGCCACAAAAATGGTCACCAAACTCATGAATTGGAACCAGTACCGCGTCGGCACTCTTTTGCATCGAGTGCACACGGACTGTTTGGGCAGGAAGTTCAGTCCACAGCGGTCGCAATACACGGGTGCTCTCCCACGGTCAGGGATTCAAACCAGCGATCGCTGTCAGCCTACTGCGTTTGCCGTTCCAAAAACTACTGGTCCGAGGGGCAGTTTTGGTATCGGTCTCTTTTCTTGCACAAAAGTTTAATTTAATATGTTCGCACGACCGAAATTTTGCGTTTCGCCGCATCTCCGCGCGATCGGCTCGCGCAGCTCGCGCTCAACGGAACCAGGAAGCCGGTGCTCCCGCTTTGCGACCCTCGTCTTGAAGCTCGTCCAGCTGTTTTTGCAGATCCGCTTTGCGCTTCTCCAAATCTTTCAACTGGCCATTCCTGTCATTGATGTACGCGATGTTGTCTTTCATCCCGGTGGTCACGTCAAAACCGCCGCTGCCGTACTTCTTGATGTCGTCCTTCATTCTCGCCATCGCCTCGTCCACGGCGGCGATTTGGCCCAGAACCTCCTGCGCGCGCCCGCGCCAGTACTCTTCGCTGTTCTCTCCCCCGTCTCCATCCGGACCAGTTGGCCGCGCGCGCCGCGCGCCCTTCTTCGGCGCATCGCCAACCACGGAAACGCCGGGGCCTTTCAGTCCCGACAAATCCTCTTCGGTATACACCTTGCCTTTCGCCGCAACTGGCTTTTTTGCTTTGGCTTTGCGCGCCGCTTCCGCGGGCGAATCTTCTTTTTGCCGCGGCTGGTCGGGGTTTGTGGGCTGAGCCTGGGATGGCGATTGAGCTTGCGTCGAAGATGATTGCGATGAAGATGAAGACTGCTGCGAGGAAGAAGAAGATTGCGCGAAAGCTGCGGCGAGCGGCCAAGTCATCGCAAGCAAGCCGCAAAGCATCTTCAGATTGCGCTTCATGTTGCGGTAGCGCACTGTTCCCGCGGTGAATTTTTTGCGCGCACGGAACAGTTTGTCCGGCACGTCAACTTTGAGGAGAAAGTTCATGGGTGACTCCGGTCTTCCGCAGGCGATAAAGAAGACGCTACGCGCGGTCTTGTGGGGGGTCAAGGCGATTGCGCGCCAGCGAGTCCTGGGAGTCACCGGCGCGGTATTTGCATCGGGCCTTCGAAAAGAGTGCGATCGCGCGCAGTTGCTCCCGCGCGACAGCGTTTGGTACAGTGCCAATTCATGTAAACGAATGCTCGAATCCCGGACGGAGAACCCAATGGAATTGCCGAAATATGCTCTCGACATTCTGGTTTGTCCTGTTTGCAAGACGCGGGTGGAACTTCTGAGCGACGGCACGGGATTGAAGTGCGGCTCCTGCCGCCGGGTTTATCCGGTGCGCGATGAAATTCCCGTCATGATGCCGGAAGAAGCGAAAATCGTCGAGGACTAGCCGATCGAGGAACAGAAAAATCAAAGAGCCCGCATGGCCACCAACATTGCCGATGCCGTTCCCCGGTTGAAACGATTGATCCCGCGCCTGCGCGGCAAGCGCATCGGCGTGCTCGGCGACCTGATGCTGGACCGTTACCTTTGGGGCACGGCCTCGCGGCTGTCGCCGGAAGCGGCCGTTCCCGTGGTCGATTTCGTCGAGCAGGGCGAATGCCTAGGCGGCGCGGGCAACGTCGCCGTAAACATCGCTGCGCTTGGCGCGCGCGTGGAAGTCTTCGGGGTTATCGGAAATGACGAGCCCGGGCGCGCCTTGCAAAAATGCCTTCGCGCTGCGAGCATTGCGGACAAAGGCATCATCGCCGATTCGAAACGCGTCACCACGGTGAAAACGCGGATCATCGCGCGGCACCAGCAGGTGGTTCGCGTCGATCGCGAGCGCCGCGAGCTGCTCCGCTCCGAAACCCAGGAAAGACTTTTGCGGCTGCTTTTTAGCGCGCTCAAGAAACTTGACGCGCTGGTGCTTTCCGACTACGACAAAGGCCTGATCACCGACGATTTCGCCGATCGTGTTCTGAGCGCCGCACATCAATTGCACATTCCTGTTTTCGTGAAGCCGAAGACATCGAGGCTATACGCGTATCGCGGCGCACGCGTGATTGTGTGCAACGCCAAAGAAGCGGGATTCTACGTCACGCGGGATCTTGCTGCGGATAAATCCTTCGAGGAAGCGTGCCGCGCGCTGCTCGCGCATTTTGGCTGCAGCGCTGTGGTGATCACGCGAGGGGAAAAGGGCATGAGCTTATTTGAAGAGTCCTCGTCGCGCCATCTGCACGTTCCGGCGACGAGTTTTGAAGTGACTTACGCGCGTGTGGGCCAGTCGGGTATCGAACGCGGGGCAACCGGCCGGCAAGTCTTCGACGTCACCGGAGCAGGCGACACCGTTCTCAGTGTGCTGGCTGTTGCCGTCGCTGCTGGGGCACCGCTCGCCGACGCTGCCATGCTCGCCAACACTGCGGCCGGCGTCGTCGTGGGCAAACTCGGCACCGCCAGCGTCAGCCCGCAAGAACTCCTTCACGCGCTCGACGACATTCGCCGGTAGCCGGGGCGTATTTTTAACGGGAAGCGACTAGGACCCGGGAACCGGGAAGCTGAACGATTTGTCCGCGGCCAAGACCCAAATTTCGACGACCCTGGTCTTGCGGCTCTTTTCCACGTCGGAAATGTCCGGCATTGGCGAGTAAGGGCTTATCTCCACCGAAACAGAAATGGCATTCGAGCCTCCCGGTGCTTTGGCGTGGATAATCTTGTAGCTCTTCACCGGACCGTAGTAACCCTGGGGGCCCCAGTCGGCGAGAAAATCCTTCATCGTGTAGCTCGGGCCAGGCTTCCAGAGTTGATAGGCCGTAGCGGTGTCGCCGGCTACCAAGGCATCGAAGAAATGTTCCACCACCCTTTTTTCTGGGTAGTAGCGGAACGTAAACCACAGCGCGACAATCGCGACCAGCACAAGCGCCGCGACGGTGAAGGCCATAGCTCGGGATCTTTCTGGCTTATCGGCAGGTGGATCGATAAGTGACATTCGGTAGTCTCCTGCCCCGCGAGCGTCGGAATCAGACTCGGCATTGCCGCGGCGTCATCCCTGCGCCATCCAGCGACTATGAAATCCTAACAGAGTCGGTGCGTTAGAGTAAAAGGAGAGCATGGAGTCCAGCCGGGCGGTTTTGGATTTTTCTGAGATTCGTGATCCGCAGAAAAATCTCTTGGGACTTGACCAGAGCCGTTGCCCCAGTCTGGTGGCGGAATATTTCTTGACACCACGTCTATCCAATCATTGATATAGCCGGCTAGTTGTCTATACAAAATGGTGAGTTCTGATTTTGCCCTGAGCTAAGCTTCGAGGGTGCCGCCTGAGCCGGCGGCGCAATTTGATCTGGTACTTCGTACGGGCTTTCTCGGCTTGCTGCCCAAGGGCCTGCTCGATCAATTTATCGATCAACTCGCGGAAGGGAATGCCGCCGGTTTCCCAGCAAGCAGTTCGCTGGGAGTCAGCGCTCATTGCTGCCAAGTGCTTTGCCGATATTCTCTGAAACGGTTACGAGCAGAGACCCGTCAGCGGGGACAAGTTGCTCTTTCTTGAGGATGTTGGCTGCAGCCGTAAAATACAAGAGAGCACGTTCTTTGCATCCCGCGCTCGCCGAACATTGCGCGGCCAAGGCGCTGGTGAGCAGCAGAGTTTTGTGCCGGCCCTCTTCGACACTCCCCTTGGCGTGGCCCGGGTCTTTCACATCCTCGCCAAACAGGGTGAGGTCATACGTGAATGCGCCAGCGGTACAAAAGAACTGCCCCTCCGTCTGCGCCTTGCAAAGTTTATCCAAACGCACGCGAAGCTCGCGTATCAGAATGGGAACAGAGCTATCACGTTCTCGCTGGCGTAACTTCAACTGGAAGGCGGCTCGATCCGCGAGTTCAATCAAATCGCCAGGGGCTGCCACCTTTTTCAGGTCCTGCTCAAGGCCAACTGCGCAGCGTGCGGCCAGCTCCCCCGTTTGCGACCACAGAACTTCGATCAGCCGCATATTGAGTCCAATCCTATAGAAAGACTGCGCCGAGGGCTCCTTTTCTAATCCTTCATCTCCGGTCGCGACAGGAGACGAACTGGGCGGAGTTACGGCCGGAGTAACGGCCAGAGACGCATCAGGCGTGCTCGTTGATGGTTTTCTCAGTTTCTTGCTCTGCAAGATTCCTGCAGGGTTCTTGAGCAAGGCAGTAACATCGGAATAGTTGTGTTTTTCCGCCTTGGAGAGAGCCGTCTCTCCCTCCTTATCCCGCGTAGTGACATCCGCTCCAACCTCCAGCAGGGTGCGCACTGTTTCCGTACGGCCCTGACGGGCTGCTTCGATCAGCGCGGTCCTTCCCATGTCATCCTTGGCGTTGACATCCGCGCCCTTTTCCAGGAGCACGGCCACGGTGTCCGTGTCGCCCGCGTACGCTGCATGAATCAACGGCGTATCGTCATACTTATTCTTGGCATTCACATCCGCGCCTTTCTCCAGCAAGGCGCGCACGGTATCCGTACGGCGCGAAAAGGCCGCCCAGAACAGCGGTGTCCATCCCATGTTGTCCTTGGCATTCACATCCGCACCCTTCTCCAGCAAGGTGCGCACGGTATCGGTATAACCCTCTAGCGCGGCCTCCATCAAAGCGGTCCTCCCGGTGTTACCTTTGGCATTTACATCGGCGCCTTTCTCCAGCAAGGCGCGCACGGATTCCGTGTGGCCCCTTACCGCTGCGCCCATCAACGCTGTGTTTCCATAGTCACCCTTTGCGTTCGCGTTCGCACCCTCTCTGAGGAGACTCTGCACTTCAGCAGTATCCCCGGCCTCGGCCGCGTCCAGCAGCTTCCTACTGGAGTTCTGGCTGGCCGTGGAAGCCGACGAAGCCGGTTGCGGTTTCGGAGTTGAAGTGGGGCCAGCGACGGCCGGTGAGGTAGTTGGCACGCTCGCGGTTGTGGTTCCTGCGTTTTTTCTCGGGGGGACTCGGGGGGCGCGCCGAAGCAGAGCAACAATGCTTGAATACTTGTACTTTTCCGCCAACCGAAGGGCCGTGACTCCTTTCCTATCCTTCGCATCGACATCCGCTCCTTGCTCCAGCAAGACGCGCACGGTATCTAGTTGCCCCAAATCGGATGCGCTCATCAAGGCCGTCCGTCCGGCCTTACTCTTCGCATTCACGTCCGCACCCTTCTCCAGTAAGGTGCGCACGGTGTCCGTATGGCCCCTAACCGCCGCGCTTATCAAAGGCGTCTTTCCGCTATCATCCGTTGCATTCACATTCGCACCTTTCTCGAGCAAAGCGCGCACGATATCGGTACGGCCCGAAAAGGCCGCCCAGAACAACGGCGTCCATCCATCGTTGTCCTTGGCATTCACATTCGCACCTTTCTCGAGCAAGGAATGCACGATGTCCCGATAATCTGCAGAGGCTGCGTTCATCAACGCCGTCATTCCGTCCGTGCCCCTGGCATTCACGTCCGCACCTTTCTCGAGCAAGGCGCGCACGGTATCGGTGCGGCCGAAATAGGCTGCCCAGAGCAACGCCGTCCATCCAGCCTTATCCTTCGCGTTCGCGTTCGCGCCCTGCCCGAGCAATTTCAGCACTTCCGCGGTATTCCTCGCCTTGGCCGCGTCCACCAGCTTTGCATCGAGGTCCTGACCGCGCGTTGATACGGAAAAACACAGGATCGCGGCGAGCATCCAGAGCGGCTTTTTCATGACCACCTTTCAGGAAACCTCGCGGCGCCCGGGCTCCGAGTCGTGCGGGCCGAATTCCAAGCGAGCGGAAATTGGCCGAGCATAGCTCCCGTAAGCAGCAGAGCTAATAACAATTTACTCGCGCGGGCCGGTGAAATCGCGCCGTTCTTGCTTAGTTTACCTGATTGGACAATGGCGATAGCTCCTTCGACCCGGCAGACTTGGTGACACTCCGACGGCCAAAGCGCGAAGGAGAGGAGCGGACCCGTGAGGATCATAGTCGGTAAGAGGAAATTGAGGCACTGCCTAGGCATCCAGTGCGCCGCCGGAGCCGGCGGGGAGCTCGATCTGGTACTTGGTGCGGGCTTTTTCGGCGTGCTGTTCGAGGGCCAGGGCGATTAGTTTGTCGATCAATTCGCGGAAGGGAATGCCGCTGGCTTCCCAGAGCTTCGGGTACATGCTGATGGAGGTGAAGCCCGGGATGGTGTTCACTTCGTTGAGAAAAATCTTGCCGCCTTCTTTTTCCAGGAAGAAATCGACGCGGGCCATGCCGCTAAGTTCCAGGGCGCGAAACGCGTCGACGGCGTACCTCTGGATTTTTTGTACTTGCGCGGGCTTGAGCTCGGCGGGAATCAGAAGCTGCGTGCCTTCTTCGAGATACTTCGCGGCATAGTCGTAGAATTCGCGGTGCGGGACGATTTCGCCGGGAACGGACGCTTTTGGATCGTGGTTGCCGAGGACGGAAACTTCGATTTCGCGCGCGATGACGCACTGTTCCACCAGAATTTTCATGGCGAACTCGGCGGCAAGATGCAATGCGGGCGCCAGTTCTTCAGGCGCGTGCGCTTTGGTCATGCCGACCGAAGAGCCGAGCGTGGCGGGTTTCACGAATACGGGATACGCAAATTTTTCTTCAATCTCGCTTTGGATTTCTCGCGGATTGCTTTCCCAGATGTGGCGATGAACGGTGATCCAGGGTACGACGGGAATTTTCGCCACTTGAAGCAAGCGCTTGGCGACGTCCTTGTCCATCCCGATCGCCGAGCCGAGGACGCCGGCACCGACAAAAGGCAATCCTGCCAAATCGAGCAAGCCCTGAATCGTTCCGTCTTCGCCAAAGGTGCCGTGCATCACGGGGAAAACGACGTCGATGCGCTGGCCGCCGCCGCTTCCGTCCAGCTTTACAAGCGCCGCATCGGTGGGGTCCGCGGTCATCATCACTCGCTGGCCGCCCTTCAAGACTTCCGGCAGCATTTTCTGCGCGCCGGCGCCGACCAGCCAGTGGCCCTCCTTGCTGATGCCGATGGGCACGGCTTCGTACTTCTCGGGATCGAGGCCGCGAATCACCGAGGCCGCCGATGCCAGGGAGACTTCGTGTTCGCCGGAGCGTCCGCCGAAGAGGATGCCTACGCGGAGTCGCTTCTTGTTCTCAGGGGTCATGGGAGTGGTCAGTTGTCAGTTTTTAGTTATAAGTGAAAAAACAGAATTGGTGGGGCGGTTGTTTTTGGTTGGGTTCTGAATTGACAACGGACGTGATGGAGAGAGGTTCACAGTCGACAGTTCGAAAAGAAAGAGGGAAAGAATCGGCGCCGTGTCCGAGAGCGGTATATTCGTAGAATCTTTGACTGACAACTAACGGCTGAAGACTGATCACAGGATTTTCTGGCCGAGGCCGGAGAGCACCAGTTCGACGCCTAGGAGCGCGGTGCGATTGTGTTCGTCGAGAATGGGATTGATCTCCACGACTTCGAGGGAAACCATGGACTCGGAGTCGGAGATCATTTCCATGGCGAGATGGGCTTCGCGATAAGTGACGCCGCCGCGCACGGGAGTGCCGACGCCGGGAGCGTCGGCGGGATCGACGAAGTCCATATCGAGGCTGACGGCGATACCGGCGGTGTCGTCCATAGCGTACTTGAGAGCGTCGGCCATGACTTCGCGCATGCCGCGCTCGTCGATGTCGCGCATGGTGAAGACGTGGATGCCGGA
>WNGP01007189.1_pt1 | contig 12462 bp, 11 predicted proteins | sample 5407671 | NCBI WGS metagenome assembly WNGP01 (sample SAMN13153381, study PRJNA577476) | soil metagenome | isolation source: 40 cm soil or saprolite under Garry oak tree replicate 2 | place: USA:California | collected 2016-06-15 | reverse complement strand
CTTTTCCGCTTTCGTCTTCAAGACGTTTTCGGATCCCTTCACGGGCCGGATCTCTCTGTTCCGTGTCTATTCTGGAACGCTAACGACCGAACTCCAACCCTACAACCCCAACAAAGGCGTAACGGAGCGGATTGGATCCATCATGCTGTTACAGGGAAAAACACAGGTCACGGTTCCAAGGGTTCACGCCGGCGATATTGCCGCTGTTGCAAAGCTCAAGGAAACACAAACCGGCGATACGCTCGCAGACAAAGCCCATCCGATAATATACCCCGCAGTAAAGTGGATCGAGCCGGTCATCTCCTTTGCGATCGAGCCGAAGTCCCGGGGTGACGAAGAAAAGATAAGCACCGCCATCCATCGGCTCATGGATGAAGACCTCGGGCTGCGCTATTCGCGCGAACCGCAGACAAAGGAGTTCCTGATCTCCGGCCAGGGCCAGATGCACGTGGAATTGTCCGTGGCGCGGCTAAAAAAGCGGTACGGCGTGGAAGTGACTCTGAAGCCACCCAAAGTTCCTTATCGCGAGACCATCAAAGGCAAGGCTGACGTCCAGGGCAAGCACAAGAAGCAGACCGGTGGTCACGGCCAGTACGGCGATTGCAAGATCCGAATGGAGCCGCTACCCAGGGGTAGTGACTTTGAATTCGTGAACGAAATCTTCGGCGGCTCGATCCCCAGAAACTTCATCCCCGCCGTTGAAAAGGGAATCCAGGAATCGAGGCAGAAGGGTGTACTTGCCGGTTTTCCCACGGTGGACTTCCGGGTGATTCTCTATGACGGCTCCTACCACGACGTGGATTCATCCGAAATGGCCTTCAAAATCGCCGGTTCTCTCGCCTTCAAAAAAGGCGTCAAGGAAGCCAGGCCGATTCTCCTGGAACCCATCATGAACGTTGAAGTGCAGGGACCCGACGAGTTCGCCGGCGATCTGATGGGCGATCTGAATAGCCGGCGCGGCCGCGTTCAGGGAATGGAAGTGCGGGGCCATACCACAGTCATCAAGGCACAGGTTCCCTTGGCCGAAATGCTCAGCTATGCCTCCGACCTCACCTCCAAGACCGGCGCCCGTGGAAGCTACGTGATGGAGTTCAGCCACTACGACGAAGTACCTGCACACCTTGCCGAAAAAGTGATCGCCCACGCGAAGGCCGGCGCGACCAGCGAAGAAGAGGAAGAAGAGTAGGGGTCAGGGGCACCATTGCCACAAATGGCCTGACCCCCTGATCCCTGGCCCCTCCCCTATAGCGGTGGACCCGACGCCATTGCCTGCCCTGAGCCGTAGATCGCCCAAGTCCAGATCGGTTGATCCGACAGGATTCGGACATGGCCGCCAATCTCGGTCGTCACGGTGGGCACGATTTCCTTCAGTTGCCCGGCGAGTTGGGAATTTGCCGCAAGACTGATCGTCGCACTCTTTGGCAGTCCACCGGCAGCGGCGTATACCTCGACGAGGATAGTGGCGGCCCGATCGCCGGCCGCGAAAGCTAAACCGGTGAACAGGCCGTTGCCCTGAGCGACATGCGCGAAAGAAGTCTCCGTCGCAGCGGGTGCTGCACCGATCGAAACCAGGCTGGTTTCGTTCTCGATGTCGAGGATGCCCACCAGTGATCCGAGATTCGCTGCAAACACCTGCGTAGCCGCCGTCACACGCACCGCGCCGGTTCGGATTGTTTCGCTTGATAGTTGCAAGAGACTCGCAATAGAAGCGCGGATGCTTGCGTTCGGCAGGAGCTGGAGTGTCGTCGAGGAACTTCCGTATGTGATGGTAAGAGTCTGTGGCATGCTGCTGACATTCGCGACGGTCAACACCGAGGCGTATCCTCTGCCAGTCACGGCCTGGGGAAAGACCAGCGTGGATTGCGCTGCCGACATCGGAACTGCAGCGTTGATTTCAAGCTTGCCGCTGGAGGAGAGTCGTTCCAGAGCGGCTAGCGCCTCCGACGCTTGAATGCGTGTGACTCCGAAAATTGTGGTCGTCAGGCGGCTCCTCGGTGGGATCGTCACCGATTGGACATTGGCTGTGCCAAAGGCCGTGAGCGTCACGTTTGCCGTGCGTGTTGAAGGATTCACCAGAATCGCCGAAGCACCATTGTGAAACAGCACGAAATCGGAGGACAGACCTCGCACGACGCTGCCATCGAGCCGTGTGGCGTCCCACGAGCCTGTGACGGTGTAGATTCCCAGGCCGGTTCCGGACGCCTCGGTCTCGATCCAGCCATCGAATGTTTGCGTTCCAAAGATCTCTGGAATCAGCCTGGCGTATTGCTGGCCCGCCGCAAGAGTAATCGAAGTTGGATTCCGAACGCCTGCCCCCGAAAGAAGTGCTCCATTCGAATCCATTGCTTTGAGCACCACCGTCATCGGAGCCGGAGAATATAGCGCAATACCGCTATATTCGGTGAACCCATGAGGAGCCGAAGCAATGACCTTCACTTCCGGCTGGAATGTTGGATCGACGCGAATACCGTCGGAAACTCCGGCATCGCTCGTCAGACCGGCGCTATTGACTGCTCTGACGGCAAAGTAGTACTTGACGCCGATATCGAGATTCAAGCCTCCCGCAACCGCGGCGTTCTGCGCGGTTGACGTGTAGGCTCGCACATCAGTAGCGCCTGGCGTTCTTCCGATCGCATATTGGAATTCCCGGATGCCGGATTCAGGATCTTCGGCCGTCCAGGAAGCCCAAAGCTCGGTTCTGCTTTGGGTCGCCGCGCCGCCGTCGGTCACAACGGGTCTGGTGGGCGGAGTGGCGTCGGGCGCAGCGACGGTGTAGTTGCCGTTTTGGAACCGGTATGTCACGAAAGACTCGCTGCGGATGAATGCCTGGTTGAAGCTGCTCAGGAACGCCGTGGTGCGCTTCAAATCCTGGGAACCGATTGTTGCGCTAGATCCATCGGAGCGCGGACCAGTCATGTTCTGGTAGACGAACTGAATATCGTTGGTACCCTCGAAGAGAATGGCTTCGAACGTCACGCTGGCGGTGAGATTGCGTCCACCTTCATCGAGGATGCTCATGTTGGACCATTCCACGATGAACTGCCGATTCGGCGTTACGCCAATCGTTCGCGTATTGACGCTGCTTTCGGAACCCAATATGAGATCGTCCCAGAATGGCGCAATCAAAGAGGAAGGAACGCTATCCACACTCCCGTTGGGCCGCGTTACGCTCTGAGCGGGCAGTGAGGCATTCTGAAACTCGGCATTCGAACTTGGCTCAAGACTGAGCCAGCCATTCGTCGCAATCGAAATGCGGGAATCCACAGGGTAGATATCTCGAAACAGGCTGAAGGTGAACGGAAGGCCGACCAACGCTGTGGCATCATCACTGTTGCTAAAGCTGAGTTTCGTGCCGCCGCTGGAAATGGTGGCATCAATGAAATTGTAAGCAACAGCAGCCAGGTTGCTGCTGGACGGAGCACTGGTGACCAAAAAGTCGGGACCGGTGGCTGTCTGCCCATAGGCGGTAACGGTGATGGGTCCGCTGGTGGCGCCAAAGGGCACGATCACGCTGATCGAACTCGTCGTTGCGCTCATAACGCGCGCCGCCGCGCCGTTGAACCGCACATCGATATTCTGAGGCCGCGTATCGAAATGGTCGCCCTCGATTACAACTGGCGTGGACGGTGGACCGCTGAGTGGAGATACTCGAGCAATCGTTGGAGGTGCGGAGAAATAAGTGAACGCCCGGGCCGCAACAGTCCATGTTCCATCGGAGTTCATGACAACCACATTCACAACACCTGGAGTACCCCTGGGAGTGGTCGCTTGTATCGTGCCAGGATTCACCACCCGAACATCGGACGCGGGAAGCCCCGCAAAGAAAACCTGCGCGCCCGGGCGAAGGTTCGCCCCGGTTATCGTCACCAGAGTGCCGCCCTCCACGGGGCCGGCTGACAGCCCGACTGAAACGTTCAAGGGTGGAACGTCGGTGATCACGATGGCACCGGTCACAACGGAAGCTGCGTCCCCTCGATTGACTGCGACGTTCTTCGGGCCCAGCGGAGTCGTGGATGATACGGACAAGTCCATCGATGCGCTGGTTGATGCGGTGGACGAAACCCTCCCTCCAAACGTGGGTGGACCCAGAACCAGGTCAGTGCTTGAGGTGGTGAACGAAACACCTTCCGCGATGTCTTCTCCACCGAGGCGTAGTGTTGCGCGGCTGAACAGCGGAAACCGGAAAGCAAAACCGGGACGAGTGAGGTTCAAGCCAGTTGAACTGCGCGGCAATACCTGGATGTCCGCTGCCGTTGCCGATCCAGCCACAACGTCTACACTCTGCGCTTCGGTGAGGGTTCCTACGTTCCCGAAATAGGTAGTCCCAAAATCGACCTTCAAATTCCGATAAAACGACGTCGCGCCACCACCGATATTTTGTTCGGTCACAGGCAGGTCGAGCGGTTCGGCCATGAGCCGATAGGCTCCGGCAGGCAAAAAGCCGAGGACGTAACTGCCGTCGGGCTGGGAGAGGGTTGAGACAAGGGCCGTTCCGTCGCGCTCGAGCGCAACAACATGAGCGCCGAAAACCGCCGCCGCTCCGGTCTGAATGATACCGCGAATCTGACCGACAGCAGGCGCAGTCGAGGCTTTCGGGTAGATCTCCGAGACGCCGGCAATGTCATCGTAAGACAACGTCCGCTGGTCGAGCTGTGAAACCGCCGCAAACGGCACCATTACGGAAGAGATCAACGCCGCATGATCGAGTCCCAACAGGTGACCGATTTCGTGTGTGAGCACGCTTTGGATGTCGAACTTGTTTTCTTCGCCACTGGTCGAATATTGGAAAGCCGGGTTGAAAATGATGTCGGCTTCGTCAGTGACGATCGCTCCAGAATCACTTCTGAAAAACGAGAACGTCGCGGCGATCACCGATGAGCCCAGCGGCGTCGAATCATCGGCAAAAGAAATGAGGTTGATCCCATCGCGCCCAACCGTTCGAGTGGAAGTTGTGCCTCTGTAGATAAAACGAACATCGGCGGTCTGAACGTTCTGCCAGGTTTGGAAGGAGCCGTTGACAGCCTGGAACTCGCTCCCATTGGAGAGCTGGGACAAACCACTTTCGTTGATCCAGTAGGAGACGGGCATCGCGGACCATTTCGGAGTCTGGCCGGAAGACAACGTGATGCGCGTATAACCTGCCGCGTCGGCCCAGCATAGGAGTATCAGAGAAAGGATGGCGTATTTCTTCAAGGTTTAACGATCAGCCAGACGTTTGATTTCTCTTTTGAACGATTCGAGTGGCATCTTCAGCGGTTTCCCGGGGCGGCCGTCGGGAAAGGCGAGAGCCGTGACGTTGTTGGACACCTCATCATTGGTCACTGTGAATTTGCCCTGGCCAAGGCCAACAACTGTCGAATACCCGCCGGCGTTCTCGACAAAAACAACCGCAGTTTCGCCATTTTCAAAGGAAGGCATCCCGGCGATGTTGAGTATGAGATCGCCGAGTCTTCCCCCAACCGTCGTGATCTCTAGCGTGCGCGAAATCTGGCCCTTCATTTTCTCTTGGACGTCGACGATGTAAGTCGTGAGGATGAGTTTCCCGTTGTCACTCCAATGCGTCCGCACATTGCTTACCTTGCCGATGACAATCTTCTGCGCCTTCCTGACGAGATCGTCGAGGCTGAGCCGCTCGACGGTCGTAGCATGAGAAATCGTGGCGAGGAATAAGGCGAGAATAAACGAGAAGAGCAAACGTTTCTTAGTCATAAATGTTCTAGACGGTACCAAGAGCTGCTGCTGAAGCTTGACCTGTTTGAGGAGGATGGCACGGACAGTCTAACACGGAAGAACGACGCCAGGAGCCGGAAGCAGATCTCGGATTGCGGATTTGGGATTTCGGAATGCCCTCGCAACTGCGGGTTCCCCAAAATCCGCAATCCGAAATCGCACGCCGCTCTGGCTTCTGGCTTCTGTGTTAAAATTCTCCCCGCTATGGCCGTCAACCCTGAACTCCTGAAGATCCTCGTTTGTCCGGTTTGTAAGGCCCCGGTCAATCTGACCGAAAGCGGACAGGGACTGAAGTGTAGCCAGTGCCGCCGCGTATATCCGATTCGCGACGACATCCCCGTGATGCTGGTCAGCGAAGCAAAAGTTGAAGACTAAAGAACTGTTTAACAGTCTCTCATCAAAAGCTCGCATCCTCTTTATACGGCTTCGGTCTATGGGTGACTGTTTGTTGCTGACGAGTCCTATCCGCGCGCTGAAGCAACAGTTTCCGGCGTTCCGCATTGCCGTGCTCGTGGAACCTCAATTTGCGGGTTGCTTCGATGGAAATCCCGATTTCGACGAGATTCTGCTCGCCCGGAAAAAATATGCAACGGCAGCACGTCTTCTCGGGCGCCGCTTTGATGCGATTGTGAATCTGCACGGTGGGCCGACGAGCCTCCTGTATGCGTGCATGGCATGGGGAAAGCGCATCGGCGCGGAGCATTATCAGTACGCGAAGCTTTATAACGGCCTGATGCCCTGGCCGGATTCCGCCGTTCACACCGTGGAATCGATGACGGGGCTCCTGCAGTGGCTGGGCCTTCAATGCGATCAACCGCCTCCACTGCGATACGAATTCCACGCGAAGGAGTCGGCGCGGATACAACAGAGGCTCAGAGGCCGACCGTACGTCGTAATTCATCCCGCAACCGTGATGGCAACGAAGAGATGGGCGGCCAGCCGGTTCGCTGAAGTTGGCCGGTATTTGACTAAACGCGGACTCACGATTGTCGTGACCGCCGGACCGGGGGAGGAGTCATTTGCAATTCAGGTTGCAAAAGATATCAACCCTACGGTGATCCTGCTCGGCCTGAGCATTCCGGAACTGGCAGAACTGATTCGCGGAGCCCGGCTGTACATTGGAAATGACTCGGGCCCGATGCATTTGGCCGCAGCGGTTGGCACGCCAACAATCGCTGTTTGGGGATCGTCGGATTCTCGCCGCTGGCGGCCCTGGAAAGTGTCGCATCGAGTGGTCCAGAATCCGTTTGAGTGCAATCCGTGTCCGGGCTATCGTTGCCTCGTCGCGGATTCGCCGCTTTGCATCGAGTCGGTAACGGTGGATCAAGTTACCGCAGCAGCCGAGGAATTGCTGTGAAGCAATGGAAAATGGATTCCCTTCCTGGCTCGAGACTGGACATTTTCTTATAGGGAACGCGGGCTTTAGCCCGCGACGACATGCAGACGACAACGTTTCGGCAAACCTGTAGTCGCGGGCTTTAGCCCGCGTTCCCCGACGGAATACTTAGACCGCAATGAGCCTGGATCGACGCCGCATCGAACAACTTCTAAATCGATTCGCCGCCAACACGATTGTCATCGTCGGCGATGTCATGCTCGACGAATTTATCTGGGGAAAAGTCCAGCGGATTTCACCGGAGGCGCCAGTGCCAGTCGTGGAGGTGCTTGACGAGACTTACCACATGGGTGGCTCCGCGAACGTGGCTGCGAACATACGGGGCTTGGAGGGGACACCGATTCCGATCGGCGTTCTCGGCCGTGACAGCGCCGCGGATCGCGTGCTGGATTTGCTGAAGCAGTCTGGTATCGAAGTTTCGGGTCTTGTTCGTGACGACCGGCCGACCACGCTGAAGACACGCATCATTGCTCAGAATCAGCAGGTGGTCCGCACGGACAGGGAAAGCCGGAAAGCCCTCTCGCCGCAAGTCAATGCGGACATGGCTTCAGCATTTCTCCGGCATCTTCCGCAGGCAAAAGCGGTCATCGTTTCGGACTACGACAAGGGAGTTGTGAATCGCGAACTGCTTTCCGCGATTCTGCCCAAAGCGAGAAACGCAGGTGTTCCCGTATTTCTCGACCCCAAGGTGCCTCATGCCGATTACTATCGTCCGATCACACTAATCACGCCCAACCAACGGGAAGCGGAATTGCTGACGGGAACAGCGATTGAAGATGAGCGCGGGCTCGAGGACGCCGGCCGCAGGCTCCTCGGGAAGTTCGAGTGCGAATATGCGCTGATCACTCGGGGTGAAGAAGGGATGTCGTTGTTCAGTGGTTCGGGTTCCCGTCATCTGCCAACTTTTGCTCGCGAAGTTTTCGATGTCACGGGCGCCGGCGACACTGTGATCGCGACGCTCGCGCTGGCTTGGGCTGGTGGCGGGACAATGGAAGAGTCGGCTATCCTGGCGAACCACGCTGCCGGCATCGTCGTCGGCAAAGTGGGAATCGCCACGGTCAGCCAGTCCGAACTTCTCACCGATTTTGAAGCCCGCAATGCGCATTCTGCAGGTTAGTTCAGCGCGCAATCGCGGCGGGGGCGAAACTCACGTCCTGGGCCTGGTCGAAGCCCTTCGAGCACGCGGGCATGAAGTTCTCGTCGCCGGCCGCCGCAAGGGCCTCCTCGATCCGGACATCAAACTCCCTTTCATGAATTCCGCGGATTTCTGGACCGCCTTCCGGCTGAGATCGAGCCTCAAGAAAGAATCGTTCGATATCGTGCATGCCCATGTCGCCCGCGACTACACCGTTGTAGCGGCCGCCGCGTGGGGCGTTCCGAATCTGAAAGTCGTCTTTACCCGGCATCTGCTGTATCCGGTGAAAGCGCTTCCGCTATACCGCCGTGTCGACGCCTGGATTGCGCCAACCTCGCAAATTCTGAAGACTCTCGAGCCGCTGTCTCCCAAGAGTTCCGCGGTCATCCCAAACTGGGTGGACGTGGAAAAGATCAAATACCGGCCACATCCTTTACACAACCCCGTCACGATCGGAATTCTAGGACAGATTTCGCCCCACAAAGGTCACGATGATGCCATTGAGGCTATGCGCGAACTCGGTACAGGCTTTCACTTGTGTATAGCCGGAACCGGCGAATCCAAATACGTCGACGGCGTGAAGAAAAAATCGGCAGGACTTCAGGTCGAATTCCTGGGGTTCGTTTCACTCTCCGATCTGTTTGAAGCCGTCGATGTGCTGGCCGTGCCGTCTTGGGAGGAGCCGTTCGGAATCGTGCTGCTCGAAGCTATGGCCGCTGGCATTCCGGTCGTCGCCACGGATCGGGGTGGCCCACTGGACATCATTCCCACGACGCTAGACGGCCTGCTTATTCCGCCTCGGAACCCCTATGCGCTAGCGGATGCGATCCGCGTGCTGGCCGCGGATCATGAGCGGCGATCCACGGAATTCCGGCCGCGCGCAATCGTGACCGCGCGCTGCGACCACCGAATGGCTTCGGCTGCTGTTGGCCAGAGGATCTCCAGGGGAGCCGCGCGAGTAACTAGTTCCTCCATGGAGGTCAGCGCTACTCTTGCGTGGCGGAATTCCAGCTCGGCCAAGCGCTCGGCGCCTGCGTTCTGAGCAATTTGGAAGGCCACGCGTGCCTGTGCGACGGAGCTGTGCACGTTGGCCGGCGGGACGGGCTTCAGTGCGGAATAATCATAAGCTCCTATTTCAACGGAGATCATCGTATGTCGAACTTCCTCCCGGGGGCTTTGAGTCCGGTAGGCGACGGCAGCGCTTGGCAGGTCCACCATAAAGTGGGGTTCCGCAGTAATGAGAATGCCGAACTGTCCCAACCGCGTGGTTGCGTCGATCTGGCCCTTATTACCGTTAACGTTGAGCTCACCTAGGTTCTCGAAGAGCCCTTCGGGAGAAACCACCCAAACGGAATAGGTAGTGAGTGCCGGGCCCAGCGCTGCCGGAGATTGAAGACGTTCCACTTCGATCTTGACGCGCGTGACCGTGCCTTCACGCTTCAGTTCCGCCTTGCCGGCAGGCGTGAGAACGGCATTGATTCCCCTTTCCAAGGGAACATTGATCACGTCAACTTGAACCGCGGTCGTCACTAAGGTCAGGAGCAGCGGCAGGATCATCATTGAGAGTACTTGTTCGTCGGTGAAAACGAGAGTTTCAGAGTTTCCTTGTTCACCAGCAGGGCCACTGGCGCCTTGAAATTGTCCATGGCTACATATACGACGACGGCGCCGCCTCTGCCATTGGAATCGAACACCCGCGCTTCGTGCAGGTCCTTGGTGTAATAGCCATCCTTTCCCCAGTCCTGGAGAAAATCTTTCATCGTGTAATGACCATCGGCATCCCAATTTTGGAACGCGGCCTCGTACTGGCCAGTCTCCACGGCTTCCATGAATCGCCCGACACGGCGCTCTTCTTGAAAATTTGCGAACTTGTACGCCACCGCGGCAATGACCATCAGAGCCATACCTATCGTCACGGGAACTTTCAACCGTTCCTTCCATGCGCGCGACTTTCTCGGAACGGGATGGTCGCCGTAAATCAGGCTCCCAATAAGCTTTTCGGCCACATCCAGTATTGTACTCCACAACAGATTTGCTATTTCAGTTATCGGTTGCGTTGTTATAATGCGCGAATTCTGTGAGGTGGGAGGGACAACGATGAGGAAGAGTGTTGCCACAGCAGGATTGCTGCTGCTCCTTGTTTTAGCGACTTACACATTCGCTCAAACCAGTAACGCAACGCTGGGCGGAACGGTTTCGGATGCGACGGGCGCTTTGATCCCTGGCGTGACCATCACGGCAACGAATATTGGAACTGGAATCGTCAACACCGTGGTGAGCAACGAATCCGGGGCTTACAACTTTGCCGCTCTACAGACCGGAAACTACAAAGTGAGCGCCGAGCTACCGGGCTTTCAAATCCAGTCCTACAACAATGTGACTCTCGGCGTTAGCCAGCAGGTTCGGTTGAATTTCACACTGCAGGTGGCTTCGCAGACACAAGCGGTTGAAGTGACCGTCGCAGCCGACACGCTTCTAGCAACATCCTCCGCGTCCGTGGGCAACGTTCTTCCCGAATATAGAGTTCGTGATCTCCCGCTGGCGTTTGGCAACGTGATCGACCTGATCAACACGACGCCCGGCGCCGTGATGAGCAACGGTTATCAAGGTAACTTTGCCGGCGGGCGGCTCAGCCAGGCGAATACGACGCGAGACGGCATCGTCACCGTCGACGGGCGGTACGAGGCAGGCGCGTATTCCGCTGTGTATGAGAGCCCGGACCTGGTTGAGGAGGTGCGCGTCGTTGTTGCGCCCTCCGATGCCGAAGCATCACGCGGTTCGGGGAACGTGCAGATGGTGACCCGGTCTGGAACCAACCAGTTCAGAGGGTTATGACCAAACCCACGCCATCGTTAGCAACGGGACGTGGGAACTGCCGTTCGGACCGAACCGTGCATTCCTCGGCAACGCTCCCTCCTGGGTGTCCCGGCTGGTGGAAAAGTGGCAGTTAGGTGGGATCTTCAATTGGCATTCAGGCAACCCGCTGCAGATCTCTACCAACCTCACGACACTGACCCAGACTCTGACAAACAACGGTATCAGTCCGGATGTCGCCGGCAATTTCCCCCATAGCATGGGGAACGTAACCAAGACAGCAAACGGTGTGTTCTACTTCCCTGGCCTGCTGCAGATCCCGGATCCGACTACCAATGTCACATCTTTGCAGGGAACGAACACAGCCGTCACCAATAAAGCGATCACTGACGCTCAGGGCAATCTTCTCCTCGTCAATCCCAAGCCGGGAACGATCGGCACTCTCGGTTTGAACCCGATCGTAGGCCCGAGTTACAGCGAGTTGGATGTGAACCTGATCAAGCGTGTGAGGATTGCAGAAACGAGGGTGCCTCCTCTTTTGTTTTAACGTTTCGTAAGAGTTTGTTCTAGACTCGATGAGAAATTAAGTTAACTGAATCAATCCAGGAGGCGTGCGATGTCACGGAATTTACTTGTATGTGTTCTTGCTCTGGGCTTCGGCTTGTCGCTGGCTGCCGTCCCGCTTCTGGCGCACCACTCGTTTGCGGCGGAGTATGACGGCACCAAGCCAGTGAAGGTCACCGGCAAGGTGGTCAAAGTGGAATGGATGAATCCTCACATCTGGTTCTACGTTGACGGGAAGGATGAAACCACCGGAAGAACCGCAGTATGGGGCTTTTCTGGGGGACCACCGGCCACTATGGCCCGCAGGGGAATTAAAAAGGATGCCATGAAGATAGGGGACGTGGTCAAGGTTGAAGGCTTTCTGGCCAAGGACGGGTCAAGCAACGCCTCTGGCGGTAAGGTCACGTTCCCCGACGGCCGGCAGGTGTTCACGGCCTCGGCCGAGGATGCTGCTCCGAAATAGTGAAGTAGCGCCGATCAAGAAGGAGATTTTGTCATGAAGAAAAATTTCGCCATGAAGGGCAGTTTCGCCCTACTACTTGTCAGCGCGGCCGTGATCGCAAGCTTGACGTGGATTTCCATTCCTACCGCTGCCCAGTCCGGAGCTGCAAAGCCGGTGCCACGCCTGCCGAACGGAAAACCGGATTTCACCGGCATTTGGGACCATCCGCGCGTCGGTGACGTCGGTAAAGATGTCAACGGAAGATGTGCTGGTGAAACGCCGGGATGCAAAAACGTCGGGGCTGGGGATCCCTTACCGTTCACGCCTCTGAGAAAGGCGGAGAACGAAAGAAAGGACAAGTGGGACTATGGGGCTCATTGC
>WNGP01025331.1_pt1 | contig 12464 bp, 15 predicted proteins | sample 5407671 | NCBI WGS metagenome assembly WNGP01 (sample SAMN13153381, study PRJNA577476) | soil metagenome | isolation source: 40 cm soil or saprolite under Garry oak tree replicate 2 | place: USA:California | collected 2016-06-15 | reverse complement strand
CGCCGCCATGCTGTTCTGGGCATTGCTCGCTTCCGGACAGATCAACATGCGCAAGGTCGATGGCTGGCAAACGCTCGCCACCAAGCCAATCGATCAGCCGATTGACCTCGCCGCATGATCAGATACCTTCAAGTTGCTGATACCTTCAAGTTGCTGGAGATCGCGCCGCGGAAATTCCTACCACATTCCGGACGGCACCGAGTCGGGCGCCCCGATATTGCTATTGAAGGACAACGACGCGAGTGTCATAGGTTTCGAGCATTGTCTACGATTTTGAACCTCAGCTCGGTTATAAACCGAGGTTCGGGCAGGGCGTTTCGATTGCAGAGATTCAGGCAGCCGTAAATAAGGAATAATTCGTTTCTTGACGTCAGAATGCCCCGTTTGGTGTCCTTTTCCTGAAGAGCGTTTACTACGTCTACACCGGGCGATAATCCACAGCTGACAATGAGATAGTGCTCCACCATTACGGCGGGACCCAGCACTCGACCGTGTCCCAGGATGTGTCCCGGGACACGTGCCGGAGGACAGACAATTTGCAGTCAACTGCAAATCTTGCCAACGACCCCATCCTGTGGCCCTGCACGCCATTTGCAATTGATTGCAATGTTAGGCCCCAGGGTTTGGGTGCGAAAAGTGTAAAGCCGCCAACTCAGGCGCGCGGACAGCTCGCATTTGCAACCATCTGCAAATTTTTCCCAATTTCGTCCGGTTTGGGTGAGCGGGAGTGAGGGACGGCGCCAGCCTCAGTTGCCCTTATCGACCATGCTCCTCGGGGGCCGGTCTTTCAATCCTTCGGAATACGTGCTCGCCATTCGGACCAACCACCTCCTCGATCAACCCCTGTTCCGCGGAAATGCGACAGATCAAGTCGAACATTAACGCACCCACGTCATCGGGATCCTCCCAGAGCTCTTTCAACCTGCAACGCCCGGCTTCGGTCGGCCAGGAAAAGAACTGCTCATCCGGCAGCTCCACCAATTGAATCAAGCCCTGAGCTTCTAGCGTGTGGAGGACCCCCATCGTTTCAGCCAGTGTTGTTCCCTTTGGTGGCAACGGATAGCGAATTTTGAGCTTCCCCATTCCTCCTTCCGGTTGAGGGTGCCGCAAAGCAGGCGCTGCATGCGCCTCTTTGAGCCTGATTTCATCTTCGTCCATTTTTTCCAGCGAGTGCCGATCAACCCGATGCCATGTCCGTTGGAACACATGCCTCCCATCAGATCGCACTTCTTCCGTGAGCAACCCCTCAGCAATGGCCGAGCGAACGATCCTGTCGATAACAAGCGCGTCGGCGTCGTCGGGATCATCCCAGAGCTCCTTCAGCCTCCGACGTCCCGCTTGCGTCGGCCGAGCAAGGAGGTGGCCCTCCAGCTCTGCTATTCGAACCAGATCTTCGCTTTCCAGACGACGGAGCATTCCATGATGTTCGGCGAGGATCATTTCCTTGGACGGAGGATATTTCACTTTCAAGGCTCGTTTCGGCGGGCGACTTGATGTCATGACTTGCTCCCTTAGTTTTGGCAGAATCCAAATTGCCCGGTCTACTCGTGAGTCGTTTATTGCAATCAACTGCAGTCTGCGATCTTGGCCAGCCAATGGACTTTATAAAGCTCTGCATCGTGGCATAATCGAAATGCGCTAACCCACCCGTGGAGTTTCCTAGCCAGGTGCTGAGCTTTCTTGGACCGCGCTCCGGGAGACAGTCCCGGTTTCCTGAGCGAAAACACGCCTTTCTTCATTTGTAGCTCGAACTCTGCAAGGTTGGCCGGAGAGGCCTCAATCTTAATCGCGCCGGGACCGCCAATGAGCCGGTGACCGAGGACCTCGACCGGATCGCCGGCCGGGAAAAATCCTTTCATCTTCGGTCGTAGCGGCCCGGCGGGGTGTCCCTTCAAGGAACTGCCCAAAGCCTTTGTCATCGTCACCACATCATTTTCGCTCTTCGCCATCACGACGAAGTTGTCGACGTACCCGAAGACCGGCCCCAGATTGGGGACCTCCTTCAGTGAAACCGACAACAACATCTCGGCTAAGAGTGCCGATGTGGCCGACCCTTGGGCAAGGCCCTGCCGGGCCTCTGCAAGGATCTGGGCACCACCTGGGCCCAAATCGCCTGCAGGACCGACTGGTGTAGTATGGGGTGTATGGGAGTGTACCCCTCCTGACATCGTCCCGAACAAGTCGATCAGATTGCCAGGCACCAGATTGAGGTGAACCGGGAGGAGTACCCTCTCGGTCACCTCCTTCGGAATCGGGAGAAGGTCGATGATCTTCTTCCCGTCGAAGCTCGGAAAACAGTTTTCAATGTCGATCTCGATTGCCCAGACAAACCCGTCCTTCATCGCCTGGGCGATATGCTTTATGGCCGCGTGGGGTCCTCCGTTGCCGGTGCCGAACTGGTGGGGATGCAGATCAGCGACCACCTTGAGGACGATCAGCACAAGATATTGAAGGGCCTTGTTCTCCGGACCGAACTCCATGGTTGTCCGGCGATCATCCCGATCCGAACCTTTTGGAATATAGCTGACCCGGACCTCCTCCGTCGTCCCGGCCCACGGGTCCAGTCCAGCCGCAATCACCGAAACCAAAGCTTCTGGGAAATGTCGGTGCGCCCTCAGACTGCGGCGGGCCAGATGGGTCGCGGCGAGATGGGCGGCATGTGAATTCAAGTAGATCCGGATCAGGTGCCTCGTCTTCTTAGGTTTTCCGGCGAGATGCGCCGCTCGTATGCGATTCAGCATCGCTTTTCCGTGGCCCTTCGCCTGATGTTTGTCGGGATGCGGGGAAGACTTTGCTGTCGTCCCCGGATTGCAGTTGACTGCAAACTCCGCAGACTCATTCTCAATATTGGACATGTTCACCCTCATCTGCGGCGGGACCATTCGGGGCATCGTCGACGCCGGATGCTGAGCCGGATGGAGTATCCTTCGCCTGCGTGGAGATCTTCGCCGGAGTTTGGCTGAAGGGCCTGCTATCCTGGGAAGCTTCGGACACGGCGCGCGATTGAGGCACCGTCTCGTGGCTCAGGACCCATCGAGCCAACGAACTCAGTCGATATCTGATCTGTCCGGCGTGTCGATTCCATCGGTCCAGCGTGCGAATGGCTATGCCAAGCACCCGCGCTGCTTCACATCTATCGACCAAGTCATCAATAGATTCCGCTGTCTTGGTTGGAGGGCTTGTTCCGTCGCTCTTCATCGCGATCCTCTCATTATCAGTTAGATCACCGGATCGCCTTTAGGAGGGCAATCCGACGGTCAAATTGACCATTACCGTCGTCGCGTTGCCCTCCTTGGCGTCGGAACGGTTTGGTATATGCACCGGATGGCGACGTTGTCAATCAGTATTTGCAATTATTTTTGTTTACATCGACAGCAGGTACTAGGGGACACTCAGCGAAGAGCGCCTCGAATGCGCGGGCGTAAGCGCGGCGCGGGAACGGCTGATCGCGTAGACCAGATTGAGCAGCGTCCTCCGCTTCTTGCTCAGCGCATGGATGACGTGATGGTAGTCGACGATGTGGCCGTTGCTTACCGCTGGCTTGTGGCGGCCGACCACGCCAGCAATTCCCCGACCGATGAACGACCGACCATGAGGAGGCTCGCGTCCGGGTCACGTCGAGCGGCGGCTTCATCCTACAGCGTTCCTTCGCGTCTGATCGCCGCAAGGTCAGGAGCCGCGTGGAGCCGAGAAAGCGGCCGAGCCGGTCTTCGCATCGGGATCTCCGCATAGCCGGGCAGATCGCTCTGCAACATCCGATCTTCAACCATGGTGCGCCACACGAGCCCGACAAGCGCAATCGGGGCTATGAAGGTCGAAATCCACGATCCGAGCGCAAGGCCGCTGGTCACCGCGGCGAGCAGAGCCGCCGTGTAGCCAGGATGCCGGACGAAGCGATAAGGGCCGGTGGTGATCACGGCATGGCCGCGTTCCGACTGGATTCGCGGGATCGAGGAAAAGAACCGGTTCACATACATGGCCCAGACGAAGACAATCCATGCCAAAGCGAACAGGGCCAAAGCCACGGCTTCCAGACCGGGCGGGACCGTGTCGCTAAGATGCAGGCGTCCGCGGTCGAGGCCGGCCACCGTCCAGTGCACGAACATGACGATGATGACCGGCAGGAACCGCAAGCCCACGCGGCGGCCACCCGGCCGCATCCGCTCTTGGATGAGATCCGGATCGAGGAGCGTGAGCGACAGCGCAGAGACCGCCGCCAATATGGCGACGTAGACCCAGAACTCGACGATGTCGGTGCGGCCCGCCGAACCGAACAAGGTTGCGGCCTGCATGACCACGAACACCAACGACTGGACGGAAGCCCGCAGTCTGATCGTCATTAATGACCTTCCATGAATTGCTAACGTCCGGGGCATTTCGCTACTTTTTTACCTCGCAGCGCGGTTCGCGCTCGCAGTGACCTGATGGACGCAGCCATCCTGCGAGTCGGTGGGGTCAGGCAAGCCCTCCAGGCGTGCGCACGCGCACCCGCGTCGCCCGTTTCCTCGGACGATTTCGGGCCCCTCTAAGCCTGCGGATGTTGTCGTGAAACGTTTTTTCGCCGGTGCAGATGATAATTCTTGAGGTAGAACAAGAACAAAGCCCCAGCGGGCACCGGCCAGCGACGCTTTCGCCATGTCCCAGGTTTTGTCTCGGGGACGCGGCGCGGGCGGGTCAGATTTGCAGTTAACTGCAAAGTTTCCCAATTCTGCCTGCCAAGCGAGGGCGGGTCGCGCCCGTCCTAATTCCCATGGAGCAACTCGGCAATCGCGGCGCGGGTTTCTTCGGCCACAACGCTCCTCTCCCTCCTGCGGCCGTGCACGGAATTCTGCATTTGGTGGTGACATTTGTTCGGACTAAAACTCGTCCCGCCACCTTCGGCGCGGAAGCCGGTCAGACTGTTCCCCTATGGATCGCGGGGTTAAGGTTGAAAAATAAAGGCAAAAGCTCTGGCCTATCTGAAGCCGAGAGCGGGGCCCTGCGCATCCTGGGGGCCAAGGGAGTCAGGCTCCTCCTCCTGTGTGCGCCGACGGGCCGCGCCGCAAGCGCATGAGCGAGGCGACCGGTATGGAGGCCCGCACGATCCATCGCCTGCTGGAGGTCGATCCGAGGACCGGGGGGTTTCGGCGCGATGCCGACCACCTGCTCGACTGCGGGCTGCTCGTGGTTGATGAGACCTCGATGGTGGACCTCCTGCTGATGCACGCGCTTCTCAAGGCGGTTCCGAACGGCGCAGCCCTGCTGATCGTGGGCGACGTTGACCAGCTGTCGGGCCCGGCCAGGTTCTTGCCGATGTCATCGCCTCCGGGGCGGTGCCGGTGGTGCGCCTCACCGAGGTGTTCCGCCAGGCAGCGAAGAGCCGGATCATCGTCAACGCCCATCGCATCAACCAGGGCCAGATGCCCGAACTCGGTAAACTCGAGGAAGTAAGCGACTTCTACTTCGTGCCGGTGGACGACCCCGAGGCCGCTGCAACACGCATCGCCGAGCTGGTGAAGACGCGCATCCCCCGACGTTTCGGCCTGGACCCGATCCGCGACGTGCAGGTGCTTTGCCCCATGAACCGGGGTGCCATCGGGGCGCGGTTGTTGAACGTCGGACTTCAGGCCGCGCTCAATCCCCGCCAGCGAGCGGAAGGGGGAGCACTTCGGCTGGACCTTCGCGCCTGGCGACAAGGTCATGCAGATCGAGAACGACTACGACAAGGAGGTCTACAACGGCGACATCGGTTACGTCACAGACGTAGATCCCAATGCAAGCGAACTTACCGCCAACTTCGACGGCCGATCCGTGACTTACGGATTCGGTGAACTCGACATATTGGTCCCCGCCTATGCCACGACGATCCATAAGAGCCAGGGCTCGGAATATCCTGCGATCGTCGTTCCCGTGCTCACCCAACATTACCCCATGTTGCAGCGCAACCTACTCTATACCGGCATCACGCGCGGCAAGCGGCTGGTCGTCCTGGTCGGGCAGAGGAAGGCGGTAGCCATCGCGGTGCGCAGCGTGTCGGGGCGTCGCCGATGGTCGAAGCTGCGCGAGTGGCTGTCGCCGAAGGACTTCAACCTCCGAGTCTTCTGATGCTGCGCAGCACCCCTGAAACGGCAGCCTTGCACTGAAGACAAGCGGCGCAGTGTGGCCAGGCAATTTGCGGAGCAGTCGGGAGTTCGTCGGCGCCGCGAACGTCATCGACGGGATGCGTCGGAGGGCAGGATCCTCCTGCCGGGCGGTTTACGCACGCCGGCAAGGTCACACTCATGCTCCGGCCGGAGGCGATCGGCATCGTTCCTCCCGAGGAAACCGAGCTCCATGGGCGGCTCGGAGCCCGCCAGCGCATGCTCGTCGGCGGTGCGGCGGTGCGCCCGCTTCTCGTCGATGCGCCGAACACGATCCTCGCCGCGCCTTGGAGGCCGTGCGCCTCCCCACGCAAATTCCGCTGGGGGGTTGTCAGCGGGCTGCGCTGGGCGTCACCCGTTCGTCCTCCTCAACGAGCGGCACGGGTACTTGAATGATTTGCTCCAGCAACAAAGTCGCGGCTTCACCGCCCTTGGCCTCCAGAGCTTCCTTGCCTCCGGTGGCGAAATGCGACACCGCCTTCAGCATCTCCGCCAGTCGTTGTTCCGTGCTCGGCTCGAACTGGAAATATGCTCCGCCTGACACCTCCGCCAGAAACTTGAACGCATGTTCGGTAAGAGGATTGCAGCCTTCCTGGAACATGAACAACTTCGTTCCGGCCCTCCGCAGTTTCGTGGCGAGAATAGCCGCCTCGTCGAGGTCATCGTGGAAAGCATCGCCGATGATGACCATGGCCTGTATCGACCTCTCCTGGGTCTCCTTCAGGGCTTGTCCGAGCACGCGCTTGATCTGGACATAGCAGCCGCAGACGCACTCGGCCCTGCCCATGACCGTGGCCATGTCGTGGGCGTCCGAGATCCATCTTGTCGTGATTCGGCAGGTTCGAACTCCCCCGGCGACCTCGGGGCCGTAGTAGGCGAATTTCATCTCTAGCCCGGTTCCTGCCGCCTCCCGGAACATATCGGCTTGCAGAACTTTCGCTTGGTCCCAAACGGAGCGCCGGTAGTTGGCGAGGGCAAGGATGACACGGGGCGATTCGCCTTTGCCCAGGACCGGCTTGGGATCGTCCAGCATCGCCGCCATCAGTTCCCGCTTCAGGCGAGAACCTACGTCATCGATTCGCTCGCCCTGCTTCTTGGTTACGTCGTCCCGCTTTGTCAGGTCCTGGTTGTTGCCGGGTTTCATCAAATCGCTCATGGTGCGCTCCTTGCGGGCGGGGAATACGGAGTTACGAATCACGTCACGGAAGCGAGGAACACCGCAGGACGTAGAACCGCCCTGTCTTGCCGAAGACTGTCTCGACCCGAGCCAGCTCCCCTTTCGTCTCGTCGCCTGGTATAAGTGCGCCTTCCCGCCGCAGATGCTCCGCCACTTCGCCGGCGTGACACCCCTCGCATAATCGCCGCCACGCCTCGGGGTGGATGAGGATGCGATCCTCTTTCGCGTAGCCATCGAACAGGTCGGGTGTCGCTAGTTTGACCTTGTCGGCTTCCGTCGCCGGGACGAGATGCCCTTTCGGGTCCTTGCGCAGGTGGATGAAACGCTCGGCCAGAGTGGCGGTGATGACTGCGAGAAGCTGGCGCACGCCCCGCAGCAATTCCCCCGCCGTGTCGAGATTGCCGCGCTGCTTCGCCCAACGCTTCAGGCACGCGAGAATGCCCGCATCGGCGTCGGCGATGCTCCACGGCAACAGCCCCGCTTGGATGGCCATGTGCAACGCCGCCGCGCCGAGAGCGAAGCGGTTGACGACGGAGCGCACTTGGGGATGTGCGTCGTGGACGATGGCGGCAGCCTCGGGCAAGGCCCGCCATGCCTCCCGGGCTTCGGCAAACTGCGTCTTGATCTCGGCGCTACCGAGATTGACCAGATGTCGCTGCCAAGCTTCCCCGACCGCGCCATGCAGGCGATCCGCAGCCGGGTAGAACTTCGCGGCCGCGGCATCGACCTGGTGCGGGGGAATCGTCTCAAATGCGCTACCCGGTTGCACTTCTGCGGGGATGTCCACCAATCGCCTCCGGCGACCCTCGGCGTCGTCTTTCTTGCCGAGGAATTCCGCCACGGACTTTTCGCCGGTGCTGACTTCTCGCCGCCGGTCAGTTTGTAGATCGTCGGAAGAACCTCGTTCCGCTTCCCGCGGTGGAGCTCGTCCAGGGACAAGACCGCATCGCTTCGGAGACTTGCAAGATATTCGAATCCGGTTGTCGTCCCTTCCCAGCTTTGACCATAAGCGTAAGGGCGGCCTTCTGCATACGGCGTTCCATAAACTGACTGTGCGATTGCCCCGACCAGCGACTTGCCAATGCCAGAGTTCCCGTACAGATGAAAGCCGCCCGGCTGCTCGTCCGCCCAGTACAGCAAGGGACCGGCGAAAAATATCCCGAGCGCAAGCGCCACGTTGCTATTGCCGCTCAAGTGACCGGCAAGCTCGTCTCCCCATTCCGCCGCCGTCCCCTTGATCTGATGCCCATAGTGATCGGGGTTTGTCGCATCGTCCAGAATATAGGTGTGCTTCGTCTTCGACATACCAGGAGGCAGAATGGTCTGGTTCGACCGCACGTAAATGCGGTGCGAGCCGACCTCAGCCCAACCCGGTTGTGGCATCCGGATGCGCTCGGCCTTGGGTTTCCATCGCAGGAATTCTGCCAGCGCCTTCCTCGCCAATTTTGTCACCACCAGATGGACCCCCGCCTTCATCAGCAAGCGGATGGCGGGGGCTCCGTTCTCGGCTGAAAGACTCGCCCGAGGGATCACCAAGGAACTCTGGCTGCCGTTCCGCTCGGTGACGACGAAATGCAACAGCCAATTCTTCGTTTCGGTCTTCCGCTCGGGGCCGAACTCGTACGACCAGGCAGCCGGGTCGATGCGATCCTTGGCGATGCGTTTCCAGCCGCCCGAGAACAGGGATGTCAGGCCGCCTCCGTGCTCGAAGTCCTCAACCTGAGCGAACACCCCGAGCGATGAGACCCAGAACTTGCCATACCGCCTGAGATTTTGCCCCGGCATCTCATTCCGAATATGCTCCGAGAACGTCGGGTCGCTCTTGAACATCTCAGCGACGGCCTTCCGCACCAGCTTCGCCAGAAGCTTGGGTTTGTATTTGCCCTCGATCTTGATCCCGGCGATCTCGGGATGACCGATCTCGACGCCCGCGATCTCAGGACGATCCTTTAGCCCATCGGCGACTCCTTTCTCGATCAGGTCATCTTCTCGTTCTTTCTGCTCGTTGGCGACGTAGTCTTCTTCTTCGTCGTCAAGGTCGTCGAGTTTCATGCGATCCAGAATCTCTTCCGCGATCTCAGACATCTCGGAGAGGACTTTCTCGGCGACGTTATAGACCCACTTGAACAGCGCGAGCTTCTCGACCGTCTCCTCGGCGGAGTGCTGTTCCGCAGTCTTCTTCGGTTGGTCGGCAGCATTGCCGCCGTCGCTCTTGATTACCCGAAGCATCGTTGCCATTGCCGTCGTCCGTAATTCCGTAATTTCCGTAACCGCCGGGTCGCGAGGCGCCAAGGTGCCTGACCGACAGCATGCCGTACGACCCGGCCAGTGGCGGCGAAACTGCTGGCCGGTCTTTCTTGTGGTTCAGGCGGGCGGAGGCTTTAACTTGGATTGAGGGGGCGCGGCGAGTCTGCGAATGATGTACTGTCTTATGGACTCGACGACGATCTTCCGGCTGCGGCCGTCCTTAAAGGACTGCAACTCACCCCTTGATAACAGTTCATACAATTTCTTTTGCGAACACGAGAGCATTTGACGCGCTTGCCGTGGCTTCACGACGAGTGCGCCGCCTAGATCGCCCAACCCTGTGCTGTGAATGGACATGTTGTGTCGCGCGCCCGAGGTTCCAAACATTTGCCGATAGGCTTGGGCGTACCCCAGAAAACAGATATGTCAAGGCAACGCGCCAAAAAAATTTCGCCTGGATCACCATGACTAGATTGACCGCGTCCTGATGGCGCTGGGGCCGGCCCTTGACGTGCGTATGCGGCCCGTGGGCGTCAGTGTTTTTCGACGTTTACTGAGATCTCTCAACGCATCGAATTCAGGGCAATAACCTTGCCGACTATGGCTGTCGGCTTTTGACAATAGGCGGCCCAGGCTTCCATCAATTTGCGACGCTTCTCGAACAGATCGCCGCGTCGATACGCGGCTTCAGTCTTGTCACTGATGGCGTGGGCCAGCGCCATTTCCACCACTTCGTTGGGGAAATTGGTGCGCTCGGCCGCCCAATCTCGGAACGTCGAGCGAAACCCGTGGGCGGTTAGATCGCCGTGTCCCATGCGCCGCAGCAGCATCAAGAGCGCCATGTTGGAGAGCATCGCGCGCCGGTCGCCCGGAAACACATGATCGCCCTCGCGGAGCTTGGCCATTTGCTTTAGGACGACCATCGCGGGATTGGCCAGGGGAATACGATGCTCCCGGCCGCCTTTCATCCTGCCCGCCGGCACCGTCCACACCTTGGCCTCAAAATCGATTTCCGACCACTGCGCGCCGAGCACCTCGCCGGTCCTGCTCGCGGTCAGGATCGCGAATTCGAGCGCCCGGGCCGCAACACCCTCCCGCTCGCGTAGTTCGACCATGAAAGAACCAATCTTGTCGTATGGCAGGGCGGCGTGATGCGCGACCGCCCGCACTTTGGAACGGCGGGGAAGCAGCTTGTCGAGCCGGCCCTTCCAGCGCGCAGGATTTTCAGCATCCCGGAAGCCCCTGGCGGCGGCCCAATCAAGCACCGCCTCGATCCGACCCCGCACCCGGCTCGCTGTCTCCGGCTTCGCGCTCCAGATCGCCTCCAGTGCCTTGATCACAGGCCCCACGTCGATGGCCCGGACCGCCAGCTTGCCGAACACGGGCGAGACGTAAGTGGCCAGCGTGTTTTTCCATTGCGAGGCGTGCTTGGTGTTTCGCCATCCGGCACGGTGCGCCGCGATGTATCCGGCGGCGCATTGATCAAACGTCATTGCCTTGGCGTTCTCTGCGGCTGCGGAGGCGCGCTGCGAGTCCCGCGCGTTTATGGGGTCGATCCCCTCCTGCCGCAGCCGACGGCACCCGGCGGCCTTCTCTCGCGCCTGGGCCAAGCCCACCGTATCAAGAGAGCCGAGCCCCATCTGTCGCTCGCGGCCGTTTTCAGCAAATCGGAACAGCCAGGATTTCCGAATTGCCCCGCTGGCGCCGGTGACGGCCTGCAAATAGAGGCCGCCGCCATCGCAATGCATCCCGGGTTTTGCGTTTTTGACCGCCGCAGGCGAGAGGCGGTGAATAGTGCGAGCCATGGCCAACCCCCGTTTCAACCCACGTTAATCGTGGGTACATCAAGGCGCAGCCGGAAACAAGAGGGGATGCAATTAGCTGCAAAGCCCTGGTGTAATGGGGGCCTTCGGAATGTACGGAGCCTGGCAGAAATGGATAATTGGCGGAGGGAGAGGGATTCGAACCCTCGATACGGTTTCCCGTATACACGCTTTCCAAGCGTGCGCCTTCAGCCGCTCGGCCACCCCTCCGGATCGACGCGGACCGGCACTATAGCGGCGCGCGCGGGCCGGACAACGTGCTTCCGGCCGACCGCGACCCGCTTGGTGATGTAGGGGGCCGGACACCCGGAAGGAAGGACGCGACGGAGAGGGAATGCGGCACGGGACCGATGATCGCCGTTTCTCTCGCACTCGTCCGGTTCCCTGTTGAACCGCGGCACGGGCCGGAGTAATCGACCCGCAGCGCTTTCCTGCAGGCGGCGCGGACCGGGCCTTGGCCGTTGACGAGCCCGGGCCGAGCACAACGAGGCGCACCGGCGCCGACGGGACCAAGGCATGATCCGATTCTTGTTGCGTTTTCTCGGCCTGTGGATCCTCGCGGCGGCCTTCGTGTGCCTGGTTTATGACGGCACCAGATCGATTGCTGCGAGTGATTTGGTGAAAACGCAGCTTAGGGATATCTGGACCGCGATCGATCAGAACAGCCTCGCTCGGCTCAAACCCGCGATCGAGAACCACGCTTGGAATCCGGTGGTCCAGATCGTCCTCGATCAGCCCACGTGGCTGGTGCTGGGGGTGATAGGGGCGTTCCTGATCCTGTTGGGCCGGAAAAAGAAGCCACTCATCGGTTACGGCCGCGATTGAGAACATCACCTGCGACGATGGCGCGATGATCCATCTTCTGATGCGATATGCAGGTTTTGTAGTCTTGGCCCTAGCCCTGATCGTGGCCAATCATGATGTCGCCAAAACGCTGGATGCCAGGGCTCTCAATATCACCAAGCTCGGCGATGCCTGGTACTCGGTCGATTCCGGCAGTCTCTTGCTCGCACAGCCCGCGATCGAGCGCCATGTCGCGGCGTGGCTGTGGAACCCGGTGATCCAGACGGTGCTGGAGCAGCCGACCTGGCTGGTGCT
>WNGP01019304.1_pt1 | contig 12464 bp, 9 predicted proteins | sample 5407671 | NCBI WGS metagenome assembly WNGP01 (sample SAMN13153381, study PRJNA577476) | soil metagenome | isolation source: 40 cm soil or saprolite under Garry oak tree replicate 2 | place: USA:California | collected 2016-06-15 | reverse complement strand
GCCGGCGCGGAATGAGCCGCCGCCCGTGCCTCCGCCCTCGCCGGGACCAAGGCCTCCGCCGGAACCGCTACCAATACCCGTGCCACCACCATTTCCGAGAGAATCCGTCACGCTCTTCGCCAGCGGATCGCCGAAATTCGCCATATTTGGACTGGGGATTTTCAAGTCCGGCGGACCCAACAGTGACGGGTCCATCGCCAGCTTGGGGGCCAGATTCTCAATCTTTGCCTGCGGCGGCGTGAATTGCGTCCACTTGAACTTCGGGAGCTTTCCCTTCGACGTCGGGGTCAGCGTGTGATTATTCGCTCCGCCACCGCCGCCCGCTTTGTCATTGCCCGCCGGCAGCTTTGCCATATAAGGCGATATGTCGATAGGCGAGATGCCGATCTGCTTGTTCTTTGCTTCGGTGGAAGCGGGCATCATATTCGTGAAAATCGGAATCACCAGCAGCGCGATGACCGCTATGTGCAGCCCAACTGCGATCACCTGGCTCCAGCCGAAGTTTTCGTCCTTCGTCCAGATATCTTTCACCTTTATCGCTCTTATTCCAGGCGGCAGAGGAGCCTGTTTCGGAGGCGAAAGGAAATCCCTGATCCGGCCGCCGAATCCGCCAAAATTCGAGCCCCAGGCTACCGTCAGCCTGCTGTTCACCCGCCCTCTATACCTTAGCCGGGGGCGCAAAAACTCCACCAAATTGCCCGCTATTCCAGAACCAAAGCTTGTCTTCGTGAAGGGCGCATCCGCGCGCTCGCGCACCCTGACGGGACGCTCGAAAAGGAACTGCCTCAGGTTCGACCAAAAGTCATCGGGGATGAGAATGGCTGGAGGTTGGAATTTCGGTACCGCGGAGTAAGGTACGTAAACCGGGGGCTCGTCAACCTTTATAGACACTCTGCCCTTCGCTTTTTCAGGCGGCAGAGGACTCTTATATTTGCCAGGCACCATTTACCTCTTTAGTTTAGACGCAACTACCCTGCGTTCAGTGTACCCCACCCGTAAGATTCACGCTGCCTGGGAAAGGTTGCGCGTCTCCCGCGGCTGACACCGGCTGCCATTCATTGTAACATACGTGCTTACACTGCTTTCCGATGTTTCCCGCCGTACAACTGGGTTACCGTACGGCAAGTACGGCCAAGAAATCGTACGGTAAGTACGGTCAAAGAAATCGTACGGCAAATTCGGGCAAGAATTAAAGACGGCATGCAGGAACGAAGGAGTTATTCAAGCGCGCAAAATCTATGACCGGACCACTGGAATTGAAGAAAACCCTCAACCTGCCGAAAACGGATTTCCCGATGAAGGCCGGTCTGCCGCAGAACGAGCCCAAGCAACTGGAAGCGTGGCATGCAGGAAACATTTACGAGCGCATCCTGGATTCGCGGAAAGGCAAACCGCTTTTCGTTTTGCACGACGGACCTCCGTATCCCACCGGGGAAATTCATCTTGGCACCGGCCTGAACAAAATCCTCAAGGATCTCATCGTAAAGTCCAGGAGCATGGCGGGGCATTACGCGCCGTACGTGCCGGGCTGGGATTGCCACGGTCTGCCGATCGAAACGCAGGTGGAAAAGGAGCTGGGTGGAAAAGAGAAAGTGCCCCCTGCTGAGTTTCGAAAGCTGTGCCGGCAATTCGCGGCCCGCTACGTCGAGCAGCACAAGAAAGATTTCAAGCGCCTCGGCATTTTCGGCCGCTGGAACGATCCTTATCTGACCATGAGCCATGAATACGAGGCCACCATCGCCGGCGCGTTTCTCGATTTCATGGAGAAGGGCTATGTCTATCGCGGGCGCAAGCCGGTTTACTGGTGCATTTACGACAGCACCGCGCTCGCCGAAGCCGAAGTCGAATACGAAGATCACTCCAGCCCTTCCATCTGGGTAAAGTTTGCCGTGGCTGGTGGCGGCAAAGGCGATGCCGCGAAAATCACCACTGATGTGAGCGCGGTCATCTGGACGACCACCCCCTGGACCATTCCTCACAATCGCGCGCTCGCTTTTCATCCCGACTTCGCATACGCCGTCGTCGAAACAGAAAAGGGCACGCTGCTGCTGGCCGCCGATCGCGTCGCCGCTCTGCAATCCGAGTGTGGCATCAAGGAAGCCAAAGTTCGCGCCACGTTCAAAGGCCGCGATTTCGATGGCATGAAATTTCAACATCCCTTTGTGCCCATTCAGGTGCCCGGCATTCTCGCCGATTACGTCACACTAGATCAGGGCAGCGGCATCGTTCACACCGCTCCAGGACACGGCGTCGACGACTTCAATTCCGGACAAAAATATGGATTGGAGATTTACGCGCCGCTCGACGACAAGGGCGTCTACCTTGAAGGTTTGCCCGAATACAAAGGCAAGGATGTGTTCACCGCGAATCCCATTATCGTGAAACTGCTGGCGGATCGCGGCGCGCTATTGGGCCACCACGCGTACAAGCACAGCTACCCGCACTGCTGGCGCTGCCACAATCCGGTAATTTTCCGCGCCACCGAGCAGTGGTTCATCAAAATGGACCAGGCCGCCCACGGCAAGCAAAAAACTCTGCGCCAGGAAGCGCTCGAAGAAATACACTCCGTGAAATGGTTCCCCGCCTGGGGTGAAGACCGCATGTACGAAATGATTGAGAAGCGCCCGGACTGGTGCGTCTCGCGCCAGCGATTCTGGGGTGTGCCCATCATCGTTTTTTATTGCCAGGGTTGCGGCAAGCGGCTCGAAGATTTCAACGCGCTGAGCAATGTCGTGAAATGGTTCGAAAAGGAAGGCGCCGACGCCTGGTACCAGCACACTCCCGAAGAATTGCTGCCCGCCGGCACGAAGTGTTCCTGTGGCGTAATAAAATGGCGCAAGGAGAATGACATTCTGGACGTCTGGTTCGATTCCGGCACTTCGAACTTGTCAGTGTTGAGAGGTGCCGAGTGGCCCGCTGACGTTTACCTCGAAGGCCCCGATCAATATCGCGGCTGGTTTCAAAGTTCGCTCTTGGTGGCAACTGGTATTCGCGACGCGGCCCCCTACCGCGGTGTGGTCACCCACGGGTGGACGCTCGACGAGCAGGGCCGGCCAATGTCCAAGTCGCTTGGCAACGCCATTTACCCCATCGAGATCTGCGAAAAATGGGGCGCCGATCTGCTTCGCCTGTGGGTCTCCTCGGTCGAATACCAGGCCGACGTGAAAATGAGCGAGCGGGTCATGACGCAGCTCAGCGAAGCGTACCGCAAGATTCGCAACACCTTCCGCTTCGCCCTGGGTAATTTGGCTGACTTCGACCCGAACAAAAATGCCCTCCGAGACAGAGAATTGCTGGACCAGGACGCATGGATGCTCGGTCGTGCCGACAACTTGGCCCAGCAATGTTTTACTGCTGCATCTGAGTTGCTAGCTCAACCCGCTCAAGGATGGTACGAGGGCTACGAGTTCCATCGCGTGTTTCATGCCTTACACAATTTCATGACCGTCGATTTGAGTGCATTTTATTTCGACATCTTGAAAGACAGACTCTACACATTTGGGCCGCGTAACCATGCCCGCCGTTCCGCGCAAACTGCGGTCTTTAGGATCGCAAGAGCCCTGGTGCGCCTGCTGGCACCTATATTGGTTTTCACCTCAGAGGAAATTTGGAGATTCCTACCAAAGCTCAAGGGTGATCCAGATAGTGTCCACATGACCTTATTCCCGATCGCTGGCGAACTTGTCACGGGTAGTAGGTATCTCGAAGTTAGGGAGGACTGGGGAGCACTCGAATTCGTGCGCGAGGAGGTCTTGAAAAAGCTAGAAGAAGCACGCACGTCAAAACTGATCAACAGCTCTTTGGAAGCCAAGGTGACGCTGGAGATCCCTTCGAACGCGATCGTGTTCGAAAAATACGAAAAATGGCTCCGAGAATTTTTCATCGTCTCACAGGTTGTGCTCAAGAAAGAGCCGCCAGCTGTCCACGATCCGGGACTCCCAGTGCGAGGTCCAGCCAGAGTGCGAGTCGAGCGCGCCGACGGCACGAAGTGCGAACGCTGCTGGAATTACTCGACCCGCGTCGGCGAAAATGCGCGCTACCCGACTGTCTGCGAGCGTTGCACCGAAGCCCTCGCCGAAATCGAAAGCGATACTTCTGCAAATGTGGCGGCGACCTAAAATGTTCACCGCTCCTGTCTCCTCTAACTCCCTAACCTCCTTAACTTCCTTTACTTCCCTTACCTCATGACCTTTCCTTCTCGCCTCCGCTGGCTCTGGCTCACGCTCGCCGTCGTTCTCCTCGATCGCGCAACGAAAGCCTGGTTCGAATCGCAAACCGCGGAAGGCTGGCGCCACGAGCTCATCCACAATTTTGTCTATCTGGTGCACAGCCGCAATCCCGGCATCGCTTTCGGCATCATGTCGGATTCTGCCTCCGCCGCTACGCGCATAATTTTGATCCTGGGCTCCGTCGCGGTAATCGCCGTGCTTGCCTGGCTGCTGGTCACCAGCCAAGGCGGCACCGTGATGGCTGCCGCAGGTCTCGCTCTCTTGCTCGGTGGCGCCACCGGCAATGTCACCGATCGCATCCTGCACGGCGCGGTGACGGACTTCTTCGAAGTTTGGTTCGGCGCCTACCGCTACCCGGCTTTCAATGTCGCCGACTCCGCGATCACCATCGGCGCCGTGCTCGTCCTGGTTGACGTATTATTTGGTTCCAAGCACGATAAACCCGGTAGAGATTCGCATCTTTCGCCCAAGGGGTAGTCCGTGAGCAGATGGAATCGTTGCAATCGCCGTGAATTTCTCTCCACCGCCCTTGGTGCTGCCGCATCTTTTTCGGTTCTGCCTCCCGGCCACCGCCTCATTCGAAATTTTCCCGAGCCCCAGATGCGTTTTGCCCCGTTCGAATTCCCCGAAGACTTTATCTGGGGCGCCGCCACCGCTTCCTATCAGATCGAAGGCGGCTGGAACGAAGACGGCAAGGGCGAATCCATCTGGGACCGCTTCTCGCATACTCCCGGCCAAGTGAAGGGCGCCGCCACCGGCGATGTCGCCTGCGATTCCTATCATCGCTACAAGGAAGACGTCGCGCTCCTCAATGAATTAAATCTGACCAGTTACCGTTTCTCGATTTCCTGGCCGCGCATCCAGGCTGCTGGCACCGGTGCGCCCAACCCCAAAGGCCTCGACTATTACAAGCGGCTCGCCGACGCGCTCCTCGCAGCGAAAATCCGCCCGCTCTGCACGCTCTACCATTGGGATCTGCCGCAAAAACTGGAAGACGCCGGCGGCTGGCCCAATCGCGATCTCGCCGCGCGCTTCACGGAGTACGCCGAAATCGTCGTTCGCGCCCTCGGCGACCGCATCTCCCACTGGTGCATTTTCAACGAACCCTGGGTCTTCACGTTTCTCGGCTCCTCGTGGGGTCCAAGCTCCAGGTCGGCACCGCGTTTAGCATGGCCCATTGCCAACCCGCCACTTCCAGCGAGGCAGATCGCCAGGCCGCCGATCGCGCCCACGCCCTTGGTAACATCTGGTTCGTCCACCCCGCTCTCCGCGGCGAATACCCCAAAGCTTTCCCGGGCGAAAATCCGCTCAAACTCATGGGCGTCAAGTCTGGCGACATGGAGCTGTGCCGCGCCCCGCTTGATTTTCTTGGCATCAACTACTACCGCCGCCAGCTTGTTTCCGCCATTCCTCCGGGCTCAGGCGAGGATGCCACTGGGCTTCACAATTCCGACGCCCACCAGGGCCCGCTCACCGATTTTGCCTGGGAAGTTTGGCCCGATGCATTCTACGAACTCCTTATGCGCATTTCCCACGAATACAAAGGCACGCCCATCGAGATTACAGAGAACGGCTGTTCCTATCTCGACGTTCCCGACGAACACAGCCGCGTGCGCGACGACCGCCGCATCGAATTCATGCGCGGCTACCTGGACTCTCTCGGCCGCGCCATGCTCTATGGCGCCAACGTGCGGGCCTACCATCACTGGAGCCTCATGGACAATTTCGAATGGGCCGAAGGCTATGCCCAACGCTTTGGCCTCACCTATGTAGACTTCCGCGCGCAAAAGCGCACCATCAAGGACTCCGGTCGCTGGTACGCCAAGCTCGCCTCCACCGGCAGCCTTACTTAGCCTCGCGCACTTGCTTGTCATCTGGAGCCAAGTCATTACCGTTTTTTTTTGAGGAGGCTTGTTCCCCCACTTTGTATTCCGCCGAGCCAGGCGCACCAGCGAAGAAAATGCGCTGGAATGAAAATTACGGATGCGATACGCTCCGTCCCATGTACAAGCGGCTCCTGGCCCTTGGGATTATCGGGCTGTTCTTCGTTCTGGGTCTCAACTATCTTTTGGTCTACCCCTTGAATCAGACCGTGAGGCGCGAGCGCGAGCGGCAGGACAAGGTTTACTGGAGCACCTTCAACGCCATCGAACATTTCGGCGCGCAACCCGACATTGATTCCGAGCTAAAAGCAAAGGCCGCCATGGACGAAGCCCATGCCAAGAGCTTGAGCAAGACTCGCCAGCTCATTCTTCAGAGCTACTTTCAGGATCTCGAGCGCTGCTACCAGGGCGACCGCGACGCCTGCAAGAAAGCCAACACCGACATGAATGACGCCATCCGCGCGCCGCGCTGAGTCTGGCGTGATCGCAAGCTAGACGCCGAGAAGAAAAAGGGAGTAAGCTTTGCGCCGACCATCCCCGGAAATCTCACAGTAGGAGGAAACTATGGCGCGACGCCAATTCTTGGCGCAGCTAGTGGGCTTGCCTTTTCTTTCCTTGGGCGCCAAGCCCGAGGAGCCAAAAAAGAAAACGCTCAAAATCATGATGAAGAGCGCCTGGGGCTCCGATGATCCCACCAAGGCCGCGTTTCCTTTCTTGCACGGGCTCGCGCTCGCGGAAGCCGGTCATGAGGTGCAAATTTTCCTTCTTGGCGAAGCCACCTCGCTGATGCGTAAAGCGACTGCGAGCGCCGTTGTGCCCGTTGGCTGGCCCCCGCTCAGCGAAACGTTTGACAAACTTTTCGCCAAACACATTCCCGTCTTTGCTTGAGGAGCCTGCAGCCGGGCCCGTGGGGTCACGGAAGCGGATGTAACGCAATGGGGCGCAAAGTTCGGCAATCCAGCAATTTTTGTAGGCCTTGTCGAGTGGGCCGACCGCATCATCACGGAGTGACATCTTCTCAATGCAGGAGCCATTCATTTTGACTTCCTGGGCGGCATCCTTCGTTTAGGGTTTCTCAGAGAGTCCAACCAGCAACGTCGCAGCAGGCGACCATGTGTTCTGCGACTCCCGCCACAGCAACAACCAACATGCCTCGGGATAGAAATCCCTGGGCGGAATTTCTAGTTAACAATAATTGCCCGCCCTTTTTCATAAGTGTTGATTCTAAAGGGAGGGTAGACCATAGTCCGGGTAGTCTCTGGCCAGCGCTACTGCTTAGGAGGATCGACGTGAGGACCGGTGTAGTAACCCTGCCGCGTTTTGATTGTGACGCCTTTGCGTGCGGTGCGGACTTCCACGTTGTGATAATCGGCGTTGCGGTTGTTGCCGCGCGGCACGTAGGCCAGGGTGTACTCGTGGCGGGCTTCTTCCGTTATCCGCGAATAGAGCTTTTCCATGACGGCGCTTTGGACAGCGTAATAGATGTCGCCGCCAGAGTCGTTCGCGTAGTTGACCAAGCGGGAAAACTTTCGCTTTAGGGAGTGGCCGACAGCCAGGCTGTATACGGATATATTGTCGTGGAGCAGAGCCTTAAGAGTGTCGGGATACGTGCTGCGGTTAAATTGCGGCCCGTTAAGACCATCGGAGATCAGAAGGATGATCTTGCGGCGGCTGGCTCCGCGATCATGAAGCAACTCAGCGGCGGAATGCACGGCATCGTCAAGGGCTTTAGTTGCGCGGGACCCAAGGTTAGTCGGCGCTGCCTGGGGCGGTTCGCCCACGCCGAGAGGATGGCTCGACGGCGAGGTAACGAAGGGGACTGGGCCGGCGGTAGACGGCCCGCTGTGGTCTTGAGCGTCCTTCAGTTCGGCCCACAGCTTATTGAGATCGCCGGTGAATCCCTTGCCTGGATAGAACGACAGGTCGAAGCGGCAGATGAGGGCTTCGTCGCTGGGACTGATTCCGGAAGTGATGGCGCGCAGACTGGGGGCCATCTGTGCGGCGTCATTTGATTTCAGGTCATCGTCAATGAGAACAACCAGCGAGAGGGGAATAGCCTCGGACGTGAAAATGTCGATGGACTGCTCAACATTGTCATCGAAAATGCGGAACTCTTCCCTCAGAAGATCAGGGACGAGATTGCCGTAACGATCTTTGACCGTGACAGGAAGGACGACCAGGTCAGAATTGACATTGATTTTGGTTCTGGCCTCGCTTTGTTGGGCGGTAGGTTGTGCGCCCTGCGTTTGGACAGGCGAAATTCCTAATATTAATGATTGCTGCGCTTGGGCAACGGCGAAGCCAGCAGCTAGCATTAGGGCGAATAGCCTTCTCGACATGTGAACGGTCCTACGGATCAAATCTTACTGGAAACTCTGACGCCAATTGGTGGAGGAAAGTGGCCTGCATTATGTAGCGGCGGGTGGCGGGCCGCGCTTGCCCCTCTTCCCTTAAAGCCGCACTGCGGGAGTACATCACCCACGAACTAATCTTAATTGGAATTGGCGGGACACGTAAGCGAGGGTGCCGCACGGTCGCTTTTGGAAGGGTGCGGGGTTTGACTTTTCCTCCTGTTCATCGGGCATCCACCCGAATGCTCCTTCATGATAATCCGGCAGCAAATTGGGGGCTTTCCCCTATGTGGAATCCCCAACGCTTGGACCCTTACGTACAGAAGGAGGGCCAAGCCATGATAAACGCTGGCGCAGGCCTTGCGAACAAAGGCATAGAACGAATCCTCGAACTCTCGGCGGATGCGCACATACGAAGACGGGGGACGATTAAGGATTCTCCGGAGTTTCACAAGCTAACCGGAGCGATAGCAGCCTACGGGAAAGCGCTCGAGCTTCTTACAGCACTGCAACAGTGGGAGGAATTCTACGAACTGATCGATCAGTGTGACGTGACCTCCGGCATTGCAGCGTGTTAGTGCAGGAAAGGCTGATCCAATATGTGGCGTAGAAATTGTCCCGTCGGCCAGCAACCGATGGCAAAGAAACATGGCATGGAGACGCTGACTTAATGAAACTTCCGGCGATACATGGTGATGTTGGGAGGCGGCATGAGCGGTTTGTAGCCGCTACTCGAGGTTTCGGGTGTCTCCTGACCCTCGTTTTGCAGCATCCACCCGATTGCCATTGGGCCGCACGTAAAGCATATCTAGCGCGCGGGGAACTGTCGCGAAGTAAACCGGGGCCAGGAAAAATTGGCCGATGCAAGTCAGGGCGTGTGAAGAAAAAATTTGAGAACCATGCGCTAAGACTCGGAGCCCTGGAAGCGCACAGATCTCGCAGCGTGAATTCCGCGCTTTCCTCGTGCCGAGCGCGCGGACAGCTTGGTTTTAAGTTTAGTGCGCTCCCTCCCGCGCGCCGCAGTCAAGGGTCAGAAGTTCACAAAAAAACGACGGTTTCAATCACCTAGCCAGCAATTGGAGGAAAGATGCGTAAGCTGAATGTTCTGCTGATTCTGTGTCTCGCGTTGCTTTTTGGCCCAAGAGTTCAAGGCCAGACCAATACCGGCGTGAATAACGCCGCGTTGAATGGTAACTATGCATTTACTTTCACGGGGGTCAGCGGGAATGGGACCACCTCGTCTGTTTTTGGAGCCGTGGGAAGATTCACGGCGGACGGCGCCGGCAATCTCACCAACGGCGAACTGGTCACCAACGGCGCAGGCGCCGGGGCCACAAGCGCGCAAGCGTTCACTGGGACCTATTCGATCGGGGCCGACAATCGCGGCGTGATGACCCTGAATTTTTCGGGCAGCTCGGCGAAGCTGGCCTTCGCGATGCTGGCCAATGGCAACGCCCAGTTCATCGAGTTCGATGCTTCAGGGGGGGCAGGAACGATCGGCTCGGGAACTATGGAAAAGGCGGACACCACCGCTTATAGCACGGCCAGAATCACGGGCGAGTACGCGTTTGGCGCCGCCGGTTTTGATAACGCAAATAATCGCGCTGCGATTGAGGGCCGGTTTACTTCGAACGGGACAGGCACTCTCACCAACACAGCGGGGGACGTCAACGGCTATGGCACTGCGCGGTGTCCAATGCCGCCACGGGCCGCGGCACCATGAGCCTCGCCTTCACGTTTGGCGGAACACCCGACACCATGAATTTCGTCTTTTACGTCGTGAATTCAGGAAAGTTGTTTGTGATGGAGAGTGACATTGTCACGACCGCGACTCCGCTACTAAACGGCGCCGTGGTGCAGCAGCAAATTCCCGCGGGAGGATTCTCCAACGCCTCGCTGAACGGCAACATGGTGATTTCCCTTACCGGGCACTCCGCGTGCGGCACGGCGTCAGGCGTGCCCAAAGCGGTGGCAGGTTTACTGACCACTAGCGGCAATGGCGCCCTTTCGCTGACCTACGACGAGAACTTCTGCAGGGCGCCCAATTCCGTCACCGGTGCCGCGGGAACGTACAGCGTGGCGGCCAATGGGCGTGCGTCGATCCAGATCGGGGGATACAGCTTGGTTGCCTACCTGGTGAACTTGAATCAAATTTTCTTGTTCGTGTCGGACTCCAACGTTTTGTTCGGGTTGGGCGAACCCCAGGCTGCTGGGTCGTTCACCAATGGCGCTCTGAAAGGTACGTATGCCGGCTTTGCGACCGACCCGGTGGGTTTCGGAGTCGTGGTCTTCTCCGGCGAGTTCTCAGCGGACGGCGCCAGCCCGACGGGCACCATGACCGGCACCGAGGATATCGGCGCTTCGAGCGGACCGGTGTCCGGCGCAGCTTTCAGAGCCACGTACTCCGTATCCGCATCGCCAACGAATGGCCGCGGAACCATGACGGTCACTTCCGGGACCGGAGGCAACGCCGTCGTCTATATGATCTCTCCTTCGAAGTTCGTGGCGGTTTCACAGAACGATCCGAATCCTGCAATTCTGGACTTTGAACTATCTTCTGGTGCTCCTGCGTCCGTTGCTCTTTCCTCGATGACGCTGAACCCAGCGAGTGTCAACGGGGGGAATTCTTCCACCGGAACAGTGACGCTGAGCGGCGCGGCACCGGCAAGCGGCGCGACAGTCACGCTTTCCAGCAGCAACACGACGGCGGCGAGAGTGCCCACCAGCGTGACAGTTGCGGCGGGAGCGAGCAGCGCGACTTTCACGGTCAGCACCAGCGCTGTGGCTGCATCAACCACAGTCACTATCACCGCGGCCTACGGTGGTGCCACCAGATCGTCCTCGCTCACGGTCACGCCTGCGGCTCCGCCACCCCCCACTGTCTCTTCGTTGACGCTGAATCCTGCGAACGTTTTTGGTGGCCAATCTTCCACGGGCACCGTAACCCTGACCGGGCCAGCCCCAGCGGGTGGCGCTCAAGTCTTTCTTTCCAGCAACAACGGAGCGGCCAGAGTGCCTTCCAGCGTGATCGTTCCTGCCGGAGCCAGCAGCGTAAGCTTCACGGTCAACACGTCGTTCGTTCTCATGTCAACTTCCGCCACCATCTCGGCTTCGTACAACGGTACAAGCCGGACGGCAACCCTTGGAGTGCTCTTGTAGCAGGTAGTGAGCGTAGACGACGGGCAGCCCGCTAAGGCGGGCTGTCCGCCCAATTTTCGCAGGGCCGGTCGCCCTGCTGGTCCCCCCAATCCCCCTACTGTCCCAACCCTGCCACTCTCTCGCTTGGTACAATCAGCGCATGCCGCCTGGAACCCAACCCAAGATTCATGAGCTTCTGGCGATTGATACTGACGCTGGAACTCGCCTCGACCGCTTTGTCGCGGCCCATTGCCCGGAGCTCTCGCGCTCCCGCGTGCAAGAACTCATCGACGGCGGCCTTCTCCTCGTCAATGGCAAGCCCGCGAAATCTTCCCAGAAACTTCGCGGCGGGGAACTCATCACCGTGCAGGCCCATCCGAGGCCCGCGCCCCGGGCCGAAGCGCAATCGATTCCGCTCGATGTGCTTTACGAAGACGAAGACGTCATCGCCATCAACAAAGCTGCTGGCATGACCGTGCATGCCGGTGCGGGGAATGTCTCCGGCACACTGGTCAACGCGCTGTTGGGGCGCGGGCAAGCGCTTTCGCAGGCGGGTGATCCGCTGCGGCCGGGAATCGTTCACCGGTTGGACAAAGAAACTTCGGGCGTGATTCTTGTGGCCAAGAACGATGCCGCGCACGCGAGGCTCGGCGAAGCATTTCGCCAGCGGGCCATCAAGAAAACGTATATCGCGCTAGTGCAGGGCGTTCTGGAAGAAAAGAGTGGCCGGATCGAGCTGGCGCTTGGGCGCGACCCGATTCATCGCACGCGCATGACGACGCAGCGCAAATCCTGGCACGGAGCGGCGGTCGCGAATCCGCGAGAGGCGCGCACGGATTGGAAGACGCTCGCCAAGATCGGCG
>WNGP01003901.1_pt1 | contig 12465 bp, 10 predicted proteins | sample 5407671 | NCBI WGS metagenome assembly WNGP01 (sample SAMN13153381, study PRJNA577476) | soil metagenome | isolation source: 40 cm soil or saprolite under Garry oak tree replicate 2 | place: USA:California | collected 2016-06-15 | reverse complement strand
AGAAGCTTCGGGTTCTCGCCGTAGATCCCCGCCACGAGCTTCCCCGAGTCCCCGATCCAGAGCTGACCGCTCGTATCGAAGGGCCAGGCGTTGGTATCGGTGATTTCCGCGGGGCGCGGCGGATAGAGACTGCCGTCCCGCCACACGACTTGGACCGCGGGTCGGTTCCCCTTGGCCGCGAACGAATACGTGATGCGCGAGCACGCCGGCGCCGTCTCGCTGAACAGCTTGGTCGATTCGGCTTCGATGCGAGTCGGGTAACCCAGGTTGAGCGTCCAGAACGACGCGTCCATCGAGTGGCAGGCGATGTCGCCGAGCGCGCCCGTCCCGAAATCCCACCAGCCGCGCCACTTGAACGGCGCGTATGCCGGATGATAGGGTCGCGCCGGCGCGGGTCCGAGCCACAGATCCCAGTCGAGCGTGGACGGCGTGTAGAACTCGTCGAGGGGACGGTCGATCGCCTGGGGCCAGATCGGCCGGTTGGTCCACAGCTGGATCTCGCGCACGGTGCCGATGGCGCCGGCCTCCACCCACTCGCGGATCAGGCGCGTGCCCTCTTCGGCGTGGCCCTGGTTTCCCATTTGTGTGGCGATTTTGTACTTGCGGGCCGCGTCCTCGAGCTGCTTCACTTCCCACAGCGTCCGCGCCAGCGGCTTCTGAATGCGGGTGTGCTTGCCGAGCTTCATCGCCATCATGCCGGCGACGGTGTGCGTGTGGTCGGGCGTCGAGACGGTGACGGCGTCGATGTTCTTCCCTTCTTTGTCGAGCATCACCCGGAAGTCCTTGAACCGCTTGGCCAGCGGGAACGCGCTGAACGACTGCGCCCCCTGGCGGTCGTCCACGTCGCACAGCGCGTAGACATTCTCGGTCTTCCCCACGCCGCGCACGTCGTTCGCGCCCATCCCGCCCACGCCGATGCACGCGATGTTGAGTTTGTCGCTCGGCGCCACGAATCCCCGACCCAGGACGTGACGCGGTACGATCGTGAACGACAGGCCCGTCGCGACGTCGCCGACAAAGCGGCGCCTGCTGATGCGCTTCCTGTTCTGTTTGGTCACGGGAGAACCTTGATTTTGATGTTGCGGTACGCGACCCAATCGCCGTGGTCCTGAAGGCCGATGTAGCCCTCGACGTTGCGGCCGTAGTGCACGTGGGGTGCGAACTTGCTCGCCTTCACCTTCGCCTCCCAGGCCGGGGAGCCCAGCTCGTAGTCGACGACCTTCGTACCGTTGAGCCAGTGCTCCACGTGGTTGCCGTTCACCACGAGGCGCACCTGATTCCATTCGCCCGCGGGCTTCACGAAGCCCGGCGGGGACGAATCGATTCCGTAGTTGGCGCCGGCGGAGGTGAGCCGCGAGGCGCCGTCGGGATGATGCGCATCGTCGAGCACCTGCATCTCCGGCGCGGTCCAGTAGATCGCGTCGTCATCCTCGCTGGCGCGGTAGAAGATCCCGCTGTTCCCGCCCGGCGCGATCTTCCACTCGAGCGACAGCTCGAAGTTCTTGAACTTGTCACGCGTGATAATGTCTCCCGCGCCCGGTTGGGCACGCGTCAACGCGCTGTCCGCCACCTGCCATCCGGAGCCAATCGAGTCGCTGCGGAAGTTGCGCCAGCCGGTCGTCGTGCGACCGTCGAAGAGCGGCCGCCACCCCGCATTGCGGGCGCAGCTCGTCCCCGTCGCAATCACGAGGGACCCCCAAACTAGGGCAACGCGAACATTTTTCATCGGGACCACATTACGGCGCGCCGGGCGACTGCGGAAGTCGCACCCGCGCAACAATCAGGCAGGAATTCCGGCCAACTCCCGAATGCGGCTCTGCACGCCGCGGCGGGCGCGCTCGCTGCGCGTGATCACGAGAATCGCGTCATCCCCCGCGATCGTGCCGATGACTTCGTTCCATCCCGCGCCGTCGACCGCCAGGGCGAGCGCCTGCGCGCCGCCCGTCGTGGTCTTGAGGACGAGCATGGGACCGACGCCTTCCGCCGAGACGAGCATCGTGGGAAGCAACTGCTCGAGGTGCGGCCGCACACCCGACGCGCCCTCGCCCGACTCGGCGTAGTGCGAGCCGCCGTCCGGAGCGGCGACCTTGGCGAGCCCCAGCTCCCGGATGTCGCGCGACAGCGTCGCCTGGGTGACCTCGAACCCCTCCGCCCGGAGCAGCTCGCGCAGTTGCTCCTGGCTGCCCACCGTGTCGCGTCGGATGATGCGGATGATGGCGGCGTGGCGCTGGGTCTTCATGGGGGCAAATCTAGCTTGCCCCGAGTGATCCGGCTCAGGCCTGATGGACGATGCGGCCGCCGAGAACGGTAAGGGCGGTGGAGGACGGTGGAGGATGGTGGAGGTTGCCGAGAAACACGGCTAGGTCCGCGGCTTTGCCCACTTCGAGCGAACCAATCTCGTTCTCCCATCCCAGCGCTCTGGCGCCATCGAGCGTCAGCGCTCGCAACGCTTCATCCCCGTCGAGCCCCGCAGCGTGGGCTTCGGCCCAAAGATCCAGATCCCCGACGCTCACGACGGAATCGGTACCAAGCCCGACCCGCAGGCCCGCGGTCCGAAACGCTGACAGCGGCGCCGCACCATGGCCATGGGCGCGGTTCGAGCGAGGACAGTGCGCGATCGCCGCGCCGACACCCTCGAGGACCGCGATGTCGCGGTGGTCTTTGTCCACCTGGACGCAGTGAATGCACAGCGTGCCCGAGTTCAGCACGCCGAGACGCGCCAAATACTCGACCGGCGTGCACCCGCGCGGCTCGACAGGGATTCCCCGGGCGCGCCAGGCGTCGGCGAAGGGTCCCATGCCGTCCTCGACGAACTGGCTCTCTTCCTTCGACTCCGCCAAGTGCACGGCCACCGGCAGCCGCTCCCGCCGGGCGAACCCCGCCACGGCTTCGTACAGCGGTGCGCTGACGGTGTACGGTGCGTGCGGCGAAACGCCGAGCCGTAGACGATCGGAGGCCAAGAGACGCAGGCGACCCACGGCGTCTTCGAGCTCCTGCATGCTGGCGTCGAGCTGCGCGGGATCGGGGCCGAAGACTTCGTGATACACGATTCCGCGCCCACCGAGGTCGTGCAGCGCCTGCATCACCGCCCCGGTGCTGCCCGTCTCGGCGACGCAGGTGACGCCCCGCGCCCACGCGTCTTTCACACCTTCAACCGCCGCCGCGTAGAACCCGTCGGGCGGGGTGGCGTCCTTCAACTCGCGGACGCGCCGGATCCATCGTGCGAACTCAGGCTCGGCGTTCTGACCCGCGAGGTGCGTCAGCTCGAGGTGCGTGTGGCAGTTCACGAGGCCGGGGACGAGGACCGCCTCCGGGAATTCGAGCGATTGGGCGTGCGGCGGCGTGGGGACGTGCGAGTGCGGGCCGACGCTCGCGATCCTGCCGGTGGCATCCACGAGAACGGCGCCGTCCTCGATCGGCGGCGCCGTCACGGGATCCACCCGGCCGGCGCGGATGCGGAGCACTACGTCAGGTTGTCAAGGTTGGTGGAGGTTGGTGGAGGTTCTCCTCGACAACCTCGACAACCTCCGGTCACGGCGTAATCCCGACGCCGAACGGCGAGTGCACGCTGCACACCTCGTTCGGCTCCGTGCCCGGGTAGAACCACTCCCAGCGGCGCACCTCGATCGGGCAGAACGGCGTGGCGAGCTTCCCGTTGCTCCAGTCCACTTCGCGCGTGATCAGCGAGTCGGGCCGCGGCCAGTCGGGGGGTGGCGGGCGTCGCTCGTAGACGTCGCGCATGAACTTGGTCCACGCCGGCGCCACGATGCGGCCGCCGCCCGCGTTGGCCATGATGCGCTGCTGCGCGTCGTAGCCGACCCAAATCCCCGCGACGATCTCGGGCGTGAAGCCGACGAACCAGGCGTCGGTGTAATCGTCGGTCGTGCCGGTCTTACCACCCATGGGGACCCGCAGCCCGAGCACGGCGGTTGCGGCCGTGCCGCAGCGATTCGGGCCCGTGCCGGGCTGGCAGCGCATCACGTCGCGCAGCATGTCGAGCATCAGCCAGCTGTGCTCGGGATCCATCACCTGCTCGCGCTTGACGGTGGACTGATAGAGGATGTTGCCGTCGCGATCCTCGATGCGCTGGATGCCGATCGGCTCGACCCTGGTGCCGAGGTTCGCGAACGCGCTGTAGGCGGCGACGATCTCGATCGGCTTCACGGCGTTGGCGCCGATGTGAATCGACGGATAGGCCCGCAGCGCGGTCGTGATGCCGTAGCGACGGGCCTCGCCCACGACGGTCTGCTCGCCGAGACTCATCCCCAGCTTGATCGTGGAGAGGTTGCGCGACAAGAAGAGCGACTGCCGCATCGGGATCATGCCGAGCGTCGTGTCGTCGTAGTCCTTGGGTTGCCACAGCGAGCTGTCGAGCTGGATGACCGGCGAGTTCAACGGTGAGTCGTCCAGCATCGTGTCCACGGGCCAATTCGCCCGCACGGCCGCGGAGTAGACGAACGGCTTGAACGTCGAGCCCGGTTGGCGCACCGACTGGGTGACGCGGTTCCACTTCGAGTCCACGAAGTCGCGCCCGCCCACGAGCGCCAGGATGTAGCCGGTACGCGTGTCGAGGGCGACGAGCGCGCCCTGCAGGTAGGGCGAAAACGGACCCTGCTCGTCCGCCGCGGCGCGGCCCTTCTCGACGTATTCGCGGTAGGTGTGGCCCTGACCTTCGAACTTGTTGTTCGCCGAATACGCCCCTGCTTCGATTTCGTCGAGCTGCGACTGCAAGGCGCGCTCGGCGGCCTCCTGCATGTCGAGGTCCAGGGTCGTGTAGATCCGGTACCCCTTTTCGTACAAATCGCGCCCGAAGCGGGGCTCGAGGAAGCTCGACCGCAGCCACTCCACGAAGTAGGGCGCGACGTCGCCGTAGCTGGTGCGGCGCGACGTGAGGACCAGCGGATACGCCTTCCAGTACTCGGCGTCCTCCGGCGTGAGGTAGCCCTGGTTGCTCATCAGGGTCAGGACCACGTTGCGGCGGGCCACCGCGCGGTCGGGGTGTGTGCGCGGATTGTAGTTGCCGGGGGCCTTGGGTAGGGCCGCGAGCGTCGCCGCCTCCGCCACGTTCAGGTCGCGCGCCGACTTGCCGAAGAACACCTGCGAGGCCGCCTCCACCCCGGCCACGTTGGGGCCGAGGCTGATCTGATTGAGGTACAGCTCGAGGATGGTGTCTTTCGGGAAGGTGCGCTCGAGCTCCACGGCGACGCGGGCTTCCTTCAGCTTGCGCGACAGGGTGCGCTCCCCGGCCCTGATCTGATCCGAGAACACGTTGCGCGCCAGCTGCTGCGTGATCGTCGAGAAGCCGCGGAATCGGTTGAGGACGGCGCCCGGGAACCTGATGAAGTCGATCCCGTGGTGCGAGTAGAACCGTTTGTCTTCCGTCGCGATGAACGCCTGCCGCAGGTACACGGGCATCTCTGAAAGCGGCAGGACCGTTCGCCGCTCGATGCCCAGCTCCGTGATGAGCCGTCCGTCGGCGGCGTAAACCTTGGAGGTCTGGAGCTGCCCCCGTTTCGAGTCTCCGCGGAGGCGCGCGATACTGGGGCAGCGCTCCGCGGCGCAGACGCGCGACCACGAGCCGTAGCCCAGCCCCGCGCCGAACAGGCAGGCGAGCGCGGAGCCCGTGAGGACGCGCTTGCGCCGCACGGGGTCGTACCACCAGCGCCAGAGGAACGAAAGGCGGAAGGGCGCGGCGGAGGCCGGAAGGGAGGTCGGAACAGCCATCTCGATTACAACCTAGTGAGGGGGACGTGCGCTTGCCAGCGCTTGCCAGTATCGCGGGCGCTTCGTACGATTCGCCGCCATGAACCCTCCTGACGTGCTGCGCGAGCTCGAGTGGCGCGGCTTCGTGCAACAGGCGACGCCGGGCCTGGACGCCCATTTCGCGCGCGGGCCGGTCACGGCGTATTGCGGGTTCGATCCCACCGCACCCAGCCTGCAGCTCGGCAACCTGATGCCGCTAATGCTGCTCGCCACGCTACAGCGCCACGGCCACCGGCCCATCGTGCTGATGGGGGGCGGCACCGGCCTCATCGGCGATCCGTCGGGCAAGCCGGGCGAGCGGCCGCTGCTCTCCAAGGAGCAGATCCGCGAGAATCTCCAGCGCCAGCGCGATCAGATGGCGCGGTTCCTCGAGTTCGGCGCCGGCAAGAGCGCCGCGCTGCTGCTCGACAACGCCAAATGGCTCGTCGCCCAGGGGCTCATCGACTTCCTGCGCGACGTCGGGAAGCACTTCACGGTGAACGTGATGCTTCAGAAGGAGTCGGTGCAGGCGCGGCTCGAGACCGGCCTCTCGTACACCGAGTTCAGCTACATGTTGCTCCAGGCGTACGACTTCCTGCACCTGTACCGCGAGCGGCAGTGCACGCTGCAGGTGGGGGGCAGCGACCAGTGGGGCAACATCACCGCGGGCGTGGATCTGATTCGCCGGGTGGAGAACGGCGAGGCGCACGGACTCGTGGCCCCGCTCGTCACAATGTCGTCGGGCCAGAAGTTCGGAAAGACCGAAGCGGGGGCGATCTTCCTCGATCCCGCCCTCACGTCGCCGTACAAGTTCTACCAGTTCTGGATCAACGCCGACGATCGCGACGTGGAGGGGTTCGTGAAAGTGTTCACGCCCCTGAAGCCCGACCAGGTCGATGAGCTCATGGCGCGGCAGCGGAAGGACCCGGCGAAGCGCGTTGCGCAGACGTTCCTCGCGACCGACGTGACGACCCGCGCGCACGGCGTCGACGCCGCGGCGAGCGCGGCGGCGGCGGCGGGTGTGCTGTTCGGCGACTTCGACCCGCGCAGCGCGGGGCCCCGGGTCTTCGAGATCCTCGCGCAGGAGATTCCGACCACTGCGGTCGCGCGCAACGCGCTGACGCTGGTGGACGCCATCGTCCAGGCCGGGCTCGCCAAGTCGAAGAGCGAGGCCCGCCGCGCCATCGAGCAGGGCGGGATCTACGTGAATCAGCAGCGGGCCGATGAGATCAGCGACGGCGACTGGATCGCCGGAGGCAGCCTGCTGCTCCGCAAGGGCAAGAAGGAATACGCGCTGCTCAAGGCCACGTGAGGGGCTGACATGTTCATCGGACATTACGCGTTGGGTCTCGCCGCGAAGCGCCTCGCGCCACGCACGTCGCTCGGCACACTCTTCGCCGCGCCGACATTCGCCGACTTGCTGTGGCCGGTGTTCCTCCTGATCGGCTGGGAGGAGGCGCGGATGGTCCCGGGACCCAATCCGTTCCTCAACCTGTGGCTCGACTCCATCCCGGTGTCGCATAGCCTGGCGGCGCTCACCGCGTGGGGGCTGCTGTTCGGTTATCTGTACAAGACGCGCACCGGCTATGTGCGGGGCGCCGTCGTGGTCGGGCTGTTGGTCCTGAGCCACTGGGTGCTCGACGTCATCACGCACCGTCCCGACATGCCGCTCTACCCGGGCAGCGTGAATCTGGGATTCGGACTGTGGAACTCGGTGGCGGGTACGCTGATCGTCGAGGGACTGCTGTTCGCCGGCTGCTTGGCGATCTATCTACAGACCACTCGTGCGCGAGACGGCATCGGGCGCTGGGGCTTCTGGGCGTTGATCGTCGTGCTGGTGGGGTCCTACGTGAGCACCCTCTTCGCGCCGCCGCCGACGGACATGAAGGCCATTGCGTGGTTCGGGATCGTCTTCGGGTGGCTCTTCGTGGTGTTCGGGTGGTGGGTGGACCGGCACCGGGAGCTACGTCAGGTCGTCTAGCACCTCGACGACCTTCTCCATCTCCTCGACCGTGTTGTAGACGTGCGGCGAGAGGCGGATCGCGCCCTCGCGCAAGCTGCACACGATGTGGGCGCGCTTGACGGCATGGAACGCCTCGGCGGCCTTGGGCGGGGCGACGCACAGGATCGCCGAGCGATGGCGATCCTCGAGCGGAGACGCGATGCGCACGCCGTTCTCCTGCGCCCACTTCACAACCGGCTCGTGCGCCGCGCGCGTGACCTCCGCGATGTCGCGCACGCCGATCTCGAGCAGCAAGCCCAGCGACGCCGTCAGCCCGACGAAGTCCTGATACGGCAGGGTGATCATCTCGAAGCGGCGGGCGTCGGCGCGGAAGGTGGGGTTGTACTCCGTGAGGCGTGAGAAGTCGTCGGTCCCTTCGAACGCCATCCAGCCGGTGATCGCCGGCTCGAGCGTCTGGATCAGCTCTTTGCGGACGTACACGAACCCCGACCCCCACGGCGAGAGCAGCCATTTCTGGCCCCCGCAGGCCAGGATGTCCACGGGCGTCTCCCGCACGTCGAGCACCGAATTCCCAATCCCCTGGATCGCGTCCACCACGAGATAGGTGCCGTTGGCACGCGCCGCGGCGCCGAGCTTCTTGAGGTCGGCCCGGTAGCCGTTGGAAAACTGCACGAACGACACCGCCAGCACGCGCACCCGCGGGTCGCGCAGCCGTTCCAGGAGGTGGTTTTCGTCGGGCCATCCCTCCGGGCCGCACCGGGCCACCTCGACCGTGATCCCTTCTTTCTTGAGAAGGAGCCATGGGTACACGTTCGCCGGGAACTCCTTGTCGGACAGGAGCACGATGTCGCCGGGCTTCAAGGGCAGCGCCCGGGCGGCGAGGTGCAGGCCGAAGCTGGTATTGGTCGCGAGGGCGATCTCGGAGGGGTCGGCGTTCAAGAGATGCGCGATGCCGAGCCGCGCCGCCGCCAAACCCGCGAACAGCTCGCGGTCGGGGAGCAGGTGTGGCGCGGTGCGTTTGGCGGTGAATTCGTCGAGGGCGCGTCGCGTGCGCTCGGGGATGGGGCCGGTGGACGCGTTGTTCAGGTAGACGGTGTCTGCCGTCCACGGAAACTCGGCGGCGCGCAGCGCGCGGAGGCTCTCGCGCAGCGCGCGCACCCGCGTGGGGTGATAGGCGATATCGGTCATGCGGGCTTCCCGCGGACGTCGAGCGCGTCGCGCAGCCCGTCGCCCAGCAGGTTCGTGCCCAGCACGGCGAGGCCGATGGCGAGGCCGGGGACGAGCGACACCCACGGCGCCACGCGCAGCAGGTCGCGTCCCTCCGCGACCATCGCGCCCCACGACGGCGTCGGGGGTTGCGCGCCGAGGCCGATGAACGACAGCGCCGCTTCCGCCATAATCGCGCCGCCGACGCCGAGCGTCGCGGCCACGATGACGGGCGCCACCACGTTGGGCAGCAGGTGGCGCGCGATGATGCGCGCGTCGGAAGCACCGAGGGCGCGCGCCGCCTGCACGTACTCCAGGCCCCGTACGACGAGCACCTGGCCGCGCACGAGGCGCGCCATCCCCGCCCAGCCGACGACGCCGATCACCACGAACACGACGGGGAGCGAGGGTTTCACGGCGGCGGCGATGGCGATCAGGAGGAGGAGGGATGGAAAGGCGAGGGTCACGTCGGCGCTGCGCATGATGAATCCTTCCACCCAGCGCCCGTAATAGCCGGCGACGAGCCCGAGGGTGACGCCGAGTGTCATCGCAATGCCCTGACTGATGAGCCCCACGGCCAACGAGAGCCGGGCACCGTAGAGCACGCGCGAGAGGACGTCTCGACCCTGTGCGTCGCTCCCCAGCCAGAACGCGCTGGACGGCGCGTGCAGGCTCGCGGCCAGGTTGCCGCGGAACGGATCGCCCGGTGCGACGATTGGCGCGCACACGGCCAGCACCGCGAGTCCCGCGACGATCGCGAGCCCGAGGCGGGCCCAGCGGTCACGTGCGAGTCGGGTCCAGACGAGTGGCGCGGGCATGGGGGACCTGACTACGTTACTCGGACCTTCACCCTCCGGGCAAGCGGACACGCGACGTGAAGCGGGACACACCGTTCACACTAGTGCTGGGCGGCGGCGGCATGAAGGGGCTCGCCCACATCGGCGTGCTCCAGGCGCTCCTCGAGCGCGGCCTCCGTCCCACGCGTATCGTCGGCTCCAGCGTCGGCGCCCTCGTGGGCACGGCTTGGGCCGGGGGCATGGGCCTCGCCCGCCTGCGCGAGATCGCGCTGGGGTTGAAGCGCAAGGACGTGTTCGCGGTCGCGCACGCCGACATGGCGTTCAAGCGCATGCACTCCCCTGCCCTGTTCCGCCGCGAGCCGCTCGAGCAGCTCATCAAGCGCCTGGTGGGCGAGGCCACCTTCCCGCAGCTCGACCCGCCGTGCGCGGTCAATACCGTAGACCTGAACTCGGGAATGCAGGTGTTCTGGGGGCTCCCCGGCCTCGACGACCTGCGCGTCGCGGACGCGGTGTTCGCCTCCTGCGCGCTTCCCGGGTATCTCCCGCCTCACGAGATCGCGGGCCGCTTCTACGTGGACGGCGCGGTCGTATCGAACCTGCCGTTCCCCGCGGCCCGCGCCCTGGGGAGCGAGCTGATCCTCGCGGTGGACGTGTCGGCATCGAACGCGTTCAAGGCCGACACGCAGGACGAGGGGTTCGCGGGCGTCTTCGCGCGCGCCACCGAGATTCTGATGCAGACCCTGCTCGAGGAGCGGTTCCAGACCTGGACCACGCCGCCCATCTACTACATCCACCCGCGCGTCGAGCACGTGTCGCTCTTCTCGTTCGATCACTTGCGCGAGGTCGTGGAGGAAGGCTACCGCGCCACGATCGCCGCGCTCGACCGGCCCGACGAGTGGCCCAGGCCGGGGGACGAAGGCATCTTCCCGAAGCGTCGCGTCATCGTTCGCGTGGAGCGGGAGCGCTGCATCGGGTGCGGCGCGTGCCTAGTTCAGGCCCCGCAAGGAATGTTCGTGCTGGACGCGGAGCGGAAGGCGATCGTGACGCAGCCGGAGCAGGATTGGTCGCCGGTGGACGGCGGCTTCATCCGCCACTGCCCGACCTACGCGATCACCGCGCGCCCGACGGCACAGGTAACCGAAACGCTGCGTCGATCCGGATAAGGTCCTTCACCACCCGGTCCCAATTGTAGAACGTCTCTACGGCGCGGCGCCCCGCCGCGCCGAAGCGCTGCCGCAACGCGGTGTCGGCCAGCAGTCTGTTGATGCCGGCGGCGATCGCGGCGGGTTCATCCGGGTCCACGAGGATCCCCGTCTCCCCTTCGCGCACCGCGTCGGGCACGCCGCCTGAGCGACCTCCCACGACCGCTAGGCCGCACGCCGACGCCTCCACGAGCGAGATCCCGAAGCCTTCGGCGAGCAGGTCGTGGCGCCGCGACGCGCCGACGTACAGATCGGCGGCGTTGTACAGCGCCGGGAGGTCGGCGTCGGGGACGGCGCCGAGGAAGCGGACCGCGTCCCCCAGGCCGAGGTCGCGCGCGAGCTGCGCCAGCTGGGGACGCCGGTCTCCCACACCGGCGACCGCGTATCGCGTGCCGGGGTGGGCGGCGCGCACGCTGGCGAGCGCTTTGATGACGGTATCGACGCCTTTGTGCCACTCGAGCCGTGCGACGGTGAGCAGCCAAGGGCCGCCGTCCAACCCGTAACGGGCCCGTACGTCCCTCGAGTCCACGCCCGGCCGGAAGTGCTCCGGCGTGGTGCCGAGGGGCACGACCTCCACGCCGCGGGCGAGTGCGGTGCAGCCGAGCCGCTCGAGGACGGTGCGCGCCAGACTCGCCGTCCATTCGCTGATCGCGACGACGACGGCCGCCTGGCCCAAAAGCTGCCGCGCGGTCCAGCGCTTGAACGCGCTGCGGTGGATCTTCGCGTCGAGCAGCAGCAGCTCGGTCCCGTACGCGATCACGCCGTAGGGCACCCCGTGTCGCATGCTGAGCCAGCGCGCCGGGTACCCCGCCGGCTTCAGCTCGCCGCACCACGTGAAGCGGGGTCGCGTCCGGCGCGCGAGGCGCCCCGCGCGCCAGGTCCACGCGGCGAGTCCCTGCACGGTGCGCAGCCGCGTCGCGCGGATGGCGACGCGGTCCACGATCTGTGGGAACTGCGCGTCGCTCGCCGCCGCGCCGGGGTACGCTCCCGTCGACACGACGAGCGAGTCGCGGGGGTAGCGCAGCGCCAACTCCCCCATCATACGGGCGATGCCGCCGCCGTGCGGCGGGAAGTTGAACGCTAGGAGGAGACTTGTGATTCGATGTCCCGCAAATCGCGGATGACGCGGTCCCAATTGTACTGCGTCTCGATCGCCTTGCGGCCCCCCTGGCCGAGGCGACGAGCGAGGAGTTGGTCCTCGAGCAGGCGCTTCAGCGCCGCGGCCACCGCCGCCGGGTCGTCGGGATCGACGACGAGGCCAGTCTCACCGTCGCGCACGGCTTCCGCCAGCCCACCCGACTGGCCCGCAATCACCGGCAGCCCGCACGCGCTCGCCTCGGCGAGCGCGACGCCGAACCCTTCGACGCGCGTCCCGTCGGCGCGCCGTGAGACGCCGACGTAGGCCGTCGCCGCATTGAGCAGGAGCGGGAGGTCCGGGTCGGGAACGTTGCCGACGAAACGCACGGCGGCCGCGATATCGAGCTCCGCGGCGAGTTTGACGTAGGCCTTCTTCTTCTTGCCGGCGCCCACGACGAGGTAGTTCACCGCGAGGCCG
>WNGP01004294.1_pt1 | contig 12466 bp, 12 predicted proteins | sample 5407671 | NCBI WGS metagenome assembly WNGP01 (sample SAMN13153381, study PRJNA577476) | soil metagenome | isolation source: 40 cm soil or saprolite under Garry oak tree replicate 2 | place: USA:California | collected 2016-06-15 | reverse complement strand
GGTCGCTGTGGTTCTACGCGGGCCTCGGGGTGCTGCTGATCGCGGTGGAGTCGCCGATCGACTACTGGGCCGACGAGTACTTCTTCGCGCACATGATCCAGCACCTGCTGCTGATGTTCGCCGCGCCGTCGCTGATCGTGGCGGGCGCGCCGTGGCAGCCGCTGCTCGACGCCCTGCCCGGGCGGTCCGGGCGGAGCGTGACCCGCGGCGTGCTGGCCGGCGGCTGGTCCCGGCCGCTGCGCGCGCTCGGCGGCCTGCTGCTGCGGCCCTGGGTCTCGGTGGGCCTGTTCAACGCGGCGATGATCGTCTGGCACCTGCCCGGGCCGTTCGACCTGGGCCAGACCAACCAGGCCGTGCACATCTGGCTGATGCACGGCAGCATGTTCGCCGCCGGGGCGCTGTTCTGGCTGCAGTTCATCCCGTCACCGCCGTTCCGCCGCCGGATGCCCCTGCTGTCTCAGGCGGGCGCGCTGCTGGGCACCAACGTGATCATGATCGGCATGGCGATGACGCTGAGCATCTTCGCCACGGGTTCGGTGTACCCGGTCTACGACCACATCCCGGGCGTCACCCTGCCGCCGTTCGCGGACCAGCAGATCGGCGCGGCCATCTTGTGGGTGTGCGGGGACTTCTGGGCGCTGCCGTCGATGATCGTGATCATCAGGCGGATGGTGGCGGCCGAGGGGAGCATGAGCGCGGCGGTGGACAAGATCCTGAACCGGGGCACAAGCAGGGCCGGTTCCTGGGGCTGGGGACGGCCGGGGGCGCTGGCCGAGCTGCGGGCTCAGCCGCCTTCCTCGCCGGACGCGGGGCCGTGAGACAGGCGCCGGTGCGCCCGGCCGAGGCGGCCCACGTCGAGCGGGCCAGTGTCGGCCGGGACGGCCTCGTCTAGGTCCGGGTCCCGGCGCAGGCCGTTCAGGTCCTCGCGCCGGCTGGTCCGGCGATTATCCGGCCGGCGATTGTCCGGCCGGCGGTCGTCCGGGGTGGGCTGGCCGACCGGGGTGGCCGGACGGCGTGCTGAGCCTTCCGCAGGCGTGGTGTGCGGCGTGATGACGTGGGGTATCTTGCGCAGGCCGCCGAAGGCGGACGAGCGCGCCACCGCCACCACGCCGACGATCAGCGCGGCGATGCCGCCGGCCTCGATCGCGAGCTGTCCCGGCGAGATCTGGATCCGGTCGCCGAACACCACGATGCCGAGCACGATGCCGGCCACCGGCTCGCCGGCCGCGATGGTGGGCAGCGAGGCGTGCAGTGGGCCGGCGCTGAACGCGTTCTGCATCAGCCAGAGGCCGACGATCCCGGTGGCGAGCAGGCAGTAAGGCGGCCAGGTGGTGAGCAGTGCGGTGACCGGGTGCCCCTGCAGGATCTCCAGCGTCTGCCTGGTCAGCGCGTCCTGGATGCCGAAGACCAGGCCCGCGCCTAGGCCGGTCAATGTGGCGCGGGCCGGCCCGCGCCGGCGCTGCCCGGTCTGCACCGCGACGAACGCGATGCCGGCGATGATCGCGGCCGCGGGCCAGTGCGTGAACGAGCCGAACGACAGGCCGATGGGCTTGGTCGACCGGGACAGCGACAGCAGGGTGACCCCGGCGCACAGGATCAGCGCGCCGGACACCTCGGTCCAGTGCATCACCTGCTTGGCCATCGGGACGGCCAGGATCAGCGCGAACAGCAGGTAGGTGGTCAGCAGGGGCTCCACCAGCGTCAGCGCGGCGTGGCCGAGCGACCAGGCCGCCAGCAGCTGCCCGGCCACCATGCACGCGATGCCGATCAGCCATCTGGGCTTGTGCAGCAGGTCGGTCAGGATCCGCGGGCTGAGGAAACGGCACTCGGGCTCCTGGCGCGCGGCGTACTGCTGCAGGACGAAACCGATCCCGAGCAGAACGGCCGCTACAAGCGTGGTCGCGTAGTCCACATCCAGGTCCACGTGCTCTGTCTTACTAGGTGCTAAGTGTGCGGGTAACAAGGACAACGTGCACAACTGACGGCTAGTTTCGGCTGGCAGTGGTGACACAGGTGCGGCGACTGCCCTTCGATCGTACGTTAGCCGTCCGCCCGTCACTACTCCCGCCGCGCAGGTCCGCTGAACCTCATAGCGCCCCACACGACGTGATTGGCATCCAACTGTTATCTGCGCGGAGCCGACGGGGAAACGCTATCCCTGCTGCTAACGGGGTAGCCGTACTATCATGCTGTCGTCGGCAGGCGTGATTGCCATGGGAAAGGGTGCTGACGTGGGGGTCGGCAGAAAAACTGCGAGGAAGCGGGCCGTAGGGACGCGAGAGCACATAATCGCGTACCTGTCGGAGACCGACGAGCTATTCGACGCCAACGGCATGGCCAGCACGCAGCTGGCCGCCGCGGTCGGCTACCCGGGTTCCAGCGTGGCGTTCGCGCAGCTGCTGTCCGGTATGGAACGTTCGGGACTGATCGAGCGCGAGGTGCGGGGCAAGCGCACGTACCGGATCAGCCTGGGACCGGCGCACGCCGCCGGGCCTGGTGGGGCCGCCCGGGTGGCTGGCGTGGCCTCTGGGGCTGGCAGGGTTTCTGGGGCTGGCAGGGTTTCTGGGGTTGACAGGGCTTCTGGGGCTGGCGTGGTCGGCGGTGGTGCTGGGGATCTTGGGGATCTTAGGGATGAGGTCGGGGCGGTCGGCTTCGACTATGACGAGCTGGCCCGCCGCCTGCTGGTACAGGTGGTCAGGAGGCTGGCCGCGACCGACCCGGAGGCGAGCCCTCCGGACCGTTCGGCCCCGGATCGGTCCGCCCCGGATCGGTCAGCACTGCAGGAGACGGTCTCCGGCCTGGAGTACGAGCTGGCCGCGGCGTGGACCAAGCACGGCAAGCTGGCCGAGGAAAACGTCCGGCTGCGGGAGCAGCTCAAGGCCGCGCAGCGATCACTGGCGCTGGCCGCCGAACGGGTCCGCAGGCTGCCGGTCAGCACCGATCTGGACAGCAGCGAGGTCGTGCTGCTGCAGCGGCTGCTCGCGTCGGGTGGCGTGGACAGCCCTGACGCCTCCGGCCTGCTCGGCTAGGCGCGCAGGTAGACGCGGGCCGCGTTGCCGCTGAGCACGCCGGCCAGGACGTCGTCGGGCAGACCGAGGGCCGCCACCGCGCGCACGTTCCTGGCCACGCCGGGGACGCCGGGCCAGTCGGTCCCGAAGATCCACTTGCGGGCCAGTTCGGGCAGGTCGAAGGCGGCGTAGTAGTCGGGCAGCCGCTTCGGCGGCAGCCCGGCCAGGTCGAGCCAGACGTTGCTCTCGGCCAGCGCGAGCTCGGCGGCGCTGGCGTACCACTGGCCCCGGCCGCCGTGCGCCAGCACGAACTCCACGCCGGGGAAGTCGGCGATGACCTGGCGCATCAGCGCGGGGTCGCCGGCTTGCGGCTGCGAGCCGGGGAAGATGCTGCCGCCGGTGTGCACGATCACCGGCACGCCGCGCTCGGCGCACAGGTCATAGACCGCGTACAGCCCCTTGGCGTCGGGGCGGAAGGCACCGTGCACCGGGTGCAGCTTGACGGCGACGGCACCGAGGCCGAGCTGGCGGGCCGCCTCGGCGGCCGGCTGCTCGTGCACGGCCGGGTTCACGTTGGCGACCAGGCGGAACCGCCCGGGGTTGTACGCGATCAGCGGCAGCAGGTCCTCGACCGGCTGGATCCCGGTCGCCCGCGGGCTGTACTCGGCGAACAGCAGGGCGGTGTCGACGCCTTCGGCCTCGAGCAGGGCGTCGAGCCGGGCCGGCACCGGATCTCCGTCCGGGCCGAACACGCTGCGCCACGGCGAGTCCTGGCCGAAGTCGTCCGCCCACTTCATCCAGGCGGGCGTCACCGTGCTCAGCCTGGGCACGTGCATGTGGGCGTCGGTGACCGCCATGCCGTCGATCATGAGGGCTACGGCCGATCGAGGCGCCGCAGGCCCGCCCGGTGGGCGCGGCCGGTCTCGATGTACGTCTTCACCGCGTTCTCGGTGTAGCCGGCGGGCACTCCGGTGCTCTTGATCTTCGCGGGCACGCCGGCCACCAGGGCGCCCGGCGGCACCTCGAAGCCCTCGGGCACCAGGCACGCCGCCGCCACGATCGCGCCGGCCCCGACCGTGACCCGGTTCAGGGTGATCGAGCCTGAGCCGATGAGACACCTGTCCCCCACCACGCAGCCTTCCAGGTGCGCGTTGTGCCCGACCACGCAGTCGGCCCCGATCAGCGTCGGCCAGTCGTGCGTGCAGTGCACCACGGTCCCGTCCTGCACCGACGTCCGGGCGCCGACCTCGATCCGGCCGTGGTCGCCGCGCAGCACGGCGCACGGCCACACGGACGCCTCGGGACCGATCCGGACCCGGCCGATGACCACGGCGTCCGGGTGGACAAAGGCGGTCTCATGGATGTCCGGCTCGTACTCACCCAGCGCGTATATCGGCACTATCCGACCCTCTCGTGTTACCTGGCCACGAGAATATCGTTCACGTCCGGGCCGGGATCAGGTCGAGTACGCCAAAGCGGTGCTGGTCCCAGATGTGCATCGAGGCTTCTTCCGGGTACGGGGCCACGTCCGGCGGGTCGTCGAAGATGCGGGTCGTCCGGCGGCCCACAGCGTACGGCGGCCAGCCGGGGTCGCCGTCGGCGGCGAAGGCGGCCCACTGCGAGCGCATCAGGTCGCCGAGCGCCACCGCGCTGGGCGGCGGCTCGGGACCGAACAGCATCCGCCCGATCCCGGAGTAGACGCCGAACACCAGCGGCACGTCGATGGCGTGGCAGGCGCCGAGCCCCCCTTCCGAGGCCGGGTAGCTGACCTCGTACAGGAAGGTCCGCCCGCCCGCCGCGGCGTGCGCCTGGGCCAGGTGCAGGGTCGGCATCCGGAACAGCCAGTCGGAATTGACCAGCTCGAACAGCGTCTCCGCGTCCGCGTCCGGGTAGGCCGCACGGTAGGCGGCCTCGGACTGCTGGCCGGGACCGTTCGGCGCCAGTGCGCGCAGCGCCTCGCTGGCCGCCTCGTCGGTGAGCTTCCCGCGCAGCCCATACAACGCGGTGAACAGCCGGTACTCGTCCCGGTTGTGCCCGGTGAGCAGGTCGATGTCGCGGGCGGCACCGGTCGCGAGCGCCCGCCACGGCGCTACGGGCAGCACCTCGCCGTCGACGACCGGCGAGAACGGCACGCCGGTGTGGCCCACCGGCCCCCACCGGTCCCGGTGGTCCGCGGGGTTGACCGCGTCCGAGGCGGCGGCCAGCCGGGCCGGATCGGCGGCCGCGAACGCCTCGGTGGTCGGGGGCAGCCCGGCCGCGATGGCGATGGCCGCGGTGGCGTCGGCGGCCAGGGCGGGCGAGAAGAACGTCCCGGGCACGCTCTGCGCGATCGCGCGGCGGAACAGCCCGGCCGCGGCGGGCATGACGAGCAGCGACGTGATCGCGCCCGCCCCGGCCGACTCGCCGAACACGGTCACACGGTCCGGGTCGCCGCCGAACGCGGCGATGTTCTCCCGGACCCAGCGCAGCGCCGCCACCTGGTCGAGCAGCGCCCGGTTGGCCGGGACGCCGGGCAGGTAGGCGTAGCCCTCCACGCCGATCCGGTGGTTGAAGGTCACCACCACCACGTTCTGCCGGGCCAGCGGCGCGCCGTCGTAGCCGAGCAGGCTGGACGCACCGAACCGGTAGGCACCGCCGTAGATCCAGACCATGACCGGGAGCCCGGCCGCGCCCAGGTCGGGCGAGAACACATTGACGGTCAGCCAGTCGTCTGGGTCGGCGCCGGGCGCTGGCGGCGACACCGGCGTGAGCAGGAACCCGGACTGCGGCGGGGGCGGCCCGAACATGGCCGCCTCCCGCACGCCGTCCCAGGCCCGGGCCGGGCGCGGAGCGGCGAACCGCAGGTCGCCGACGGGTGGCTGGGCGAACGGGATGCCGCGGAAGACGGCCACGCCGCCCTCCGACCGCCCGCGGACCTGCCCGGCGGCCGTGCGGACCACGGGCTCGGTTACGTCCATGCGCACCTCTTCGCCGGCCCCGGGGCCGGAAATATCCGGATGCGGACCCTGATGGCCGCCAGGAAGGAGGTTACGCCACCGGGTCGAGCAGGAGGACGGGAATCTCGCGCGGCGCGGCGCTCTTCTCATAATCTGCGAAATTGGACATGCGTTCCTTCTGCGTGGCATAGATAGTCGCCCGCTCGTCCGGTTCCGCCACCCGGGCCCTGACCTTGACGGTCGTCGTGCCCACCTCGACCGTGACATCCGGGTGCGCGAGCAGGTTGCGGAACCACTGCGGGTCGCGCGGCTGGCCTCCGGCCGAACCGAATATCGCGTAGCTGTCGTCCACCTGCTGGTAGACCAGCGGGTTCACCCGTTCGGTCCCGCTCTTGGCGCCGGCGTGGTGCAGCAGCAGGAGGGTCTGGCCCTCAAACCAGCCGCCTACCTTGCCATCGTTCGCCCGGAATTCCTCGATGATCTGTCCGTTGAAGTCCTCGCCGTCGGCCATGGCCGGCTCCCTTCTCATTTCCTTCTGCTTGTCCAGCAGGATCATATGGGGCTAGCTGGCGACGGCCGCCAGAGGCCGCCGAAGACGCCGGTAGGGTCGGACCCATGGCCGACCATCTCATCCCGTACCAGGGCGACCTGGAGCCGGACGAGGAGTACGACGGGCTGCAGTTCGACGGCGCCTCGTTCGCCGACGCCCACGCCGAGAACTGCCACTTCCTGGACTGCTCGTTCGTCAGCACCTCGTTCGACGGCGCCCGGCTGCGGAAGGCGCGGTTCGCCGACACCCCGCTGCGGGACACCAGGTTCGTGGCCTGCGACCTGGCCGAAACCGGCTGGCAGGACGTCACGCTGACCGGCTGCGCGCTGGCCGGGGTACAGGCCTTCTCCGCCTCGATGCGCCGGGTCACGTTCCGCGACTGCAAGCTCGACTCGGTGAACTTCCGCAGCTCCATGCTGACGGACGTGAGGTTCGAGGACTGCCTACTGCGCGACGCGGAGTTCGGCGGGACCACGCTGCTGCGGGTCAGCTTCGGCGGCTGCACGCTGACCGGCGCCGATTTCGCCAAGGCCAGCTGCACCGAGGTGGACCTGCGCGGCGCCGCGCTCGGCATCACCGCCGGGTACGAGTCGCTGCGCGGCGCCACCATCGACAGCGTCCAGCTGGTCGGGCTGGCCCCGCTGCTCGCCCGCCACCTGGGCATCACGGTGACCGATGCATTATTACCAGCATGGTTTGGTCCCGAACGGGCGGGTGCGGGCCCGGGCTGATGGGCCGCGCGGTCAGGTGAGGCGGCGGACTTCGCGGGCGAAGGCCTCGCCGCGGTCGCGGTAATCCTTGAACTGGCCGAAGCTGGGTGCGGCCGGGGACAGCAGGACCACGCCGTCCGGTTGTGCCCACCGGAAACCGGCCGCGACGGCGGCCTCCAGGTCTGGGCAGTCGGTCACGCCCGCGAGGGCGGAGGCGCTCGCGGGGGCGGGGGCGCTCGCGGGGCCGGCCGCCTCGATCTGGGCGCGGATGCGGGGGCCGCTGTCGGGGAGGGTCAGGACGTAGGTGGGCGCGTCGCGGGCCACGACGCCGGCGGCCAGGGGGGCGTAGTCGATGCCACGGTCGTGGCCGCCGACGATCAGCGCGATCCGGCGGCCGGGGAAGGCGTCCAGCGCGGCCAGCGTGGGCAGCACGTTGGTGGACAGGCTGTCGTCGACGAACGTGACGCCGCCGACAGTGCCGACCGGGGTGAGCCGGCTCGGCAGGGGCTGGTAGCCAGCCGCCGCCCCGCGCAGTCTGGTGTCATCGGCGGCGCCCGGCACGCCGAGCGCGACCAGGCAGCGCCGGGCGATGAGCGCGTTGCGGCGGTTGTGCCGGCCGGGCAGCCCGAGCGGCTCCATCCAGTCAGCCCCGGGCTCGTCGTCTTCGCTGACCCACTCGACCCGCGGCCCGAGCAGGCCGGCGCGCTCCCGGAGCAGGTCGCTGTCGCCGTTTGCCACGGTGAGCTCGGCGCCCGGCTGCGAGCACGCGGACAGCTTGTCCCGGTAGTACTGCTCCACTCCCCCGTGCCAGTCGAGGTGGTCCGGGTGCAGCGAGGTGACCGCGACCACGGGCGGCGAGCACGGCAGGTCGGTGGCCTGATAGCTGGACACCTCGATGACCCAGTAGTCGAAGTCGCCAGCCTCCGCGGTACCAGCCTCAGCGGGGTCATACGGCGGGGCGCCGATGTTTCCGCCGAGCATGCACCGGTAACCCAGGCCGGTTAGCAGGTGGCCAGTGACCGACGAGGTGGTGCTCTTGCCCTTGGTGCCGGTCACGACGAGGACGCGCCGCAGGTCCGCTTCGGCGAGCCACAGGCCCAGGCCGCCCACCACCGGGATGCCGAGCCCGGTCAGCCGGGCCACTTCCGGCCGGTACCGGGACAGGCCGGGCGTCTTCACCACTACGTCACAGCGTTCCAGGGCGGCGAGCCCGCCGTCGCTGGTGGCCAGCACGGGACGGCCGCCGGGAGTGGGCAGAGCCGGGTCGGCCGGCTTGTCGTCGACCAGGACCGGCTCGACGCCCATCGCCAGCAGCTTGCGCAGGCTGGCGTGGCCTTCCCGGCCCAGGCCCCAGACCGCCACCCGGGCATCGGCCAGGTCGGACCAGGCCAGCTTGGGTGCCGTCATCGGTACTCGTTCGGGATGAAGTTCCGGCCCACCGGCAGGAGCATGGCGGCGGCCTCCGCCTCGGACGGAGCGTCCGGCCAGCCGGCCACCTCGGCCGCGAGGTCTTGCAGCAGGCCGCGGCCCGCCCGGTCGTCCCGCCGGGCGGCCAGCAGCACCGCGGCGCGGCACTCGGTGACCTCGCCGACGCACTCGAACGGCTTGGCGCCCGCGCCAAGCAGCGACCGGAACTTGGGGGCCAGCCCCGGGTCACCGAGCGGCTCCCCGGTCACCGCGAAGATCCGCCGCAGCGCTTCGGCCGGGAGGAACGGGGCGAGGATCAGGTCGATGAAGCAGCACTTGTCGCATTGCCCGCACCAGTGCGTGAGCCGCCGGGCCCGTTCGGTATAAAAAGCCTTGTTACAGCTGCGGAACGAGCCGTGATACGGCTCGAGCGCCGCGAACTCCTGCCCCACCCACAGCTCGGTCCGGTCCCTGAGCCAGGAGAAGTAATCGGGCAGCCGCGCCGGGCTCTGCGCCAGCACATCGCGGAAGGCCGCCTCGAACTGCTCGCTCTTGGAGAACTGGTGGTTGACCGGGTGTCCGGCGTACTCGAGCGTCGGGATGGACGCCGACCATTCGTTGGACATCACCACCGCGTCCCGGTCCTCGAGCACCGCGGCCAGCACGGCGATCGCGGACAGGATCCCGGTCACCGGCACGTGCCCGTTGAGGAAGCCGAGTTCGGCGGAGCGCAACAGCTGCGGGTCGATCTCGCGTTCGGCGCGGACGACCGGCAGCCCGGCCACCGCGGCCGGCTGCTCGATCGCGTCGAACCGGTCGCCGGGCCTGCTCACCACGAACAGCGCCACGTCGGCGAGCCGCCGCACCCGCTCCACCGTCACGATCGAGTCGATCCCGCCGCCGAACGGCACCAGAGCCCGGCGCGGGCTGGGTTCCGCCGGCGGCGCGGGTTCCCCGGCGGAGGCACGGCGGGCCTCGAAGCGCAGCGAGGTCAGGTCCAGGGCGTTGCGGTAGGCGAACTCGGCCAGGCCCTGGAGGTAGAACTCGCGGAGCAAGGCCAGTTCGGTCTCGGTCAGCGCGGTCTCGCCGAAGTCGATCACGGCCGGCGCCGCGGTCTTGTAGTACGAGACGCCGGCCAGCAGGAACACCAGCCGCGCGGCCGCCCGGGCCGCCTCGGTGTGCCACCGCGGCCCCGCCGCCAGCGTCACGCGTTCGGTGAACTCTCGCCCGTCGACCTCGTACCAGCACGTCAGCGTGCCGCGCTCCGCCTCGACGGAGAATCCCCCGTACCGGAAGGCGCTTCCGCGCACGCATGGTTGTGGCACCGTACCCACTCTATTGATCACGTTGTCACATCCATGCCGTTCGGGGCCGCGGCGCGGAGGCGGGCGACCAGGGCGAGGCGGCCGCAGGGGCGGGCGGCGCGGTCGCTGAAGAAGGAGCCGGGGGCGGTGGGGGTGGTGGGGGTGGTGGGGCCGGTGGGGATGGTGGTGGTGTGGATCTGGCGGGAGGGGACGCCGGCTTCGGCTAGGGCGTGGCGGTTGGCGGCCCACAGGTCGAGGAGCCAGCGGTCGGGGGCGGAGTCGGGGTGCGTGTCCGGGCGCGTGTCTGGGCGCGTGTCTGGGCGGATGAAGGCGGCCGCGGCGGGGCCGAACGCCTGGGTGACGGCCTGGTGGACGTCGGGGCCGACCTGGTAGCGGCCTGCGGCGACGGCGGGGCCGAGGCCGGCGATGACGTCGGACGGGTCAGAGCCCAGGCCGGTCATGGCGGCCACGGCCGCGGCGGTAACGCCGGCCACGGTGCCGCGCCAGCCCGCGTGCACGCAGGCGAGCACGCCGGCCACCGGATCGTGCAGCACGATCGGCACGCAGTCCGCGGTCAGGATGGCGAGCATCACCCCGGGCGAGGCGGTGACCAGCGCGTCGGCGCCGTCGATGGCGTCGTCGAGCGAGAACGCGCCGCTCCCCCGGTCGGCCGGGCCGACGACGCGGACCCCGGCGCCGTGCACCTGGCAGGCGAAGACGAAATCGCCCGGGCGGGCGCCGAAGACGGCCGCCAGCCGGCGCCGGTTCTCCAGCACGCAGCCGGGATCGTCGCCGACGGTCAGGCTGAGGTTCAGCATCGCGTAGGGCCCGGACGACACCCCGCCGGAACGGGCGGTGACGGCGGCGGCGGCACCCGACGCCTCCAGGGCGGGCCAGGTCAGCAGGTGCAGGCCGCCGGCCGCGCGGAGCACGGTGGCGGGGGGTGACTGGGTGTCGGAGGTCATCGGCTGAGAGCTTAGTGGTCGCCTAATGCAGGATCTCGATGTACCCGTCCGTTCCGTGCACGCGGATCCGCTGCCCATCCCGGATCAGCCGGGTGGCATGCTCCACCCCAACGACGGCCGGCAAGCCGTACTCCCGTGCGATCACCGCGCCATGGGTCATCAGGCCCCCGACCTCCGTCACCAAGCCCTTGATCGCGACGAACGCAGGCGTCCAGCTGGGGTCCGTGTAGGCGGTGACGAGGATGTCGCCCGCTTCGAGATCGGCCTCGGCCATGTCCAAGATGACGCGCGCCCGCCCCTCGACGGTCCCGGCAGAAACCGGCAAGCCGACCAGCGCCCCGGTCGGCAAGTCGTCGCGTCGGTACGCACCGGCGACGACCTCGCCGTCCGACGTGAGCACCCGGGGAGGCGTGAGCGCTTCATACGACCTGAACGCGTCCTTGCGCCGGCAGATGAGCTCCTCATCCACCTGGTTCGTGCGCGCGACGTCGTGAAGCTCCTGGAACGTCAGGAAGAAGATGTCTTCCTTCTCACGAAGTACGTGGGCTTGCACGAGGCGCTCGGCGTCTTCCAGCAGGGCCTGCTTGTAGACGAAGTAGCGGCTGATCATGTGGTACTTCGGGTACTCCCGGTACCCGATGAAGGTCCGGATCCGGTCGATCATCCGCTTGGCCTCTTCGGCCTTCCGCTCCCCGTCCGGCAGGGCCCGCAAGCGCTCCAGCACGTCCTGTTCCTTCGCCCATGCCTCCCGCCGCCCTTGCTCGAAGCGCCGCGCGCCGGCGCCCGGCTCGAAGTTCTTGATGTTGCCGAGGATCACGGGCATCGATCTCGCCGACGCAGCGCATGCCGTACTTTTCGAGCCACGCCTCGATGGCGTCTCGCGCTTCCCGCCCGCCCGAGAGCTTGGCCAGCTCGTCCAGGAAACCCTCGTCCTCGACGTGGTGCAGAAACGCCACCACGTCCGGATGCGGGCGGATCACGTCCGCGACGTCCAAGAGCGCCAGCCCCATCTCCGATGTGACGTTATGGGGAACGGACTGCGTGAGCGTGTCAGCCGCGTTCTTCTCGCCCAGCCACGCCTGCAGCTGATCGTTGAGCCACCACGCGGCCTCCATCGCCGACATGAACACCTGATGGCTCTGCGGATCGAACAGGATCCGCTTCAGCTCCTGGATGTCCGCCTGGATGAAGTCGAGCAGCGCCTCTCCGGACTTCGTCCGGATGTCGCGTTCCGAGGCGGCGATTGATGCCTGGCTGCGCCCGATCAGCTCGGTGACGATGGCCGGATCGGTCTCGATCGGAGCTGGCGCGCCGCCAAACAGTGGCCCGGGGGGACCCTCGTCAGGGAGCGGCCGGATGAAGCCGTCGCGCTCGAGGATGGTCTGCAGCGCGTCCCCGGTCAGCGGATCGGATCTCCCCAGGGCCTCCAGGAGGCCGGCGCGGCTCGCCGGCGAGGCCAGCCTTTGGGTGACGTCGACGAACAGGCGGCCGCCGGCCTCGGCCATGGGCGCGGGGGTCGTCATCTGCCAGAAGGACAGCCCGAGGGGCTTCATGGGGTCGGTCATCATCTGCTGATGACCGACGGA
>WNGP01007776.1_pt1 | contig 12474 bp, 13 predicted proteins | sample 5407671 | NCBI WGS metagenome assembly WNGP01 (sample SAMN13153381, study PRJNA577476) | soil metagenome | isolation source: 40 cm soil or saprolite under Garry oak tree replicate 2 | place: USA:California | collected 2016-06-15 | reverse complement strand
GGCGAGCCACACCGTACACACGGACAAGGGCACGAACATGGTCAGCGCGCCGATCAGCCAGACCGTGAGCGCGCTCGGTCCGGCCGCGGCTGCGGTGGCGACCCATTGCAGGCTGCTGGTGGCGGTCACGAAATACAGCATGACGTCGGTGAGGCCGAGCGCTCGTTTGAGCCCGGGTTCCGTACCGCCCATCGACCCCCCGCGCGGACCGGCTGCTTGCACGCCTCTTAAGATAGCGTGAATCGCCCTGTCATGCGCCGCGAGGCACTTTTTCCCGGCACCGAAAGAGATTTCCTTCAGCTGCCCGGATTCCGCCGCGCTGTGCAAGCATGTCGCCGCGACACTCTATGGAATTGGCGCCCGGCTTGATGCGGCGCCGGAACTTCTCGGCTTGCGAAATGTCGACGCGAGGGGACTGAACAAGCCTCCGGCGCGACTTTTATTCTTCCAATCCCGCGTCATCCTTGCTGGTATCGGATACTTCATCCGGATCGCCAAAGAGAAACGAACGCGGCTCGAACCATCGAAACGAAGCCAACCCGTAACGGACGCTTGCAGCGCCGTCTTTGTCAACGCGCACGATATTTTGAAGCTGTCCGGACAGGAACCGAGCGCGATACTCCCGCAGCTCCGAAGTCTTTCCCGGCGCTTCGCTGTCGCCGTTCTCTCGGTCGACCGTATAAAACAAGATGTATCCGTCCGGCTCCAGGTCATTGCCAGCAGAATCGATCAGCCGTCCGGCGCTGGTGATGCGGTAGCGACACATACAGGGATCCGGGAGAGACTTCGTCTGAAAACACGTACCCCGCGGATCGCGCCCGTCGGGCAGCGTTGCATCACAGTAGATCTCGTCGAACATTCCCACCGTTTTCCCCTAAACAGAGTAAGTGTTGTTGCTGGCTACTTGGATTGCAAGTCTGCTTTCGGGTTTGTCTGCAGGGTCCAAGGAGAGTCGAAATCTCGCGGGATTTTCCTGCGTTGCAACCTCGAGCTCAGGGCGGGGCTGAGCGGCGCTCGGCAGGGCATTGACACCGGCATATGCGTAGCATATGCTTCTGCCTGTGCTAGATAGACTGGTTGCCGCTGGAGGTGGATGGTGAACGCGCGTCATCGTGCGCGTAAGCGCAGCGCTTCCAGGTCATCGCAGAAGACCGTGACGAGGGCGGCTGACGCTGCCGCGACGCGACGTGCGGCGATCTTCCGCAACGGTCGCAATCAGGCCGTACGGCTACCGCAGGACCTTGCCTTTCCGCAAGACGTGAGGGAAGTGCAGGTGAGCCGCCGGGGCGATGCCATCGTGCTCTCGCCGGTGAGACGCGACTGGGCTTCCTTTTTCGAGCTCGACACGGCGGTCTCAGAGGACTTCCTTGCGCCGCGCGGAGACTCACCGCCGCAGTCGCGCGAGCCGCTGTAAGACCCGGATGTCTCCGCAGGGGCTCGCGGCATGAGACTTCTCATGCTCGATACGGATATCTCGAGCTACGTCATTCGCCGCAGGCCCGCTTCCGTAGCCGAGCGCTTCAAGCACTACGCTTCGGAGCTATGTGTCTCGGTCGTCACTGCGGCGGAGCTGCGCTTCGGGGCGGAAAGGGCCGCTCGGCCGGAGCTCGTGAAGCTCGTCGAGGCTTACCTCGCGCGCCTGGCAATCCTCGACTGGACGGATGCGGTGACTTTCCACTATGCGCGCATCCGCGCGGCGCTCGAGCGCGCAGGCAAGCCGATCGGTAATCTCGATCTCATGATCGCCTCGCATGCCGTGGCGGTGGAAGCGACCGTTGTAACGAACAATGTGCGCCACTTCGCATCCGTGCCCGGGCTCAAGGTCGAGGAATGGAAGTGAGGTTGCCGGCGTTCGGACGGCCGTCAGTTCCCGGAGAATTTATGTCCCCCGCAGCCAGATTGATGTCCGGGATCATCCTCATCATCGTGCCAACGATCCAGTACGGAGGGTACTTCCACGACGCCGACCGTGGAATAGTAGATCGACTTCTCTCGCGGAGCACCCGCGGAGGCGGCCATGACCATTGCAACCGGGCCTCGTCCTGGATCCAGGTACGTTCTGGCTTAGACGTGCGACACACAGAGAGGCGTTGGCTCCCCAGCAGTGGTGCGCCCTAGTGTGCTGGCGCCAACGACTCCGCCGCGAGTGCGTGCACTATTGGCGTCCTTACCCGGAACCAGATGGCATAGAGAGCCGGAAGGAACAGCAGCGTCAGCACCGTGCCGGCGGCTGTGCCGCCGATCAGGGTACAGGCCATCGATCCCCAAAACACAGAGGTCGTGAGCGGAATGAATGCCAGCACTGCCGCAAGAGCCGTCAGGAGGACAGGTCGCGCGCGCTGCACGGTGGCTTCGACGACCGCATCATAAGGATCCAAACCCTGGGCCTCATTCGTGTGAATCTGCCCAATCAGGATCAAGGTATTGCGCATCAAAATACCGGAGAGGCCAATCAGCCCGAGAATGGCATTGAAGCCGAAGGGCTGATGCAAAACGAGCAGAATCGGGACTGCACCCACCAGGCCCAGCGGCGCCGTCAGGAACACCATCGTCATCGCTGACAGCGAGCGTGTCTGCAGGACCAATACCAACAGGGTCAAGAGCACCATGATCGGAAAGACGGGTGCCAACGCGGAGTTCGCCTTGGTCGAATCCTCGATGTTGCCGCCGGTCTCGATCCGATATCCGTTCGGCAGGCGTGCGATGATGGGGGCGAGCGCTTTCTCGATTTCCATGGAAGCCTCGGGCGGCTGCATGGCTTCATCGAAGTCGGATTGCACGGTGATGGTCGGCGTACGGTCGCGGCGCCTGAGGATCGGATCCTCGGGACGGATCTCGACGTGACCGATCTGACTCAAGGGGACCACGCGTCCCGTGCGGCTCGTCAGGGTCAGCTCGCCGAGTCGCGCGGGGTCGAGGCGCTCGGGGCCTGCGCTGCGCGCCACCACGTCCACCGTACGGATATCTTCCCGAACCTGAGTCACAGGGACCCCGGTTAACAGGAACTGAAGCTGTTGTGCAGCCTCGCTCGAGCTCAGCCCCATGAGCTGCAGGCGATTCTGGTCGAGCACGAAATGGACTGTTGGGGTGCGCTCACCCCAGTCCTGGTTCACCTGGCGGGTATGGGGGTTGGCGCGCATGACGGCCTGGACCTGGTTGGCAACGGTCCGCAGCTGATCGGGGTCGGGGCCCATGACACGGAAGTTGACCAGGTAACGGGGATAGGGGCCGAAGATGAGCTGGGCGACCCGCACGCGAGCCTCAGGCACCAGTCCCTGGGCGATCCGCTCGCGTAACCGCAACTTGAGTCGATCGCGCGCGCGGGCGTCAGGAGTCAGGATGACCAGTTTTGCGAAGGCGGGATCCGGCAGCTCGGGGTTGTAGGAAAAGAAGAAGCGGGGCGCGCCCTGCCCAATGTAGGTGGTGACGATCTTGGCCTCGTGTTGTTGGCGCACCCATCCCTCTACTTTAATGGCGGCGGCCGTGGTCGCCTCGATGCTGGTCCCCTCCGGCATCTGCACTTCGACCAGCACCTCGGGCCGATCGGAGCTCGGGAAGAACTGACGCTTGACGAAACCCATTCCGAGTCCCGCCAGCAGGAACACCGCGACGACCATGCCCGCGACCTTGAACCTGTGGTCCACGGCCCAGGCGATGAGTCGACGCAGGCGCTGATAGCGCGGTGTTGAATAGATCCCGGTGTGCCCGCCCGGCACGGGCGCGATGTCTGGAATCAGCTTGACACCGAGATACGGTGTGAAGACGACGGCCACCAGCCAGGACACGATCAAAGCATAGCCCACTATCCAGAAGATGTTGCCGGCGTACTCTCCCGCGGTCGAGTGCGCGAAACCTACGGGCGTGAACCCAATGATCGTGACCAATGTCCCCGAGAGCATCGGAGCTGCGGTGTGACTCCAGGCGTAGGCGGCCGCTTTCACGCGTTCGAAGCCCTCTTCGAGCTTCACCACCATCATTTCGATTGCGATGATCGCATCATCGACGAGGAGTCCGAGCGCGATCACGAGCGCGCCGAGCGTAATACGGTCGAAGACGCGGCCGGTGAGGAGCATGACGACAAACACCGCCGCGAGTGTCAACGGCACGGCCGCAGCGACTACAATGCCCACGCGCCAGCCGAGACTCATGAGGCTCACGATCATGATGACGGCCAGCGCGACAAAGAATTTGAGCATGAACTCGCCCACCGCTTCCCTGATGTTCACTGCCTGGTCGACAACCTTGGTGAACCGCACGCCCGCAGGCAGCGCGCGCGCAATCTGCTTCTCTTCGGCATTCAGCGCTCGGCCGAGATCCAATCCGTTCCAGCCGTCCTGCATCACGACGCCAAGCACCAGCGCGGCCTCGCCATCGTGACGGATCAGGAATGTCGGCGGGTCTTCGTAACCCGGTTTGACCTCGGCGATGTCCGCAAGCCTGAACGCTCGGCCGCCGGCGGACATCGGGGTGTCGCGGATCTTCTGCAAATCATCGTAGGCGCCATCGAGGCGCATGAACACCTGCGGCCCGTTCGTATCGATCGAGCCGGCGGGAGTCACGGCGTTTTGACGCTGGAGCGCGTCAAAAATGTCTCTTGGGCTGAGACCGAGGTTCGCCAGCCGGGCATAGGAGAACTCGACGAAGATGCGCTCAGGGCGCTCGCCCTGGATGTTGACTTTCTTGACGCCTGATACGTGAAGGAGGCGCTGCCGTAGTCTCTCGGCTTCCCGGGTGAGCTCTCGGGGTGGCATGCCGTGAGCCTCGAGCGCGTAGACGGCGAAAATGACATCGGAGTACTCGTCGTTGACAAACGGGCCCTGCACGCCGGCAGGAAGTTTGGGCGCCTCATCGCCGAGTTTCTTGCGCGCCTGATAGAACTCCTCGGCAACCGCTGAGGCTGGGGTCTTGTCGCTCAGCGTGACCATCATCACCGCGATCCCAGGGCGCGTGAAAGTCTCTACCCGATCGTACCAACGCAACTCCTGCATGCGCTTCTCGAGCGGCTCGGCCACGAGGTCCTGCATCTGCCGGGCCGTCGCTCCGGGCCACACGGCGGTGACCGTAAGGGTCTTGATCACGAAAGTAGGATCCTCGGCGCGACCGAGGCGCAGGAACGCGTACGCGCCCGAGAGGATGATGGCGACGATCAGGAACAGGGTGATCGATCGCTCGCGGACGGCCAGCGCGGACAGGTTGAACCGACTCATGTGGGGTTATCTCGCGGCAACGCGCGTCTCAGCCACCTGGACGCGCTGTCCTTCGTGCAGGAAGTGACCGCCGACGGCGATGATCGGGTCTCCGACGTGGATTTCGCCGCTCACGATGGCGCGCTCACCGTCGAATCGGCGGAACATGACCGGTCGGTACGACACGGATGAGGATTGGCGCTCGAGCAGCCACACACCCGGGCCTCGACCTTCGTCATCGATCGCCCCGAGCGGAACTGACAGGGCACCGGCCCGCTCTGGCTCCTTCAGATACACTGTGACGGTCGCGCCGAGCGGCGCTGTGGCCGCTACCCCGTCCAACACATAGCGGGCCTCAAACGTTCGGGTCAGCGGATCGGCGGCGTCGGACAACTGTCGCAGGCGCGCCGGGTATCGCGTGGCCGAATCGGCATTCGCTCCATAGAGGGTTGCGTACCCCGTTGAGCCAAGCGCCGGACGCAGGGTCTCAGGCAGGTTGATCGCCGCCTCGCGAGCTCCGGCGCGTGCCATGCGGACCACGATCTGGCCGGCGGAAACAAATTGTCCTGGCTCTGCCAGGGTCTCGACCACTGTGCCGTCGGCATCTGCGACAAGCGTTGCGTACGCGCCTTCGTTCTGAGCGACTTTGAGCTGCGCTTCGGCGGCTGACAGCAAGGCTCGTGCGCTGTCCGCGGCAGCCTTGACCTGGTCGTAGGCCGATTGGGACACGGCGCCCGAGGAGACCAGGCCACTGTAGCGCGCTTCATCGGCGGCCGCCTGCTGCAATCGGGCCCGCGCCGCATCTACATTGCCGACCTGACTCGTGATGGCGTGTGTGTAGTCCGTTCGGTCCAGGCGCATGAGCGGCTGGCCCTCGTGCACCGCCTGGCCACTATCGACCAGGCGCTCGATGACTTTGCCCGAGACGCGAAAGCCGAGATTACTCTGGACGCGAGCTGACACGAGGCCGGTGAACGCTCGCTCGCCTACCTCGGCAGGCTGCACCACGGCAACTTCCGCAAGCTGGGGGACAGTTCTCGGGTCCTCCGCGGATTGTGAGGATGTGCAGGCCGTGAGGTCCATCGTCGCCGCCCAGACGATACCGGCGAGGGTCAGGGTTCTAACTCGAAACATCGCTATGCTCCCAAACAAAAGGATTAGCAGTCCCACGAGATCTCACCATCCGCCGCCCAAGGCTCGGAATGTACCCACCGCGGCTCTCGCCGAATCGGCACGCGTTTGCGCAAGCTCGTCCTGGGCGGTGAGCAGTTGGCGATCGGCATCGAGAACATCGGTCAAGGCGATCACGCCTCCCTGGTAGGCTTCTTGCGAGGCATCCCGCGCTCGCCTCAGTGCGGCGACCTCGGTGAGCAGCTCTTCTCGGTGGGCCTCCAGTTGCACCAGTGACGTGAATGCGTTCTCCACGTCTTCGGCTGCGCGTAGCACCGCCTGTTGGTACCGCGCGAGTGCTTCAGCGTTGGCTCCCCGGGCCTGCGCCACCTCAAGCGTCACTTTGCCGAAATCGAACACCCGCCACCGCAGTCCGGCGATGCCCTGCGGCTGGAACGTCGCGGCTTTGAAGAGATCGCTCGGGCGAGAGCTCTCGTAGCCCAGCACTCCCGCGAGCGAGATGTTCGGATAGTAGTTGGCGAGCGCCTGGCCGATCCGGGCATTGGACGCTGCCAGGTGCCGTTCAGCGGCGATGACATCCGGCCGTCGGCGCAGCACGTCGAGGGGCGTATCGTTGTCTGGCACACTTGGCACTGAGGGGATGTCGCTCGGAGTCTGTAGCTCCGCGGCGGAAGTCCCCGGCTGGACTCCTAGCAATACGTCCAGTCGGTTCATTTGCGCCTCCAGGTCGATGCGCAGCGGCTGCAGTGAGGCACGGGCCTGTGACAGCAGTGCTTCGGCTTGCGCGACCTCACGCACCGCCGCCAGCCCGCGGCCGAATCTCTGGCGCACGAGCTCGAGCAGACGCTCATCGGTGGCGACCTGCTGCTCGGCAACAGCGATGCGGGTCTGATCGCCCCGGACGCGCAAATAGGCGTCTGCAGCATCCGCTGTTACGGAAATCCGTGTGCCGACCTGCTCAGCGATCGCGGCGTCCGCCTCGGCCGAGGCGGCCTCTTTGCCGCGACGCAGGCCGCCGAACAGATCCAATTCCCAGATCGCGCCTAGACCTGCTTCGTAGATCGATTGGTTACGGTTGAAACCGGGCAGGGGGCTGGCGATCTGGCCGACCGGGCTCTCCAGGGAATGGTGGATTCGGGTCGCCTGGCCGTTCAGATCGAAGGTTGGCAGGAGCTGCGCACCGGCTTCACGGGCTGCAGCCCGAGCCTGCTGGACTCGGGCCAGAGCCGCCGCAAGATCGAGGTTCTGATCACGCGCCCGTTGCACGATGCGCGAGAGCATCGGGTCGTTGAAGCCATCCCACCAGGCTTCGAGGGCCGGCGTGGGAGCGCTTGTCGGGCGAGTCGCGAAGGCGCCGACACTGTGGAAGTTCTCGAGCGTCGTCGCGCGTTTTCTATAAGACGGGCCGACGGCACAACCTGACACGCAGAGCTGCGAAAAGAGGCTGAGCGAGGCGAGAGCGGCCAGGAGCGGCCGCATAACGATGGCCCTATTGGAGACAAACCTCATGTGCGCCCCTGGCTCGCCCTATCGACCCCGAGCATCCAGTGCTCAACGCGTTCGGCGTGCAGTGACTCGCGAGGCGTCGCTCGCAACAGGTTGGCCCAGCAGAAGCTGCCGCGCTGCCGCCTGCGCGTCGCCGTGGGCGACCGGGCGTGCCTGTCGCGCGGTCTCCCCTGAAGCTCGTGCAACCTCGGATTGCTTGATCGCCTCAGCAGCTCCTACACGGGAGCCGGTCGTCCCCAGTAACACCTGTCTCGCTAACTCCTGCGCATCGGCGGTTGGCCTGGTCACCTTGCCATCGCGCGGTGCGGATTGCGGGGCGGAGTGAGCGGTAGTCGTACCTGTGAGCAGTTCCCTCGCCTGCTGTTGAGCGTCGCCCGTGGAATCGGCTGCCGTGGCAGCGCCGATATGAATGACGAGCGCCGCTCCGGCGAGGGCCAGCGGGTTTTTGAAGAACTTGGCAATGTGCAGTGACATGGTGATCTCCTGAGTTTTAAATAGCATGTAGATGCATGTATCAAAGCAGCAAAATTGTGTGTTGCGATTCCTCCTACATCTAAGGCATGAACAGGTTCAACCCGAGGAGAGCCTGTGGGCCGCGAGGTACGATGCTTCTTTCAGTGCCATGGCCTGCGTCCGTCCCAGGCGCTTCTCGAAAGCTTCCTGAGCGGCCTCCCAGCGCGGTTTCAGCTTCCTTACCAGCGCCTTCCCCTGAGCGCTGAGCGCCCAGTGGCGCTCCCGGCGGTCATCACCGACGGTATCGCTTGCAAGGCCGGCCTTCCTGATCAGCGCCAGTGTCCGCGTGGCCGTGGTCTGATCGACGCCAAGCGCCTCCGCCAGCTCCGTTGTGGTCAGGCTGCCGGCGAGCATATCTTCGTAGAGCACGGTTACTGCCCGGGCGGCTTGCCGAAGCGTGGCGCAGTAACAGGGGAGTGACATCAATTTCATGGGTCGTATAGTATATGCATATACATGGACTGTCAAGAGCTCGCGCATCTCGGCGTGCAGTGACGAGAAGCCTTCCGCAAAAGACCGACCTGCGGGGCGCGGAGAAGTAGATGCAGTCGAGGCACGTAACTGGATAGCCCCGGATACTGAAAAACGCAGATCCTGCACCAACCCGCGGGAAGGCCAACGGGCGGCAAGGTCTATGGCTTCGACAGCCGCGGAGAGGTAATCGAGGCGGAAGGGGAAATCATCCGTGAGATGTTCCACCGGTTTGCGCTTGGCGAAACGATGAAATCGATAGCGCGAGGTCTCAACGGCCGGAAGATACCTCCGCCGGTATCATTCTGGAGGCGCTCCGTGCGCTCATTGATGCTGCCGTTGCTTCAATCGGCCCGCGCACCGTGGGATTCTCCATTCTTTTGCTCGCTTTCGTGATGGGCCACCAGCCGATTATTGCCGCTCGAAGACGGACAAGGTGCTCACGCTCGTGCCATCCGGCCTGTTGATCACATAAAACATCTTCATAGTCTTGCCGTCTGGGGAAACTTCCCGCCGCACGGTGCCGATGACCTTGCCGTTGCGGAGCAGATCAGCTGTGGTCGTGTTGCGGTCGATGCGCTGCGTGGCGATGCTGTCGAAGATACCGCTGCCCGTGCTCGGTTGTGGTCTGCCGTCGTAGGTGACCAGGGTCTCCACCTTGGTTTTCTTGCCGTCGGCGTAGTCGTCTTCGATGACCACATGGGTGCCGTCGGGCGTCACCGTGTAGGTTCGCGTTTCGCTCTTCGGCGGCGCGTTCGAGGCGAAGGTGGACTTAGCGATGTTCAGCTTCCAGGTGCCGGCCGACGTATCCTCAGCGGGCTGCGCCGCTTCTAACACCGCCACCACTAGGGACAGCGCCGATGCAAGGATGAGGGTCTTCCGCGCGTTCATTGACATCTCCCCGGATCTTTTTTTACGGCCATTGGGCGGTGCACGAGGCGCAGAGTATACGCCCCGCCAGATGTGCTTGGTCAGCAGCGCCTCCGCGCCCGATACATCCTGAAATGCGCGGAGTGCGGCGCCTCACTGATGATGGCGGACAGGTACAAGTACGCCCGGAACGGGCGCCCAGCGGTATCGCACAAACTTCCGCAAACTCGCCATTCGACTCGCTGCGCCACGGTCGCGCGTCCGAGCTCGGGAGGCTGATTGACACGAGCATATGCCTGGCATCAGCACGTAAGCTTCCCTCATCAAACGGCCGAGTTCGGCCGATCGAAGATCAGGCACGTCGTTGTCGCATGGGCATACAGTTTCGTGTCCGGGCCGACGATTCGTCCCTCGGCGGTCGCAACTTGCCGCCCACTATGAACAAGAATTCCTTCGGCGCGCACGAGTGGCACGGCGTCGGTCAGAGAACGTACGAGGTTTACCTTGAGCTCGAGCGTGGTGTAGCCTTTGGCGGCGGGCAGTATCGAATGCACCGCGCAGCCCATGGCTGAATCCAACAGCGCGGCAAACCAGCCGCCGTGAACGGTTCCCAGCGGGTTGTAATAACGGAACTCCGGCTTTCCCTGAAAAACCGCGAGGCCGTGCTCGATACGGATCGGCACGAAGCCGAGCGTGTCGCCCATTGGAGGAGACGGCAGCTCGCCGGCGAAAATTGCTTGCAGCGTTTGAATACCACTTCGCCCATCCAACTGCTCCGCGCGCACGTAGCCGGCCCGTTCCGCGAGCCGCTCGCGCACCTCGCTCTCCTGCGCCCGCCAATGGGCGAGTGTCTGTTCGGGGTTCATCGTACCGGTCTCGGTTAGCCGTCCTCTAGATGCCGTTGGCGCCATCGGGGTCATCACGGCCTCAAGTCGGGTGGGACTCATCGAGTTCTGTAAGCTGCGCACGGACCGCCTCGAGGATTTCTTCGGACAGCGACGCAGCGCTGACGGTGCGCGCCAGCACGACTGCACCCACCATGGCGGCGAAGCTTGCCAGGGCTTCCCTGCGTCTGCTCCTGGGCGACCGTCCCGGCACCACTTGCCCCAGAAGCCCCAGAAATCGTTTGGCTGCTTCCGTGAACACGGCGCGCACGGGGGGGCCCTGTCTCGCGGCGTCCATGCTCAAGGCGGCCATTACACATCCGCCGCCCGGGTTGTCGCGGTGTTTCCCCGAGAGGTAAGACGACGCGATCACCGATAGCCGCTTTTTCGGTGCGCGCTCGAGCAGCTCTCGCCACCTGTGCTCCGATTCCTCGAGTGCCCGCTCGCACGCTTCCACCATCAGATGTTCCTTCGAATCAAACTGGGCATAAAACCCGCCGTGCGTGAGGCCCGCGCTCTTCATCAAATCGGCAACGCCAACGCCCTCAAAGCCTCGTTCCCGAAATTGGCGTGCCGCCGTATCCACGACCCGTTCGCGATTGAGCTTCGCTTGCTCGCGCGTGACCTTCATCGGATGACCTCACAAGTAAGTCGGCTTGACTTCATAGATTATACACATCATATTACCATTAATGACGATCATCATATAACACGATGCCACTGCAGAGTCTGGGTATACCGATTCAAAAGGTCGGGGGGCATCCAACCGTTGGTTCGGGGCCAGAGAATGACTGAAGTCAACAATTCATGGGTCCTTGTGACAGGCGCATCCAGCGGTTTTGGCGAGGAGTTCGCTCGGCAATATGCTGCGCAGGGCCACTCTCTGGTCTTGGTGGCGCGCCGGCTGGACCGACTTCAGAAACTTGCTGAGACGCTGCGCGAGCAGTACCACGTCAATGTCGTGGTGGAGCAGGTCGATCTTTCACAGGTCGCGGCAATCGTCCAACTTCATGAGCGCCTTCGCGAGCGAGGTATCACGGTCGACATTCTGATCAACAATGCCGGACACGGACTCCAAGGGCCATTCCTGGATTGTCAGATGGATGCGGCGTTAGAGATGGTGCAACTGGATATCGCGAGCCTGACAGCCGTCACTCACGTCTTCGCGCAAGACATGCGCAAGCGTGGGCGTGGGAAGATCCTTCTTGTCGCGAGTTTACTGGCCTACTACAGCGTGCAGAATTTCGCGGTCTATGCAGCTTCCAAGCGCTATGTGCTGAGCCTGGGCGAAGCCCTTCATCACGAACTCAGGCGGGATGGCGTCACTGTTACGGTGCTTTGCCCGGGCATGTCGGATACCGGATTTGCACAGGCCGCGCAACAGAAGCTCACGCCGATGTTGAAGCGAGTGATGATGCAGCCGGCACCCGTGGTGCGCGCGGGTATCCGCGCTTTGGGATCGGGGCGCATCAGCGTTGTGCCAGGGTTTGCCAACAAGGCCGTCGTGATGCTCGCCCGGACTACGCCGCGCTGGCTGAACCAAACCATCTTTTCGCGCGTCATGAACGGATGAGCCGAGGGCTGCTGGGGGGCCAGTCTTCCGCGGTGATTTACCAGGTCAGGTCAGGGACCGAAATCCCCCGGGGGGCACATGCAGGCAACATGCGGCCGATATTGAGCCCGGAAGTCCGATCGTTGTCCGCTGTAGAGAGCCTGCTGCGAGCGCGGGGCGGTCTGGACCCCAATTGGCCCCCAGAGCCTCTGTTGCATCGACCCCAGGCTGGAGAGAGTCAAAGATTTCTTGAGTATGTGGTCGGGGTGACAGGATTTGAACCTGCGACTCCTACGTCCCGAAAGAAAAATTCCGACTTCCAGTAGCATCCGAGGACGTCCAAAAACTCATAAAATATAAT
>WNGP01005249.1_pt1 | contig 12480 bp, 9 predicted proteins | sample 5407671 | NCBI WGS metagenome assembly WNGP01 (sample SAMN13153381, study PRJNA577476) | soil metagenome | isolation source: 40 cm soil or saprolite under Garry oak tree replicate 2 | place: USA:California | collected 2016-06-15 | reverse complement strand
ACCACTCCCGGCACAGCAGGATCATCTGGTACTTCGCGAACGCGGGGTCCACGTGAGCCAGCGCCACGCAGTGGAAGGCCAGGTCCCAGGCGGCGAACCAGGGATACTCCCACTTGTCGGGCATCGACATGATGTCGAAGGCGTCGAAGCTGCGCCAGCGGGAGTTCCGGCCGGTCAGCCGCTGCTCGGGGGGCCGGGGCTGCGCCGGGTCCCCGTCCAGCCAGCGGGCGACGTCGTAGTAGAACAACTGCTTGCACCACAGCATCCCGGCGAACGCCTGGCGCATGATCATCGCCTCGTCGGCGGTGGCCTGCGCCGGGGTCAGCTCGGCGTAGAACTCGTCGGCCTCGGCCTGGCGCTGGGCCAGCACGCGGTCGAAGTCGGCGCCGAGGGCGTCCGCCGGGCCGAGGCCGGCCGGCGGGGCGCCGGGGGCGGGGGCGCCCGGGCCGGGGGCGCCGGGGGCGGCCGGGGAGTTGCCGGCGGCGGGAGTGCGCGCGGGGGTCGGGCTCAGCCTCAGCCGGAGCTCGGCGGACTGGCCGGCGCCGACGCTGAGCCGGTACCAGGCCGAGCACTTGGTGCCCGTCCGGGCCGGGTTGACGGTGGCGGCTCCGCCGACCACATGGTCTCCGATCCCGTCCTTCGGGTACGGCGTGACCGGCTCGGCTCCGTAGAGCAGTGCGGTGTTGGTTTCGTTGTCGCAGAAAAGCAGTTCGGGCGGGCTGCCGTCGGGCCCCGGGCCGGCCAGCCAGTCCAGATCACCGGCCAGGGGGTGCCCGACGCTGACCGTTGCCCAGGCCGGCTCGTCGGGTCCTCAGCATGTCGTCGGGGCCCGCCTTGGCGTAGTCCACCTCGACGACCCAGTACCTGTCGTCGTCGAACGCCCCGGTGTCGAGCAGCTCGAACTCGGGCTCGGAGCGGTCCCGGGAGGCGTTCTCGGCGACCAGCTCGGCGTAGGGGAAGCCGCCCTGCGGGTAGTGGTAGCGCCAGCGGTTCCAGGCGTGGCTGGGGATCGCGTCCAGGTACCACCAGTACTCCTTGACGTCCTCGCCGTGGTTGCCCTGCCGGCTGGTCAGTCCGAACAGCCGCTCCTTGAGAATCGGGTCGGCGCCGTTCCACAGCGCCAGGCCGAGGCAGAGCCGCTGGTGGATGTCGCAGAAGCCGGCCAGGCCGTCCTCGCCCCAGCGGTAGGCACGGGACCGCGCCTGGTCATGTGAGAGGTAGTTCCACGCGTCGCCGTCCGGGCTGTAGTCCTCGCGCACCGTGCCCCACTGCCGCTCGCTGACATAGGGCCCCCAGCGATACCAGTCGCCGCCCTGGCGCAGTCCGTAGTCCAGCCTGCCGAAGCCCGCCACCCGATCGCGTTCCGCGCCCATCCGCAGCTCCTCGCTTCGCGCTCCGTCCCGCCCCGAGCACAGACTGGGCGTTAACTATAGGGGACGCGCGGCCGGGCACGGCCCGGGCGACGGCCCGGCGAGCGCGGGCGCTTCGGAGGCGAGCGGGAGACACCGTATGACCGAGCTGATCACCAGCGCGGCCAACCCGCTGATCAAGCGGGTGCGGCTGCTCGGCGACCGGCGGCACCGGCGGCGCGAGGGCGCGTTCGTGGTGCGGGGCGTCCAGCCGGTCTGGCAGGCGGTCGAGGCGGGTGCCGACATCGAGGTCCTGATCGTCGCGCCGGAGCTGCTGCGCGACCCGGCCGCCGCGATGGTGGCCGAGCGGGAGGCGCGCGGGGTCCGGGTGGCGAGGCTGTCCGGGGAGCTGTTCGGGCGGATCGCCGACCGGGACGGCCCGGCCGGGCTGGCCGCGATCGTCAAGCGGCGGCTGGCCGGGCTGGCCGACTTGGCCGTCCGGCCGTCGTCGGTGTTCGTGGCCCTGCACGAGGTGGCTAACCCCGGCAACCTCGGGACGATCATCAGGACCGCGGACGCCGCGGGGGCTGCAGGCGTGATCCTGGTCGGCCCGTGCACCGATCCGTTCGACCCGGTCGCGGTGAAGGCGTCGATGGGCGCGGTGTTCGGCGTGCCGGTCGCGGCCGAGGCGGCGCCCGGCGAGTTCGTGCGCTGGTGCCGGGAGAACGGAATCGCGGTGGCGGTGACGTCGGGAGCGACGTCGGGAGCGACGTCGGGAGCGGAGCCTGAGCCGGCCGCCGGCTCCGGATCCGGAGCCGGGCCTGGCCCAGGGTCCCGGTCCGCGGCGGGGCCGGGGTCCGGATCGCTGTGGGATACCGCGCTGCCTGCCCCGCTCGCGATCCTGCTCGGCAGCGAGGGCGCCGGGCTGCCCGGCGACCTGCTTGCCGCCGGCGACCTGCGGCTGCGGATCCCCATGACCGGCACCGCCGAGTCGCTGAACCTGGCCGTCGCGGCGGGAGTCCTGCTGTACGAGGCCTGGCGGCAGTTGCGCCCCTAGCCCAGTTGTCGACTGTGTGCCCCATTGCCAGGCTTCCGCCGGTCTTGGGATCTTGGCGATCTATAGCAAGCCTTGACTAGCCTTGACTGGCTATAGCAAGAAAGATAGATCAGGTCTCCTATTTCGAAACAAAAATAGATAGCATCGCCCCTGACAATGTACTGGTATCGCGTCGGGTTTCTGGCCCCGGACCGCCGTTGTCGGGAATCCCCGCTCAAGGAGGGCGAATGCGATGAGGCATAGATGGTGGTTGGCGGCAGGGGCGACCCTGCCGCTTGTGGCGTCGGCGCTGGCCGGGTTCGGGCCGGCCGCGCAGGCCAGCGGCGCATCGGCCGCCATGACGGCCAGCACTTCGACTGGCCCCGGGCTCGGAGGCGGCCGCACCGGACTGGCCGCGGGCGACCCGTTCTGCCAGCACCTGGGCACGAGCTACCAGGCATCGTCGGCCGCGCAGATGTTCTGCTTCGGAGCGCACCCGGTCGGCACGACCCAGCCCGGCGCGGAGCGCGCCGTGTCCGGGACGCCGCGGAACGTCGACGCGGCCAGCTTCGCCGAGGATGTCAGCCCGGCCGGGGTGCGCGGCTACGGACAGTCGGAGACGTCGATCGCCGCATCGGGCCCGTACGTGGTCGAGGCCTGGAACGACTCCACGACGTTCTTCTCGCGGTGCGGCTCGAGGAACTTCAAGGAAGAGGGCACCGGAGTCGGCTTCTCGGTCAACGGCGGCAAGACGTTCACCGACCTCGGCGGCTTGCGGAACCCGGGCTGCAAGACGAGGTTGTATGCCGGCGATCCGAGCGTGACCGCCTACCGCGTGGGCGGCCGGACCTTCTTCTACATCACCAGCCTGTATCTCCCGACCAACTTCAGCGGGCAGACGCACGTCGCCTTGGACGCCTGCCAGGTGACCGGCGCAGGATCGGCCGCCCGGCTGCACTGCGGCAGCCCAGTCATAGCGGCGTCGAGCACGCAGTGCGTCAGGTTCCGCCGCTTTAGCTTCTGCAGCTTCCTCGACAAGGACTTCGCCGCGATCGATCCCGCCAGGGGCAAGTTCTACGTGAGCTACAGCGAGTTCCCGATCATCGGAAGGGGCGACCCGGAAGAGATGTCGGTGTGCGACATCGGCACCAGGTCGGGCGGCGTGGGCCCGGCGGGCGGGAAGCCGTCCCGGCCGGTGTGCGAGCACGGCTCGGCGCTGGTCAAGACGACGAAGCTCCGCGGCCACCTGTTCGAGGGCAAGCCGTACTTCACCGTCGCTCATCCAAGCACCAAGGGCTGCGAGAACGAGGGAGCGTATCCCGCGGTGAACCTCAGGACCGGCGCCGTGTACGTCGGTTACGAGTTCAACTGGGCCACCAACCTCTTCTTCTCCCAGTGCTTCAGTAACCGGACCAGGACCAGGAACGTCATCACCAGTACTCCGTCGCACTGCATGAAGCTGCGTGCCGTTGCTCCATGCGCTCACCCGGCGCGCCGCAACAGGGTGAACGTGACGTCACTCGACTCGGCGTTCATCCCCGGCGACCTCCGGTTCCCGGGGAGTGACTTCCCCAGGCTGGCCGTCAGCAGTCGGCACGACACCGTGAGCATGGTGTGGAATGACACCCGTGACCACCCGTACGGCGACGTCATGCTGCAGAGCTTCAGGCTCGGGTCGCTCACGCGCGTGCAGCGATCCCCGACGGTGCTCGACCGGCCGCACCACAGTGGCCTGACCATGATCCCGGCGCTGCGCGTGGCAACCCGGAACGGCCTGCTCGACGTGGCCTGGTACTCCAGGCCGTCGACCGCCACGTCAATCACCGGCGTCAAGGCGGCGATAGGCGTCAGCCCGGCAGCGACCCGCACGCCGCGCAACATCACTATCACGAACAAGGCCACGAACTGGCTGCAAGACAACTCCGACATCGTCCCGAACTTCGGTGACTACATCGACGCCGTGGTATCCGTGACGGGGCACTGGCCGTTCGTGGGCCGGACGCTCTACATTGCCTGGTCCGACGGCAGGTCGGGGGTGCCGCAGCCGTTCGCCGCGCGCATGAGAGCAGGTTAGCGGCCTGACTCGGGTACTCCCGGCGTGGTTCGTGTGCTCCCGGCCGGCCAAGGCCGGCCGGGAGCACAGGCACGCTCGCGGTCCGGCTCTTGCCGTTGCCGCCGAAAACTTGCTATACGAGACATGGCGGAGACTCGGCACGAAGGCGGGCTGATGGGCGACAGCGGGCTGATGGGCGACGGCGGGCTGATGAGCAGCGGCGGACTGAATCCTGAGGTGGAACCGGCCGAGGTCGGGCTCGACGCGGGCCGGCTGGCCCGGCTGGACAAGCACTTCGCCAGGTACGTCGACGACGGCCGGCTGCCCGGCTGGCTGCTGACCGTGAGCAGGCACGGCAAGCTGGCCTACGTGGCGGCCTGCGGCCAGCGCGACGTCGAGGCCGGCCTGCCGGTGGAGACCGACACGATCTGGCGGATCTACTCGATGACCAAGCCGATCACGTCGGTCGCCGCGATGATCCTGTACGAGGAGGGCGCCTTCGAGCTGACCGACCCGGTCAGCAAGTTCATCCCGTCCTTCGCCGACGTTCGGGTCTACACCGGCGGGTCGGACCTCAGGCAGGTGACCGTGCCGGCCGCCGAGCCGGTGCGGATCTGGCACCTGCTCACGCACACCTCGGGGCTGACCTACGGGTTCCACCGGTCGCACCCGGTGGACGCGCTGTACCGCGCGGCCGGCTTCGAGTGGGGCACGCCGCGGGAGTCCGACCTGGCGGCATGCTGCGACGTCTGGGCCGGCCTGCCGCTGCTGTTCCAGCCCGGGGCCGAGTGGAACTACTCGGTCTCGACCGACGTGCTGGGCCGCGTAATAGAGGTGGTCTCAGGTTCCGGCCTCGACGAGTTCTTTGCCAGCCGGATCTTCGGACCCCTCGGCATGACGCAGACCGGATTCTGCCTGGACGAGCCCGACCGGTCACGGCTGGCCGCGCTGTACACCGTCGGTCACGGCCGCAAGGCGGTCAGGATGGACGCGCTCGGCGCGGTGGCGCGGCAGCGGCCGGTGTTCCTCGGCGGGGGCGGCGGGCTGGTGTCGACGGCGGCTGACTACCACAGGTTCACCTCGATGCTGCTGGCCAGCCCGGGCAGTCCGGTCGGCCCGGGCAGTCTGGCCGGCCCGAGCAGTCCGGCCGGCCCGGGAAGCTCGGCCGGCCCGGGCAGTCCGGCCGGCCAGCTCGACGGCGTCACGTTGCTGAGCCCGCGGACCGTGGCCTACATGACCCGCAACCAGCTTCCCGGCGGTGCCGACCTGGAGAAGTTCGGCCGGCCGCTGTACGCGGAGGCCCCGTTCCGCGGCGTCGGCTTCGGGCTCGGGTTCGCCGTGGTGCTCGACACCGTTCCCGGCCGCACGTTGAGCAGCGAGGGCGAGTTCTCCTGGGGCGGGGCGGCGAGCACTGCGTTCTTCGTGGACCCGGCCACGGGCCTGACGGTGTCGTTCTTCACCCAGCTTCTCCCGTCGAGCGCCCATCCGATCAGGCCGCAGCTTCGCCAGCTCGTGTACCAGGCGCTACAGGACTAGAGGCCCGCGGGTGCTCAGGTCAGGAAGCCGGCCTGCGGCCGCCGCGATGCGCTCCGCCGACCCTTCCGGTTCCCGCACGGTTGCCGTTGCCGGCCGGAGGGACCGCGTTGGCCTGGCCGGTGCCGCCGGGCTGGTCGGTGCCGCCGGGCCGGCCAGTGCCGCCGGGCCGGCCGGTGCCCGTGGCCATGCCGGGGTCGGCCGAGCCGGCGCCGACGGCGGGGCCTGCCTGGCCCCCCGGACGGGCCGGCGCGGCGCGGCGGTGATCGTCCTTCCTGATCGCGTGCACCCGGTGCGCAACCAGTCCGGCCAGCAGCAGGACCACCAGGATGATGCCGGCAACGGAGAAAGACTTGAAGAACTTGTCCACGGCCGAGCCCAGGTTGTAGCCGAGCAGGGTCAGGCCGGTCGCCCAGACCGCGGTGCCGATCAGGCTGAAGAGCGTGAACGGGAGCAGCGGTATCTCCACGACCCCGGCCCCGAACGAGGCGAAGCACCGGACGATCGGCAGCACCCTGGCCACCGCGACCGCCCAGGAGCCGCGCCCGTCGAAGAAGCGCTCGGCCCGGTCCAGGTCGCCGCGGCTGATCAGCACCCACCGGCCGTACCTGTCGAGCAGGTGCCTGCCGCCGCGCCGACCGACCGCGTACGAGGTCAGCGAGCCGCCCATCTCGGCCAGCGTGCCGATGATGATCACCGCGGCCACGGTGAACTTGTCCGGGTGGTTGATGGCGATGACCCCGGCGAAGGCGAAAGTGACCTCGGAGGATATCGGGATGCAGCACGCTTCGACGAACGCGAAGATGATCAGCGCCAGGTAGCCGTGGCTCGTCATCACCTGGGTCAGGAAACTCTCCATGGCGAAAGTTCTACAGCATGACGGGCACTGCCCCGGCCAGGGTGGCCGGAAATTAGCCAGTACTTAAAGATTCGCGGCCGCGGTCGGCCTGCGCAGCGGCATGCGTCGCAGCGTCGCGGCCCGGTCTTTCCGGCAGTCCCGTACGCCCGCTTTGGCCGGTCGCGCTCTGCCGCCCTGGCCAGCGCGGACGCTCCCGTCCGCGAATTCGAGGACGCATGGACCTTCCGGCAACCGGCGGGGTCTGCGCGCCGAATCGCAGCAGGCCGACCCTGCCGCGACATCCTGGCGGCGAACAGCTATGCCACATCGATGTTGGTGGTCGCCCGCCTCCCAGAACATCGATGTGGCACCGGTGTTCGCCGGCGAACAGCTCTGCCACATCGATGTTCGTGAACCTCCGGCCCGCCGAACATCGATGTGGCAGCGGTGTTCCTTGGCGAACTGAGCGGTGAACCGAACACCGGCGGCGGGCGCTGAGGGAGAGTCGGCCTGTTGGCGGGCTCAGAGACGACGCGTGCCCCGCCTCCTACGGGGGCAGGGGGCGGGGCACACGGTGGGTCGCGGCGGGCGCGCTGGGGTTGTGCGCTGCCGCGGACCGCGCAGCGGACGCACGGGGGGACGACAGTCCGCTGCGCGGGGCGTGAGGTCAGACCAGTCGCTTGGTGACCGAGGCGACCAGATGGGCGGCCTGGGCCTCCCACTTGGCATAGGCCGACGGGAACGCCGAGGCCTGGACACCCTGGGCCGCCTCCCAGAGGGGCTGGCGTGCCCAGTCCGGGTTGCGTGCCTGGTAGCCGTGCAGCGCATTGAGGAACGCGCCGGCGGCATAGGCCGGGTGCTCGATCTGCGCCGGGCTGCCCCAGCCGCAGGACGGGCGCTGCTGGAACAGGCCGAGTGAGTCGCTGTCGCCGTAGTTCAGGTTCAACAGGGTCGACTCCTGCATCGAGGTGGCCACGGCGATGACCGCGGCGCGCAGGCCCATGTGCTTGGCGATGGCCTGGTGGACGATGGTCTTCGCGTTCCCGTACCTGGCCGGGGTGATCGGCAGCCAGGACTGCGGCCCGCTGGTGCCAACCGGAGTGAGCTGGTCCTGCGCGGGCAGCGTTCCGTGACCGGCCTTGGGGTAGGTGCGGTTGGCCACGATCTTGCTCACGGCGGCCCAGGTCCTGGCGTGGTCCGCGGCCGCGCGGTGTTTGGCCGGCGCGTGCCTGGCCGGCGCGGCCTGCTTGGCCGGCGCGTGCGTCACCTGCTTGGCCGGCGCTGCGTGCTTGGCCGGCGTGGCGTTCGCGGCCGGCGTGGCGTGCGCGGCCGGCGCGGCCGGCCGGCGAGCGGCTCCGACGGTCCGGGCGGCGGCGGAGTTGACGGTGCGGCTCACCCGGTGCAGCGGCGCGGCGACGGGGGTGCTGCCGGGCAGGCCGGCGGCGGTGGTCGCGACGGCTACGCCCGCCAGCACGAGCCCGGCGCCGGCGTATGCCCACGTCTTGCGGCTGAGGCCGGCTGCTACGCGGCCGCGGACATCGCGGGTGATTCTGCGGAGGTCGTTCACGCGGGGGGTGCGGGTCATCGCATTCCTTCCGTGCTGACCCGCCGCCGTCCGGTCCCTGATGCTGCTGGGAGCGGTGCTCTAGCCGTCGGACATTCGCCGGCCGGCAGTTCGGCGCATGCTGACGCGCGCGCCTCGCTGGTTCAGCGCGGGCGGCTGCGCGGTGCGCGGGGGTTGCGCTCCCGGCGAGCCGGCCTAAGGAAGCGGGAAGCGTCGGCTCCGGTACGGTCCCGGTTCGGCTTCCCGGCGGGGGTCACATTGTGTAACGCATCCGTCACAGAGCTGCATCCCGATAACGGGCAAAGTGATGCACGTCACGACGATCGTCCGCCCGGACCGGTGACTCAGCGCCGTCGCCCGGACGGTGCCGAACCAGCCGGCGGACCCGCCAGCGGACCGGCTAGCTGGCCCGCGAGTTGCCCGGCTTGGTGGTGCCGAGCGGCGCTCGCGCGGTGGACGTGGTCAGGGTCGACGGGTCGACGAACGTGCTGCCGTCCGGGCCCGCCATCACGGCCTGGTGCAGCGCACTGCCCTTGAGGATCTGGTGCCAGTTCAAGAACCACTCGGTCCACCCGTTGTCCCAGGTCCCGCCCTTCGGGCTGCCGGTGACCGTGACCGGGTCGCCCGGCACGGCCATCTTGTAGTAGAACTCCGCGTCGGCGGGAGCCATGTTGACGCAGCCGTGGCTGACGTTGGTGAAGCCCTGCTCGCCGACCGACCAGTACGCGTCGTGCAGGTAGTCGCCCGACCAGGTGAAGCGCACGGACCAGGGCACCTCGATCGAGTACCCGGGACCCTTCATCAGCACCGGGTTGGCCTTCTCGATGGTCAGGTACGTCCCGTTGGGCGTTGCGTCGCCAGGCTTGCCGGTGCTGATCGGCCACCGCCTGAAGAGCTTGCCGTTCCGGTACAGCTCCATGTGGTGCTTGGCGGTGCTCGCGACGACAATCAGCGACCGGCCGATGCTGAACTGCTGCGTGAGGGTGTGATACCCGAAGACGCCGGGTGCCCCTTCGACGCCGTTGAGATGCGCGACGAAACTGACCGAGGTGTGAGCGGGCCAGTACACGCGCGGCCTGAACACCAGCGTCTGGCTGTTGTCCCAGTACCAGGCGCCGACGACCGGCTTGGACGTGGTGATGGACAGCGACCGCTCGACCGCGGCCCGGTTCGTGATCGGGCTGCTGAAGTTCAGGATGATCGGCATCCCGACGCCGTACTTCTGCCTGTAGCCCTCGAAGATCTGCGTCTGGAACGTGTGCGCCGGGTTCATGGTCTTGAAGGTGCTGGTCTGGGTCACGGAGTGACCGGAACCGGTCGCCGACGCGGTGACCGTGAGCTTCTGCGACACCGGGAGCGTCCAGTCGCTGTGCCAGACCGTTCGCGCCGCGTTCAGCGTGCCGGTGACCGCGGCCGCTCCGGTGAGGCCGTCGCCGGTCACCTTGACCGTCTGGATCGTGCCCTTGGTCGCGGTCACGGTGATCGGCCTGGCGGGATTCGCCCCCGTGCTCCCGTTCGACGGGGTGATGCTGATCTGCACCATCTCGGGCGGCCGAGACGTTCCGCCGCCGCCGCCGTTGGCGCCGCCCGTCCCGTTGCCTGAGCCGGACTGACAGGCCGCGACGAGCATGCCCGCGGCGCTGAGCGCGGCAAGAGGCAGCAGTCGCCGCCGTGATCGGTTGTCGTGCAACACGCCGTCCTCCCACCGGGCCGGGAGCCAGTCAACTCACCGTGAGGCTCCCAGGTCGCTTCTCCAGTATGCCCGCGGGCTGGCGTGCTTGATCCAAGTTTGCCGCAGGCTCGGCGCGCAGCGAGCGGGCTCGCCCGGCTAGGGCGCAGCCCGGCGGAACCGGCCCCGCGCGTACATCGCGCCCGCGGCGGCGAGCGCCACGATCGCGATCGCGATCCAGGCCACGAAGTCGCCGACGCGGTCGAACGGGGTTCTGGCCGAGGCGCGCGGCAGCGTCAGTGTGACCCGCAGTACGCCGCGGTCGGCCGTCCCGGCCCAGGCAAGCTGGCGTCCGCGCGCGTCGAAGGCGGCGGAGTCTCCGGTCAGGGCCGCCTGGACGGCAGGGCGGCCGGTCTCGGCGGCGCGCACCGCGGCCAGTGACGCGTGCTGCTCGGGTGCCCAGCTTCCCTGGAACGTCGAGTCCGACGTCTGGTAGATGAGCACCTGGGCGCCGTGATTGGCGTCGGCTCTCGACATGTCGGGGAACGCGGACTCGAAGCAGATCAGGACGCCGAAGCTCAGCCGCCGGCCGCCGGGCAGCACGGCGTGCAGTACGCGCGCTCCCTTTCCCGCGACCATGTTCTGCGGGGCCGCCCGGCTGATGCCCGTCAGCCACCCGAGCGCGGACCGGAACGGTATGTACTCGCCAAACGGCACAAGCCTGGACTTCGTATAGGACTCCTGGATGCCGCCGCGGCCGAGCAGCACGGCGACCTTCGACTTGGCCCCGGCCGGGCTCAGCGCGTCCTGGCTGACGAGCAGCGGCGAGCCGATCGCGGCCGACAGCCGGGTCAGCGTGCGTAGCACGCGGGGCGACGTGCGCAGGTCGTAGCCGACGCTGCTCTCGGCCCAGACCACGAGGTCGGCGCGGGGCTCGCGCGCGGTCAGCCTGACCTCCTGCGCCACCGTGCGCTGCGGCGCGCTCTCCAGGCCTGGCTGCACCAGCGCCAGGGTGACGCGCCCGCTCTCCGGCGCGGAGTACTCGGCTGTGGTCAGCGCGAAGGCGGCAGGCCCCGCCGCGACCGCCAGCAGCGCGGTCGCCGCGCCGACCGCCCGGCCCGCCAGGCTGGCCGCGGTCAGCATGATCACGATCGCCGTATTTGCGGCTACCAGGACGAAACTGATCAGCCAGATCCCGCCGACGGCCGCGAGGGCCAGCACCACGGGATGCTGCCACTGGCTCGCGCCGTAGACGGCCCACGGGCCGCCGATTCCCTGCCACGACCTGATCCAGTCGATCACCACCCAGAACTCGGCAAGACGGCCAAGGCCGCCAGCGACCGCCGCAGGCTGGGGCCAGTAGGTCCTGCGGGACCAGCGGGACCGGTAGGGCTCGTGGGCCCGACGAGCAGAGTGCGCAGGACGGAGGAAGCAGGAGTGGCGGGGCTGGCTGGTGTGGCCGGGCTCGCTGACGTGGTCGGCGTGGCGCTCGTGGCCGCCGTGGCGGCTGTAGCGCGGTTGGCGGGGATGGCGGGGTTGGCGGGGCCGCGGAGAAGCTGCCAGGCGGCCAGGCCGACAGCGGCCCAGGGCACGCCGAGCACGACCACCACGAGCAGCAGGCCGGGACCCAGATTGGGGGTCAGCCAGTACAGCGCCATCAGCAGGTATCCCGCGCCGAACCACCAGCCGCGGACCGCCGCCTCGCGTGCCGTCGGCGCCGCCCGGAGCAGCAGCAGCCCGGGCACCAGCCCGACCCAGGCGAGGAACTCCAGGTCGAGCGAGGGAAACGCCAGCACGGGCACAGCGCCGGCGAGCAGGACCGAGTACCTGGCGGGCTGGGTGAATGCGCGCAAGACCCGCGCCGGCCTGGACCGGCGGCGTTCGCCGTCAGACGGCGTGCTCAACGCGGCGACAGGACGCAAAACTCGTTGCCCTCCGGGTCCGCGAGCACGACCCATTTCACCTCACCCTGCCCAACGTCGGTCGGCCTCGCTCCGGCCAGCTCGAGGCGGTGCCCCTCAGCCATGCTGTCGCCGCCGGATGGCGGCGCGACATCGACGTGCACGCGGTTCTTCACGATCTTCACGTCCGGGACGCGCACGAACTCCAGGTACGGGCCGACGCCGCCCGGCTCGCGCAGCGAGGCGAAGTCCGGGCCCGAGTCACGGTGCACCCACCCGGCCGCGGCGGCCCAGAACTCGGCCGCCGCCTGCGGATCGGCGCTGTCCACGACGACCGCGGCGACCGGCCGGGCGTCAAGGTAGACCTGTCTCGGCTCGAGCACGCAGAACTCGTTACCCTCCGGGTCGGCGAGCACCTCCCACGGCACCTGCCCCTGCCCGATGTCTACCCGCACCGCACCCATCCCGAGCAGCCGGTCCACCTCGGCCGCCTGGTGCTGCGCCGATGTCGTTGACAGATCGAGGTGAAGCCGGTTC
>WNGP01011141.1_pt1 | contig 12481 bp, 9 predicted proteins | sample 5407671 | NCBI WGS metagenome assembly WNGP01 (sample SAMN13153381, study PRJNA577476) | soil metagenome | isolation source: 40 cm soil or saprolite under Garry oak tree replicate 2 | place: USA:California | collected 2016-06-15 | reverse complement strand
CGTGCTGGTGACCGGGTTCGACATCATCTTCTTCTGGGTCGCGCGGATGATGATGATGGGCCTCTATTTCCTCCGCGAAGTGCCGTTCCGCACCGTCTACATCCACGCGCTCGTGCGCGACGAGCGCGGGCAGAAGATGTCGAAGTCCAAGGGCAACATCATCGATCCACTGGAGCTGATCGATGCCTACGGTGCCGACGCTCTGCGCTTCACGCTCGCCGCCATGGCCGCCCAGGGACGCGACATCAAGCTGTCGACCAGCCGCGTCGAGGGCTACCGCAATTTCGCGACCAAGCTGTGGAACGCCGCCCGCTTTGCCGAGATGAACGGCTGCGTGAGGGTCGCAGGTTTCAAGCCCGAAGCCGCCAAGGCGACGCTCAACCGCTGGATCGCGCACGAGACCGCGGCCACCGCTCGTGAAGTGACCGCCGCGCTCGAAGCGTTCAAGTTCAACGAGGCGGCGGCCGCGGTCTACCGCTTCGTCTGGAACATTTTTTGCGACTGGTATCTGGAGCTCGCCAAGCCGGTGCTCACCGGTCCCGAGGGGCCGGAGAAGGCCGAGACGCAGGCGATGACCGCCTGGGCGCTCGACGAGATATTGAAGCTGCTGCACCCGTTCATGCCGTTCATCACCGAGGAGCTGTGGCGGGTGACGGGCGAGATCGGACCGGCTCGCGACGATTTGCTGATCCTCACCGCGTGGCCCAAGCACGAGGATCTGGAGGATGCCGCGGCGGAAGCCGAGATCGGCTGGGTGGTCGACCTCGTCGGGGCGATCCGCTCGGTGCGCGCCGAGATGAACGTGCCGCCCGCCTCGCAAGTGCCGTTGGTGGTCGCCGCAAGCTCCGCCGAGACCCGGGAGAGGGCAGCGCGGTGGGAGGCCTTCATCCAGCGGCTCGCCCGGGTTTCGGAGATCGCCTTTGCCGAAGTCGTCCCCGCGGGCTCGGTCCAGCTCGTCGTGCGCGGCGAGCTCGCGGCACTGCCGCTCCAGGGCGTGATCGATCTTGCCGCCGAGCGCGGCAGGCTCGAGAAGGAGATGGCCAAGGTCGCCAGCGACATGGCCCGCATCGACGCCAAGCTCGGCAACGCCGATTTTATCCGGCGCGCGCCGGAGGAAGTGGTCGAAGGCGAGCGCGAGAAGCGCGAGGAGGCCGAAAGCCGCCGCGCGAGAATTCTCGAAGCGTTGGAGCGGCTGAAAGGGGCGGCGTAACCTGAGATGAGCACTCGTGTGTTCAGGCGGCAGCCCGGATTTCGATCTTGACCTTGAGGCCGGCTTTGGTCGCCAGGACCAGCAGGGTGTCCAGCGAGAACTTGTTGATTTTCCCACGCAGCAGATCGTTCAGCCGAGGTTGCGTGATACCGAGGCGGCGCGCCGCATGGGCTTGTGTCGTATTCCAGTCTCGCACCGCATCGCTCACGGCGGCCAGCACATTGGAACGCATGGTCATCGCCGCAGCTTCTTCGGGACTGTTCTCCAGCGCGTCCCACACGTTGGTGAATATTTTGCGTTTCGACATGTTCACGGTTCCTTCAGCTGCCGTAGGCGCATGGAGGCGATATTCAAATCATGCTGCGGGGTCTTTCGTGATTTCTTCTGGAAAACGTGCAGCACATGAACGGCATCGACGAGTGTGGCGATGTAAATCACACGGTAGGTCCCGCCAGCCCCGCGAATTCTGATCTCACGTACACCTGGGCCTATCGTCGGCATGGGCTTCCACTCACCCGGATCTACGCCCTTCTGCACGTTATACAGTTCATGGCCGGCTTGCCGGCGCACGTTCTCGGGGAAATCGCGCAATCGATCGAGGGAGTCCCCGTGAAACGCGACCGGCCTGAGCGCCATGAATCCCCACTATATCACTACTTATATAAACAGCCAAGCTCGACCGCGCCAGGCCTGGGCGACGCCGCCTTCATCGGAACGGCCGGCTCAGAAATTTCGAGCCGGCGAGACCGTAGCGCCAGGGCATCTCCGCCGCCTTGGTGATGCCGATGCGCGGCCCGACCAAGATCTCGACCGGACCTTCCCGCGCGCGCAGGGCAAACGGCGGCCGGTCGAGCGCAAAGCCATCATGCTGCCGCGTGATGCCGAGCGCCTCGGTGAGCCGCCCCGGTCCCGAGCAGAGCAGGCGATCCGCCTCTACCCCGCGCCGGGATCGCATGGCCACCAGTCCCGTGCGCGGCTCGAGTGCCCGGATCAGAACCGCGCTGGCGATGCCCTCGCCCTCGCACACGAAATTGATGCACCAGTGCATCCCATAGGAGCGGTAGACATAGGCGTGGCCGGGCGGACCGAACATCGATGCGTTGCGCGCCGTGCGTCCGCCGAAACCGTGGGCCGCGGGGTCCTCGTGATCATAAGCCTCGACCTCGACGATCCTGCCGCCGACGCCGTCCACGAGCAGCTCCGCCCCGATCAGATCCGGGGCCACGTCGTGGACGCTTCGCGCAAAAAAGGCGCGGCGAAGGCGGGGGGACTTTGTTTGGTGCATACACAACCGCGGAAAGCGGTACCATACGCTATCCGGGTATTCATCGGACCGGCGCCGGTGGCCCGCCGACCGCGCGGGAATCCTGGATTTTTCCGGCGTTCCCGGCCGGCTAATTTGGCGCAGCCGGAACGCATGGTCTGATGGTGCAGCGCACAAGCAGCCCCGCGGCGTTGTGTCTCAGCAGCAACACATTAACAACATTCACGCAACACTGGATCCGCGCCCGCGGACTGCCGCGATTCCGCCATAGAACGAAACGACATCGGATATATTGCCGGATCGGAGTGGATTTCGCCTGCCGGCTCAGTGATGCAAATCCGCAACGCCGCAGGTCTCAAGCGACGGAATGAATTGCGGAACCCCGAGAGCGACCGCCCGGTCGGATGTTCATGGATGCCAAGACGGACCTCAAAGCGAGACTGCCCAGCCGGCACGTGACCGAGGGTCCGGAGCGCGCGCCGCATCGCTCGTATTATTACGCGATGGGGCTCACGACGGCGCAGATCCATCAGCCGTTCGTGGGCGTGGCGACCTGCTGGAACGAAGCGGCGCCGTGCAACATCGCGCTGATGCGCCAGGCCCAGGTGGTGAAGAAAGGGGTCGCCGCCGGCGGCGGCACGCCGCGCGAGTTCTGCACCATCACGGTCACCGACGGCATCGCCATGGGCCACCAGGGCATGAAGTCGTCGCTGCCCTCGCGGGAAGTCATCGCGGATTCCGTCGAGCTCACCATGCGCGGCCACGCCTATGACGCGCTGGTCGGGCTCGCCGGCTGCGATAAATCCTTGCCCGGCATGATGATGGTGATGTGCCGGCTCAACGTGCCCTCGATCTTCATTTACGGCGGCTCGATCCTGCCCGGCAGCTTCCGGGGCAAGCCGGTGACGGTGCAGGACCTGTTCGAGGCGGTGGGCCGCCATTCGGTCGGCAGCATGTCGGACGCCGATCTCGATGAGCTGGAAAGAGTGGCGTGCCCGTCCGCGGGCGCCTGCGGCGCGCAATTCACCGCCAACACCATGGCCACCGTGTCGGAGGCGATCGGCCTCGCCTTGCCGTATTCGGCCGGCGCGCCCGCCCCCTACGAGATCCGGGACCAGTTCTGCATGGTGGCGGGCGAGCAGATCATGGCCTTGATCGCGCAGCAGATCCGCCCGCGCGACATCGTGACCCGCGCGGCGCTGGAGAACGCCGCGGCGGTCGTCGCCGCCTCCGGCGGCTCGACCAATGCAGCTTTGCATCTTCCGGCGATCGCCCACGAGTGCGGCGTCAAGTTCGATCTCTTCGACGTCGCCGAAGTGTTCAAGCGCACGCCCTATGTCGCAGATTTGAAGCCGAGCGGCCGTTATGTCGCCAAGGATTTGTTCGAAGCCGGCGGCGTGCCGCTGCTGATGAAGACCTTGTTGGAACACGGCCGCCTGCATGGCGACTGCATGACCGTAACCGGACGCACGATCGCGGAAAATCTCAAAAGCGTGCGCTGGAACGCCGATCAGGACGTGGTCCGTCCCGCCAGCAATCCGCTGTCGCCCACCGGCGGGGTGGTCGGGCTGAAAGGCAACCTCGCCCCCGAAGGCGCGATCGTGAAGGTGGCCGGCATGACCGGCCTAAAATTCTCCGGTCCGGCGCGGGTGTTCGACGGCGAGGAGGCCTGCTTCGAAGCGGTGAAACATCGCAAATACCGCGAAGGCGACGTGTTGGTGATCCGCTACGAGGGACCGCGCGGGGGCCCGGGCATGCGGGAGATGCTGGCGACGACGGCGGCCCTCTACGGCCAGGGCATGGGCAGCAAGGTGGCACTCATCACCGACGGGCGCTTTTCGGGTGCGACCCGCGGGTTCTGCGTCGGCCATGTTGGGCCGGAAGCCGCGGTCGGCGGCCCGATCGCGCTGTTGCGCGACGGCGACATCGTGGAGCTCGACGCGGAAGCCGGCACGCTCAACGCCAGGCTTTCGGACGAGGAACTCGCGCGGCGCAAGCGCGACTGGAAACCGCGCGATCCGGAGTTCACGTCGGGCTATCTATGGAAATACGCCCAGCAGGTCGGGCCGGCCCTCAACGGGGCCGTGACTCACCCGGGCGGGGCGGCCGAGCGGGCGTGCTATGCGGATTATTGAAGGCGCCCTCGCAATTGCGACGCTCGGCCTGGCGGTCGGGCTCGGCTCGGCGATCGGCTTCGAGGGCAGCCGGGTCGAGCCGGCCGCGATCGACTGCGGGCCGCAGACGGTCAAGGCCGGCGACGCGCCGAAGAGCATGGGCACCCTGCAGTACGCCGCCGAGCAGGGCAATGCGGTCGCCCAATGGAAGCTCGGGCACATGTATGCGACCGGCGAGGGCGTGCCGCGCTGCGATCTGCGCGCCTTCGAATATTTCAGCCGGATCGCCAACGGCCATGCCGACGTTTATCCCGATGCGCCGCAGGCACCCTTCGTGGCCAATGCCTTCGTCGCGCTCGGGCAATATTATCTCGACGGCATTCCCAATTCGCAGGTCAAGGCCGACCCCAACCGCGCCCGCGAGATGTTCTCCTATGCGGCGACCTATTTCGGCAATGCCGACGCGCAATATCACTTGGCGCGCATCTATCTCGACGGGCACGGCGTCGCGCGCGATCCGCGGCAGGCGGCGCGCTGGCTCACGCTCGCCGCCAACAAGGGCCAGTATCAGGCTCAGGCAGTGCTCGGCTACATGCTTGTGGCTGACCCTTGCGCGCGACAGCGCCAAGACCGACGACACGTGGATCAACGAGCTCTACGACGCCGCGTTCAAGCAGGCCAACACCGACGAGCGCGCGCTGGCGTTGGTGTATCTCGAGCGCTGGCTGAAAGCCCGGCGGGATTGAGCGCCGGCAGGTGACAGAATGGGTGAAGATACCAAAAGAACGCTAAGGGAGCTCCTCGGCCGGGTCGAGACCTGGCCCGAGGAGCGACAACAGGATGCCGTGCAAGTGCTCCTGGAAATCGAACGGCAGGATGAAGCTGCCATTCGCCTCACTGCGGAGCAAGTTGGAGAGGTGAGGCGGATCCGTCACGCCATTCGGGACGGACGTGGAGTGTTTGCAACGGATCAGGAGATGGCTGAGCTCTGGAAGTCATTCGGCCTATGAGATTGCGCTACACCGTTGAGGCGCGATCTCACATCAAAGCGATTTACGACTATCTCGCAGAAAGAAATCCTACCGCCGCCCTGGAAATCGCGCGCCGAATTCGCGCAGCTGCGGAATTGCTGCAGGACTTTCCCAGAATTGGCCGTGCTGGAATTGATCCTGGAACGGCCGAGTGGGTCGTGAGGGGCTCGCCTTATGTCATTGTCTACGAACTCGATCTGGATCACGATGAATTGGTGATCCTCGCCATATTTCACGGCAGCAGGTCTCGGAGCTAGAACGGGGGGACGAAATGACGGCTCACATGTTCGCGGCGATCCGGCGCGGCAAGCTCAAGCCGGGCATGGCCGATGAATTCGCCAAGCGCGTCAAGGCGGGCGCCGTGCCGGTGCTGACCAAGCTTCCGGGCTTCAAGGCCTATTACCTGGTGTTCGGCGAGGAGGACACGGTCATGGCAGTCTCCTTGTTCACGAGCAAGACCGCCGCAGAACAGTCGAACGCCAAGCTGATGCCGTGGATCAGGGAGAATCTCGGGCCGCTGTTCGCATCGCCGACGGAAGCCACGGAAGGCGAGGTCGTCATCAGTGAGGTGGCGTAATTCGGCCCGGCGGCCTCACGCCTCGATCGCGAAATCCGCCCAGACCGGGACGTGGTCGGACGGCTTCTCCCAGCTGCGCACGTGCTTGTCGATGCCGACCGCGGCGAGGCGGTCGGCGGCTTGCGGCGAGAGCACGAGGTGGTCGATCCGGATGCCGTTGTTCTTCTGCCAGGCGCCGGCCTGGTAGTCCCAGAAGGTGTAGAGGCCGGGGTCGTCGCTCGCCGCCCGCACCGCGTCGGTGAGCCCCAGATGCATCAGCGCCCGGAATTTGGCGCGGGTCTGCGGCAGGAACAGCGCGTCGCCGAGCCACAGCGCCGGGTCGTGCACGTCGATCTCGGCCGGGATCACGTTGAAATCGCCGGCGAGCACCAACGGCTCTTCGAGCAGCAGCCGCTCACGCGTGTACTCAATGATTCTCTCCATCCAATTGAGTTTATAGGCATATTTCTCTGTGCGCGGCGGGTTGCCATTGGGCAGATAGAGCGAGGCAATGCGCACCGCGCCGGCCTTGGTGGAAACCACGACTTCGAGGAACCGCGCCTGCTCGTCGAGCTCGTCGCCGGGAAGCCGCGGGGTGACCTCGTCGAACGGCAATTTGGAGAGGATCGCGACCCCGTTGAAGGTCTTTTGACCGTGGAAGGCCAAGTTGTAGCCGAGCGCCTCGAACGGCTCGCGGGGAAAGGCGGCGTCGATGCATTTGGTCTCCTGCAGGCAGACGATGTCCGGCCGCCGCTCGGACAGCCAGTTCACCATGTTGTCGATGCGCTGCTTGATCGAATTGACGTTCCAGCTGGCGATGCGCATGGGAAGGCACTTTCCGGTGTTCAAACCGTAGGTTCCCGGAGAATGGCGAATTTCGACCCCGTCCGAAAGCTCGGTTCACGCGTTCGTGGCCGCACCCCGGCCAGGGCGAAGGATGCCGACGGACAAGACCTTGTGCTAGGAATAGGCCCCGGTGCGATGGTGTAGCATTCCGCGTGACCCTCGCCGTACGGCATCGATCATGGGAAAGGGAGCCCGGGGGAGGGCCGCATAGCCCTCGCCGAGAATAGCGTATGAAGCAGCGAACTCGGGTCATTGCGGCCGCAATCGTGCTCGGCCTGGCGGCCGCGGCCGCGGCGACGCGCCCGTATTGGAGCCCGCCCGGAGCGGTCGCGCAGGCGCCGCCGGCCGCGCGGGTGATTCCGGTCGAAGTCGCCAAGGCGGTCAAGAAGCCGGCCCCGGTCATCCTCGAGGCGCTGGGCACGGTGACGCCGATCCAGAGCGTTGCGGTGCGCACGCGGCTCGACAGCGAGATCGTCGGCGTGCATTTCGACGATGGGGCGAGCGTCCGGCAGGGCGACCTGCTGTTCACCCTCGATAGCCGGGCGTTGGAGGCCCAGGTCAAGCAGGCCGAGGGCATGATCGCGCGCGACAAGGCGCAGCTCGCGGGCGCCGAGCGCGACGTGCGCCGTTATACGGAGCTGGTCGGCAAGAATGCGACGCCGATCGTCAATCTCGACAACGCCCTGACTCAGGCCGACAGCTTTCGCGCCGCCATCGCGGCGGACGAAGGGGCGCTCGAGAACCTCAAGGTGCAGCTCAGCTATTGCACCATCCGCGCCCCGATCTCCGGGCGGATCGGCGCCGCCAACGTGAAAATCGGCAATTTCGTCCGCGCCGGCGATGCCGCGTCGCTTGCCGTCATCAATCAGATCACGCCGATCTATGTGAACTTCTCCGCTCCGCAACGCTCGCTGCCGCCGATCCGCAGAGCGCTCGCCGACGGCACGGCGCGGGTCGACGCCGGGATTCCCGGCGATACCGAGGTCGCCGGCGGGCGGCTCACGATGATCGACAACAACGTCGATGCGACCACCGGCATGGTCGCGATGCGCGCCACCATGGACAATCGCGATCAGGTTCTCTGGCCGGGCGCGCTCGTCGACACCAAGCTGACGTTGCGCGAGGAGGAAGCGATCGTGGTGCCCGCCGCGGCGATTCAGACGGGGCAGGCGGGCAATTTCGTCTTCGTGGTCAAGGACGATACCGCGGGCGTGCGTGCCGTGAAGGTCGCCCGGATCAACTCCGCCGAAGCCGTGCTCGAGAGCGGGCTCGAGGCCGGCGAGCTCGTCGTCACCAACGGGCAATTGCTGCTCACCACCGGCACCAAGGTGGCGCCGCGCGAGATGAAGGTCGGATCTCGATGAATCTCTCCGAGACCTGCATCCGCCGGCCGGTGATGACGACGCTGATCACGGCGTCGTTCATCGTGTTCGGCGCGTTCTCCTACCGGCTGCTGCCGGTCGCGGCTCTGCCCTCGGTCGACTTCCCGACCATCAACATCATCGCGACGCTGCCGGGCGCGAGCGCCGACACGATGGCGTCCTCGGTGGCCTCGCCGATCGAGCGGCAATTGGCGACGATCGCCGGCATCAGCGCCATGACCTCGACGTCCTCGCTGGGACAGTGCTCGATCACGGTGCAGTTCGATCTCAATCGCAGCATCGACGGCGCGGCGCTCGACGTGCAAACCGCGCTGACCGTCGCGGCGCGCAAGCTGCCGGTCGAGATGACGATCCCGCCGAGCTTCCGCAAGGTCAATCCGGCGGATTTCCCCGTCCTTTATATGAACCTCAATTCGCCGACGCTGCCGCTTTCGGCCGTGGACGAATACGCGGAGATCACGCTGGCTCAGCAGATCTCGCAGCTGCCCGGCGTCGCCCAGGTGCTGGTCTACGGCGCGCAGAAATTCGCGGTGCGGGTCCAGGTCGATCCGGTGGCGGCCGCGGCGCGCGGCATCTCGCTCGACGACGTGCGCTCCGTCGTCGCCAAGACCAATTCCAGTACCCCGGCCGGCACCCTCTCGGGGCCGCAGCGCGACGTGACCCTGCGCGCCTCCGGCGCGCTCGAGCACGCCGCCGACTATCGCAGCGTAGTGGTCGCCTGGCGCAACGGCGCGCCGATCAAGCTCGACGAGATCGCCCGCGTCGTCGACAGCGTCGAGAACGACAAGATCGCCACCTGGTTCAACGACAAGCGCGGCGTCGTGCTCGCGATCCAGCGCCAGCCGGACGCCAACACCGTTTCGGTGGTGGATTCGATCCGCGAGCGGCTGCCTGCGTTTCGCGCCCAGGTCCCGGCCTCGATCAACATGGACGTGCTCAACGACCGCTCCGTCTCCATCCGAAATTCGGTCAACGACGTGCAGCGCACGCTCGGGATCGCCGCCGCGCTGGTGGTGATGGTCATCTTCCTGTTCCTGCGCTCGGCGTCGGCGACCATCATCCCCTCGCTCGCGGTCCCGGTGTCGCTGATCGGCACCTGCGCGGCGATGTATGCGTTCGGGTTCTCCATCAACAACATGACGCTCTTGGCGCTCACCCTCTCGGTCGGCTTCGTGGTCGACGATGCCATCGTCATGCTGGAGAACATCGTCCGGTACGTCGAGGGCGGGATGCGGCCGTTCGAGGCGGCGCTGAAGGGATCGCGCGAGATCGGTTTCACCATCATATCCATCACGTTCTCGCTGATCGCCGTGTTCATCCCGGTGCTGCTGATGGGCGGCATCGTCGGCCGCGTGTTCCGCGAGTTCGCGGTGTCGATCTCCGTCGCCATCATCGTGTCCGGCTTCGTCTCCCTCACCCTGACCCCCATGCTGTGCGCGCGCGTGCTGCGCACCCACCATGAGGGCGAGAAGCAGAACATCGTGCTGCGGGGTTTCGAGGCGATGTTCCGCCGCTCGCTGCGTGCCTACGAATGGAGCCTCGACAGGGTTCTGGCACGTCGCGGCGTGATGCTGGTGGTGACGATCGCGACGCTCGCCGGCTCGGTGTTGCTCTATGTGGCGATTCCGAAGGGCTTCTTCCCGCCGGAGGACACCGGCTTCATTCTGGCGTGGACCGAGGGCCCGACCGACATCTCGTTCCAGGGCATGGTGGAGCGCCAGAAGCAGGTCGCCGATATCATCCTGCGCGATCCCAGCGTGGATTACTTCAACTCGACCGTGGGCGCCGGCGGGCCCAATCCGACCACCAATTACGCCCGGATATTCATCGCGCTCAAGCCCAAATCCGAGCGCAAGGAAAACTCCACCGCGATCATCCAGCGCCTGCGCAAGAGCGTCAGCGTCGTACCGGGAATGAACGTTTATTTTCAGAACGTGCAGAACATCAACCTGACCGGCCGTATCTCGAAGAGCGAATATCAATACACCCTGCAATCGAGCGACACCGAGGAGCTGTATCGCATCGCGCCGCAGATGCGCGACAAGGTCGCCAAGATCGAGGGCCTGCGCGACGTCAACACCGATCTCTACGTCACCAATCCGCAAATGAGCATCGACATCGACCGCGAGAAGGCGGCGGTTTACAGCATCAGCATCGATCAGATCCGGCAGGAGCTTTACGACGCCTACGGCAATCGCCAGGTCGCGACCATCTACACGGCGAACAACGACTATCAGGTGATCCTGGAGAGCAAGAAGCAGTTCCAGGCCGATCCTTCCGAGCTCGCCCACCTCTACGTCAAGGCCGCGAACGGCCAGATGGTGCCGCTCGACGCGGTGGCGAAATTGGTTCCGAGCGTCGGCCCGCTGCAGGTCAATCACCAGGGCGCGCAGCCGGCGGTGACGATCTCGTTCAACCTGGCGCCGGGCTTCTCGCTCGGACATGCCGTCGACGCCATCCAGCAGATCGAGCGGGACTCGCGGCTGCCGGCCACGATCTACACCGGCTTCCAGGGCACCGCGCAGGTGTTCCAGGATTCGCTCAAAGGCCAGGGCATCCTGATCCTGGCGGCGATCTTCGCCGCCTACGTGGTGCTGGGGATTCTCTACGAGAGCTTCATCCATCCGATCACCATCATTTCCGGCCTGCCGTCGGCCGGCATCGGCGCCCTGGTGACGCTGATGGCGTTCGGCATGGAGCTCACGGTGATTTCCATGATCGGCATCGTGATGCTGGTCGGCATCGTCAAGAAGAACGCCATCATGATGATCGACTTCGCGATCGAGCGCCGCCGCATCGGCCTGGGCGCCGAAGCGGCGATCCGCGAGGCCTGCCTGCTGCGGTTCCGGCCGATCATGATGACGACGTTCGCGGCGATCTTCGGCGCGCTGCCGATCGCGTTCGGGGCCGGCGAGGGTTCGGAGCTGCGCCAGCCGCTCGGCATCGCGGTGGTCGGCGGGCTGTGCCTCTCCCAGCTGCTCACGCTCTACATCACCCCGGTGATCTATCTCTACCTCGACCGCATCGATCGCCGGTTGCGCCGCAGCTTGGAGCCGCAGCTCGAAGGTTTGGGCGAGGAAGAGCGCAAGCCCGAGAGCGCCATCGCCGCGGAGTGAGCGGGCGTCCGGGTGACGTAGCCCGGACGGAGCGGGGCGAAGTCCCCGCGCAATCCGGAAGCCGCGATCCTGGATTGCGCGCCGCCGGGCCGCGCGTAGTTGGATTCGGCCGCATCTGCCGGTGTTGTATCAACCTTAAGGAGAACATATCCCGAATTCTCTTATAAAGGGTATTTCTGCGAATTGAATCGACCTAACCGACTGATCCACCGCAATTTGTTTTCAAAAATACCTCCAAATTTTGCACGTTTTCGAGAGTTGGCGGCTCGTTTTGCCGTCCCGGCGCGGCCTACAACCCGTCCGTCCGCCGGAAGGCAATCGGCCCCGACGCCACCTGGATTGCGAACGCATATGGTCCGCCGGATCGGGCGGCGGCTGCGGGGCGAGCCGTTGCCCCCCTATACCCTCGCGTTACTCACGCGGAGCCCTGCGCGGCGCGCCGGGCCGCAGGTGAAGCTGCGCTGACGATGATTCGACGCGGCCAACGGGGCTCGGCAGTTCCGTAGCCCGGATGGAGCGGGGCGGAGCCCCGCGCAATCCGGGAGGAGCGTTCCCGGATTACGCGGCCGTGAAGCGCGGCCGCTTCATCCGGGCCACGGAAGATTGCGTCACACCGAGAAGCTCGTGCCGCAGCCGCAGGACGCGGTGGGGTTGGGGTTGGCAATCTTGAACGAGGCGCCGATCAGGTCGTCGGCGACCCGATTAAATCCGACGCTGCGACTCGTCTGCGGCCGCTAGGGTCCGATCGATATCGGCAACCACCCCGTGGACGTGCTGTCGCGAGAGCCAATGAAGGTCGTCCAAGCGTTGCGCAATGCCCACCACGACCGGCAGTTTGTAGCGCCGAGCGCGCCGCTCGAGCGAGAATAAGGACCACCAGGCACGGAACGCGATCCGCGTCCAAACGCGCGCGTCCCAACCGAGGAAAAGCACATCCGGCGCATACCTACGCACCACGCGAT
>WNGP01003888.1_pt1 | contig 12483 bp, 12 predicted proteins | sample 5407671 | NCBI WGS metagenome assembly WNGP01 (sample SAMN13153381, study PRJNA577476) | soil metagenome | isolation source: 40 cm soil or saprolite under Garry oak tree replicate 2 | place: USA:California | collected 2016-06-15 | reverse complement strand
TCCTCGCTGGTGCCGGTCGCCGGGCACAGGACCGAGTCGAGTTCGAGCGACCGCACCCGGTCCAGGCCCGGCGCCGAGCCGTCCGGGTAGGCGTGCACGACGATCTCGGCTCCGCAGGTCAGCGCCCGGTCGGTGACCGAGTCCATGTCCCCGAGTATCAGGTGCGGCCGGTAGCCCGCGTCGAGCAGCGCGTCGGCGGCACCGTCCACCGCCATCATGACCGGCTTGAACTCCCTGATGTAGGCGCGCAGCGCCTGCAGGTCCTCGCGGTGCCGGTAACCGCGCGCGATCACCAGCGCGTGCCTGCCTTCCAGCTTGGTTCGCAGCTCGGGCACCCGGATGCCGTCGATCAGTTCCTCGAAGTCACGGTTGATGTACTCGACCGTGTTAGCCATGAATGCCCGAATCTGGGCAGCCAGCTCCGCCTTGGCCCTGATCATGGCCGAGGCGACCGAGTCGCTGGTCTGCACCGTGCCCTTGGCCGCGACGGCGTCGCCCAGGTAGAGGGTGTCGCCGTCGAGGCGGACCAGGTGACCCTCGCTGACCTTCTCGAACACGTCGGGGCCGACGTCGTCGATCAGCGGGACCCCGGCCTCGACGAGTAGCTGCGGCCCGAGGTTCGGATACCGCCCCGTCATGCTCGGCGCCACGTTCACGACGGCGGCGACCTGCTGGTTCAGCAGCGACTCCGCGCTCACCCGGTCCAGGTCGGCGTGGTCGATGATGGCGATGTCACCGGGCTTGAGCCGCCTGGTCAGGTCCTTGGTCTTGCGGTCAAGGCGAGCGGGCGCCACCAGGCCGGACAGGTCGGTCGACCCGTTCCCGCGCCTGCCGGGCAGCCTCCGCGAGTAAACCCTCATTGTGTTACCAAGTGTGCCAGATCGGCTACGACCCGATGTCATCGCAGCATCAGCCGCCACCCGCGGTCACTGGGCTCACCGCGGCCCGGCCGACTGTGCTTGGTCGGACTGTGCTTGGTCGGACTGTGCTTGGTCGGACTGGGCCCGCTCGGCCGCCGCCGCCGCGAGCAGTTCGCCCGCGTGGGCCCGGCCGAACTCGGAGTCCTCGAGCCCGGCCAGCATCCTGGACAGCTCCCTGACCCGGCCCGAGTCGTCCAGCCTCGCGACGCCGCTGGAGACGACCAGCCCGTCCTCCGCCTTCTCCACCACTAGGTGCGTGTCCGCGAAGGCCGCGACCTGCGGCAGGTGGGTGACCACGATGACCTGGGCAAGCCTGGCGAGCCTGGCCAGCCGGCGGCCGATCTCGACGGCGGCCTTGCCGCCCACGCCGGCGTCCACCTCGTCGAAGACGAACGTCGGCACCGGGTCGGCCCCCGCGAACACCACCTCGATCGCGAGCATTACGCGGGACAGCTCACCGCCCGAGGCCCCCTTGTGCAGCGGCAGGGCGGGGGCTCCCGGGTGGGCGGCCAGCCGGATCTCCACGTCGTCGCCGCCGTGCGGGCCGTACTCGCGCAGCGGGCTGACGACGACCGACAGCCTGGCGTGCGGCATGGCAAGCGCGGTCAGCTCGGCGGTCACCGCGGCGTCGAACCGGGCCGCCGCCTCCTGCCGCATCGTGGTCAGCCTGCCGCCGAGGTCCCTGACCGCGGCGGCCAGGTCGGCCTCCCGCGCCTGCAGGCCGGCGATCCGGTCGTCGTCGCTGTCCAGCTCGGCCAGCCGCGCGGCCGCGCCCTTGGCCCAGGCGAGCACGGCGGACAGGTCGGGTGCTGCCGGGAGGGGTGCGGCGTCGTCCTGGTCGGACCCCGCGCCGCCGGCCGCGCCGGCTGCCGGGGCGGCGCTCGCAGCGGCCTCGCCGTCGCCTGGCCCGGCGGGTTCGGCGCGGGTGAGCAGCCGGCCGGCCGCATCGGTTCCGCTGGTCCCGTTGAGGCTGGAAGGGTCGTTATCGCCCGCGGCGTCGGCGCGCGGGACCGGGGCCGACCCGTAGGTGCGGATCAGCCTGGTCAGCTCGGCCCGCCGGTCCTGGACGGCGGCCAGCCGGACCGGGTCGGACTCGACCGAGCCCGCGTACGACGCCAGCTCCGCAGCGATGTCGGAGACCAGGTAGGACGCCTCGCTCAGCCGGTCGGCCAGCTCGCCGAGCGTCTGGTCATGCGGCGCGGCGGCCTCAAGCGCCTGCCTGGCCGAGCCGAGCAGCGTCAGTGCGTCGGCGGCCTCGTAGGACGCGGCCGACGGGTCGCCGATCACCGCCTCGTGCGCGGTCGTCGCCGCGCTGTGCAGGGTGTCGGCGTTCGACAGTCTTTCCGCCTCCGCGTGCAGCTCGATGTCCTCGCCGTCCGCGGGCTCGAACCGCTCGATCTCGGCCAGCCCGTGCCGCAGGTCATCGGCCTCCGCGGCTCGCTCGCGCGCGAGCGAGGTCAGTTCGGCGAGCTCCTCGGCGACCTTGAGGTGCTGCTGGTAGGCCCGCTGGTAGTCGCCGAGTACCCGGCCGAGGTCGGGGCCGGCGAATCGGTCGAGCGCCTGGCGCTGCCTGCCTGCCTTCAGCAGCTTCTGCTGGTCCGCCTGGCCGTGCACGGCGACCAGGTCGTCGGCCAGGTAGGTGAGCAGCGACACCGGCACCGAGCGGCCGCCCGCGAAGGCGCGCGACCGCCCCTCCGCGGAGACCGACCTGGTCAGCACCAGTGTCGCGTCGTCGTCCAGGTCGCCGCCCGCGTTGCTGACCTGCCTGGCCACCTCGCCGTCCGGGTCGGTACGCAGCCGTCCCTCGACGGTCGCCCGCTCGGCACCCGGCCTGATCCGGCTGGGATCGGCCCGGCCGCCGAAGAGCAGGCCGAGCCCGGAGACGACCATCGTCTTGCCGGCCCCGGTCTCCCCGGTGACCACGTTGAAGCCCGGGGACAGCTCGAGTACCGCCTCGTCGATGACGCCGAGGCCGCTGATTCTGACTTCCTCAAGCATCGCCAGCCGGCTCCTCGTCTCCCAACCGCGCGGCAGCGTCCTGCCGCGCCTCGGCCCGACCGCGCCAGCCCGCGACCGGGAGACCGAACTTCGCGACCAGCCGGTCGGTGAAGCACGCCCCGATGTCCGCGCCCAGCTCGCCCGGTCCGCCCAGCCCGCCAGTACCGCCGGGCCCGCCTAGGCCAGTGCCGACACGGCCCGTGCCGCCCCGCAGCCTGGCCAGGAGAACCGGCTGGGCGCCGCGCCGGACCTCGACCCGCGCGCCGGGCGGCAGGTCGACCGTGCGGCGGCCGTCGCACCACAGCACCGCGCCCGACGTTCCGCCCTGACCTCCCGTCACGCCGATGACCTCTGCCGCCAGGACCGATTCCGGTGATACCACCATAGGGCCTGCGAAAAGGGCGTGGGCGCTAATCGGGACCAGCAGCAGCGCCTCGACATCGGGCCAGACCACCGGCCCGCCGGCGGAGAACGCGTAGGCGGTCGACCCGGTCGGCGTCGCGAACACCATGCCGTCGCAGCCCCACCGGGACAGCGGCCGGCCGTCGACCTCGGTCACCAGGTCGAGCATCCGCTCCCTGGCCGCCTTCTCGACCGTTGCCTCGTTCAGGGCCCAGGTCGTCGCCGCGACCGAGCCGTTCTGCCGGACGGTGACGTCAATGGTCATCCGCGGCTCCACCCGGTACTGGCCGGCCAGCAGCCGGTCGACGGCGTCGGACAGGACCTCCGGCTCGGTCTCGGCGAGGAACCCGACGTGGCCGAGATTGACCCCGAGCAGCGGAGTCCCGGCCGGATGGGCGAGTTCGGTGGCACGCAGCAGAGTGCCGTCACCGCCGATGACCAGCACCATCTCCGCGCCCTCGGCCGCCTGCGGCGAGGCGGGCAGCACCGTTGCCTCGGGGTAGGCGAGGTCGTCGGCCTCTGACTTCAGCACCCGCACCGTCACTCCGGCGGCGCCGAGCCGCGCTGCCACTCTCCGCGCGGTCTGCACGCCTTCTGGCCGGCCCGTGTGCACGACGAGCAGCATGCTCCGGCCGGTGTTCTCACCCGGCCCGCCGGAGTTCACTGCGGCCCCTCGGCGATCGCGGCGCGCAGGTCGGCGTCGTCCAGCGGCGGCGCGTCGCGGCGGAGCCACAGGAAGTACTCTACGTTGCCCGCCGGGCCGGGCAGCGGGCTCGCGGTCACGCCGCGGACGCCGAGCCCGATGCCGAGCGCGGCCCGCGCCACGGCGGCGACCGCTTCGGCACGCAACCGCGGATCCCGCACCACTCCCCCGGCGCCGACCTTGCCCCTGCCGACCTCGAACTGCGGCTTTACCAGGAACACGAGGTCGGCATCCGGCGCGGCGCAGCCGGCCAGCGCGGGCAGCACCTGGCCGAGCGAGATGAAGGACAGGTCGGCGGTGACCAGGTCGGGCGGCGGCGCGACCTGGCCGGGCTGGAGGTTGCGCACGTTGACCCGGTCGAGGACGGTGACCCGGGGGTCGACCCGCAGGCTCCAGGCGAGCTGGCCGTAACCGACGTCCACGGCGACCACGTGCGCGGCGCCCGCGCGCAGCAGCACGTCGGTGAAGCCCCCGGTCGAGGCGCCGGCGTCCAGGCAGCGCCGGCCCGCCACCCGCAGGCCGTCGAACGCGGCGAGCGCGCCGGCCAGCTTGCGGCCGCCGCGGGACACGTACTCCCGGCCGCCGCTGTCCTGGTGGAGGGTGATTGCCGCGTCCGCGCCGACCTGGGTGGCGGCTTTGGTCGCGGGCGCGCCCGCGACCAGGACCCGGCCGGCGGCGATGAGGTCGGCCGCCTGCACCCGCGACCTGGCCAGGCCGCGGCGCACCAGTTCCGCGTCCAGCCGTGCCCTCTTCGCCATCTGCCGGCGTCCTCGTGTCGTCGTCTGGTCGTGCGGGCAGCGGCTGCTGTTCCGCGTGGCGGCCGCTGTCGTCACGTGGCTAGCGCGCGGCCTGGTCGGCCTGTCCGGCTTGGTCGGCCTGTCCGGCGCGCGAGTGGAGCTCGCCGAGCACCTCGACGAGCTGGCCGTGGATTCGCTCGTAGAGCTGCGGGTGCTCGGACACGGGCAGCTCGCCGAGCTCGCCGAGGCGCCCGATGGCGGCGTCCACCCGCGGCTCGCCGGTGGCGGGCAGCGGGACGGCCGGCGAGGCGGGCAGCGGGACGGCCGGCGAGGCGGGCTCGGTGTCGTGCTCCATCGTGCTACCAGCTCCTCATGCCAGGCTGGCCGCCCGGGCCCGGGCCGACCGCATGACCTGGTCGGTTACGTCCCGCGTGGCGTCGTGTTCTGCGTCCTATCAGGAACGCTACCGTCATGCGGGTCACGCTGACGCCATTGAAGGCGGTTGCGCGCCCCCGGTGTCTGACTTCGGACCGACCGACAGAGAATGACCTTGAAAGCGGGGTGACGATGGCGACTGCGGAAGAGTGCCGCACGGCCCTGGAGAGCCTCATGGGCCGCGTGTCGGACATGGATCCAACGGTCCGCCAGGCGAAGCTGATCAACAGGACGCTGAGCTGCCATGTCTCTGACCTGGGTGTGACCTATGTGACCCGGCTCGGCCCGCACGGCGCGGATCCGATCAAGGAAGTGCACGACGGGTTCCCAGGCGCGCAGATACGCTTCACGGCCAAGAGCGCCGATGTGCTGGCGATCGCCAATGATCCGGGCAGCTTCGCCCGGGCCTGGTTGTCGGGCCGGCTCAAGGTCGAGGGCAACTTCTTCGACCTGCTCCACCTCAGGCGCCTCCTCTAACTCACCCCCACGCGTTGACCATGATCGTGGATGTCTTTCGGCGTATCGCGCTGAAAGACATCCACGATCATGGCGACGCAGCCGCGCGGCTCAGCGACGAGCCGGGGCGCACCGGTAGCGTGGCGTTGTGACCGGGTTGTTCGGGCTACCCCGTACCGAGATCGCATCGGGGGCGGTCCACGTGCCCGGCTGGCTGACGCCCGGGGACCAACAGCGCCTGGTGGCGGCGTGCCGCGAGTGGGCCACGCCGCCGGCCGGGATGCGGCACACGCCGATGCCGACGGGCGGCCGGATGTCCGTCCAGACCGTCTGCCTGGGCTGGCACTGGCTGCCCTACCGGTACTCGCGGACCGCCGACGACGTCGACGGCGCGCCGGTCAAGCCGTTCCCGGGCTGGGTCGCCGACCTCGGCCGCCGGGCACTCGCCGACGCGTACGCCGACCCCGCCCAGCCGGCGTGCTACCGGCCCGACGTGGCGCTGATCAACTTCTACGACGAGCAGGCCAGGATGGGCATGCACGCCGACAAGGACGAGCGCTCCGCGGCACCCGTTGTCTCGCTGAGCCTCGGGTCTGCGTGCGTGTTCCGATTCGGCAACGCCCAGACCCGCGGCAGGCCCTGGCGCGACATCACGCTGGAGTCCGGCGACCTGTTCGTGTTCGGCGGCGAGGCGCGACTCGCCTACCACGGCGTCACCAAGACCATCCCGGGCACCGAGCGGCCCGAGATCGGGCTGCCGTCCGGCCGGCTCAACATCACGCTGCGCGAGTCGGGGCTGACCTGATGCCCGAGGGAGACGTGGTCTGGCGAGTGTCCCGTCAGCTCGACGAGGCGCTCGCCGGGCAAGCGCTGACCCGCAGCGACTTCCGGGTCCCGCGGTTCGCCACGACCGACCTGTCAGGCCGCGTCGTGCGCGAGGCGCTCTCTCGCGGCAAGCACCTGCTGATCCGGGTGGACGGCGGCGTCACCGTCCACACCCATCTGCGGATGGACGGTTCGTGGCGGATCTGGCCCGCCGGCCGGCCCGCCCCGCGCGATCACCGGGTGCGCCTCGTGCTCGAGAACGCCCGCTGGCAGGCGGTCGGCTACCTGCTCGGCGTCGTCGAGGTGGTGCCCACGGCGCGCGAGGACCGCGTGGTCGGCCACCTCGGCCCCGATCTGCTCGGGCCGGACTGGGACGCGGGCGAGGCGGTGCGCAGGCTGTCCGCCGCGCCGGACCGACCGATCGGCGAGGCCCTGCTCGACCAGGCCAACCTGGCCGGCATCGGCAACCTCTACAAGTCCGAGGTCCTGTTCCTGCGCGGCATCAGCCCGTGGCAGCCGGCCGGCGGCGCCGGCGACCTCGAGCCGGTTGTCGAACTGGCCAGGCGCCTGCTCGAGGCCAACAAGGACCGTGTCGGCCAGGTGACCACGGGCAACCCGGCGCGCGGCGAGCAGACCTGGGTGTACGGCCGGTCCGGCCGGCCCTGCCGCCGGTGCGGCACCGCGGTCCTGGCCGACGGCCGAGCCGGACGCGGCGCGCCGGCGGCGCAGCGCGTGACGTTCTGGTGCCCGGCGTGCCAGCCGGGCGAGGCCCGCTGATGGCGGCCGGCGGACCCGGCCCGCCAACCGGGCGGCAGGCCGGGCGGCCAGTCGGCCGGCCAACCGGGCGGCAGCCCGCGGCAGGCGCGCCGTTCGTCCTGGCCAGCTCCCGGCTCCGGCCGGTGCCGCTGGTTCCCGAGATCAGCCTGCACCTGGCCGACGACCCGTTCGGCCTCTGGGAGGCGACGGAGCGGGAACTCGGCCGGGCAGATCGGCCGCCGCCGTTCTGGGCGTTCGCCTGGCCGGGCGGCCAGGCACTGGCGCGCTACATCCTCGACCATCCCGGCACCGTCGCCGGGCGCACCGTCCTTGACCTGGGGTCGGGGTCGGGCCTGGCGGCGATCGCCGCGACGCTGGCCGGCTCGTCGGCCGTGCTGGCCAGCGAACTCGATCCGCTGGCGGCGGCGGCGATCGCGCTCAACGCCGACGCGAACGACGCCCTGGTCTTGGTGACCGGCGACGTGCTGGACGGCGACGGCGAGCAGGCGGACGTCGTACTCGCCGCCGACATCTGGTACGAGCGGAAGCTGGCTGAGCGGGCCACCGGCCTGCTCGAACGCGCCCGCGCCCGGGGCGCCGACGTGCTCGCCGGCGACATCGGCCGGGCCTTCCTGCCGCGACCGCTGCTGCGTGAGCTGGCCCGATATGACGTCCCGGTCGTCGCCGAGCTCGAGGACGCCGCCGTGAAGCGGGTCTCGATCCTCACCCTGCGCTGACCGGGCCGGCCTTACGCGTCGCGCCGCAGGAACACGACCAAGCCGCCCACGAGCGCGGCGGCCGCGTACGCGCCGAACACGGCGAACCCGATCCACGGCGAGAACGGATGCAGGCCGTTGGCCTGGTTCTCCCAGATCGCCGAGCCCGCGTTGAACGGGATCCACTTGTCGATGTCGGCCTGCCCGAACCAGCCGCTCGGCGGCCCCGGCAGGAACTGGCTGAGGATCCACAGCACGAACATCAGGCCGATGCCCGCCGCGATGGCGCCTGCCGTGTGCCTGAGCATCGCGCCGATGCCGAACGAGAGCAGCCCGCACGCGGCCAGGAACAGCCCGCCGCCGACGACCGTGCGCAGCACGTCGGGCTGCCCGAGGGTGGCGCTGACGTGCTGGCTGGACAGGATCGCCTGTCCGGCGAAGAACGCGAGGAAGCTGGTGACCAGGCCGGTGACCAGGGCGACCAGGCCGAAGACCACGCCCTTGGCCGCGAACACCGTGCCCCGGCGCGGCATCACGGTCAGCGACGTCCTGATCATCCCGGTCGAGTACTCCGAGGTGATCGCCAGCGCGCCGAGCACGATGATGATGAGCTGGCCGATGAGCAGGCCGAACAGGCTGATGCTCGCGGCCTGCGACCTGATCTCGTTCGCGATGTGCGCGGCGAACCCCGGCGGCACCTGGCCGCCGCTGAACCTCCTGCCGCCCTCGATCCTGAGCAGCCGTTCCGTCTGGCCCCAGCTAAACAGCGCGCCGATTCCGACGCACGCCAGCACGAGGGCGAGGAGCGTCCAGTAGGTGGAGCGCACCGAGCGGATCTTGGTGAACTCCGAGCGCACCGTGCCCGCGAACCCGGCCCGGCCGGCCGGCTGGCGTCCGAGCGTGCCGCCGACCAGCGCCTCATGGCTCACTGCCGTCGCCATCTCAGCCCACCTCTCCCGCGTGCACGGACTGCGGTGCCGCCGCGGCCACGGCCGGGATGCCCGCGTGGAACTCCACGCTCGACGCGGTCAGCTCCATGAACGCCTGCTCCAGCGAGGCGTGCGCGGGCGCCAGCTCGTGCAGCCTGATCCTGTTCTCATACGCCAGGTCTCCGACCTGCGCCGCGGTGAGGCCAAGCAGCACGAGCGTCCCGCCGGCGTCGTCGCGCACCGTCGCGCCCGCGGCCGAGGCGAGCGTGATGAGCTCGTCGCGCTGCGGGGTCCTGACCCTGACCGACTGCTGGGAGTTGGCCGCGATGAACTCCGCCGTGGTGCAGTCCGAGATCAGCCTGCCCCGGCCGATCACGATCAGGTGATCGGCCGTGTTCTCCATCTCCGACATCAGGTGGCTCGAGACGAACACCGTCCGCCCCTCGGCGGCGAGCGCCTTCATCAGGTTCCTGATCCACAGGATCCCCTCCGGGTCGAGCCCGTTGACCGGCTCGTCGAACATGAGGATCTGCGGGTCGCCGAGCAGCGCGGCGGCGATGCCGAGCCGCTGCCCCATGCCGAGCGAGAAACCATTGGACCGCTTGCGCGCGACCTCGCTCAGGCCGACCAGCTCAAGTACCTCACCGATCCGGCGACTGGGCAGGTTGTTGGTCTGGGCGACGCAGAGCAGGTGGTTGTGCGCGCTCCGGCCGCCGTGCATCGCCTTGGCGTCGAGCAGCGCCCCGACCTCGCGCATCGGCCAGGCAAGCCGGCTGAACAGCTTGCCATTCACGGTCACGGTCCCGCTCGTCGGCCGGTCGAGCCCGAGGATCAGCCGCATCGTGGTGGTCTTGCCTGCGCCGTTCGGGCCGAGGAACCCGGTGATCCGGCCAGGTTCGACGGTGAACGACAAGTTATCGACGGCGAGCGTGTCGCCGTATCGCTTGGTGAGGCCCTGTGCCTCGATCATGGGAAGATCCCTTCCTGCCGGCCAGGACGCGATGCCCTGCCCGCCTGTGCAGCGAGGCCGGCCGCGCCGGACTGGCGCCGCTGGCCCTGCGGGGTTCAGTCTGCCTTCGGCCCGCCCCTGACCGCGTCGCCCTCAGGTCTGATTCTTCCGTCCGACCTGAGGGCGACGCGGCCAGCGCCCGGGACCGTCAGCCGGGCTTCACCCGGTGTCTCGGGCTCACCCAGTGTCTTCAGGGCCGGTCCGGCCATGTCGGCGGTGACCGGCCCGGCCGACCACGCGGCGGCGCACAGCGCGCGCAGCCCGTCGATCCACGCGCCGTCCCCGCTGAGCTCGAGCGGCCCGGATCCGGCCGGCCTCCGCGCGTGCCACCTGCCGCAGCGGAACGCCCGCGCGGGCGCGCCGCGGCCCGCTCCTCGGCCCGCTCCGGCACGGGGTCCGACCGCCGGCTGCGGGTCGAGCAGCCCGCGCAGGTCGGCGGCCAGGTACGTCGGCCGCCGGCCCGCGGGCGCCAGCACGACGTCTTCGGCGCGGCTGACCCCGGTCAGAACGAGCAGGCTGTCGGCGCCGCCGCGGACCGCGCCCTCGATGTCGGTATCGAGCCGGTCCCCGACCACCAGCGGGTGCTTCGCCCCGGTCCGCGCCACCGCCTCGGCGTGCAACGGAGTCTGCGGCTTGCCCGCCACCACGGGCTGCTTCCCGGTCGCGGTGATGACCACCTGGAGCAGCGCCCCGTTGCCCGGCTGCGGCCCGCGGGGTGTCGGCAGCGTCGAGTCGGAGTTCGTGGCCACGAAGAAAGCGCCGTCCCGCACCGCGACCCCGGCCTCGGCGAGCAGCCCGTAGTTCATGTCGGGCGCGAATCCCTGCACGACGGCGACCGGCTGGTCGGCGGCCACCGACACCGGCCGCAGCCCGCGCTCGCGCAACGCGAGCCTGAGCGCGACCGCCCCGGCGACGAGCACGGCCGACCCGGCCGGAAACCGGTTCGCGATCAGCGTCGCGGCCGCCTGCGCGGAGGTCACCACGTCGGCGGCACCGGTCGCGATTCCGAGCCTGGTCAGGTGCTCGGCGATCGCCGAAGGCGACCGGGACGCGTTGTTGGTCACGAACGCGAGCCGCAGGCCGGCCGTGCGGGCCGCGGCCAGCGCGGCGACCGCGCCGCGGATCGCCTGCGGGCCGCTGTAGACCACGCCGTCGAGATCGAGCAGCGCGACGTCGTACTCGGCGGCCGGCGCGCGCGGGCCTGGCACCAGCCGGGCCGTGCGCCGCGCGCCAGCGTCGGCCCCGGCCTGCCGGTGCATGTCGTCGGTCATGGGTCCTATTCTTGGCCCTCAACGAGGCTCCTGGCGCGCAGTGTGGCCCGGACGCTGCGCAGCGCATCGGTGTAGTGCCGCAGATCCGGGCGCATCGCCGCGGCCAGCGCCAGGTGCTCGGCCGCCGCGTCGTGATCTCCGGTCCTGGCCAGGGCCAGGCCCAGGCCGAACTGGGCATAGTCGTCGCTCGGGCTAGCATCCACGATCCGGCGGAAACTCCCCGCCGCCGCCTCGTAGCGCCTGGTGTCGAACTGGGCCCGGCCCAGTGCCTCGAGGATGCTGCGCGACTCGGGTTCGGCCGCGGCGGCCCGCTCGAGCAACTGGGCCGCGGCTGCCGCGCTGCCCCGCCCGAGCAGGTCCAGGCCGCGCCGGTAGAGGGCGTAGATGTCTTCTTGACCTGGTCTCGGCCCGTCGGCCGAGCCGGGCTTTTCGCCGGAACGGGAATCCTTGCCGCCTGAAGATCCTTCTGACATATGTGCAGATCCCTCCGTCTTCTTCGGCGCCAGCCTCTCCGGCGCCAGCAGATCAGCTTCCAGCCGGACTGGAGCTGGCACCGTTTCGCGGCGTCCGTTACGCGCAGGACCGGGTGAGCGGGCTCGCCGAGGTCACCTCTCCACCGTACGACGTCATCTTCGAAGATAAAGAGGACCAGTTGATGGCGGCGGATCCGCACAATGTGGTCCGCCTGATCCTGCCCAGGCCGGCGCCCGGCCGGCCGGGCGAGGAGTACCACGACGCCGCGGAGTCGCTGAGGCGGTGGCAGGACGAGCGCATCCTGGTCACCGACCGTGCCCCGGTGCTGTACGTCTACGAGCAGGCCGCGCACGGCGGCGACGGCCTTGGCTGGGTGCAGCGCGGCCTGATCGGGGCGATCAGGCTGGTCCCGCCCGAGGCCGGCATCGTGCTGCCGCACGAGGACGTATCCCCGGGGCCGGTTGCCGGGCGGCTCGCGCTGATGGAGGCCACCCAGGCCAACCTGGAGCCGATCTTCCTGCTCTACGACGGCCACGGCCCGGCCGGCCACGCCGGCGGCGACACAGGCGCGGGCGGCGAGCGCGGTGCCACAGCGAGGATCGTTGCCGAGACGGCCACGCGCGAGCCGTTGATCGATACCCGGACGCCGGACACGCTGCGACACCGGCTCTGGGCGGTCACCGGCCCGGCCGACCTTGCGGCGATCGCCGCCGACCTCGCGCCGCGGCAGGCGCTGATCGCCGACGGGCATCATCGGTACGCGGCGTACCGGCAGTTGCAGGCGCGCCGGCACCGGGGCGGATCCGGGCCGGGGCCGTGGGACTACGGGCTCGCGCTGCTGGTCGACTCGGC
>WNGP01003887.1_pt1 | contig 12483 bp, 14 predicted proteins | sample 5407671 | NCBI WGS metagenome assembly WNGP01 (sample SAMN13153381, study PRJNA577476) | soil metagenome | isolation source: 40 cm soil or saprolite under Garry oak tree replicate 2 | place: USA:California | collected 2016-06-15 | reverse complement strand
TACGAGTTGGAGAAGTCCCAGCTCAACAAGCGAGGGACGTCGCCATGCCCCCGGATGTGGTGGTGCTAGATGATGGATCGTTGATCATTGAGGACCCTTATCGAACTAGCATATTGTCGCTGGAAGAGATGCAACGGCTTCGAGTGCCTACGGAGAAGAAGCCGTCAGATCACGAGCATTTGGATCTGCTGCACGCATGGTGGGTGGCATGCGAAGTTCGGTCAAATGCGGTTGTCTTCTGGAAGGATGGAACGTCAATCGCAATTGGGACAGGCCAGCAGGATAGGATCGGGGCGATCGAGAACTCTATTGACAAAGCCCACAAGCTCGGCCACAGCCTTCGAGGCAGCGTGCTGGCTTCTGACGGGTTCCTTCCGAAACTGGACAATGTGGAGGCGCTGGCGAAGGAAGGGGTTTCCGCCATCGTCCAACCGGGCGGGTCCGTGGAGGACCCGGGGATCGTTAGGGCGTGTGACGAGCGTGGAATGAAGATGGTATTTACCGGTGAACGATCTTTCAGGCATTTCTAAAAATAGCTGAACCCCATTTCCAAACCTGTTTCGTTCGTATTGATTGTTTATATCTTGCTTCCGACTTCTAAAAGCTGGATCTCTTGGAACCCGATGATTTCGATTCTACGTCGGCAATCGAGAGGAGTTACGAACCTTTCCGAGTCAAATCCTTCGGTGAAAATTTAGCTGTTAACTTGGGAATGATATTTGTGACCATCACTGCCCTGATTCTCAGTATGTTGCTCCTACCGTATCTGCTGGTCGGAATGACATGGAACGGAGGATGAATCCGGTCCTATTGCACTTTTTTTGAGAGTATCGTCACCGGTCTGGTTCAATTAGGAGAATCCTTATATCGGATATCCGATATCGCTATACCGATATCGAAGCATTAGAGAAGGAGGCGAAACGTATGAGCGAACATGAATGGAATCGTCCCAGACACTTCTTCGCCTGGGGCATATTCGCGCTACTCGCGGTCGTCGTGGCATCGATAGCAGTCTCAGCAGTGCTATTCGCAACACGCCCTCCCCCCGTCGCAGGCACGTACTACCCGTACTTCTTCTTCCCATTCCCGCTATTCTTCATCTTCGGAATATTCGCATTCTTCTGGATTGTCAGATGGTTAATCTTCCCATGGAAAGGGGGATGGGGCTACCGAGGAAGATACTGGCGATACCAAGACCAATCCTACTACATCATTCGAGAAAGATACGCCAAGGGAGAGATCACCAAAGAACAGTTCGACCTGATGATGCGCGACCTACAGCAACACAACACCAACCAACCACCGTACTAAACTCCGACCAAATCGAACCTCACCCCTTTTTTTCGGATCTTTTCCCGTATTACGACGCCAATGGATAGCCAGACGGGCTGATTCCCTAAATCCGAGGACCCACAAGCAGATCCTTCGTAGAGGCTTAGTCAATGGGGTCAATAACCAGACCTCTAGACAATCGACTAAACTGGTCTGTCAAGTTGAGCACCACGTGGAAGGGAATCATAATCGCGGAAGGCCTAGAAGAGCCAAGCGTCATCAACGAATTTGACGTGTATAGGGCCCGAATCTCGAAACAGGACGAACTCATCGACGACCAGGGAAACAAAGAAAGATGGCATCTCTACTGGGTACGCGCGACCGACAAACAGGTGGAAACACTAACGAGCCGGATTAGGAACGGATGGTACGCCCACTTTTGGAAAGGCCGCAAACTCTTGGTTGTTTTTCGTGGCAAGAAGTTCGGGCTTCAGGCTAAGGACAAGTCGACCTGGAAAGAGGCTGTCGAATACGGCAAGTCCGTTGGAATCCCTGAGGAACAACTTGACTTCCCAACAAACTAGATTGCTCGGCCATCGTTCGCTGTCCGTCTAATCCAGCAAGTCGGGACGAACGAGAGACTCTTTCTGATGTTGCTTGACATCGTCTGCTAGATCCGCCCCGACGCGGTAGTAGTCTTCCACACCAACATCTTTCAGCTCGAAAAACGCCGCAATATTTCTAATGTCGTTCTCCAAAAGGCGCGCGGCATCTGGATGACTGACCAAGACGGCTTGCGAGACATCAATGATGTAGGGCTTCTTGTCCCAGACAACGACGTTGTAGGGGCTAAGGTCTCCGTGTACCAGATGAGCCCGAGAGACAAGCGTTCTCAATGCTGAGAGAACCATCTTCGAAAGAGCAGCATAATCCCCGCCTTCTAACTCATTGAGTTGTGGAGCAGCCATCCCATTGCCGCCGAGCAGGGTCATCACGACAATATTTTCCTCAAACCCGACAGGACGAGGGGCTGGAATTCCCACCTTCTCCAGCCTTGCCAGATTGCGGTATTCCTTCTCAGCCCACATTGCCTCAGTCCGCAACGTAATATGGCGTTTGGCGTGACGATAGCGCCAGTCGCCGAAGAGATACTACTTTCTCTCCCTTTTCCCAAAGACCTTGGAGGTGTGGACTTTGACAGCTAGTTCCCGGCCGTCAGGGGCGACTCCGTGGACAACGAGACTTTCTTTACCTTGCCGGATCGGCGGCCCAAGCCGAGCTATTAGGCCATGGTTCATCAGCCGGTACAGGGCCATCTGTGAACGCTCGTTGAACAATCCCTGCCAAATGCCTCCACTCCAAATGCGGCGAATGGGGATTGAGATTCGAACGAATCTAAGGATTGCGGTTATCGCTCGAAGTCACGGATACCTTGCCCGTTTAGATAGAATCCATTGAATCATCCTAATCATGCATACAGTAGAGATCAAGTCTACGGAAAACGGTCCAACCTCGTCTACCTCGATGGAAAAGTGTTCACTGCCTTGTGCAGATGCGGCGGCTCCGGCAACAAACCGTTCTGCGACGGGACCCACGCAAAGAACGGATTCCATGCCAAACCTGCAGATCTGAAAGTCCTCGCTGAGCATTCCAAGGTAGAAGCTTAACCGCAAAGAACAGGGCGGGCCCTTCTAGCTGCAGCCGAAGAACTTGGCTAGCTGTTCGACGGTATGAAATTCGTAGTCAGGTCTTGCTTTGCTTAGATCCCCCCGGGAATTGAGGTGCCCATTTGGCGAGCACCGTTAGGAGCCCTGCGTTCTTGCCCGCCAACATGTCGGTAGCCGCGTCTCCGATAATCATAGACTCCTCGGGGTTTGTCCTCATGGTTCTCAAAGCCAGACGGATGCCCTCTGGATGCGGTTTGGGTTTCAAGACATCATCACGAGAAACTAGAATATCGAAATAGTCTTTCAAACCGAGAGTCGAGAGGTTGAACTCCATGAGTGCCTTTTCTTCTGCGGTCACGATCGCAAGACGATTGCCGGATGCACGGAGCTTCTGGAGGAGCTGCGGGATTCCCGGAAAGAGGGTCGCTTTGTCGAGGAAGTTATTTCGATAACAGAGTAGGTAGTCATCGACTGCTTCTCTAACGGGTTTGCCTGGGAGACCATTTGTAAAGCCTTTGATGATATTTCGAGCTGGAGGTCCGAGGGTCCAGAAAGCGTCTCCCGAAGGAAGTGCTCGTTTGAAATATTTTTTCGACGTCTCGTTTATGCAGCGAACTATTACAGCCTCGGTGCTAATGAGAGTCCCGTCCATGTCAAAGATTACGCCACGCCCTTTATCGTCGCGACGGGATTCAAGTCCGATACTAACCCGGTAGTCTTTAGTTGACGACTTTGTCTTTGACTCGAATTCCTCTCTTTTTCTCCACTCGTCCGAGATCGAGTGCGTTGTGTCCATGTCTCGTGAATAGTCGGAGTATAGCGTCTTCTGTTCTTTGAGGACAAATTAGGACGAATCCTACTCCCATGTTGAAAGTCCGGTACATTTCTCGATCTGAGACTTTTCCACGCTTCTGAATAATCCGGAATATTCCAGGTGTAGGAGGCAGCTGTTCGATATCTGCTCCAAATCTCGCCTGTCCGACAATCCTATCAAGTTTTGCAAATGCTCCCCCCGTTATGTGAGCGAGCCCGTGAACTTCCAGTTTTCTTGTCGCCTCTAGAACTGGCTTGACATAGATTTGGGTAGGTTCCAGTAATTCCTCGCCGATGCTTCGGCCAAGTTCCGGAACATTCTCTTTCAGCTTGTAGTCTCTTAGGAGAATTTTCCTGGCGAGGGTTAGACCGTTCGAGTGTATTCCTGAACTTGCAACTCCGACCAGCGCGTCGCCATTTCGAATCTCATCTCCCAGGACGAGATCTTTCCTCCTACAAATCCCTGCAGCCATCCCCACGAGGTCTAGCCCCGGGTCCCTGGAGAGAAGGTCTGGGACGATAGCTGTCTCACCTCCAACTATAGCCATTCCTGCTTGTTTTGCTCCTTCCACCAGCCCAACTGCGATCTCGTTGACAATGTGACGATCGTGTATCGCCATGGCGAGGTAATCGAGGAAACTGATGGGTTCAGCGCCTGTGCAGATCAGATCATTCGCGCACATCGCGACGCAATCTATCCCGATGGTGTCATACTTCCGCATCATCTGGGCAATGATTACTTTGGTCCCGACGTTATCGGTGTGAAGGCTCAGGACCCGGCCATCGTTGAGATCAACGAGACCCGCGTAATGGCCAATCGGGAAAACGGGATGCCCGACTTTCCCCCTACGGCTCTTGAATGTCGATTCGAGCCGTCGAGCGAGGGCCTCGTGGGATTTTCTGACTTGGAAAACGTCAACTCCCGCTCTGGCGTAGGTCATGCGGGGCCGAGGCAAGCCTAGAGCTTCAGTCCCGTCAAGCGCTCGTAGGCGATAACATAACGCTTACTCGTCTCATCAATCAGATCCTTAGGAAGGTCAGGAGGTCTTGGAGTTGGCTGTCCAGCTTTTCGTGCCTCATCAAGGGTCTTCTTGTAACCGACCTTGGAAAGCCAGTCTCGGATCAACTGCTTATCATAACTCTCCTGGTTCTTGCCAGGAGAATAGTTCTCTTTCGGCCAGAGCCGAAACTCGTCAGGCCCAATCGAGTCCGCTAGAACAATGTTGCTTTCATCATCGAAACCAAACTCTAGTTTGAGATCTGCGAGGATGAAGCCAGCTTTGTCTGCCCGCTCGGACATTTTCTTATAGATGCTGACGCTATTATCTTTGAGCGCGGTGATCTCTTCCGTGTCCAACCAGCCTTCATCGACAATCTGGTCAACTGTGACAGGCTCATCTTTCACGTCAGACTTGGTGGTTGAATCGAAGTAGGGTTCAGGAAGTTTGGTAGCGTTGATTGGCTTCACGGGGAGATTGACCTCTCCCTTGACAAGTCTCTCGTAGAGACTGCCATAGAGATAGCCCCGGACAACGCACTCTACTGGAATCATCTTCAGCTTCCGGACAACCATCCGGTTCGCGTTCTCAACGCGGAGCATATGATGGGGGACTTTCAGATAGTTGAACCAGTACGCCGCAAGCTTGCAAAGCACTTCCCCCTTTCGAGGAATGGTAGAGGGAAGGACAATATCATAAGCGGATACTCGGTCAGTGAAAACGAACAAGAGTTCTTCGCTGTCGAGCTCATAGATGTCCTTCACCTTGCCACGCTTGAATGGCATGGACGACAATTCGGTCTCGGGTTCGTTAACGTGTTCTTGCATCTAGAGACGTCCACCACGGTATTGTTGGACGTTCTTTGCGAGTTCTGAGTCGGAGAGTGCGAGAATCTCGGCGGCCAGGAGTGCCGCGTTCGTTCCATTGTCCAGGCCGACGGTGCCAACCGGGACGCCTGATGGAAGCTGAACTATCGATAGGATCGAGTCGAGATTGAGCTTGCCTGAGACCGGGACCCCAATTACCGGCTTGTTGGTTAGGGACGCTACGAAACCAGGTAGGGCAGCGCTGAGACCAGCGATAGCAATGAAAACATCAGACTTTGAGGTCTCAATGTACTTGTCAAGCTCTTTGTGGTTGCGGTGACTCGAGAGAACCTTCGTCTCGAAGGGAATGCCAAGCTTCTCAAGTATGGTCTCCGCTTTCTTGGCGATCTCCCGATCGCTCTCCGAACCCATGACTATGCTAACGCTTCTGGTCAACTGTGACACCGCACAACCCGAGATTCTGTGACTACCGTGTTCACTGGTAAATCAAACTGATCCCGAGGAACGCGACTGACAAGCTGAAGATTGAACGATAGACCGATCGAACGAACGTGTTCTGGAAGTGTTTTGAGAACGCGGTCAAAATATCCTCTGCCCCAGCCGAGACGGTAGCCTTCCTTGTCCCATACTATCCCGGGAACGAACATAACGTCGACTGCATCGAGGCTCTCGGGCCGTAGAAACTCTGGTCTGGGTTCGGGAATGTTGAAGCTTCCAGGCGCGAGCTCTTTCCCGAGGTCTTTGAGCTCAGAGAAGAAGAGGTCAATGTCTCCTTTCTTCACAACGGGTACAAGAACTCGCTTGTTGCTATCCAAGGCTTTTCGGATGAGCGGACGAGTGTCAACCTCGCTGCCCTTGCTGACGTAGCAGGCAATACCTCTCGCTCTGACATACTCGTGAAGATGCAGAACCTGATCCATGATCTCCACACTCTTCTGCTCTATGTCTCGAGCAGACTGTCGATCTCTGAGTCGTAAAATGTATCGTCGGAATTGTTCTTTCTCAACAGCAGTCTTTGCTTCTGTCAAACTTTCAATCCAATCTGGATGCTCGCAGCCAGTACGGTGTTCTCTAGAAGACATGCAACCGTCATAGGCCCAACTCCTCCCGGGACCGGCGTAATGTAACTGGCTACTCTGTTGACCTTCTCAAAATCGACATCCCCCCGGAGCTTCCCGTCGACCCTTGTCAAGCCAACATCGACCACAGCAGAGTTAGGTTTCACATGATCTGCTCGAATCTGGAAGATTTCCTTTCCGACCGCGCTGACTAGAATATCAGCGGTCCGTGTCATCCCTGAAAGGTTGGGTGTCTTGGAGTGGCAGACCGTAACAGTTGCATCTCGATTGAGGAGGAGGTTGGCCAGGGGTCTGCCCACCAGATTACTTCGGTTGATGATAACTGCCCTGGATCCAGCGACGGGAACTTTGTAGTAGTTTAGCAGTTTGATAACGCCTTTCGGCGTGCCCGGAACTAGTTCCTCATGGCCAGAGGCCAGTCTGCCAGCGTTGATGGGGTGTAATCCGTCTACATCCTTGTAGGGGATGATTCTCTCGATTATCTTTTCCTCGTTGAAGCCTGGGGGTAGAGGTAGCTGAACGAGGATTCCGTTCACCTTGGGGTTCGTGTTGAGCTGGCCGAGCAAAGCTTCGAGCTTGTCCTGGGAAGTATCAGCAGCTAGGTGGTGGCTCTCGGACCTTATTCCAACCTCATCAGCGGCCTTGTGCTTGGCTTTGAGATAGGAGGCGCTGGCAGGGTCGTCGCCGACCTGAATTGTGACGAGGAAAGGTACAGTCCCGTGTTTTTCTAGTTGTTGGACGTGTTCGACGACTTGTTTCTTGACCTCTCCAGCTACCAGTTTGCCGTCCATGAGGATGGCTGTCAATTCTTGAAAAGCACCCTCCTTCCTTCAAACCTCAATTGATCCTCTGTGAGGAGTCTGATTGCTTCGGGAAGAATCCGGTGCTCTTCTCTCAGGACGCGGCTAGAAAGAGCTTCTACAGTATCGTCGTCGCGAACCGCGACTGCTGTTTGAAGAAGTATGGGACCATGGTCAACCTCTCTGTCGACAAGGTGGACAGTGCAACCAGTAACCTTGACGCCGTGATCGAGGGCTTGCCTCTGCGCCTCCAAACCAGGAAAGGACGGAAGCAGAGCAGGGTGTACGTTGATGATTCTAAGAGGGTACAGATCGACGAACTGTTCGGTGAGAATCCGGAGATAGCCTGCGAGTACAATAAGCCCGTTTTTCGGTGCCACCCCGCCTGACTGGAGAGCGGCGATGGTCTTCTGGTCGTAGTCCCAGCTTTTCTTCGGGACACCCTTGTCGTCCAAGGCGATTGTTTGAACATGATGTTTCTTGGCTATGTCGAGAGCTGGCGCGTTTGGTTTGTTGCTGATGACAACCTTGACCTCGCACTTGGTGAGGTAGCGATTATCGACCGCGTCCAGTATGGCATCAAGGTTTGAACCTCGTCCTGACACCAATACGCCGATCGGGACCATTCAGCTAGGCCTTTCTGGTCCATGCATCTCTTTCAGCAACAGCTGTGAAGCGTCGATCCTGCCCAGTTTTGGAACCCATTCCATTCTGCTTGCAAGAATCCCATGCTCTTCTCTGTACTTGTAGAGTCGACGGACTCTTTCAGCTTCATCACGTCGCTTCGCGAGAAGTTGTTCTGTGCCTATGTCGCTTCGATGATAGAGGCCCCACCCATCAGTTAGCTGGATGCTCGAGACGGTTTTTTCGATCCTCGCGCTGGCTGGTAGTAGAGTGTGGTCCATCGCCATTAACGTAAGAAGACGCGAGCCTCCTGTCATTACTCGGCCGTCTTCTTGTAGGTCAGCGCTTCCCCAGAACAGGTAACAGCCATTTCGTTTGATGTTTGTCTCGAAAACCTGAACCGGGTGACCCTTGGCTTTCTCCCGTTTTTCAGGATATCCATTAGGAGCGACAACCTTTACGACCACGGCGTCCTCATTGGTGAATTCGAGCTTCAGCTTAGACAGCCGTCTTTCAACTATGGCTTGGAAGACGTCGACGATGTCTGTTTTGAGCATAGCGAGCATGTTGATAGCTTCAGGATCACCAAGCCGAGAGTACATCTCGATAATTGTCGGTCCCTCGTTTTCTGTGAGCATCATCTGCCCGCCAACCATGCCGTGGTAGGCTTTGCCGGTTTTTTTCTGGATGGCCTCGACGATTCCGTCGACGGTCTTGAGCGACTTGTCATACTCTTCCCTAGTAATGAACGGGAGAGTCATGTCGGGACCTGAGATGCTGCCCATTCCGCCTGTCTCGGGTCCGCTGTCGAAGTCGTGAGCGCTCTTGTTGTCTTGGACGAGAGGGGTGCCAAGAACGGTTTTGCCATCTGTGAAGCATTGCAGGGAATACTCTGGACCCCACGCCTTCTCCTCGACCAGAATCTTGTGTTCGATGTCAGAGTAGGCAGCCATGCTAGCCTGGAGAGAATCGAAGTAGGCTTCTTTGAAACGCTCCTTCTCATCGTGTAGATAGATCTGCCGGTCTTCAATCAGCTTAACACCCTTACCGCCCGACTGACGGGCAGGCTTGATGACAATGTTTTGTAGCCAGGGTTGAGTGTCGATATTTTTCCGGATATATTCTGAGGCTTCTCGTGCGTTCTTGAAGGTTCGAAAGACAAGCTTACCCGGGAGATTGTTCTCCCACTGTAGGCGTCGGAGATCTGCTTTGGAACGTTCTATGACCGAGAGTTCCTGGCTAGCGCCTATGCACTGGATGCCTTCCTTTTCAAGTGCATCTGGTATACCGTGAAAACCAGGCTCCTCAGGTCCCACTACCACCATGTCGATTCCCCAGCCGCGGGCAGACCTGACAATCGTCTTCGGGTCTGTGGTTCTGCCGGTACGAAGTTCTCCCTGGTTGTCTTTGCAGATCTTGTGAATACCAGGATTCCGATTTTCAGCGATCCAGAATATCTCGGGTTTGTGATCGCTGAGACTCAACTTCCATGCAAGCGCGTGTTCGCGTGCACCTCCGCCTACGCCCATTACTCTCATCGTGTCGCGCCTCCGTTCTCGAAGCAGCGCATGCAGAGATTCTGTCTTGGTAACCCGATGGCGTGTTGGAGTTCTTCAACGGTCATGAACGATATACTGTCAGCCCCGACATTATTCGCGAGTTCTTTCTCGTTCAGGCTGCCGGAAATCAGTTCATCTCTGGGCGGGATCTCGACTCCGTAGGGACATGGTGAGACGAGTGCTGGACTTCCAATTCGAACGTGTATTTGTCTGGCGCCGTTGCGTTTGAGATTCAGAACAGTGTTTCGTAGAGTATTTCCCCTGACGACGCTATCGTCCACCAATACAACGTCTTTGCCTTCGACCGCGCTTTTGATGGGGTTGAGCTTGAGCTGGACTCCTACGAGACGTTCTTTCTGTGTTGGCTCAAGGGCAGCGCGAATGTTCTCTCCAGTTCTCATAAAGCCGAGTTCCTGGAGAAGAGCGGACTCTTGACTGTAACCATTCGCAATCGGGAGCGCTGTCTCCGGAACGCCAATTACAACGTCGGCTTTAGCCGGATGAGCTCTGGCCAGTTCTCTCCCAACGCTGTTTCTGACCTTGGCTACGGGAAGAGAATTGACTTCACTGTCAAGTCTCGCGAGGTAGACGTATTCGTAGCTGCAGAAGTTGCCAGGGTCGGTTGCGGGTGTATTTCCACGAATATCCTCGGGGGTGAACATGATGACCTCTCCTGTTTCAACGGGTCCAGTGTGGTCAATGCCCATGACGTCGAGGGCGCAGGTCTCCGATGCGACGGCTCCAATGTCAAAGCCCACGCTGCCTGTTTCCAGTGGCTTTACCCCGAGTGGGTTTCTTCCTGTGATGAGTTCTTGTTTGTGGGTGAGGGCGGCGAAGGAGTATCCGCCTCCTATCTTATTGATGAGCATCGAAGTTGCTTTGAGAGATTCTTTCTCGCTGTAGAGGAATTGTGAGAGTTGGCGCGCGAAGAGCTTGGTGGCTTCGCCGCGGTTTTCATGAAGATCTGTCTTACCATCAAGTGCAAGACCCATCTCGTAGGGCGTCTTAACGTGGACGAGGTAGTCATCTAGGTAGGAGGATGTCTGTCCGATTCCGATGAAGCCTTTCGGAATACTTGTTCTGTTTTTCTGGAAGAATTCTTCAACTCCTCCTTTTCCTGCGAGAGTGTGTAAGGTGTTTCCCTGTCCGATTGTTGCCAGGCTGACGGATTCTTGTCCACGTCCTTGGAGTGCGCTGAGCCCGTAGTGGATGAAGTGGGACGCGTCCCAGTTTTCTCGTCCTTCGCCAAACGTGTAGAACCCTATCAGGCCCGGCATTGCTGGGTTAGGCCTTCATTTCTTCTCGGGTTCGAAGCACAGGGTCTTTCTTTAGACCCAGATACTCGCCAGTAACGCAGGCGAAGCACATTTCGTCTTTGCTCAGGCCGATTCCTTCGCTTAGACCGTTGATGTCGTTGTAGCCGAGACCGTCGACGCCGATTTCAAGGGCGACTTTCTTGTTGAGGTCAGCAATGTTGAGGGTCTCACCGTCTGCTTTGTTTGCGAGCAATTCTTCCCTTGTTGGGAAATCGATTCCCATGTAACATGGGTGTCGGATGGGCGGGAAGGTGACGACCATGTAGACTTTCTTTGCTCCCGCGTCTCGGAGGGACTGGACGATGTTTCGGCTACTGGTTCCGCGGACGATGCTGTCATCGACCACGATGACGTCTTTGCCGTCGACGACGGGTTTGATGGTGATGATCTCGCGGACGATCTCTTCCCGGCTCTTGGCTGTTGGCTCGATGAAACTGCGGAGGCTTCCCTTTCTCCGATATCGGTCTTTCATCAAGCCCTCCTCCATCGGTATACCGCTCTGCTCGGAGTAGCCGAGGGCTGAGGGTCTGGCGGAGTCGGGTACCGGAATGACTACGTCCGCTTTGAACGGGTATTTTCTGGCGAGGACTCTGCCGAGCTTTCGTCGTGCGTCGTAGACGTAGTGGTCATCGATCTTGCTACTAGGATGACCAAAGTATGTGTACTCGAACGGGCAGTGATAGTGGCGTGGTGCGTCCGCGAATCTTGTTATTTTGAGTCCGTCTTTGGATAGGCTGACTAGCTCGCCTGGTTGAATATCCCTGACAAGGTCTGCGTGGAGAGCTGTGAGGGCGCAGCTCTCGCTCGCCACGATGTGAGTGTCGGTGTCAGGATCGTATCCTAGACAGAGGGGTCTGTAGCCCGCTTCGTCTCTAGCCGCTAGAACCTCGCCGTCATGGGTTATTATGACGAAGCTGTAGGAGCCGCTCAGCTCTTTGCTCAGCTTGTGAAACGCACGTGTCCAATCGTGTTCAGCACGGTAGTGTTGGAGAAGGCGGTATCCGGCGAGCTTCGTGTCTGTTGTCGAGCCTAGTATCGGAAATTCTTTCTCGACGACGGGCTCGAGATCTTCTGTGTTCGCGATGGTTCCGTTCTGGGCGATGGCGAATTCGCCGCGAATGTCGAGCGGATGCGCGTTCTCTAGTGTCGTTCGCCCGCGGGTCGAGTAGCGTACGTGTCCTATTCCACGATTGCCGGTGAAGCTGAGAATCCTCTTCGCGTTAGCGTCCGCACCCTGGCCTATCAGGCCTAAGCCCTTGAGGATGGGCTCGCCGGGCACGGCTATTCCCCACGACTCTTGGCCTCTGTGCTGGAGGGCTGCGAGTCCCTTGACTATACGCTCTGCGACAGGCCGGTTCTCCATGGAGTATATGGCTAGGACGCCACAGTGCTCTTTCATAGCGTCGCCTCCATTGCCCGCGGAATCGCTTCGGACCAAGCCCTTGAAGCTTCAGCGACGGGAATCGTGATGATCGCTTGTCCTTTCGAGAGGAACTCGATCCCGTTGTCTGTTACAGTTCCGACCTTT
>WNGP01003886.1_pt1 | contig 12484 bp, 13 predicted proteins | sample 5407671 | NCBI WGS metagenome assembly WNGP01 (sample SAMN13153381, study PRJNA577476) | soil metagenome | isolation source: 40 cm soil or saprolite under Garry oak tree replicate 2 | place: USA:California | collected 2016-06-15 | reverse complement strand
CCATCACTTGCTTTTGCCTGACCGACGTGACTATCATACATGTGAGGATCTTCCTTTCACTTTCAGATTCATGTATTCAGGATTATCCTCTCTCATTTCTGCTTTGACAACCCCTTCACTCTATTTTCTGGAACCTATGCCCTAAAGGCCCTCCCAACCCCTCATCGTCCACCCTCGCCCCTACGGACGGTGAGGAAGCGTGGTGCTATGCAGAGCCGTAGATTGTGAGGTTGGAGAAGCTGGCATCGGCGCTCTTTGCGGGAGCGAGGGTTCCTGCAACAAGGCCGATCTGCCCGCTGCTATAAGTAGCGTCCTGAACTTCTTTGACGAAGGTGCCATTGATAAAGAGTTGGAAATCCCCACCCCTGGCGATGATGAATAGGGTGTTGTTGGGTGCGATGGCGCTGCTAAAGGTTCTGGGGACAAGCTGGACATACGTAGCGCCGGCATTGGCGTCGTGGCGGCGGAAGTAAAATTCTCCCTTGTCGGTGATTTCAAAGTCATAAAACTGGTCGCCATTGGCGCGTAAAATGATGCCGGCATCGCTTCCCTGTAGTAGGGAAAGGTCGACTTTGATGGCGCCATTGCTAAATGTGACGCCCATTGGCGAGCAAGGTTGGAGATAATCAGTCGTACTCACCAGTACGTGGTATGTGCTGCCGGCGAAGGCGCATCCGACACCATCGTTGGGCCAGCGGTTATTGGTGTTGCTACTGAGACTATCGCTCAGGAGTGGAGTAGTACCGGTGAGGGCGGTGGCGGTGGCATAGGCCGCCTGCTGCGTGGCCAGGCTCTGCGCGGTAGATGTTGCACCTGGCGAGGTGGTCGGTGTTTTACTGACGCTGGCGGTATTCGTCGTTCCCACGCCAGGGGTAGCGGGACCGAGATTCGTCTGGCTACCGGGCAGATGCAAGAGGACGTAAAAGCCAGCAGCGAGCATGATAAAGACGAGTAAACCAACCAGTAATGTGAGGCCGATGCCTGGTCTGCGTTTACGCCGGTCTGCGGAAATATGCCGCCGGGGTGGAGTGGGTGTTGGTCTGACGCGCGTGCCGGGGGCGCCCGCCGCAGGATATCTTGCTACCGGCGGGGATTCAGGATGATAGGGTGGGTACGACGGATATGCTGGAATGTACAATTTGTCTTGTTGAGGTGACCCGACAGGCGTAAGCGGTTCGAGGGGTGGGGTAAAGGCAGGTGTGTTTTTTCTAGGTTGAGCAGGGAGTGTAGGGGAGGGCGGCAATTCGCTCTCCATTTCAGCTGTTTCGTAGAGCATGGGTGTCTGCTGAAAAGCGGGCGGCGACTGGCTCTGTCCCTGGTTGAGAGCGCGCATGTAGGCCTGCGCGAGAGCAAGCGGGGTTTCATAGCGTCGGCGCGGGTCTTTGTCAAGGGCGCGCAAAATGACGAGGTCTACCGCATGCGGAATGGCTGGATTAATGCGCGACGGTGGGATGGGCTGTTCGCGCATTTGTTTTAAGTAGACTGCGAGCGCGGTATCGGCTGTAAAAGGTGTTCGGCCTGTGACCATTTGATAGAGCAGGATACCCAGGGCATAGATGTCGCTACTCTTGCTGGCAGGGCCATCGGCGAGTTCAGGAGCCATATATTCGGGGGTTCCAAGCAAGACACCTGTCTGGGTAACTTTCCCCGCGCCCTCTATGGGTTTAGCCAGGCCAAAATCCGCGAGGTAGGCGTACCGGTCATCGCCCAAGAGGATATTGGAGGGTTTGATATCGCGATGAATGACGCCGTGATCGTGCGCATATTGAAGGCCGTCGGCAATTTGTTGCAGGAGGATTCCGGCGTCTTCCAGCGACAACGGTCCCTGTTCGAGCAATTCGAACAGGGTGCGATGCTCGATGTAGGGCATGACGAGGTAATGCCAGGGCGCTTGCTCGCCATAATCAAAGGCGGGAAGTATGTGGTCATGTTGCAGGTTGCCTATGGCTTCGGCCTCGCGTTGAAAACGCTCGATATACTCGGTATGGGTGCTACTGACGACTTTGAGGGCTACCTCGCGATGCATGAGTTCATCGTTCGCGAGGTAGACTTCGGACATTCCACCGCGACCGAGGCGGCGCAGCAAGCGATAGCGGCCTAACCGTGTTCCTTCCAGTCCGGGCATATACTTCTACATTCCTTTGCGCGGTGATCTCTGTCCCATCCCTCCCCACTCCCAAATTCCATAGGCAGTATATGCGCCAATATTAGTGAATGTCAACCTGCGACATGACATCGGGAATTAGTCGCCATTGCCGTTCCCATCGCCATGACCATCCCCTCCATGGCCATGGCCATGACCATGCTTATGCGATGCAGGCGGGGTATTTTGTGTATCAGTTTGTGTATCAGATGGCGTATTTGGTGTATGCAGCAATTGCTCCGGCGGGCTATTGATCAGGCCACCGTATTGCATTGACGCGATGGTAACAGGCGGCGTTGACTGCCCGTGGGGTGCGACTTTTGGCTGGGAAGTGTGAGTAGTGGTAATGGCCTTCCCAACAAAGGCAGCATTAGCGTCCAATACGGGGCCTGCCTGGACGCCGTTCTTCGACAGCAGAAAACCCAGGGAGATAGGAATTGCGAGCAATACGAGCGCGGTGAGAGAGAGCATACCTTTTTGTACGGCCCGGAGTGTTTGATAGCCCCAACCATTCAAACCATTCAGGGCGGGGGTGGCAGCAGCACCATGTGGGGCGGCACCATCCTGGGCAGGGGAGTAAACCCGTGCCCCTCCCCTATACGGTTTTACCACCGGCGCTTTCTTGACCGGGTAGAGGGTGACGCTTACCGGGGGGAGGGTTTGCATGGCTGCGAAAGTTCTTAATTCTGCGGGTGCACGCAGGGCATTGGTGTATGCCCTGGCCATGGCGCTGGCGCTGGGAAAGCGGCGATGCGGGTCTTTGTCGATGGCACGCAGGATGATCTGCTCGACGGCGCAAGAGATGGTCGGATCGAGTGTTGAGGGAGGCGCTGGTTGTTCCTGGATGTGCTTCCAGTAGGTCGCGATGGGAGTCGTGCCGGTAAATGGGAGCTTGCCTGTTAGCATCTGGTAGAGCAAAATTCCCAGCGCGTAGATGTCGCTGCTGACACTCTCAGGCAACTCAGCGAGTTCTGGAGCCATATACTCCGGTGTGCCAATCAAGCACCCGGTTTGGGTTATATTCGTGTCCTCTCCGAGGGGTTTTGCCAGACCAAAATCGGCCAGGTAGATATGCTGGCCATTGGGGTCATTGAGCAGTATATTTGAGGGTTTGATATCGCGATGGAGGATGCCTTGCTCATGTGCGCACTGGAGTGCGCTCGCCAACTGATCGAGGAGACGGCCTGCCTCTTCCTGCGTCATTTTGCCCTGCATCAGCCGCTCGCGTAAATTGCCGTGCTCTATGTAGGGCATGACGAGGTAGTGATAGTCGTCAAAGGTGCCATCATCCAGCAGAGGTAAGATATGTTTGTGCGAGAGGTTACGAAGTATGCGTACTTCACGCTGCAAGCGTTTGATACAATCGGGATCATTGACGAGTTTGATCGCGATGTGTTGCTGCGTCTGTTCATCGAAGGCGAGGAAGACCTCCGACATGCCACCGCGCCGCAATCGCTGCAGAAGGCGATACCGCCCTGAAATAACTCTCTTCTCTTGTTCTAGCATTGTAGTTTCCCTGGCGTTTTTTATTGTCCGGTAGTTGTTTCTAGTTCTATTACGTGCCCCAGGCGGAATTCGTGACTGAGCATTTTGAACGTAGGAACTTTTGGCGGTATGTGACTTAAAGGGCTATTGCTGCTTTCTCCTCTTGACTGAGAGTAAACAAATGCCAGAGTTTCCAATTCGATTGTATTTTTTCATTAACTTTGATGTCAAACTAACAGTCCTTCGTGTCGGCTCCTAGCCGCCAGCGAAGTTGGTCCACATTACGAAGGAGGCGCTCCATGATGTAGCGGCGCAGACGATAGACGTGCTGCACATCGCCAAACTCTTGAGGGCAGTGACGCATGATCTCCCTGGGCTTGAGGCCGCAGTGATAGAGCAGGTAGATCAATCGCTGTTCTTGCTGGTTAGGGAACATACCGAGCAGGAGTTCCCACAACTCATGTGAGTCTACAGCGTCTTCTACAAGTGGTTCTCCTGGAGAACCGGGTTCAGGTAATTGTGTCTCTCTTGGCCGCGAGTAGACGCGCAGAGTATCGACAATGGCGGCGTTCAGACTCGCGCGCAAGTACTGGAGAGCGGCCCCCAGTGAGCTGAATTCCAGCTTCTGGTTAAGGGCGGTCGCCTGCCAGAATCGTTCGAAGGCGCGAGCTACGTAGTTTTCTTCGCTGTCGTAACGATAGGCTGCTTCACGGCGTGGATGGCAATGTATCCAGCCAAGCACGAACTCGCTAAAGCATTGTTGCAGCCAAAGCCAGGCATCCTGGTTGCCCTGCACGGTAGCGCGGCGAAACAGCTCTAATGCGAATTGCTCATTGGATGGTTCTCCTTTGCGATAGTTACCGATTTCCTTTATACAGCGTTGCGCAAGCACCTGAGCGCTCATAGTAGAGAGTGCGGGAACCGCTGACGACAGAGACTCAGGAGGCTTTTTTTCAGAAATGGCGGAACGCACCCCTTGTGAAGCAGCGAGTGGTTCTGCGTATTTGTTACAAAACCTATACGTCGGGTACATGATGTGATTTCTCCTTCAAGACTCCCTTTACACAGTTGAGACTATTCACCCCTCTAAATCTACCTTACTTGCTGCCGACGTACATCCGTCAATTGACGTATATGATTACGTATTTTTCCACTTCGATGAAAGGGAAAATGAAGGAGATACTACGTTAGATAGATGCAGCGCAGGGTGGTTTTTGGGGGAAGCACGATGTTGCCATGGTGTATACTGAGTGGGATATATTACAGCGAGCGGAGAAGGAGATGACCCATGGCTATCCGTATCGATGTCTGGTCAGATTTTGTTTGACCTTTCTGCTTTTTAGTAGCCTCCAGTTTGGAGAAGCTTGAGAAGCAGTTTGATGTTGCTATTCATTGGAAATCTTTTGAGCTTCGACCGAAAGGTTCTCCTCCTATGCCAGCGCAGTACAGGGCGCGTATAGAGGCAGGGCGTCCCCTCTTGCAAAAGAGGGCACGCGAAGAATATGGGTTGGAGTTGAATGCCGGTCCGACCGGTATCGATAGTCGGCCCGCGCTCATCACTGAAAAGTATGCTGAAGCGCAGGGGAAAGGCGATGTTTTCCATAAAGCCGTGATGCATGCATATTGGCTAGAAGCAAGGTCGATTGACGATCCCAGCGTACTGAAGGAGCTAGCAGAGCAAGTTGGACTTCGCGGCGAGAATTTCGATGCCGTCCTGACCAACCCGGAATTTGATGCAGCAGTATCTGCAGATGTTGAGCTTGCGCATGAATATGGGTTGACCGGCGTGCCCGCGCTGGTCTTTGCCGAACACTACCTTGTGATGGGGGCACAGCCATACGAGGTAGTGCGACGGGTTGTCGAAAAGATTCTCGAAGAGGAATAGCGCTTTTCTCCTGTAGAACGGTCTTACTGGTATGCTTGTAATCAAGTTACTGCTGACTCCCGTGCTTATCGGCATGGTGAGCCTGGCGGGTCGGCGTTGGGGACCAGCGATTAGTGGTTGGTTCGTTGGCCTTCCCCTGACATCTGGTCCAGTGATGCTTTTCCTCGCACTCGATCAGGGAACGACATTTACGGCCAGGGCGGCTGAAGGGACATTGCTTGGACTGATTTCGGTAGCGAGTTTTTGCCTGATCTATAGCTGGCTTTCATTGCGCGTCGGCTGGTTGGGGAGTCTGCTAGTAAGCTGGTGCGTGTTCTTTGCTTCGACCTTTATCTTAGAGCAGTTCTCAATGCCCGTAATTATTGCATTTGCTCTGGTTATCGTCTTCCTCGCCATCGTGCTGAAACTGTTTCCTACTTATCGAGGTAAGTACACTATGAAGTCCCCACCTCAATGGGAGGTGCTGCTGCGCATGGTGACGGCTACGGCATTTGTGCTGGTGCTGACAGGGATTTCCGGTGTGTTAGGCCCTCAATTGAGCGGACTACTTACGACATTTCCGATCTATGCCACTATTTTAGGCAGCTTTACGCACCACTTCTCGGGCGCGGCAGCTGCCGGTCGATTGCTGCGTGGGGTGGTCTTCGGCACGTTTACATTTGCCGTTTTCTTTCTGATCATCGCTAGCTCCATAGAGCGAGAGGGCATCGTGTTCGCTTTCGGAGCAGCTGTACTGGCAGCGCTGTTGCTGCATGGAGGTTCGCTCTGGCTTCTGAGAAAATATATCGATGTTTCCTGAAGATGCTTATGAGGATGCTTATGAGGATGTCAATGTTCCTGGAAAGCGTTATGATAGACAGGGAACCATTCCTTTGAGGAAAGAGCATTAAGATAAAGAGGAGATCTATTGTGATAAAGGCAGAAAACCCACAACAAGTTATCCGGCTGCTGCGCAGCTTGCGCGCAGTGCGCCAGTTTCGCCAGGAACCAATACCACAGGAAGTGATCGATGCACTGCTCGAGGTGGCACGTTGGACGGGCACCGCCAGCAACAGCCAGCATTGGGAGCTTGTCGTGATACGAGAGAAGAAAACGCTACAGGCGCTGGCACAGTGTGAGGGTTTCGCGCATCACCTGGCGGGTGCGGCGCTGGGAATGGTGCTGGTGATGTCTGGAGAGCCTGGTCTTGCTGAACAGGAGACCTATGACGAGGGAAGGTTGAGCGAGCGCCTGATGCTGGCTGCCGAGGCCTATGGCGTTGGTTCATGCATTGGCTGGCTCAAAGGGAAGGGCAGGACTGATGCGAAAGCGCTATTGGGTATCCCGCAAGAGCGCCTGGTACGTACAACAATTTCTTTTGGCTATCCCGATGAGGAGGCGCTGCGCGCGCGTCCTAAACGTACTGATGCTCGTAAGCCTCTGTCCGAGCTTGTTCATTTTGAACGGTATTCGTAGCACGATGACGACCTGATGCCGAGACCAGTCGGGACGAGGGTGACCGCGAAGGTCAAGAGTCCTGCAACCCTACATCAGGCTCATCACCTGCGTAGGGACAATGGGTGGTGTTGAGCGGTTGCGGGGGCCTTGTGCTTGTCCTGGTTGGGGGATCGAGCAGGCACGCAGGACAAGCACAAGGGAGTTCGGTGACGGCAACGTGGTGTTGCCGCCACCGAATGAACACCGCCTTAGAGTTCCGCGTTTTTGAATCTCTGCCATAAGCGACGGGCGATACGGTAGCCATCGCGTTCCAGGCCGTAGCGGGCGATGTAGTGGCAGATGTTTTCTATATCGCGCGTGAGGAGGTCGAGGGCATTGGGATTAAAGCGCGGGTCGATGGCCTGGGGGAAATCGATGATGCTGATCTGGCCTTGCCAGTAGAGTACATTGTATGCCGAGAGATCGGCGTGTATATAGTTGTTGGTCAACCAGAGTTCGACGTTGCGCATCAATTGCTCGAAGATGGGGTACACTTCGTTGTGCGAGAGTTCGACGTTCTGGAGGGCCAGGGCTGGTCCACGACGGTCACCCAGGTACTCCATGAGGATGGCGCTGTCGCTCCTGGCCATAGGTCTGGGGATATCTGCTTCCGACCATACAAAAGGGCCGCAAGCATCACGCCCGCGGCCCTGTTCTTCATGAAGAAAGCCGTCCAGTTCAGGACGGCCTGTTCGATATAGTTCTGTTGTGGACGCGATAAATCGGGTCCCTACAACCGTCGAAAATGCTTCTGGCCTTCCCGGAGACATGATGCTACTGTGAGGATTGTTCCTTTGCGCATTGCATGCTCCTTTCGTCTTTGCCCTGGAACGGGTTTGTTCGAGGGTTGCCAGTAACTATTGTTGTATGTCGAGTGTACCTGAACGAGTATGCTCCTGTCAATGGTAATTGGTAGGCATTTAGCTGTTTCTACCACGAAGTATTTCGCTATATTGGATGTGATATATTGCGTACACCAGGGTATCTACTCTGGAGAAAATTGATCTATTCCATCTGACGATCAATTCCACGAGGTATTCACGCGCGCATCTGCCAATAGTGAAGGAGAGGAGACCATCCATGTTCGAAGTCCATAATTCAACTCACCAGTTTGAAGTCCACGATCCAGAAATGCTTGCTCAAGCAAAGGCCGTTCTGGATGCCTGTTCCTCTCCGCAGGAGATGCAGGAAGCCGTTCTCGCGGCAGTTACCCGCAATGACGAGTGGCGCGGTAAGCGTTGCCTGAATCTCTTAGCCCCTGAAGCTCCCACCAGTCCGACGGTCAGAGCGCTCCTTTCGGCTGAGGTAGGCACTCGCGCTGCAGAGGGGCATATCGGTCCAGTGAACCGCTGGTTCGCAGGCACCAAACATATCGACGAGATCGAAGCGTTGTGTGTTGAACTCTTGAAAAAGGCCTTTCGCGCTCGCTATGCCGATCACCGGCTGGTGGCAAGCATGATTGGCAATCTGGCAGTTTATACAGCCTTGACCGAACCTGGCGATGTCATTATGAGTATCGCTCAACCTTTCGGGGGGCATTCCAGTAACCGTGTCGATGGGCCAGCCGGGGTACGTGGTTTGAAGATTGTAGATATCCCGTTCGACGCGGTCGAACGGGAAGTTGACCTTGACCTCTTCCGTAAAGTCGCCCCATTGGTACGCCCCAAAGTGGTCGCGTTGGGAGCTTCGATGACGCTGTTCCCCTTTCCCATCCAGGCCATACGCGACATCGTTGCAGAGTGGGGTGGGTACGTCTTCTTCGATGGAGCACATCAACTGGGCTTAGTGGCTGGCGGTCAATTTCAAGACCCCTTGCGAGAAGGGGCTGCGGTGATGACAGGATCGGCAGGGAAAACATTCAGCGGCCCACAGAGTGGAATTCTGGTGTGGGATGATGCGCAGCTAACTACTCCTCTCACCACCGTAGTTTTCCCCGTGTTAGCGGCAACGCATCAAGTGAACCGGGTAGCGGCCCTGGCTGTGTCAGCTGCCGAAATGATCGCCTATGGAAGTGTATACATGGCCCAGATTGTGCGCAATGCGCAGGCGCTTGGAGCAGCATTGACTCGTCGAGGCATTCCTGTCCTCGGAGCACATAAAGGCTATACCACCACCCATCAAGTAATAGCCGATGTGCGGCGCTTTGGTGGTGGGTTGGAAGTTGCCCAACGACTGGCACGAGCCAATATCATCACGAATAAGAATTTGATCCCCGCTGACAAAACAGGGGATTGGCATCATCCCAGTGGACTCCGTTTAGGAACGACTGAAGTCACGCGCCTGGGGATGCACGAGGCAGAGATGGAGACTATCGCAGATTTTATGGCACGTCTACTTGTCGAGCAGGCAGCGCCAGAAGATGTGGTTGACGATGTCGTCGCTTTCAGACAACCCTATCAGACACTCTACTACTGTTTTGATCATGGTTTGCCCGGTGATGATTCCCAACTTCGGCAGTCATGAGTGTGATGCGCACAAACCACGTATCGGCACTTATCCGTCCTGCCAACGACGCGGGACTAGCGGAGAAAGAAAAGCAGATATGAACATACCGTCAAACCCACGCATTTACGATCTCGAGCAGCCGCGCTACTTTGGAGCGCCGATCTATCCAGGCCACGCGCCCGGCTATTTTTACACGCTCCATCGCCGCCACGAGCGCGACATGGGTGAAGCCCGGACGGGTGCTTCCGGTTTTATGTACACGACGGAGCACTCAGGCACTCACATTGATGCCCTGTGTCATCAAGCTGAGGATTTACACCTGTACGGCGGGCGGGAGGTTGATGCCAGCGTTCAAACGCCGTACGGTTTCACGGAACTGGGCGTGGAGACGATTGCGCCACTGATTACACGCGGAGTCTTGCTTGATATTGCGCGCCAGCGGGGAGTTGACCATATAGGGGCAGGAAATCCAATTCGGCGCGACGAAGTAGAGGACGCGGCGCAAAACGAGGGAGTCTCGATAGGTGAGGGTGATGTTGTGCTGCTGCGCACGGGCAATGGCGCGCTCTGGCATGACCCGAGCGTGTATCTGCAAGCGGGAGGGGTGAACGCAGAGGCATCTACCTGGCTCGCCGACAGGGGTGTGCGAGCGGTAGGAGCCGACAATGTGGCCTGGGACGAGGTTGGCGTTGTCGATCCCGATCTTCAGGTAACGCTGCCCGGCCATGTGATCCTGCTTGTGCGCAACGGTATCTATATTCTAGAAAACCTCTTCCTGGAGGAGTTGGCGCGTGACGAGTGCTATGAATTCACCTTTATTTGCCTGCCACTCAAGCTGCGGGGAGCTACCGGCTCGCCCGTGCGCCCGGTGGCTGTTGCTCCTTGAGTGTACTTGATGATCGGGGATATGGCGATCGAAGTAGATTCGGCCTTATAACGTTATGCAAGAAAACAGCCCCAGTTTCCTGGAGCTGTTTTTTGACGAGCGCCTGCTTCCTACGCGCTGCCTACATCACCGGGAAAGTTTCGTACACCGAAACCTGGCCACCACTCCGCAACACCGGGCAACCTCTGGCCAACTCGGCTGCTGTATCCAGCGAATCAGCTTTGATAATGGAGTACCCACTGGCCATCGCTCCGGCAGGGACATCGCTGACGGTTCCGTCGCTTGCGATGCGTTTGGCATTCGGGGTAAAGGGATTGCCCCCATCTACCAGGGAGCTGCCGAGTCTCCCAAACCAGGCTCCCCACGCTTGCATGGATTCTGCTTGTTCGGCCTCACTCTCGGCCATGCCACCACCGCTATAAAGTAGTACAAAATTCGCCATGGCTGTTCCTCTTTCTTTTCCTGCATTTTTTGAAGGATGGTCAATTTCACCCTTCCAGTAGAACGACGAATGACTTGTGGCGAAATCGACAGCATTGTTCTTTCAGCGTGAAAACCAGGGGAAAAACGGTGACACCCGTTGCTGGTACGCTGTGTAGGTGGGGTGTCGTGCCAGCAGGTAGCGTTCCATCAGGGGGATGCTCACGCCCAGGAAGAGCAGCAGCATGGCGATTGGGCCGACGATGACCCACCAGAAGTTTGGATAGGCCAGCGGTACGAAGAGATACAATCCCCACCAGAAGAGCACCTCTCCAAAGTAGTTCGGATGGCGCGAAGCCGACCATAATCCTGGTGGAATCACCTGCCGTGTCGCTTTTGGCTCGCGGCGGTACCGCCGCATCTGGAGATCTGCCGTCCCTTCGATGATTATGGCAGTCAATGTGACCAGCGCGGCCACGCCATCCAGCCAGGTCAGCTGGGAGTTACGGTCGCTCAGGGTAGGCCATAGCGCCAGGCAGCCCAGGAAGACCAGGACGGTGGGCATAAGGTGAATTCCAAGAAAGCTCGCAGGCCAATACAAGACTCCTGTCTGTTTTTGGATATCCTGGTAGCGCCAATCTTCGTGGTCTAACCCGCGCCATTGAGTGGCCCAGTTGGTTGTCAGGCGGATGGCCCACAAGCAGAGGAGCGCGAAGATGAGGACGTGGCGCGGATTGGCGAACCCATTCGAGCCAGGCTGCAACAGCCAGAAAAGCGCGATGGGGACCGGCGCGACACTCCAGTAAGGATCATACATGCTGGAATTATTTGTGATCACGCTGAAGATGAAGATTACGATGGTAGCCGCCAGATCAGCCAGTCCCACTATGACAATGGGCTGTTGGGCATGAAACAAGATGCCTGTGCCTACCGCTGCCGCGCCTGCCAGCAGGTAGGCAATGATTACGAGTAGAAATGCTCTGGTCATGTTCATGCTCCTGTTACCTGTGCCTGTGCGCTAGAAGCGGGCCTGGTGAAGGGGTGCTCGTTCAGCCCCATACGGAACAAGATGATCAATGGGAAGATGATCCACGAGGCGTTGGCAGAGATGACCAGCGCCAGGTGCGAGGTGTGATATTGCCCGAAGGCTTCTTCGCTGAGGATCATGATCACGCCTGACATCATGGAGACTGCATAGATGATGCTGGGCAAGCGAATCCACTCTTTGCCTTTGGGCAACTGTACACCTATCAAATTTTGTTTTTCTTTAGATAATAATAAAACACAACAGGAGAAAGTCAATATTATTGTCCATGATTTCTCCTGCTGCGCGTGAAACTACTCTTTAGGTGGAAGGAGATATGTGAAGTATATCCTCCCACCGTTTCAGCAGTTCCAGAAAGTCTATCCTGCCAAAGCGGTACTCGTTAAGTGCTATGTATAGTTGCTCGTACTTCTCCTCCTTTTTATCAGGTGTGGAAGCGAACGGACGTATTTCAATAGGGTTGTCCTCCATCTCCACTACGCCCCTAACAGTGCTACAGCCACATTTTCATAGAGCGGTAGCCATGTGCTATTAACCCATATTTGGTACGGGTCAAGCGGTGGGTGCTTATGTGGGTTTTCAGGGATTTCCAGAAGCGTGAAGTAAAACAGGTTGCGAAACTGTGTCTCGCCTGTTTCTTGTAGCTCTATAGTTGTCCACTCACGCATCTTCTTGAGCCGTTCGTCTCCTGCCGATGTG
>WNGP01009675.1_pt1 | contig 12491 bp, 10 predicted proteins | sample 5407671 | NCBI WGS metagenome assembly WNGP01 (sample SAMN13153381, study PRJNA577476) | soil metagenome | isolation source: 40 cm soil or saprolite under Garry oak tree replicate 2 | place: USA:California | collected 2016-06-15 | reverse complement strand
CGTCGCAAGTCAAGGTAACGATATTTGAGGCGTAAAGATTCGTCCACCTGGATATTGTCACTGATGGGGAATGGAGTTGTACGTGCTGGATTGAGTACCTGTATCTGTTCGGCGACCACCTCAATCGATCCTGTGCTCAAGTTCGGATTCTCCGTGCCTGGGAGGCGACGGGCGACGGCGCCAGTCACCTGGATAACATACTCCGAACGCAGCTCGGAAGCGACTCTATGGGCTTCCGGGGAGCGTTCAGGATCACAAATCACCTGTGTTATGCCATAGCGGTCGCGGATATCTAGAAAGACGAGGCCTCCGTGATCTCGACGGCGATTCACCCAACCCGCCAGTGTCACTTTTTGCCCAATATTATTTATGTTTAACTCGCCGCACGTGTGCGTACGAAAAAATACCTCAAAACCCACAGTATTCAGAACTCGCGGCAGATAGCCTAGTAGGTCGTCAAGTGATGCCTGGCACCCGCAAGGGGTGCCACTACATTTCTCTTGTCAAATCAAGCTTGACAGTTCACTTGCCTCCCGGTTATAAAGCAGAAGGAAGGCCTCCGTCGCTTCTCCTTTCGTTGCTACTTCTATTTCCATCATACTCTGGTATCAGTTTGATGAGAGTCCTGTGATGCGTTACTAGACGCATGTATCCTGAACTTGCGCATTCGTGTCGATGGCAACGAGGCTAAACACAGACGCAGTTTTCTGGGCCAGAACATAGGCAGCGCCACTCCTGGAGTTCAGCGCCAGGCTTTTCATCTGCGCGAAGAGGTCAGACGACACGTATTGCCGTACGAGCTGGAGCGTGACGGGATTGCCGGTGCCGGCGGTGGGAGCAGGCTGGAGGTCAAGGACGCGATGATTGGCTGTATCGGCGATGTAGAGATGGGGGGAGCTGCCAAGCGTGTTGGTCGTGAGGGATGCCGTACTCGAGACCGTTAACTGCGTAGAACCTGTCTGCACGTCAGAAGTAGAAACTGTTGGAACTGGTGTCGCCGGTGTGAATGCCGCCTCGCTTATCCCAAGGGAAGGAGCAATGGGTGACTGTACCAGGACATTAGTGGGCGACGGCGCTTTGACGGGTAAGGGCGCCGGGCTTGTATTGGTCAATTGCAGGCTCTGCACGGAGCCGTTGGCCAGCAACAGGAAGAGCAAGCGATTAGGGAAGGCCGCGATACTGACCAGGTTCGACGAGAGCGCGAGCTGCGTGCCCTTTGGACCAGCTTTGAGCGTGCCCTTGGCCGGGTCAATCGTAAAATCGAGGATCAGCGCATTCTGAGCGGCATTGGCTGCCGGGGGAGAGGTCAGGACCACGTAGACATCGGCACCCCGCGCTGCTACCAGGGTCGGACTTTGACCATTGACAAGCAAGGCTTTGTCGATGGAGGCAAGCGTTTTCAGTTGTTGCTGGCCCGGCAACAGGAGGCCGAGCGCATAACTATTGGTCGTACCCTGTTTCAAAAGGACTGCCAGCTCTATATCGCTGCTGGTGAAGTCGATCAACTGTGCATTGCCGGGGAAGGTGAGCGGGCTGACAAGACTGGTCTGGCCGCCGAGCTGTTTGAGTTGATACAACTTGCCGTCCTGGCCCAGGACATAGGTGATATTCTGCGCCGTAGCAAGGCGCTGGGCATGCGTTCCGGTACTGCCATCATTGATCGTGGTCGCGGTAGATACTGAGGGGCAAGGCAAAGCTGTGACCAGAGTATGCTGGTTGTAGGTACGGATGGCAGCCCTGGCCGTGGTCGTAAGGTCGCCTTGCAGCAGGCCAGTAGCCTGGGTGCGTTGGGTATCACTCAATTGACTGCTCAATAAGCCCTGCAATGTCTTCTGAGCAGAGGCGAGCTGCTGTAATGCCAGAGCGGGATTGGTACTCACCTCGCTTTTGGCTCGGGTGATCAGCGACCGAGCCTGTTGCAATGACTGCGTTACATCAGGGCCAGTATTAGTGTGTAAGAGCAGATAAGCTGCTCCACCTGCCGCTGTTATGAGCAGCAGGATAATCAATCCCAGCGTTGGATAGAACAGGCGGCCACGCCTGGTACGTGGAGCACGTATGACGGGCTGTGGAGCAGTATCGATATCAGAAGCTGTCAGTGGCCCACTGGAAATACGCAGGGGGCTGCTGCGGCTATTACCGGCTTGTATAGGGAACGTCAACGGCACCGTGCCAAGTGGTCCCGTTGTCCTTGCCTCTGTACCAAATGAATATCCGCCAACAGGAACAGGGCGATGCCCATTGGGCTGTTCGCGACCAACCTCCTGCACACGCACAACAATGGCGGTGATATTATCGGGACCACCGTTCTCGTTTGCTCGTTCGACCAGGTGATAGACACTTTCCTGGGGCACAAACTGGTCGACGATCCTCCGCAGGTCTTCATCACTCACAAGTCCAGACAGGCCATCCGTACAGAGTACCAGAGAGTCGCCTTCCTGTAAGGACTCAGCAAAAACGTCTACCTCGACATCTGCCTGCGTGCCCAGGCAACGGGTGATCACATTCCTTTGCGCATGCGTACGAGCCTGGTCTTCTGTTAATATTCCGGCACGCACCTGCTCGGCCACCCACGAGTGATCTTGCGATACCTGGCGAACATGGCTACTGCGTATAATGTAGGCACGGCTGTCACCAACGTTGGCAATGTAGGCCATATCGCCGCGCAGGACGGCAGTGACGCATGTTGTCCCCATGCCAATACGCGACATGTTCTCTGCGGCTCTCTGGTGGATCGACGTATTTGCACGTTTAATCGCATGCAGCAAAGAAACAGCCACATCGTCGCTGTCATCCTGATAGTACACGTTGCTCACCGTGTCTACGGCGATCTCGCTCGCAACTTCACCTGCCGCATGTCCGCCCATGCCATCGGCAACAATGAACAACGCGCCTTTCTTTGTCATCACCTGCGGGTCTTTCGGGATGACATATGCCATATTATCTTCGTTGTGTTCACGCTTACGACCAACATCTGTTAGCTGCGCAACGTCGATACGAAGTTGTTTGGTGGCCAACGCGCTCTTCTCCCGTACAGTGGAGTATCCCTGATGGGTACCCCCACTCGATTTGTGCGTTATACCGGCATCCACCTTCGGGATGCTCTTTCTAAAATAGTAGCATGGCGCCACTACCAGTCACCGGAACTTTAGGTTATAATACACCGATGCAGAGAAAAACGCAACGTACTATCCACTTTCGCGGGTCATAACGTTCTTGAGCAAGCCTAAATACTGCACCTCTGAGGATGAGTATACTCTTTGCTATCTAAGCTTGCAAGAGATAGGACATATGGCAGGAGGTTCCGTTTAGGAAATGCAACTTATACCACTAGGTGAAAATACATGGGTCATACAGGGCGGGGCTAACATTGGCATTATTGCATATGAAGGGCGCTGCCTCATTATCGACAGCGGCCTCGACAAAGATGCCGGGCGCGACATCCTCAAGCAGTTGAAGAAGCTCGATCTCACGCCTACGGCATTACTGGTCACTCATGCCCACGCTGATCACTTCGGCGGCGCGCATTACCTCATACAGCAGACAGGTCTGAAGGTATATGCTACTCGTGTCGAGGCTGCCGTGATGTCAGGCCCTATCCTGGAACCGCTCTATCTTTTCAGCGGCGCAAAGCCGCCACGCGAGCTGCAACACAAATTCCTGCTGGCAAAGCCTTGCCTGGCAGATACCATCCTGCAAGGGAACGAGCAGGAAGTAGATTACATTCCATTACAGGTCATGACCCTGGCGGGACACAGCACAGAACAGGTAGGAGTTGCATTCGGCGATACCCTCTTTGCCGGTGATACATTCCTGGTGCCTGAGATTCTCGATAAGCATCGCATTCCGTTCTATAGCGATGTGCAGGCAGGACTTACGACGCTTACTACGCTGAAAACACAAATTGCTGTATTTAAGCATATAGTTGCGGGACATGGCGAGATTTATACCTCAACAGAACAGGCCGGCCAGGCCATTGAATATACCATCGCACGTCTTGAGAGTATACTAGATAATATACGGGCAGCACTTGCTGATGGAGAGCCTCGCCAGGGTGCTGATATCTTGAGCGCCGTTGCGAGTCGACAGAATGCAACCATCAATACACTCTCACAATACGTTCTATACAATACGACCATACAATCGGCGCTCAGTACACTCTACGCACGCGGCGAGATTTATCCTCTTTTCCGAGACAACCACCTGGAGTGGCAAAGGGGCGAAAAAGCATAGGCTTGTTACCTTGCAAATTCCAGGCACGTTATCAGAATGAGGAGATCATGCGGACATGCACGTAGGTATCAATGCCCAGTTGTTATCATTCAGTCAAAATTATCGAAATGGCGGCATCAGCCACCATATACGTTCTTTGCTAACAGCACTAGCTAAATGGCCTGGTAAGCACGAATATACTGTGTTTGTCAATGGACAAGATGTGATAGAGCGCCTTGCGGCTCGACATGCCCAGATTACCTATGTTCCTGTTCCATGGCCAGAAGCGCAGCCGACGTCCAGGATTGCGTGGGAGCAGTTTACTCTGCCATCACTGATCCGCCAGAAACACATCGATGTCTTGCACTCGCCAGCCAACGTGCTCCCGGAACTGCTACCGGGCGACGATGATTATCAGCGTCTCGGAGAGCACGAAACAAGATGCCATTGAACTCGTGGGCATCCCTGCCGGGCACTTGCAGACGGTTTATTCATCCATCGATGAGCGTTTTTCAAGTATGGCAGCAGAGGAAGAGATTAACGCCTTTCGCCAGAAACATGGTCTGTCAGAGGACTTCTTGCTTTACCTGGGAACGTTGGAGCCACGGAAGAATATTACTACGCTCATCGAAGCATATGCATATTTGCGCAGAGCGTACGCCCGGACAGAAAAGCTTATACTCGCGGGAGGAAAGGGCTGGTTCTACGAGGCGATTTACGAGAAGATTGCACAGCTCGGCCTGCAAGGGGAGGTAATTTTCCCCGGCTTTGTTGCCGAAAGCGAGCAGAAATTATGGTATTCTGCGGCCTCTGCTTTTGTGTATCCATCGCTTTACGAGGGCTTTGGTCTGCCGGTAGTGGAGGCACTGGCCTGTGGGATTCCCGTTGTTACTTCAAATGTTTCTAGCCTGCCTGAAGCAGGAAGCGATATAGCGTTGTGTGTTGAACCATATAGCGTGGAAGCAATGGCAGAAGCGCTTTACAAAGCGTTAACTGATCAAGCGTTCCGCCAGCGATGTCGCGCTATGGCAGCGGTGGCGGCGCAGCGATTCTCTGCGCAAGCGATGGCAGAGCGAACGGTTGGCGTGTACGAACAGGCAGCAGCGCTGCACAGCTCACGACTTCGCTCACGACGTGTCTCATTCGTTTAGTAGGATGTAATTAAACGTGAATAGCGGCAAACTGTCACAAACAAGCAATACCAGCACTACCAGGGAACGAGCAGGAAGCGTAGATACGATGGGAGGAGCATCCGGGCAGATAACGAAGGTGCTCTCGCGGCGGCGCTCGTACCGTCACCAGTGGCATATTATTGAGGTTATCTCTATACTCTTATTGGACGCGCTGCTGGTGACCCTGGCTTTCTCTGCAGCTTACTATCTCCGCTATAAAGTGCTCTTTAATAAGACTAATTTACACTACTTTATTCGCAATATTTTGAGCGGAGTAGCGCTCAGCCCGCACGAGAAAGATGTATTTGCGCCTTATAGCAGCTTTGTAGCGCTCGAGATAGGTATCGTGGTTGGCCTGATTGCAATTTTTGCCGTGCGGGGTCTTTATAACATCCGGCTTACCGGCACCTGGTTTCGCCAGGTGTGGACGATTGCCAGTTCAACGACGATGGGCATGGCATTCCTGATTACCTATTACTTTGTTTTCCAGCCGCCTTCTAACTCACGCCTGCTGGTACCATTTGTGTGGTTGATGGCCATCGTTGTACTCTGTATGGGACGCTTGATCGTCTCAGGAATCATGGGTGGGCTTTATCGCGTGGGGTTTGCCGAGACGCGGATGCTGGTTGTCGGTTCAGGACGACTGGGCAAGATGATCATGCAGCATATAGCCGCGAACCCCAGCCTGGGCTATTCTATTGTTGGCTTCCTGCACGATATGGATGAGCCGCCAAGCGACTTCGGGCGCTTTAAAATGCTAGGGACGCTGGAGGACCTGGGCATGGTGATCCGCTCGATGCAGATCGACGAGGTCATCATTGCTCTGCCTGCGCACCTGCACCAGCAGTCCATCCGAACGGTGCGCCTGTGCGAGCGCGTGGGAGCCTCTTTCAAACTCGTGCCGGATCTCTATGAGTTGAGCTTATCGCGCATCGATATGGAGGCAGTTGAAGGCATACCGCTGATCAGCATCAAGCAAGTATCGCTCAACTCGGTACAACGCGCTATTACACGCGTCGTGGATATCGTGGTAGCGACAGTGCTGATGGTAGCCTTCTCTCCCATCTGGCTGGGCATAGCGCTGCTGATCTGCCTCGATTCGCGCGGCAAGCCCATCTACAAAACAACGCGCATAGGCCTGAACGGCAAACCATTCCAGATGTACAAATACCGCACCATGTACCAAGGGTCAGATGAGTTAAAGGCATCCTTGATGGCTCAGAATGAGGCCCAGGGGCCGCTCTTCAAGATACGCGACGATCCGCGCATCACTCCCATGGGCAGATTCTTGCGTCGCAGGAGTTTTGACGAAACTCCCCAATTCTTCAACGTTATTCGCGGAGAGATGAGCCTGGTAGGGCCGCGCCCGCCCCTTCCCAGCGAGGTTGCGCAATACGAGGAGTGGCAAAAAGGGCGGCTGGCCATCAAACCCGGCATCACCGGGCTGTGGCAGGTACGAGGACGCAGCGACATCAGCTTCGATGAAGGAGTGTTGATGGACCTTTACTATATAGAGAACTGGTCATTACGGCTGTACTTCCAGGTCCTCCTACGCACCATTCCGGCCGTTCTATTCGGCCGAGGAGCATATTGATGAAAGTAGCGCTAGTTCATGACTATCTCAATCAAATGGGAGGCGCAGAGCGCGTCGTCATGGCCTTTCACCAAATATTCCCGGATGCGCCTATCTACACCTCCATTTATGACCAGCAGCGCGTTGATCCAGCTTTCAAGGAGATGGATATCCGCACTTCTTTCATGCAAAAGTTTCCCCTGGTAACGAGACATCACCAGCCTTACCTGCCTTTCTACCCGTTTGCGATGGAGAGCCTGGACCTGCGCGATTATGAGCTTGTGCTCAGCAGTTCAAGCGCCTTTGGCAAGGGTGTGATTACTCGCCCCGGGACAATGCACATTTGCTACTGTCATACGCCTATGCGCTGGTGCTGGAACTACCGCGAGTACGTGGAACGCGAACAATTAGGCGGTATGGCACGGCGCGTTCTGCCTTTGCTAATTACCGGATTACGCGTGTGGGACCAGGTGAGCGCGATGCGGGTTGATCACTTCATTGCCAATTCGCCCATAGTAGCCGAGCGTATTCAGAAATATTACCGTCGAGACGCCGTGGTGATTCCGCCGCCGGTGGAGGTAAGCCGCTTCTCCTTCGATCCGGCCACAGAAGTGGAAGATTATTTTCTCATTATCAGCCGCCTGATACCCTACAAGCGCATCGACCTGGCAATAGAGGCGTGTAACCGGCTGCGCCTGCCCCTGGTAATCATTGGCGCCGGGCGCGATTTGGAGCGTCTCAAGAGGCTGGCGGGCCCGACCATCCGTTTTCTGGGCAGGCTCTCTGACCAGGACATGTTGCATTACTATGCGCGCTGCCGCGCGCTGCTGTTCCCGGGAGAAGAGGATTTTGGCATCACGCCGCTGGAGGCGCAGGCCTGCGGGCGACCCGTCATCGCCTATGGCAGCGGGGGCGCCCTGGCCTCGGTCGTGGAGGGGATTACAGGGGTATTTTTCTATGAGCAGACCGTGGATAGCCTGGCAACAGCGCTAGTCTCATTTGATGAACGTAGATACGAACCACAGACTATTCGTAGCCACGCGTTGGAGTTTGATATGCCGCGCTTCCATCGCCGCATTTTGCAATTCATCGAGGCCAAGATGAACGAAAGGAAGCCAAAGGAACTGCGCACACCAACGAATGAATTAGTGTTGTAACAAGACGAAAGGTCCGACTATATCATGGAACTACGAGCCTATTGGACAATTATCTGGCGCCGCATATGGTTGGTGGCCCTCATTGTGGGAGTAGTTGTCCTCTATATTGGCTATGAATACTATCACGTAGGCAGGCATCCTGGCGGGTTATCAGAATACCAATCCACTATTACCTACCAGATTGGTTTGCAGGCGAGCGCCAAGGGGACAGACCCCAGCTATGCCGACAACATCGCGGTCTCGGAAGCGTTGGCCGACACGCTTGTGAAAGGACCTATCCTGACATCGAAAGAGTTTGATACGCAGGTCTCGCAGCAGGTAGGCCTCGATATGAGCCAGATCATACAACGCTACGGACCCAATCCCGACCTTGGCAACTGGCAGGATCCTGCTGCCATCGGCGCAGCACTGAATGCTACGAATGATCACAGCCTGGTGACGGTGAATGTCACATGGACTACCCCTGCAGGAGCATGGGCCATCGCGGAAGCCGTCGGCGATGTGAGCACAAACAATATCGGCACGTTTCTCGACTATGTGATCACTAACAATGCAACGCATTCCTCATCTGACACGAATGTACAACCGGCAGTGTCAGCGCGGGTGATCAGTGACGCGACAAATCCTGTAAAAGTGCCTGGCACTTTTACAGAAAAGGCGGCCACCTTTGCCATACTGTTGCTGGTAGCACTCATTGTTGGGATTGCGCTCACGTTCCTTGCCGACTACCTTGATGATCGTATCTATGGCAAAGAAGAGGCGGCAGACCTGCTCCAGCTTCCCATTTACGGGGAGTTGCCACCAGCAAAGGCACAGGTTAAATCAAAGCAGCGTCTACAGTCACCTGCAGCGTAGTTGAGAGCCTGGCAAGCTGGGCGAGGGCTGTAGAGTGCGGATTTATCCAGCACGTCCTCGTCCCTACATTTTGTCAAGCCAACGAAGTTCTATAAAGGAGGCTTTTGACTTGACAAAATAGTAGAACCAAGTCTATAGTACAGTGGGCGAAACGGGCAAAGGGGAAAGCCAGTGTTACTTGATTTCTCTCTTTGGGTGTCGTCTGGCACATTGAATAAGGAGCTTCTGTCGTGGGTATTCCCCCGGATGAGCAATTTACGTTGCTCACAGACTATGATACAGGCAGTGCTTTTAGCGAGTCTTACCGTACGTTATACGTAAATATCCGCTCAACCTGGGATCATGATTCTACAAAGGAATCATCTACGCCGCTATACCATACCTTGCTCGTTACCACGCCTATAGCTTATGCCGACTATACGGCAGTGGCAGCAAATCTGGCTATTGTGGCAGCTCAAAGCGGCACCCCGACTATCCTTGTCGATGCAGACATCAGAAACCCCCGGTTGCAGCAGCGTTTTGGCCTGAGTCAGAGCGCGGGTTTGGGTGAGCTACTGGCAGAAGAGGTGATTACGCCACAGAAAGTAGACTCGTATTTGCAAACGACCTTTGTCCCTGCTCTGCGCCTGCTCTGTGCAGGCACGGCAAAAGCGCAGGGAAGCGCTCTCTTGCTCTCACCGAGGCTGGAAGAAGTGCTTTGTAACATTCGTCACCTGGTGGAAGAGCTAGAAGCCAATACAGGTATCGTTATTTTTAATAGTCCACCCGTGCTAAGCAGTGCTGATGCATCGTTAATCGGTGCGCTGGTGGAGCAGACCTTTCTGACCATTGCAACGAGGCATACGACACGCACAGAGGCAAAGCAAGCACAGGAACAATTGCAGCGCGCTCATGTGAAACTCGCTGGAATTATCATGTTCGAATAGAATGCAGCCCTTCAGAAGATCATGTCTTCACCGGTAGGAGGACAAAGCATGCAAGGACGACAAGACTCAGGTAAAGAACCCAGGGAATGGTTTGTCAGCCCGGAACCCGCCTCCGTCAATGGTAGGGGAAAGCATCGCGCGATCCCGCAGCGGCCTCCTGGCATGATCCGAGTGGATCAGCCTCCTCCGGAACGGCGTGTAGCACGACCGCGGCACCAGGCTCCTACCTTGAAAAATCGGAGGCGGCGTCTCTTCTGGCTTGGCGCCATCTTCATCATTTGTGGGCTGCTTGCCTGTGCTATCGGATATGCTGCCGTGAACCTCATTAATGCAGCCAATACTGCCAGTGGTGGAGCGGCAGCAGCGGCCGATTTTCTGGCGGCTCTCTCCAGTCGCAATTACGACGAGGCCTATAGCGATCTTGGCGCCGCTATTACCGTGGAGATGACCCCCGAAGAGTTTAAGCAGTTGGCAATAAATGACGATAATTGTTACGGCCCCATCACAAATTATACCCAGGTGCCCGGCAGCGCAAGCGTAGATGATAGCACTCATACTCAAAGCTATACTTATAGCATTACCCGCCAAAAGCTCAAGCAGCCTTACCAGCTCCGCCTGACGTTACAAGAGGACACCACGACGGGTAACTGGGCGGTTACAAGTTACGGCAATGACTTGGGGCCGGGGCTGTCACAGTGTAGGTAGTGAGCCAGGCGCATCCATCATGGCCCTTGGAGCCGTTCCAGCTAACAGCGCAGCCGTGTCCCCACTCCTTCTCTTGCCAGCAGTATCGATCAGCGGTATGCGCCCCCGTAGTCCAGGCAGTCATACACGAAGCGAACCGGAGGGTCCGAGGCCTCGACACGGATGAGCGATCGACCGAAAGCCCGTGTGGGCCGAGCCCGCAAAGGTGGTGCCAGGCCCGTGCTCTGGACCAGGCTCCAGAGTGATATCCTAGACCTGCGCGCACCATCTCTAGCGAGCAGGAGGAGTGCTGAGCCGAGTAAGCTGGTGTTGTCTGTCTGGTGCAGTTTGGCGCAACCAAAGCGAGACATGGGAAGGCTGCATCGTTTGGTGGACGACCGCCAGCAGATCACCCGAGAGCTTCGTCAGATCCACCTCGTCACGCTGCTGCAAGCGAGCGCCGAAAGCAGCCAGCGTCTGGGTCGCATTATACTTGCGGCGATAGAAGCGGCGATCAATGACCTGATGGAAGAGCTCTGCCACTTGATATACAACTTCCCCCGCTATCAGCAGAACAGCTGAGAAGAGGAGCGACTTGCGATCAGCCATACTGTACCTCCTGTGTGTAATGTGTGTGCGGGATGGACGGTGTGTCTCCTGAGATTTTCTCTCAGGATAGCTCATTCTATTCCTTTTCCCTCCCGCTCGGGCTGGAACGAATTCATGGTAGCTTGTACTTAGAATTCTACAATTTACAGTCCTTGGGCTGGCCACTGGTGCGCTTCATCGCGATCAGATCTTCGATTGACGTCACCAGAACGGTGCGGCGGGCGCCCCACTCGCATGGGCACTGCCTGCGATGCTATTCCTTCGTAGTCATCGATACCCTCGACCTGGCCAGGTATGTCCAGATTACCGAAACGCAAGGTAAAGGTGGGGCCAGCCCAAAGCGCGCGCGTCGAGACTGAAGGGAAGGTCCTGAGACTTACCCGGTCGCTGGCTTGCGGAAGATGGCGATCGACACGGCAAGGCTCCAGACGTACAGCGGCAGAAAGGCCAGGACCTCGGCCACCAGCCCGTCGGCGCTGTAGATCCCGCTCAGGTGGTCCCCCCCGTAGAGCGCAGGGACGCTCACCAGCACCAGGACCGAGGTGATCCAGCTCAGCCACACCACCCAGCTGGACAGGAGGCGGCTGCGGAACAGTGCCCAGCCCGAGACCCCAAGCAAGGCGAATACCTTCTTTCCTTTCTCTGCTTTTAACCCGTTCTCTCGCTCCCCGGTGCTCAGTGACCTGATCTTTTTCGGTCAGATTGGCAGTTACGTCGCCGTGCAGGTCTACCGCTACCGGCGGGTATCCAGTCCCACCCAACGTCAGCAGACCAAGTGGGTGGTCTATGGCATCTCCATGGGCTGGGGCGGGTACCTGGTGAATCTGACCCTCTCGCTTTTCTTTCCCGTACTCACCCAGACGGGCCCGCTTGTTGCCGTGATCGCTGGTGCCGCTGTCTATTTCCTCCTACTTCTTCTCCCACTTTCTCTCGGCTTCGCCATCGTGCGTTCCAGACTGTGGGATATCGACCTCATCATCAATCGCACGTTGGTCTACGGCATCCTCTCCATCTGCGTTGTTGGAGTGTACGTGCTGGTGGTGGGAACCCTGGGCGCACTCATTGGCAGCAGTGGGAATCTGGTGATTTCGCTGGTGGCAACCGGGCTGGTGGCCGTGCTGTTCCAACCCGTGCGCGCCTGGGTGCAGCGAGGGGTGAACCGCCTGCTCTACGGTCAGCGCGACGAACCCTATTCCGTCATCACCCAGTTGAGCCAGCGGTTGGAGGCGACGCTGGCTCCAGATGCAGTGTTGTCGACCATTGTGAACACCGTAGCGCAGGCGCTCAAGTTGCCGTATGTGGC
>WNGP01003875.1_pt1 | contig 12497 bp, 9 predicted proteins | sample 5407671 | NCBI WGS metagenome assembly WNGP01 (sample SAMN13153381, study PRJNA577476) | soil metagenome | isolation source: 40 cm soil or saprolite under Garry oak tree replicate 2 | place: USA:California | collected 2016-06-15 | reverse complement strand
CCTCAATGAAATAGACGAGGTGCACATAGCCGCTCGAGGGATCGTAGGAAATTCCGGGGGCCGGGCGATCGCAGCCGCGACGGCCACGATCGCGGGACTCTACTTCAACCGGGGACTGCCAAGTCCTGCCCTGATCTCCGGAGCGCTGCATCCAGAGCACGACGTTGCTGTCGCTTCGCGACGACCACCAAACGCGAAATAATTCGCTGGCGTTTCCAGCGGTGCGAATCGACCCGATGCATGTGGCGCTCATTCCCGCGATCACCGGCATGTTTGCGTTCATTACGGCGCTCCTGGCATCGGGATCGCCGAGTTGGGACTGGCGATACGAGACATTTCCCCATTCCACCGGCTCGTGGACGCACGCCGCGAGCAGGAGCGCCAGCGACAGGCGCGCTGTCCGCCTTACCCACTGCTCCAGATGAGCGCGGGCCAAGGTTGTGGCGGGAAGCCCACTCTGAGACGGCCTCAATTGAAAACTCGACGCGTGATTCACCATTCGGCGGACTCTAGCTCACTGTACCGAGCGCGAGAAGCCCAAAGGGGTCCGTTTTGAGTCGGCGGGTCGTATCTTTCGAGAGTATTCCGCACGCCATCTCGAGGAATTCAGGAATGTCCGCCTCCGCAGTCAAGCCCGCCCGCTCCGGCACCTCCGGCGCCAGCACACGCAAAGCAAAACCAACCAACGACGACCTCGGCTCCCAAAGCGCCGCTCAGGAAACGCCGGTTCGAGCTCTCGCCGGATTCAACGGAAATCGTCGCGTACCGCCGCCGGTGAACGAGCCAATCAAGAGCTATGCGCCGGGATCTCCGGAGAGAGCCGCGCTGAAGGATCGTCTACGCTCGATGGGCAACGAACGGATCGACATTCCCAACATCATTGGCGGCAAGGAAGTTCATACGGGCGAACTCGCCGAATCCGTGATGCCGCACAACCACCGCCACGTACTGGCGCAGTGGCACCGCGCGAGTGCGGCAAGCATTGATCAGGCCGTTGCCGCGGCAAAGGAGGCAGCGAGAGACTGGGCAAACTGGGCGTGGGAGGATCGTGCGGCGGTGTTCCTCAAGGCGGCCGAGCTGCTGGCGACGACCTGGAGGCAGACACTCAACGCCGCCACGATGCTCGGCCAATCGAAGACCGCGTTCCAGGCGGAAATCGATGCCGCCTGCGAGCTGATCGACTTCTGGAGATTCAATCCGCACTACGCGCAGAGCCTTTACGACGAACAGCCGCTGAGCGACCGCACGATGTGGAACCAGCTCGACTACCGGCCCCTCGAGGGATTCGTCTACGCGGTCACTCCTTTCAACTTTACGTCGATCGCCGGGAATCTTCCGACGGCGCCGGCGCTGATGGGGAACACCGTCGTCTGGAAGCCGGCGTCGAGCGCGATGCTGAGCGCGTACTACATCATGAAGCTGCTCGAGGAAGCCGGACTTCCTCCGGGAGTGATCAATTTTGTACCTGGTGATGCGGCGCTCATCTCCGACCGGCTGCTCGCCCACCGCGATCTCGCGGGAGTACACTTCACCGGCAGCACCGCCGTCTTCAACAACATGTGGAAGACCATCGGTGCCAGCATGTCGCGATACAAGTCGTACCCTCGCATCGTTGGGGAGACGGGCGGCAAGGATTTCATCATCGCGCATGCGTCGGCCGATCCGGTCGCGCTCTCTGTCGCCATAGCGCGCGGGGGTTTCGAGTACCAGGGACAGAAGTGCTCCGCGGCGAGCAGAGTATACGTTCCCGAATCGATCTGGCCGGAAGTTCGCGATCGCACCGTCGCGATCATGAGGGACATCAAGATGGGAGATGTCACCGACTTCCGGAATTTCATGGGCGCCGTGATCGACAAGAGGGCGTTCACAAAGATTGGGGAGTATCTCGAGCACGGACGTAAGAATGCAATCGTAGTCGCCGGAGGCGTTGCCCGCGGCGAAGATGGATACTTCATCGAGCCGACGCTGATCGAGACGAAGGATCCCGGGTATCGCCTGTTGTGCGAGGAGATTTTCGGACCCGTTGTCACGGCGCACGTCTATCCCGACGACAAATGGGCCGAAACCCTGAAGATCGTTGACGAGACATCGCCGTATGCGCTCACAGGCGCGGTGTTCAGCCGAGACCGACAGGCAATCCGCGAGGCCGCTCTCATACTGCGCAACGCCGCCGGGAATTTCTACGTGAACGACAAGCCGACGGGTGCGGTCGTGGGACAGCAGCCGTTCGGTGGTGCTCGCGGTTCTGGTACCAATGACAAGGCAGGGTCCAAGCTCAATCTCGTGCGCTGGATCAGTCCGCGTGCCGTCAAGGAGACTTTCTCGCCGCCGACCGATTATCGCTATCCCTTCATGGCCGAGGAGTAGACCAGAATCCGCACGCGCTGACTTCTCGGTGCTCTCCGTTGGTTTGAGATCTCGGGCGCCGGTCAGTCGGAAGGGTATCCTCTCCGGCGCTACGCTCGCTTGGTCGGAGCCCCTAACTGCGCTCCTTCGCTCCGCTCAGTCGCGGGTCTCCTCCTCGCGCTCGCTTTGCAAAGCGCCTACGAGGACACCCTTCCTCCTTCCCTGTCCAAGTTCACATCGACTCGAATCGCCCGAGTTTGCGCGCGCGTGAAACCAACCGATCTCGCTGGCTGGCTGAGGAGGAATCGCTCTTACGGCCGGGGCTTCGTACCGCAACGGACCGGCGCCAAGAGTGCGAGCGAAGGAGCGACGATATCGCTCCCGGACTCCGGAGACCGTGCGCGCCAATCGAGCGCCGCGACGCGCCTCTAGGGCGCGTGCAGTACGGATCTTTGCGGGAGAGGTGTGGTGTCCTCGTAGGCGGCGTCTCGCGTAGCAAGAGACTCGCGCGCGCCGTTGCTGTTTGCGCGCGAGGCTCGCAGCGTGTAAGCCAGCTAGCCGCCGAAGAGGATACCACACCTCGACCCAAATCGAGATGCAAAGGCAACGAGAAAGCTAAAAGCGCGCCTCGACATAGAGATTGGCGCGCACGGATTTCTCCGGGAAAATCCCCTTGGCGAGATCGACGCGGATCAGTCCATCCATAAACGAAGCGCCGACACCGGCACCGCTAAGCGGACGGCCAGGATGCGAGAAATTCGTGCGATCCCCAGCCCAGCCGAGATCCCCGAACACGATCTTGCGGAATCCCGTCGAGCGCGTGCCGAGCTCCAGGCTGCTCATCCAGAAAGAATCGCCAATAGCTGCACCGGCTCTTTGACCGCGCACCGTCTGAACTCCACCGAGGAAGAATTGCTTTTGTATCGGGAGCTGACCGCCTGACGTACCGCCCCCGAGTGTAAGCGCGCCATCGAGCGCGCTGCCGAGACCGTGCGAGAGGGTGGTCTGGAGAGAGCCGCGCGAGTAGTCGAAGGTGCCCGTCGCACCTTCGACCTTGATGTCCGTCAGAGCGCGGAATCCGTGCGGATCGAGTCCGTAGGACGAGTGATGACCGACCGCCAGTCCGACAATTTTTCCATTCACTGCATTGATGTTCGTGAGATCTCCCCTCACTCCGCCGGGATGCGCGATCGAGAATTCCGTGTGCACCGTCGCGTCGAACTGCTGTTCTGCGAACAGGCGCCATGTATTGATCAGCCCGTCATCCTTCTCACCCTTGAGCTCCCCACCCCACGTGCGGTAGTAGAATCCGTCGTCACGTCCGAAAAAGAGCGCCGACAGTGAGCTGCTGAAGCCGAGCGGATCGCCCCAGTCATTGGACGCGACCAATCGGCGATAGGCGCCAACTCCAATCTTTCGGCGGCCATCGGTGCGATCGACCGACACCTCTCCATTGGGCGACAGGTCGGCGACTCCAAGCCTCAGAAGCGCGTGCGTCGAGTACCCGCCGCCGAGCACCTGTTCGACCGCGAACGCGCTAGAGAGTCCTTCGATGCGATTGAATCGCGTGAAAGGCAGTCCCCATGAAACCGTAGGCCGCTGCGGAGCAAACTCCGGTTGTGCCCCGAGCGTAAGCGCCTCGGACACCAGCGCATCGCGTTCGGCCGTTCCGAACACCGCTTCGCCTTCGTCGTAGATGGATTTCGGGAGCTCGCTCGAATGCGCCAGCGCGACGGTGTCGCAAGGCGTCCTGATCAGAATCCGCAGGTTTTCGTCTGATCTGACCTGTCTCCGGACTCGCTCGGTTCCTACCTTGCACGCGTCGCGACGGCGTTCTCTCCGCCCGGCGCGCGATAAGGAATCGGTCGCCGTGTCCATCACCGCGATTGTTACGTCGGGCACCGGCTCAGGTCCGTTCACACTCGAGTAGGTGTAGCGCTGCTCGAGCTTGAATGGAACACGCATGAAGCTCACCTGCGCATTGCCCTCGATCGTTTGCGATCTCGGAAGCCAGAAGCGTCCCTCGTGAAGGCCGTACTCGACCGTGACGGCGCTGACATTCGCTTTCATCGGCGTAATCATCGGCTTCACCCAACGGGGAATATCGTCATCGGGATCGTGTTCCTCCTCGTTCGCTTCCTTGGCGACGGCCATGATGTCCATTTCCTGCGCCATCCGATAAACCGCGCGCACGAGGTGGCCAGTCGCTGCATCGAACCAGAGCGAGCCGACCGCCACGTTCCACTTGGGCTGACGCGGGCGAATTCGGAGCTCGCGCAGCTCGATGCGTTGCCCGCCGGGAAGCTGGAAGCTGACGGAATCTCCCGACTGGTAGGTGTAGTACGCCTCGGCACCCTTGGCGAGCGGATGAATTATCTCGTTTTCGTTGACGTTCGCCTTGGCGAGATCTCCCGCGATCCAGAGCGTTTCACGCCCCGGAGCGTACGGTATGTCGGTGTCGGAGCCAAGGTCGACGTTTTCGTTGTCTATTCCCTCGAGCATCGGGAAGGCACTGCGCTGGCCTTTGACATCGATGATCGCGCCGTTGCCGCGCTGCCACATCACATGCGAAGCTCTCTCGCTCCGCATCAGCAGCCGGTCGCGTCCGATGCGCTTGAATCCGATTCCCACCGACATGCGCTCGTAGGCATTCGCATCGTAGCCAGTGAGGCTCGAGTCCTGGGCGAGTCGTGCTTCGCGCGCGCGAAGCAGAAGCTCTCTGGCACGGGGATCCTTGAATGCGCTTGCGAGAACCGCCGGTGTGACGGGCAACTGCTTGGCAAGCCGGATTTCTTTTCTGACCGAGTCCTTGACTCGCGCCCGCGCACGGAGCGAATCGCGCACCTGATCTCTACGGACCGCAATTGAATCGCTCTTCGCACGCGCTACACTGTCCTGTTTCTCCTTGCCGACCTGAACGGCGACGTGGGACTGCGCGAAAACGACGGCGGCGAGGAGAGTGAGCATACTCTTATTGTCTCGTCGGACGAGGAATGGTGAAGGAGACGCCCAGCTGCCAGAGGACGAGATCGGTTTTGCTGCTGCGAGGGTTTATGTTGATGGTACCGTCGGGATTGTCGGTGATATCCCCCTCTCTCAGATACCTGGCGTGGGCACCGTAGTGATACCGCGCTCCAAGATTGAGGGCGCCAATCGATTTCCCGAACGGAATCATCACGCCACCACCAAACACCCACGCATGAGACCAGTCGTCGAAGTTGGTCGTGGTGAAGGCCGTTCCGGTGTTGTCCGTTCCCGAGAGCGACGACTCGGTCCAGAAATACGTTGCCGCTATCGCGGCGTTGGCGTAGGGGCGGAACCAGCCGTTTGGAATCTGGAGCTGCGTACCGATGGCGCCGAAGCCGATACGATTATCAGTTTCCACATCCAGCGAAACGCGTCCGGTATTCGGAAAATTGACCCGTTGGGTTTCGCGTCCGTACTGAACGCCACCCACATCCGCGCGGATGTTGAAGTAGCCCGCTGGGTCTATCTTGAACATTCCAGTCAGGTCGAACCCGTAGCCGTTCGGAACGTTGCTCGCGAACTCGCCCTTGGGCTGCGAGATTGCGAAATCGCCCCCGAACGAAAATCGCGAGGGCAGCATCGTGACGTTGGATATCTGTGCATCGACCATTGAGGCCGACGCAAAAACGAAAGCAGTGCTCAGTACCAACACGGCTTTGGACTGCATAGTTTCTCCTTCGGGTTTGGAACCCAGAGTTGGCAGGGACGGTGCCCAGGTCTACAGCCAACGCTATACCATGTTACGGTAACAGGTTAGCCCGAGTTTCAAGTCGCAACAAACAGGTTATTGCCCTCTCGTCGTGACACTTCTTGTCGTCCCATGGTGACACCCTTCGATAATTCCGCCCCCGCCCTCCGAGTCCAGGGACTCCGGAAGGCATACGATGACGTCGTCGCGGTCGATGGTCTCGACCTCCAGGTCCAGACAGGCGAGTGCTTCGGCCTCCTCGGCCCCAATGGCGCCGGCAAGACGACTACGATCGAGATCTGCGAAGGTCTTCTCGCGGCTGACTCGGGCAGCGTCGAAGTGCTTGGCCGACGCTGGGAGTCGGACGCGCGCGATCTGCGCGAGCTGCTCGGAATCCAGCTCCAGGACACCCAGCTCTCCGAGAAGCTTACAGTGGATGAGACGCTGACTCTCTTTCAGAGCTTCTATCGAGAGGCGCGCGATGTCGGAGAGGTAATCAACCAGGTCGAGCTCGAAGAGAAACGCAATTCACGAGTCGGCGCGTTGTCGGGTGGACAAAAGCAACGGCTAGCGGTCGCGTGTGCACTGGTCGGAAATCCGCAGCTCCTGTTTCTCGACGAGCCTACGACGGGTCTCGACCCGGTCGCGCGCCGACAGCTCTGGGATCTGATCTCGAAATTCCAGGCGGAGGGAAAGACAATCGTTCTCACCACTCACTACATGGAAGAGGCCGAGCGACTATGCGACCGGGTGGCAATCGTGGATCACGGCCACGTGATCGCGATGGGAACACCTCACGACCTCATCGATTCGGTGGATGTCTCGCGTCTTCCTCCGCCAGAGCCTCGAACGACATCAGCGACGCTCGAGGATGTATTCGTGTCGCTTACGGGAAGGACTCTGCGCGATGAGTGAGCGAATCCCGTTTCCGATCACCGACGAGATGGCGCGCGCGGAGCTGAAGCCGCTGCGCCGCCGGGGCTTCATGAAAAGCTCGATGGTGCAGCTCACCCTCGTTCGCTTCCGTGAGTTCATACGCGAGCCTGAGGCAGTCTTCTGGACTTTTGTCTTCCCGATTCTTCTCGCAGCGGGATTGGGAATCGCGTTCAGGCAGCGCGGGCCAGACAAGGTGCAGGTTGGTGTCGTTACGGGCACTCCTGCAAGCGCCGCCGTAATACAATCTCTCACCAGGGATTCCACGCTCGTCGTCTCGACGTACGACGACAGTGCCGCGGCGCTCGCGCTTCGCACTGGAAAAGTTGCTCTGCTCGTCGTTCCCGGATCCGTAAAGGACAGCGTCCACTATGTCTACGATCGTGGGAGAAGCGAAGCCGTGAATGCGCGGCTGATGGTTGACCGCGCAGTCCAGACCGGAGCAGGCAGAGTGGATGCCGTTCGCGCGACCGATACTTACGTAACCGAGGCCGGCTCGCGCTATATCGACTTCCTCATTCCCGGCTTGCTCGGCATGAACCTCATGGGGAGCAGCATCTGGGGACTCGGGTTTTCAATTGTCACAGCGCGCAGCAAGAAGCTGCTCAAGCGTTTCATGGCGACGCCTATGTCGCGCGCACAGTATCTCCTGTCGTATCTGTGCTCGCGCCTCGTTTTTCTGATTCTTGAAGTCGTGACTCTCGTCGGATTCGGACACTGGGCGTTCGGCGTTCCGCTTCGCGGCTCCCTCGCGATACTGTTTCTGGTCTGTGTGCTGGCGGCGATCTCCTTTGGCGGTTTGGGACTTCTAACCGCATCACGTGCGCGTACGACGGAAGCGGTATCGGGCATCATGAACTTCATCATGCTGCCGATGTGGATCTTCTCTGGTGTATTTTTCTCGTCGGCGAACTTTCCGCGCATGGTGCAGCCTTTCATCAAGCTGCTGCCGCTCACGGCGGTGAACGATGCGCTGCGCGCCAACATGCTCGAGGGAGCATCGTTTGCAGCTGTCAGTCCCCAAATGCTCGTGATACTCGTGTGGGGAATCGTCTCGTTCTTCGCCGCGCTCAAGCTGTTTCGCTGGCGCTGATGAGCGATTCCGCTCCTGTAGCCGCCGAGAATCTCCTTCAGGTCAACGATACCCTTTCGATTCCTCGCAACGAGCTCGACGTGCGCGTCTCGCGCGCTTCCGGCGCCGGCGGGCAGCACGTCAACAAGACATCGTCACGCGTAGAGATTTTCTGGAACGTCATCGGATCGCGCGCACTGACCGAAGAGCAACGTTCTCGTCTCAGGCAGAAGCTTGCCTCCAGGCTCACGACGGAGGGAAGTATCCGCGTCGTCGCGAGCGACATGCGGAGCCAGAGCAGGAACCGCGATCTGGCGGAAAAGCGACTCGCCGACCTGGTTAGACAAGCGCTGATCATTCCAAAGAAGCGAAGAGCGACCAAGCCAACCAGGGCCGCAAAGGAGGCGCGACTCGAGTCGAAGAAGCGACACTCGACCAAGAAGCGCGATCGCCGCACCACATCGCTCGACTGATTCGACTGCATTGAACCATAACCGCGGCCACGCTTCGCGCGCGCAGATAGTCGCTGCGTTTGCTTCGATCTACCTGATCTGGGGATCGACGTACCTGGCGATCCGTTATGCGGTCGAGACGATTCCCCCATTCCTCATGGGCGGAATTCGATTCCTGGTTTCGGGGGGAATGCTGTACTTGTGGGCGCGAACTCGCGGAGCTCCCAGGCCGACGCGCCTACACTGGCGCAACGCAATCATCGCCGGCGGCTTTCTTCTCCTGGGTGGGAATGGAGCGGTGGTTTGGGCGGAACAGTTCGTCCCGTCAGGCCTCACCGCGCTCCTCGTGTCGATTCTTCCATTCTGGCTTGTGATCATCGAATGGGTCAGACCACCGCGTCGGCGTCCGAGCGGTGCTGTCCTGGTCGGACTGGTCCTCGGCTTCATTGGAATCATCGTGCTCGTGGGACCATCCGATATCGGGGGCCATGGAATCGTGAGTCCTCTTGGCGCCGTGGTGCTCATACTCGGCTCCTTGTCATGGGCGATCGGATCCTTCTGGTCGCGTGATGCGGAGCTACCCGAGTCGGGGTTGCTCACCACGGGCATGGAGATGCTCGGGGGCGGCGCGCTACTGCTGATAGTCGGCGCACTCGTTGGCGAGTTTTCGCATTTCGACATCCGTGGCATCTCGAGCGCATCTGCGGCCGGCCTGGTCTATCTCATCACCTTCGGGTCGCTGCTCGGTTTCACGTCATACATCTGGCTGCTGGACAAAGTCTCGCCGGCGCGGCTCGGTACGTACGCCTACATAAATCCGATCGTCGCAGTCCTTCTCGGATGGGCAATTGCCGGTGAAAAACTGTCGCTTCGTACCGGGGTTGCGGCGGCCATTGTGATTTGCGCGGTGGCACTCATAACGACTGGACGAACTACTACAACCGCACAAAGCATTGCAAAATGAGCCGGCTGTTTACAGGAGCTAAGGCGGGCGGGCGCTAGCCGATAAACAGCACCTTTCATTTTTTGTCGGGGCAGCGTATTGGTAGTTGTTGATAGGTTAACGCCGCCCGGCGGCCACCAAAAAGGAGCTGTCATGATCGCGTCCGACATCCAGAACGCCTATAACACAACCAAGTGGGCGCTCCTGCTGCGAGGCCTACTATCCCTGGTCGTTGGTATTGCCATAATCTGGCGGCCGATGACGTCTGTGGTTGCGCTCGCGCTTGTGATTGCGCTGTGGTCGCTGTTCGACGGAATCGTCAACATCGTCCGCTCATTCGGTCTGCGCGGTATCGTGCAGCACTGGTGGGTGATGCTGCTTGCCGGAATTGTCGGCGTCGCCTTCGGCGTGGCGGCGTTGTATTACTTCCCCGGTCTTTCGCTGACGTTCGCGGTCGTATGGACAGCATACTGGCTCACGTTTACGGGACTCATAGCGGCGTACGTCGCTTGGCAGGAGCGTAGCGCCGGACTCTCGTGGGGGTGGACGATGGCGTTCGCACTCGTGGCAATCGCCGGAGGGGTGGTCGCGTTTATGAACCCCGCGGCAACTCTCGCCACGCTTTTGGGTGTGCTCGCCGGATTCGCGATCTTCAGCGGAGTGCTTCTGCTCGTCGCCGCCAGCAGGATGGTCTCGGTCCAGCAGGATATCAAGCGTGCGGTGCCTAACGCGGCACGGGCTTGAGGCCGGGAGACATTGTAGCGAACAAGAAAACGCTTTACCGCTGAACCTGAGGAAGCCTCTGCAACAAAACTGTTACAGAGGCTTCCTCATAAACACTCGCTTTCTTCTTGACGGATGATACTTGCGCACGTACTGAGTAGACAGCGCCCGCGAGGCATGAGATGGCGACATGCTCGCGGCAACGATTGTCCACAGGTTACACGTGTCGCGCTTTCAGTTTCGGCCGCAACGACGTACTCCTAATCATTATTGCCTCGATGCGGGTCCGGGCACCGAAGTACGTGCCTGTGGTTTCCAGAGCGAGCGGGTTGCGTCTGATGGACATTGAGAATCAGACCGCGCCCACCGGGTACCGGCTATCGAGCCTCGGCGTCTGCCGCGAAGATTCCAGGTCGGCCTGGCCGGACGCGTTGCTTATCAATGCGGTACGTCGCGAAGTACCGGACGAAGCGTCGCTCGATGTGCTCGTGAAGCGTTACTGGAAGGCTCTCTTCGCCCGTTGCCAGATCCTCACGCTCGATCACGAAGCTGCCAGCGACCTCGCCCAGGAAGCGTGGCTGAGGATTCTGCGCGCTCGCACCACACTCGAGCCTGACGGGAATTTCCACGCCTACATCGTTACCGTTGCCACAAATCTGTGGCGTGATCGAAATCGCACCGACCGGCGTGCCGGAGCGATGGGGGCGAGCCGTCTCGCATCGCTGGATGCAACCAGCTCCGATCATGGAGAATCAATCGCGTTGGTCGATGTGGTGCCGGACGCGGGATCTTTGTCGCTGGATGAGCAAGTGCTCCTCAAAATGGATATAGATACGGCGCTTCAGCGACTGAGCCCGCAATTCCGCGATGTGTTGGTGTCTCGCTTCATGGCTGGAGAATCGGCCGCCGAGATTGGCCGCCGCTACGACCGTACGGAACAAACGATCAGCGGTTGGATACGCGAAGCAGTTCGCGAAATAAGAAGCGACGCGGACCACGTTAGGAAATAGACGCGACCGGCAAGAAAGCTCGTACCGCGTCGATCGTGTCCGCGTCCGCAGCGCTCTTATCGGGGCGATATCCCTTCACGCGGGCGAAACGCAGCGCCATGCCGCCGGGATACTGCGGACTGCGCTGTACATCGTTGAACGCGATTTCGACTACTAGTTCAGGACGCACGTATACGACGTGACCGTCGCGGCGAACCTCGCGAGCGAGCAGCTCTGTCGTCTGCCACGCCAGCATTTCGTCGGTCATTCCTTTGAACGTCTTCCCCAGCATCACGAAACCGCCGGTCGCCGGATCGCGTGCGCCCAGGTGGAGATTGCTCAGCCAACCTTTCCGCCTGCCGGAGCCCCATGCCACCGCCAGAACGACGAGATCCAAAGTGCGCGCCTCCTTCACCTTGAGCCACGCCGAGCCGCGCCGGCCAGCCGAGTAGGGCGCGGACAGCGACTTGACCATCACGCCCTCGTGCCCGCGGGCCAGAGCGTCATCCCGAAATCGCGACGCTTCGTCGAGATCGGCTGTGACAATCCGTGGCACACCCAGTGAAGGAGCCACACTATCCAGTCGCTCCAGTCGCTCGGAGAGTGGCTTGTCCACCAGGCTCTCGCCTTCGTGAAACAGAACATCGAAGAAAAACGCCGTGAGCGGCAGCTCGACGCGGAGGTGCGCGACATCCAGGCGCCGGCCAAACCGGCGCATCGTGGTCTGGAAGGAGTGGGGCCTCCCGTCTGCAGCGAGCGCGATGACCTCGCCGTCGAGAATCATTTCGCGCGACGGCAGCGCGGCGACGGCCTCGACGACCTCGGGCACCGCTGACGTGACATCGTTGAGGTTGCGAGTGTACACGACCACCCGATCATCACGGCGATGCACCTGGATCCGCGCTCCGTCGAGCTTCCATTCGACCGCTGCCGGAGCGTCTACACTCAGGGCATCCCGAAGTGTCGATGCAGCATCCGCGAGCATCGGCTGCACGGGACGGAAAAGCTGCAGCTGATACTGGGCGAGCCCCACTTCGCCATCGCCGAGGACCGCGCGCGCAACGCCTCCGAGATCTCCGGCCATCATCACAGCTCGGCGTACACCGGTTGCGGGCAATGCGGCGGCCTTCGCAACTGCCTCTAGCATCACACCCTCGAGCGCGCCTTGTCGTACCTCCCCGATGATGAGCCCGCCCAGGAAAATCCGCTCCTCAGCCGTCGCGCGCGCGAACAGGTCGCCAAGCAGGCGCGCGCGTTCGCTTGCTGAATTCTTGCCTCGCGCCGCCAACAGTTGGTCGAAAAGAGAGTCTACATCGCGCAAATC
>WNGP01005257.1_pt1 | contig 12501 bp, 17 predicted proteins | sample 5407671 | NCBI WGS metagenome assembly WNGP01 (sample SAMN13153381, study PRJNA577476) | soil metagenome | isolation source: 40 cm soil or saprolite under Garry oak tree replicate 2 | place: USA:California | collected 2016-06-15 | reverse complement strand
ATCCTCATCCGGAGAAATCGGACCGAGGTGAGAGAATGACAAAGAACAAGACCCGAGAAGGCCCACTACCTCCCCGATAAAGGAGTCAACGACGCGAGACCCGGACTTCCAACCCTGACAGTCCGCAGGAACGTAACGTGGGTCCAACCAGAACCAATGACATCTAACGTTACACGACCTCAACAGTTGAGCCCAGACACAACATGGGCCGAACCTAGTGTCGCAAAGTCCAAGCTGGCAAAAGGGTCCCCAGGCCTCTCTACTACACGGGACCGGACAAAGGAGTAGGCGCCGAACAATGGCCCAGTTCAAGTATGTTATTCCATCTTCTTGTAGTTTGAAGGCTACCTATGTGAACGGGGAACTCCTTTCTTGTTAGTCTTGCGTTTGGGTCTCCTTCCTGTTCGTGTTGTTTATGCCGAGTACCTATTCGAGGCTTGACCTCACTACCGTTTCTTCGGCATCTTGTTAGGAGGGGGTTGTGCAGTTAGTTCGTCGAGACTCTGTTCTCAGCAATCAAGTCGCACGTTCCCCTCTTAACTATGATAGGGTCTCTTCTCTTTGAGGACCCAGTATACTATCCGAAGCAGTTTTGAGGCTGCCGCGACGGTGGCTTTTGAGCCTCCTCTTCTCTTCGCCAGTCTAGTGTAGAATCTTGTCAGCTGGCTGTCTCTCCGGCTTCTGATGTGGGCCTTCGCGCATTCTGTCACTATCCATCTGAGATACCTGCTCCCTGTCCTTGTGATCGATCCATGATACGTTACTCCGCCTGATGAGTGGGTTGATGGTGTCAGTCCGGCGTAGGAGCAGAGATGATGTGAGTCTGGGAACCGGTTGATGTCTCCCAGCTCGCTCAGTATCAACAGCGCGCTGAAGTATCCGACTCCTGGTATTGTCATGAGTAGTCTCGTCGACTCGTCTTCTGTCGCTTCTCTCTTTATCGTGTTCGAGACTGTTTGTATCTGATGGCTGAGCGATGAGATGACGCTGAGGTATCCGTCTATTCGGTAGTCTCCGAGGCGTCTGAGCTCTTCGACGAAGCCTATCGTGAATGGTTTCTCGCTGATCTTTGTCCCGTTCTGGAGGAGTATTGCGTGGATCTTGTTCTTGGCCTCGACTCTTATTCTGACCAGGGATGTTCTGTACCGGACCATCTCTCGGAGGTCCATGATGTGTCTGGGAGGAATGTAGGATTCGGGGATGTAGCCGGTTCTGAGAAGATTCGCCAGTGTGAGAGCGTCGACTTTGTCTGTCTTCACCTTGGCAGATGCTATCGCTTTTGTCTTGACCGGGTTGGACAGAACAACGTGACAGTTCTGGTTCTTCGACAGCAGCTCGTAGACGTGGTACCAGGTCGAGGAGGACTCGATCACGATCTCTGCGTGCGAGTCTTTCAGTGTCTTCCTGGCGAACTCTTCGATATTCTCGTCCTTGTTCGGTATCCTCTCCTGACTTGACTCAGGAGTCTACCTTGATCATCCATCACGGCAGTCTGGAGATAGTTCTTGTGCAGATCCAATCCTACGAACATGCGATGAGAATCGTCTGAACCACGTTTAACACGCCTGTTCACATACGGCTAGTTCTTGTTCCGTTCGTGAAGGGCTGGCGTGTAGCCGCTCGCGCCAGTCGCTCCGCTGACCCGACATCTTTGGCATTGAGCCATCGTTCACTTATCGCTCAGACACGAGAACGAAACTGCTGCCTATGATTTGATCGCTAGCGTAAGCTGTGTCGGGAAGTCGGTCAAGGACAAGAACTAAACACCTGCGAAAATCCAGGCTTTGTATGAGCTTCGGAGTATCTGACGCTATCTCGATGGTTACTCTAATCCGACAGGTGTATCGGAACCGCAGAATAATCAGTGCACTTTTCGATTGGGAAGGCAAGCGCATCGAAGGAAATGAAAAACTAAAAGTGCGAAAACTCGGAGGCTTCCACAACGTGTGGTGGTATACGGTCGAACCTATTGACGATTACCAGTTCGTTCGAATACCAGTTAACCCCGGCGCAGTTGTAGAAGCAATTGACTATGCTGGCAAAGGCACGAGTCCTTTGGCCGAAGCAACAGACAACCCCATATCGAATAATTTTCGATACGTACCAGTGCATTGGCCGCAGGAGGCAGTAACCGCTTGGGGCTTCAAATATGTGCCTAATGCCAAAGTGAGCTTCATGGTCTTCGCCTATAGGCCGTCCGACCTCTTGGCGGCAAGCAAAGATAGTCCTATGAACCAACCGTGACCAACATGAATTGCGCTACGGGATTCTGGTTGGAACGCTTGCAAGCGCGGGTCACTTATGGGAACAAGAGAACTCCTCTTGTGAACCTAAATTCCATGAGTTGTTCTACCCATTTCTTGGGTTCTCTACTCATTTGCAAGTTCCAATTTAGCTATCTTTTTAGGAGGCAGTGGCCAGGGTCATGGATATGGCAGTGGATAGAGACGAGGCTCTCTTAAGGGGCATTCGAGACATCCGGGCCTACACCAGGATTACAGCGGCGCGTTCTCTCCGAGAAACTGCCGGTAGACTGATTGATACCCATGAAAAGGCTCTGGTCTTTAGCAAACTTGATGGTAGCACGACTCAACCCAAACTTGAAGAGATTACGGGAGTGCCCCAGGCAACAATCAGTCGCTGGCTCGGCGAGTTTACGGAAGCGGGCATTGTAGCGCTGCCGGATGAAACTTACAAGAGTCATCGGGCCCTTTTCACGGTTCAGGAGCTTGGGATTGATTCACCAACGCTCAAGAAACGGAAACCCTACACTGTATCCAAGAAGACCGAGACAACCACTCCGGAGACTGTTTGAAAGTGGAAGAGAAACAATTCGTCGTGATTACCGACAAGCTCGACAAGATCACTAGGCTCCTGGCCATTGATGCTGTGAAAGGGTTACCCCAAGAAAAAGACAAAATCAAGGAACTAGACGCGGCGGGCTTCAAGCCAACTGAAATCGACCGGCTCTTGGGCAAAACGGTCGGATACTCGCGGGTCGTGCTTGAAAGATTGAAAGAAAAGAAACAACCTCAGATGAGCACACCTTCGGCAACTAGTTCATCGTCATCGACAACGCCAGCGGCTTCAACAGCACAAGTTCAGTAGGAGCTGGCCACGGTATGAGTCAAGAATCAGCTGAGTTGAAAGTCCTTCGATCAATCCTCGATAAACTCGAAAAGATTGAGAGACTTCAAGCATTGCAAGCTGTCAGAGGAACGGAGAAGGAGCAGGACAAAGTAGAGCTTCTCGACTCGCTAGGTTTCAGACCGGTTGACATTGCCAGGCTGCTCAACAAAACTCCGGAAAATGTGAGTGTAGTGCTTGGCAACATTAGAAAGAAGAAGTCGCCTGCACCTACAAAGGTAGCTCAGCAAGCAGCTGCACCCGCTGTCGTTTCCGAGGTTCCGGCACAATAATGAGAGAATAGCCAATGCCGAAAGCAGATGCCGATCCAGTCTCATCAAGATTGGACGCCATCATTCGATTGTTACTTGAACAGCAACGAAGGGAGGACCAAGAAATAACCGTGGGGGATCAGATAGTGATCTTGGAGTCGGCTGGTCTCCAAGGCAAGGATGTCGCAAAGATTCTTGGAATAAAAGACGTCGGGCAACTCCCTTCCTACCGTCGCTCAGCGAAGAAAAAGCGGAAAGGCGAACAGGAAGGCGAACCGGAACGCTCACCCGACTCTACTCAGACAGCACGAAGTCAAATTCCTAACACGACAGAAAAAGTCCAGACGAAAGAAGGAGCGCCTACGGAATGAGTGCCCCAGACTCCGAAGATTTGAAGGTTCTCCGAGAAATACTGAAGTGGGTTAGATTCTCCGGAATGAAAGAAGCCAAAGCCGCGCTCGAGAGCACGTTGGACAGTGAGCAGAAAAAAACTGCTTACCAAGCCAGCGATGGCCGAGGAACAAGAGAGGTTGCAACGATAGCAGGATACGGGAGCAAATCGACCGTTGAGCTTCTTTGGAAAAAGTGGAAGAGGCTTGGCCTCGGGGAAGGCTTCCAAGTTATGGGTGGTGGTGAGCGATTCAAGCGTTCATTCGATTTAGAAGATTTTGAAATCGAAGTTCCTAAGACCTCCAAGAACCGGCCTTCGGCCGATGTTGATGCAGAGAAGGGAAATAAAAATGCCTGAGGAAACCGAGAAAGACGTTCTCAAGAAAATATTCGAGATGCTCACGGAGATACGTTCTATCTTAGCCCTTTCCAATGAGGACAAACTCTCCCAAGCAAAGAAACGATTACTGCCAGAAAACTCCGTCAAGCTTCAAGTCTACAACCTGTGTGACGGCACCAAGACAACTCAGGAAATCGCGACTGCCATACAAAAGACAGAAGGCAACGCACGTGCAGTTCTCAGTGTTCTTCGGAATGAAGGATTGGTAAGGGCAATCGAACGAGACGGGAAGCAGTTTTACGAACAAATTTTCTGAGTCTCGGGGGTGATGCGTAAACGCCAGACAAAAATTAAGAGCTGAACGAGTTGAAGACAATGAAGAAACTCTTGGCTCTAATTGCCCTCAAGGTTGGAGCAAGTCCAGAGAATGTGGACGAAGCGACTGGCATGGGAGCGAGTAACATCAGAGCGATGTTTCCCGAGAAGAAGAGGAAGAAGGCAGGTTCAACCAAAGACACGCCAGCCGAGTCGAACCCATGACAATAGAAACCACGGATATCAGGTCAAACCCCAACGAGCAGATTCATCACGCTGCATCTGTGATTGGCGGGGCAGAAGACCGTAGAAAAGTCTTCGAGGCCATCTGTTTTGGAAAGAAGAAGATCAAGCCCATCTCCGAAATCGAACTTCGAACCGGTCTCAAGCACAAGCGAGTGTTGGAAGAAGGGGCGAAACTTCACAATGCTAAGTTGGTGAAGAAAACCAAGCTCAATGGGCAAATGGCATACGAGAAAGATGACTTCCTGAGCTCGAAATTGGGGCTAATTCTAAAACTGGCCGGTGACCCAAAAGCACTCGCGGAGTTCCCAACGAAAATTAATCCGAAGATTTCGCCTTCGAACGTCATCAATGTGAACTTCCCTGCTCCGAAAAGCATGGTCGACACAAAGGTGGTCAAGATTGACGACATCGATTCCTTTCAGAAAGTCAAAGACGTTCCACTAAGCCCAAGACCGAGACTTGTCCCGATTGGAGAGAACCTATTCCAGGTGGGGCTTCAGAAAATCCTCCATGAAGAAGGAACCTTCAACGATTGGGGAGGAGAAACTGATGACTTGTTCACGAACAGGTTGATTCTTGGAGGAAAACGAGTCGAAGCGGCGTTCGGCCTCAAAGGAGGAGGAACCAGGGGAAAGCTTGTTCCGGGAAAGATGGGAAAAGATGGAGACCAGATTCAAAGGCTCTTTCGAGCCCCAGCCCAAGTGTTTTTTGTGCAGTATTGGGGTCAAATCGATGAGAGCATCTTAGAGCAAATGAAACTGGTGGCAACAGCGAGATCCTTCTTCGAAAAGAAGACAATATACTATGGCATCATTGACGGCCAAGATACTCAGCGCATCATAACTGCCTATCAGGAATACTTCCCTCAAGGCATTCTTAAGACTGAGAGTAGCGAGTAGTTGCCAAAATGGGACGTTACACAATCGCCTCATACGTGTTTCCTTTCCTGACCACCAATCCTTCTTCTTCCAAAGTTGCCAAGTACACTCTAATGTAAGAGGGGTCCTTGTTGAGGGCCTTTGACATTTGGTCCACGGGGGTTTTCCCGTCGCAGAGTTCGTAGATTGCCTTTTTCATATCCGACCGGGCGAATGACCTTTCCTTTGCGGCCTCAATCGTTTCTCTAAACGCGATCTTGAGGACTGCGAGTATCGCGTCTAGTTTGGCGATAATTTCTCGCTGGGAATCTTGTCTTTCGGACATATGCTCACCCCTCGATACTAAGTCCGGGCCTAGTGGCAGTCTCTTCTATTAGCCGTAAGCTTCCAAGCAAATGGTAGAATGCACCTACAAGCAAGACTGACATCGTGAACAATAGGAATATGCCTAGGTATAGTTGGTCGGAAAATGCAATTGGCAGCCAAACCACGCATAGAGCGAGGGTCGCAAGAATTACAGGCATGACCACGACCTTTCCCCAACTCAGGCGATGAACAATCTTCTGCAACTCTTTCTGGTCTGCTTCAATCTGCCTCAGCTGCTTATCCACTTCTTCAAGAGATAGAGACTCTTCCTTCATCCTTTTTTCCAATTTTGTCTTGCCCTCCTTTCTGGACTTCAAGTCCGCAGCAAGAGCCGATTGCAGTCTCGGGACGGCGAGAGCGTAGGTTACTACAGACATGGACATTATGGCAACCGAAACTCCAGACAGAATCTTAGCAATCTCGATTAGGCTGTCCAGCAATGGGTCATTACCTTCCTCGTCGAATCGGTGCTTACAACTCGCCTCTGTTGAAAAGCAATATCTTGATAAAAGCTTCCGGTTGCTCCATCGGATAGCGAGAATGTGATAGTATGGACCACAGAAGGTAGTTCTCGGACGTGCTCCCTTTCCTTGTGGACTCGTGAGAGTCGGCGCCGGGCCTCAAGCCTGATCGAGCAGAATAGGATGCACGGATTCCTCGCCTACGACAACGGCAATCCCGTCGGCTGGCGCAACGCAGCTTCTCGGTACACGTCGGTTGCGCTTCGCTTCATGGTCATCCTAGTTGGATTATCTCATCTTGGGGCTTCGAGAGCTCCTGGTACCCGGTCGATGTAACAAGAACATCCTGCTCTAGGTTGCAGGTGCCGAACTTGCTGGTCACGGACGGCTCTATGGTGAAGACCATGTCCCGCTGAACCTGCTTCTCTCCCTGCTTACCATACCTGTTCGGCCATCTGGGACCGAGCAGAGGGCCGATCTCGTGGGTGCAGATAGTTACAGGTCAGTCCCCGATTGGGGTCGGCCCTCGACTCAGGTTCAACCCCTCTAACAGGCTGAGTCCAGACTCCCGAAAGAAGTCTGAACCGATCGACCGCTCCGCGAACACCACCCCCGCGAGAACACCGACTTTCAGGAAGGACTTGGGAAAGTCCGAGTTCTGGAACAGACCTGTCCAAGCCTGCCATGAGGGGAAAAGGTGATTGTGTATGTCGGATTGTATGAGAACCTACAACGCTTGTTTCGACATGAGACACCCTGAAAGCGAAGACCGAGTACGCCCGAGTCCGCCCGTTTGAAGTAGTAAAACATCAATAGATAGCTGAAGATGACGGACTCAATGTATCAGAGTAGACCGGGAACCATCAGTATCGTTTCCTCGTCAGCACAGCCCAGAGGAGGACAGGAACGACTGCTCCTATTATCATGCCGAAGAATATTATTGACGGAAGTCCGAAGATTATCTTGTCGAACAAACCATTATCGGAGGCAGGTAGCTTGTTAACGATAATCGTGAGGGTCTGCGTGTGAACTGTCCCCCCGCTACTCCCCGTTATTCTGACGTTGTATGTTCCTGGGGAGATGGAACTGCACGAAAAGGTGGCATTCCCGGAGGCTTCTATCGCCTGGGGCTTGATTGCCGTACAGAAGAGATCATGTGGTATCTCAGCTGAAAGTGTTACAGAACCCCTAAAGCCATTCATTGCTCTCACACTTATTGTCGACGCGGCAGGGTTCCCCGACTCAACTGGGGGAGGTGAGAGAACTGAGATCTCGAAATCCCCCGCCTGCGGAACGACGGTAATCGGGATGATAATTGAATGAGTGATGTTTTCAGGATTTCCTGTGTAGGCTACAATAACTGTTATGTTGTGCGAACTCTCGGAGCCAGCGACGCATGACAGCTCCGATGATCCGGAGGGTGAAATCGAGAGTCTAACCGGACTCAGATCACAGTTCATATCTGAAGCGGGTGTGACTGATTCGCCGAGACTGACGTTGCCCGCGAATCCATTCAGTGATGCAATGCTTATCGTTGATTTGGCTGCTGACAAAGGTGTGGCGACCAAATGATCAGGATTAGCGCTCAGGATGAAGTCGGGATTTGTACCTTGGACGAAAATGATCGTCTCGGTGACCGCTGAACCAGAAACGGACAATGTGCCAGTGGGAAGGGAGGTAAACCCTGGCACTGAGGGAATCGAGTATGAGTATGTTCCATTTGGTTCTGTGAATTCTATCGTGTTTGAAGTGGAGGACACTCTTGAGCCGTCGAGGATTACTGACCACTGGGTTCCACTTGGAAGGCCATTTTCGCTAAAACTTACTGAGTACTCCTTCGGCGGTTTGAGGGCTATCAAGGTGGCGTTTCCGTTGTTGTACACGTTTTGATAGAAGCCGGCGTTTCCTATGGAGTAGTTGGAGATCGAAGAGGTGTAGCTATCTGTTGAAAAGGTATATCTGACATGGGCTTCAGAATTCTCCCAACTGTCAATGACGTGATGGCAACCCGGATCGCATACCAAGTGCTCGTGGTGGACGGCTCCGATGGTCCAGTATCCGAACGTTGGATTGTATCCCATGTCCCATATCCGGACGTGATCTCTTGGACCGATGCAAGTCAAGCCTGTCGGATCTACCTTCTCTAATGTAGCATTGTACTCGGCGCCGTTCACAGTCTTTGGGTTAGAACAGTAGGATGTGTCAATCCATGACCTGAAATTTGCAGCGACCCACCATGCAGGAGCGTACCCTGTCCAGATTAAATTGATCGGATCTTGTCTGTCGTCAGTCACCGACGGCACAACAGGGGAAGCGGCACCGGCTCGATCGAAAACCGTGATGACACCCAATATCCCGAGAATAATCAGCAACGACGCAGTAAGCTTCAATTCCGAATTACCTGGTACTCACCCTGTCAAATAAGAACTTCTAAAGATTGTATCTGGTATCCCATGGTCCTATCGCTAAGGTCCGAGTTTAGAGGCCTCATGGCTTTACACGCATAGGTTCAAACGTTCAGTACGGAGTTTCTAGAAATAGGCTTACTACGGATGGGGAGGTCCAATTATCCATCAGCAACGTAAGGAACCGTAGCTGTTATGTCGTACATGATATGGTGTCCAGCAGGGGCAAGCTGGATGCTGGTTACTCTGGTCCATACGTTCTGAGTGAATAGAGATCCTCCTGGCGCTAGCTGTGTAACGGGAGGCCATGGAGCCGTACCGTTGCTTAACTTCGTCCAGAGCATCTTTGTCGGGCTGGCGTCAACCCTTAACTGTGTTCGAGTCTCCGTCTTCGTTACTGGCATGTTGCTGGCGTCGAGATTCTTTGTGACCGTGACGGCCGAATCGCTATATTGCCCCGTTGATGGAAGCTACAGCGAGCAATCGGATGCTCTGCGATGAGTTAGTTGCTTCATCCCAGAATGAAGTCGTCTAGGTTTAGATTGGTATACTGGCCAGATGTTCTGACGACTTTGATCCCGCTGATAGTCTTGGTACTATCGAAAGCAGCGTTCACAAGAGTCCAGCTTCCCACGAAAGGCAGGTTTGTCTGCGTGTACGTTCCGTCCGTGTAAAGGACTTGAACGCTGTCGGCCGAGGTTCCCCACCGGTACCAGAGCTGAATCTTGGTTATCGAGCTTCCAGCCACCGCGGATGGCAGGTTCTGCTGTAGAGTGAAAGCAGAGTAGATCTGTGTCGACGGGTTGTAGGCAGGGGCCGCTCCATACAGTCCTGAATGCATGCTCCCCGCGTCGCCTCGAATGATCATCCCAGTCTGGGACCAGCTGGCGAAACTCCCAGTTTCAAAGCCGGGGTTCGAGAGAAGGTTGCCGCCAACAGTATACGAAACTGAGACGGCAGTCTGGTGAGACAATGTCCCAGATGAGCCTGTCACAGTGACAGTATACGTGCCACTGATCTGTGTACCTGTGGCGGTGATGGTTAGGGTTGAAGTTGCAGTTCCACCAGAGGTCAAGGAGACCGTTGTGGGATTCAGGGTTGCGGTGAAACCTGCTGGAGCGTTTGCAGACAGCGCCACGTTGCCGGAGAAGCCGTTGAGGCTGCTAAGTGTTATCGTGGACGTTGCCGAGTGGCTTTGGGAAAGGGATATCGCTGTTGGACTGGCAGAGACGCCGAAGTCTACGACGTTAAGTGTCATAACAACTAGTCGGGTGAGGGAACCGCTTACTCCTGTAACTTGGATGGTATAGGTACCGGCCACAGTTCCCGCGTTCGCTGTAACTGCGGAGGACCCGGTTCCCCCGGATCCTAAGGAGATTGTGGTTGGATTAATGGAAATGCCAGCCCCGTTGAGGACATTTGGGGATACAGTCCCTGAAAGCGTGACATTCCCAGCAAATCCTCCTCTGCTGTTGAGAGTGATTGTAAACGAGCCTGAAGTGCCGGCCTGCAATGCTAGGGTACTCGGGCTTGAAGATAGAGCAAAGTCAGAACTCACGGTTTGCACGTTTTCCCTAGTGCTTGGATCTTGAGGGTTGTAGATTACGAACCCGTTCCAATATACTCGGATGAAGTATTCTCTTACGCATCCTATGCAACCACTGGTGACTATTGACGGGGTAAATGACCCCAGTTGAACCACGTTGGTTCCGGTGTTCACCGTTACGGGAACCGATAGCGTTGTGAGAGTCGTGTCTGGATAGAGCACTATGTCCTGGCGGACATCGGCTGAGAGCGTTCCGCTTGTCGTTCCGACGGACGAGACTTTCACTGAGACAGAGACGGGATTGTTTACTAAGGCTATTACCTGACTCCCCGACACTCCACCATTCTGCGCAAAGGTTGCTGGAAACATGTAGCTAACCGGTGGGGTGACCGTGACGGAGATAGTGATCGAGTTAGATAGAGAACCGCTGGTTCCAGCGACCGTTGCTGTGTAACTCCCAGGAGATGCGGTTATGGCCGGCGACACTGTCATTGTAGAAGTTGCTGTCGATCCTGCGGTCAATGTTACCGTTGTTGGATTCAGTAGTGGAGTTGGACCACCCGCTGAAATTGTGGCTGAGAGCGATACCGAGCCTGAGAACCCGCCCCCGCTAGTAAGGGTAATCGTCGATGTGCCGCTAGTTCCCGCTTGCAATGTCAGAGATGATGGATTCGCGACCACTGAGAAGTTAGCTGCGAAGGAAACTGTTGTTTGCGCTGATGGACAACCAGCGCAAGTTGCTGATATCGTAGCTGTTCCAACGCTAGAAGACTTGATCGTCACAGAACAGGAACCACTGCTACCTGTGGTGCAAGTAGAGGAAGAAAGAGTTCCGAGGGTGGTGGAGAATGACATCTGAACACTCGGGGCATTATTGGCGAGTTGGGCTGTTAATGTTGCTGATGATGTCCCGTCTGCAGGCACCGCGGCTGAGGAACTAGAAAGTGTTGGATCCCCTGGAAATGAACAGCCTGGTCCGGCGTTTGTCCAAAGGCTCTGGCCGTTTGGTTGGGCAGGAGTGTTTCCAGTGTAAGTGAATCCTACGGCAGTATAGCACCTAGAATCGACTTGGAGGCTTGAGACAGTTACGCCATTGAAATTAGGTTCGTTGACTGGGGTTCCTCCGCTGAAAACCCTGCCTCCAAGATCATAATTATCATCGAAGTACGAGTTGTATCCGTCGTAGACTGCCGCGTTACGAACGAGGCACCATGAGACTACGCTGTTACAATCAGTACTATAGTATTCTGGATTATCCATTTCAATATTCCATCCGGCCCCGATGTTATTGAGCGCGGTCACTCCGAACTGGTAATGATACCATACTGGAAATGACGTCGTTTGTCCGCTGCCGGTCTTGTAATTTGATTCCATGTGGAACGAAGAAGAGGGGGTGTAGGAAAAACTGTGAGCAAGGCAGAGGCTGCAGGTAGAAGTTGAACGGTAGTAATTCCAGACGGCGGTTCCACCTACCCACATCATTTCCACAAGGAAGTTGCTACCGGCAACAGTACAGTCTGTACAGGTCCATGAGTCATGGAAGAGTTGCCAGTGATAACTATCAATGGAGTGGGTCTGGACAACCAGCGCCACAATCGCTTGATCCGGCACACAGTACTGCTGCTGCAATTCCTGCTCCCAGGGAGTTATCGGACGGAATATTTGCAGGGTTAGTGTCAGAGGAAACAATGATCTTCACTCTAACCCCCGTGGTCGCCCTATCTCCTCCCGTATCGGCTCCACCAAGCCAAGGATTGGTTCCTGTATTGAGACAGCCTGTGTTGCCATGACAATAGTCTGGGAAAGGGGTGGCCCAGGCGTTGGTATCCGCGTGAACTTTTCCTACAGACCCTATTCCGATGAAGGCACCCAAAACTAATGAAGCAACGATAAGAGTGAGCTTCGAAGACGTCATACAGGTGCCTTACGATAGCCTTTACAATCTTGTATATGCAATCTTGATCTTTTCATGTACATTTCTAGTTGCATCGAACATCTTTGCAAAGAAGAAACACAAGTGGTTCACTTGTATTGGTTCTTAATGGTCTCCTGAATCTTGCGTGAACGAGTAAACCTATGACGACCCTAGTTGCGAAGGGCACGCGGCGGACTGCCTTTTTATCTAGTTGCAGATACGACTAATCCGTTTCTAGGTC
>WNGP01015351.1_pt1 | contig 12514 bp, 11 predicted proteins | sample 5407671 | NCBI WGS metagenome assembly WNGP01 (sample SAMN13153381, study PRJNA577476) | soil metagenome | isolation source: 40 cm soil or saprolite under Garry oak tree replicate 2 | place: USA:California | collected 2016-06-15 | reverse complement strand
CGGGCCTCACCGCGGGCGTCTCTATTGCTCCTGGATGGATCTCACTTCCGCTGGCGTGACCGACATCTTGGTTTCCATTTCCGATGATCGCGGACTCACATGGACCGCTCCGCATCCCGCTACCGATCAACTCCCGCAACTCGTGGACCGCTTCAATCAATGGCTTGCCGTTGACCCGCTCACGGGCGACGTTAATCTGTCCTTTTACGACACCCGCAACGACACGACTGGCTTCCGCTACATGACCGATACTTTTTTCACTCAATCGGTCGATGGCGGCGCGACGTTCCGCTCTCCCAACGTGCGCGTAAGTTCCGCCAGCTCCAATGAACACGACTGTAACGGCGTATTCCCTTGCTCCGCGATTAATTACGGCAACCAACAGGGCGATTACGAAGGTTTGGCTTCTCGCGGGGGCGTCTCTCATCCGATTTGGACGGACAGTCGCCGGCAACTTGAATCAGCCGCTGGGTGCCGGACGAATCTTCTGATGGAGGAAGTATTCACGGCAACAGTAAAGTGAAGATGCGGAATTGGCGGCGGAGACAGCGGCTCAACGATCGCCCTCTTTAGCGCTTCGTTTCATTTCAGGTACGTCGCCAGCCAATCCAGAAACGTCTTGTACCAAAACTGCGCATTCTGTGGTTTCAGCACCCAGTGCCCTTCGTCGGGAAAAACCACGAGTTTCGACGGCACTCCCTGCCGCTGTAGCGCGCTGAAAAATTCGAGCGATTGGGTGTACGGCACGCGGTAATCTCTTTCGCCCGCAATCACCAGCGTGGGTGTCTTGAATTTTTCCAGATCACCCGCGTATGTCACCGGAGCCCACTTCTTGTAGCTTTCCGGATTCGACCACGGCGTACCCTGCATATCGTGCTCTTCAAACCACAGTTCTTCTGTCGCGTACATGGAAACTTTGTCGTACACGCTCGCGTGGCTCACGATGGCCTTGAACCGTCCCGTGTGCGTCGCGATCCAGTCTGCCATGTAACCGCCGTACGAACCGCCCGCGGCGGCCATCCGCGTCCCATCGACAAACGGATATTTTTTCAGCGTGTAGTCCACGCCATTCATCACGTCGACGTAGGCTTTGCCGCCCCAGTCGTTCGTGATTTCATCTGTGAATTTTTGCCCGTAGCCGGTCGAGCCGCGCCGGTTGATCATCAGCGTCACGTATCCCGCCGCGGAAAACACTTGCGCGTTCCACCGGTAACCCCACGCGTTCGACCACATCGTCTGCGGCCCGCCGTGCAGCAGCACCAGCAACGGATATTTTTTCGTCGCGTCAAATTTCGGAGGCCGAATCAGCATCGCCTGCACTTTGGTCCCCTCGGCGCCGTCGAACCAGAATGTTTCCGGCGCATTCATCTCCAGCCCCGCCAGCATCGAATCATTCTGATGCGTGAGCTGCCGCACGTTGGAGCCGTCGCTGGAGGCCGCGACAATTTCCGCCGGTAGCGTCAGGCTCGCCCGCTCAAAAACCAGAGTCTTGCCATCAGCGCTGAGCGAAATCGCAGTGTTATAAGTGTCGGCGATGATCTTTTTCGGCTCCGCTCCCGCGCGCGCCGCCATCGCGTACACCAGCTTATGGGTCTCGTTCTCCGCCGTGAAATAAATCGTCTTGCTGTCCGTCGACCACGCCAGTTCGTCCGCGCTGCGGTCAAATCCTTCGGAAAGATTTTCGTTTTTTCCGCTCTGCCTGTCGTAAAGCATCACGCGCCAGCGGTCCGATTCATATCCGGGCGTGAGTTGCGCGTGGTAGGCAATGTATTTTCCGTCCGGCGAATACACTGGATTCCCGTCAAATCCGCGCTGCGTGGTGATGCGTTTCGCCTCGCCCCCGGCCACGGGAACAATGAACAAATCGCCGTTCGTGCTGACCGCTTCCATCTTGTCCGTAACCGCCGTGAAGCAAATCTCTTTTCCATCCGGCGAAAAATTAATATCTCCCGGCCCGCTCCGCTCATCCGGCGGAATGTCGTAATCTGCTCCGGCTGTGAGGTCGCGCGGCGCCGCGCTGCCATCAGATGGAACCGCAAACAAATGGCTGCGCTTGCCTTCGTTCCAGTGCGTCCAATGACGGTAGAGAAGATGCTCCGCCACGTGCGCCTTCACCTTGTTTTTTTCTTTTTCTTCATCGCGCCTCTTGTTGCACTCGTCGTCTTTGCAATCCGGATACACCGAAGATGTGAACGCAATCGTCTTTCCGTCGGGCGACCACTTCACGATGTCGGCGCCCGTTGATAATTTCGTCAGCGCGTGGGCTTCGCCTCCTTCCATCGAAAGCAGATACACCTGCGACTCGCCGGCGCGCGAAGAAAGAAACGCCAGCGTCTTTCCATCCGGCGACCACACTGGGGAAGAATCATGCCCGCTCTGAGTCAATTGCAGCGCTCCGCCGCCCGTCGTCGCCACCACCCAAATGTTGCTTGCATTGCGGTTTGCGTCCATATCCGGCGTCGCGACCGCATAGGCCACCCACTTGCCATCCCTTGAAACCTGCGGCGCCGCAATGCGGTGCAGCTTGATCATGTCGTCAAAAGCAATGGCATGCTTCGCGGGCTCCTGCGCGGAAACAAGAAACGCGCAGCCCAGCAGCAGTGCGATCGCAAAACCGCATCGTAGAAAAAAGACTCTCATCTATCGCTTCTCCTTTAGAAGACGGTGAGCCGCCGCAAAGCGCCGTGCGGAATCACGGATATTGGCACGTTTCGCGGCCGAATCCAATACCTCTGCCCGCGGCTCGCCACTCACGTGAAAAGTTTGGCTCCAACCTGTGAGGGAGTAGCGATGGTTCCGAGCGTTTTGCTGCTCGCAGTTGCGACTCTGCTACAATCCTTGCGCGGACATCACATGCCGACGAGCGGCGGACTCTTTTCTCGCAATCTCAGGAAAACTTATCCCCTCGCGGTTCGCGGCGAAGGCTGCTGGATTCTCGAAGCGCACAAATTTTTTGAGCGCGTGAATGCCGCCGGGCAGAACCTGCGCGACGCCCTCACTCCACTCCAATCTGTTTTCAGGGTGAATCGGTCAAGGGCAGCGATTGTTCGTTGCAACAGGGTCGCCCTTCTTCTGGAGAAAGAAATAGAAATGCAGCTTCCCTTGCGCAGCCTTGCGGTCTCATTTATTTTTTTGCTGATTTTGACCTTCGCGCTTTCCGCTCAGTTCGCGCAGGAAGTTCCGCCCGGCGCTCCGATTCTCGGTTTTTCCCCGCCGCACGCCGCCGCCGAGCGCCAGCTCGAATCCACGTTTCAGTCAATTCCCTCCCCTGAAAAAGCGCGCGAATGGCACCGCACGTTCACCGCCGAACCGCATCCCGCCGCTTCCGAACGCAACAACCAGCTCGCGGACTTCGTGGCTGATGCCTGGCGCAAACAGGGCTGGGAAGAGGTTGCGCTTCGCCGCTACGATGTCCTGCACTCGCGCCCGCGCAGCATTTCTCTAGAAATGACGGAGCCGGTCCACTTCACCGCGTCTCTCCGCGAAGATGCTTACGACGTCGATCCAGACCGCCGAAGTCGTCTACGCGCACAGCGGCAATCCCGAAGATTACGATGTGCTTCGAAAAAACGGCATCAGCGTGAAAGGCAAAATCGTTCTCGTCCGTTATTCGAATCCTTACAGTTATCGCGGCTTCAAGGCGCTCACCGCTGAGCGCGAAGGCGCGGCTGCTCTGCTCGTTTATTCCGATCCTGCCGAGGACGGTTCCGCGCGTGGCAAAGTTTTTCCGGATGGCCCGTGGGGCCCGGAAAGTCACATCCAGCGCGGCTCGATCACTTACGATTACATCGTTCCCGGCGATCCCACGACACCCGGATGGGCGTCCGTTCCGGGCGCAAAACACATCGCTCCGGAAGAGGCGCGCTCGCTGCCAAAAATCGTCGCACTTCCTCTTTCGTGGCGCGATGCGAAACCACTTCTCGAAAACATGAGCGGCCCCGAAGCTCCCAAGGATTGGCAGGGAGCTTTGCCCATCACGTATCGCTTCACCGGCGCGGTGAAAGTTCACGTCAAGGTTGACATGGACAACAGCATGCAGCCTTACACGGTTGTCGAAGCGCGCATTCGCGGCAGTGAGTTTCCGGACGAGTGGGTGTTGCTGGGCAATCATCGCGACGCGTGGGTGTTCGGCGGCGTGGATCCTTCAAGCGGCACCGCGTCCATGATGGAACTCACGCGTTCTCTGGGCGAACTCAAGCAGCGGGGCGTCCGTCCGCGGCGCACCATCGTGGTTTGCAGTTGGGACGGAGAAGAATACGCGCTCACCGGATCGACGGAATGGGGCGAGCAATTCGCCGATGACCTGAAGAAAAAACTCGTCGCCTATCTCAACGTGGATGAATCCGTCGCGGGAGCCGCCACCACGGCGGGCCCCGAAGGACTGAGCTTCTCGCCTGCCGCCGTCGCTTCCCTCGCGCCTATGCTCGTGGAAGCGTCCAAAGACGTTCGCGCGCCTTCCGGAAAATCTCTCTACGAAGCGTGGCGCGCCACGGCTATGCGCGATTCGAAAGCGAGCGCTCCCCCGCTTGACAGCGCGCTCGTGGAAACCCGCATTGGCAGCGGCTCCGACCATACCGTGTTCCTCAATCACCTCGGCCGCCCGGTTATCAACCTCGGTTTCACGGGCGACTACGGCGTCTATCACTCGATGTACGACGATCATTACTGGATGGTGCATATCGGTGACCCCGCGTTCGAATACCACGTCGCCCTCGCGCGCATCTGGGGGCTCGTCGCGCTGCGCCTGGCCAACTCGGACATTCTTCCGTTTGATTTCGGTTTCAACGCATCGGCGCTGGAAAAGTTTCTGCGCGAACTCGAGCAAAACAATAATGTCGAGCGACGGCGTCTCTCGCTGAAGCGGCTTCACGCTCGCATCGCTGAGTTCGAAAAAGCAGGCATCCTTCTGCGCGACGCGGTCGCTCGCGGTCTTCAGGCGGGTTCTCTCTCGCCGGAAAAAGTTCGGCGGCTGAATGAACAACTCTTGCAAGTAGAATCGAATTGGCTCGATCCTGCCGGGATTCCGGGCCGGCCGTGGTTTCAGCATCTTCTCTATTCTTCGCGCTACACCTACGCGCACCTGGAATTCCCGGGGCTCACCGAAGCCGTCGAAAAGCAGGATTGGAAATTGGCGCGCGAACAAGCAGCGCTGCTCGAAAAGGCCGTTGAGAAAAACACTAAATTGCTGAGATCCTCGCAATCACTCTGGGAGAAAAACAAGCAATGATTCGTTCAAATGGTTTTCGCGCGTTTGGCTACGGCTCAGGAGACTCGGCCTGCCAAGCCGCGAGCGAGGGATCTCGGAGTCCCTTTTGACGGCACACCCGGTCCATTCAACGCCATCACCGACGTTCCCGGCGTCACCGTCGGACATACCACGCTCATCTCCGGCGAGGGAAAACTGCAAGTTGGGAAGGGACCAGTTCGAACAGGAGTGACCGCTGTCCTTCCGCGCGGAAAAGACTCCATGAGCAATCCCGTTTTCGCCGGCTGGTGGTCGCTGAACGGCAATGGCGAAATGACCGGCACGACTTGGGTGGAAGAATCGGGATTTCTCGAAGGGCCCGTGATGATCACCAACACGCACAGCGTCGGCGTCGTTCGCGATGCCGTCATTCAATGGCGCGTGAATCACCGCCAGCCTGATCCCACGGGTTACTGGTGGTCGTTGCCAGTCGTGGCGGAAACCTGGGATGGCTGGCTCAATGACATCAACGGATTCCACGTCAAGCCGGAACACGCTTTTCATGCCATCGATTCCGCGCATGGCGGCGCGGTCGAAGAAGGCGCCGTCGGAGGCGGCACCGGAATGGTTTGCAATGGCTTCAAAGGAGGAATCGGCACAGCTTCCCGCAAGCTGGATTCAAAAGAAGGCGGCTACACGGTTGGAATTCTTGTGCAATGCAACTACGGCACGAAAAACAATTTGCGCATTGCCGGGATTCCCGTCGGAAGAGAAATCGACGCCGATGATCCTTACGCCGGCACTTCGTTCGGTAACGACGACCACGGCTCCATCATCGTCGTAGTAGCCACCGACGCGCCGCTCGTCGCGCATCAGCTCAAGCGCCTGGCACGCCGCGTCGCGCTGGGTCTCGGCCGCAACGGCAGCATCTCCGGCAACGGTTCCGGCGACATCTTCATTGCCTTCTCGACGGCCAATCCCGGCGCGGCCGCCGCTGATCATGTCGTTGACCTGAAGATGTTGCCCAATGACAAGATCGAGCCGGTCTTTGCCGCTACGGTGCAGGCCACCGAAGAAGCCATCATCAACGCCATGGTTGCCGCCGAAACTATGACCGGCATCGAAAATCACAAAGTTACTGCTCTGCCGCACGAGAAACTGCGCGAAGTGCTGAAGAAATATAACCGGCTGAATCCATAGCGAGGCTAGAGCTTCGGCTGAGGGAGGCGCTCAACCGGTGACATTTGGGCCCATTCTTCCCTGGTATAGCGCGACCAAAGTTTCTCATAGTCAGAATGGGCGATCATGTCGGTCTTTTTCCAAGTCACGATATCCTGCAGTTTCACTTCCAGAATTTCGCGCAGGTCGATTTCTCTCAAGGTAAGACGTCTGCCTTCGTCCGATTTCAGATAGCGAGTAAAATTCTCAAATTCGTCGATATACCAAGACCCACCAACTCGAATTGTGGAATCGTCGATACGCTCCACGTGGATACCGGCCGCACCTCCCTTTGGGTGCTGGAAGCGAAATGCCCACGATGGTGAGTCGTGATAATACTCGTCAATCGCTAAGTTATGTGTAGCAGCAAAGGCTAGAAGGGCGAATGAAATCTCCTGGAAAAAGGCTCTTATCTTCGCCCAATCATCTCGCGTTAGGGAATAGTCTCCGTTTGGCATAGATAGGCCCTAAATCACTGGAACCGCGGTCTTGCGCGGCGGATTGAAAAATGGTGTGGCCACAACCTTGGCGGAAACGGTATGGCGCGCGGCTTCGACCGTCATTTCCATGCTGAGCGTGGTGCCGGCTGCGGAATGCTCGCGGCTCACGCACGCGAGCGCGATCATTTTTTTCAACGTCGGCGACCACGTGGTCGAGGTGGCCTTGCCCACTTGCCGCCCGCCGCGGTACACCGGAACGGCCACGCGCGACGCCATGCTGGGCACCTGCGGCGCCATCTTCAGTTTGTCGTAGAGCGCCTCGACTTCGTTCCAGTTGATCTCCAGCCCCACGAGCGCGCGTTCGGCGCCTCTCTTCGCTTCTCGCGCCAGCGCTTCGCGCCCGACAAACGTTTCTTTTTTCAAATCCACCAGCTTACCCAGCCCAATCTCTGCCGGAGAATACTTCTGCGACTCCGTCAAAGCCTTCTTGCTCGAAATGTAATCCACTTCAATCAAAATCAGGCCCGCCTCGATTCGCACGATGTCCAGCGCAATCATTCCCGCGGGATGAATATCAAACGCTTGGCCCATGGCGATCAGCGCATCCCACACTTTGACGGCATCTATCCACGGCATCCACACTTCGAATCCCAAATCGCCCGTATAACCCGTACGCGAAATGTCCACCGGCACGCCCGCGATTTTTCCGTGCGTCACGCGAAAATATTTCAGATTCGTGATGTCCGCGTCCGCCGCCTCGTGAAGCACTCTTCCTGACATCGGCCCCTGCAGCGCCAGCGCCGCCGTCTGCTCCGAAATATCTTCAATCGTTACGTCCAGCGCCAGAGCGTTCTGCCAGAACCAGCGCAGACTCGGGTCCGCTGCGGTCCAGCGATATTCGTTTTCTCCCAGCCGCGTGATCGTTCCATCATCGATCACTTTGCCTTCGGGATCGCACCAGCAGCAGTAAATCACCTGGTCCACTGCGACTTTGTGGATGTCGCGCGCAATCACGCGGTTCACCAACTTGGTTGCGTCGCGCCCTGTCACGCGGTATTTGAAAAGCGGGGAAATATCGATCAGCGCCACGGAATTGCGGATGGCGTTGTATTCGTGCTCGTGGTGCATTTCGTAAACGCTGACCGTGTAGTAGCCCGACCATTCGCGGTAGTTCAGGCTTTCGCAAAGCGCCAGCGTTCTCTCGTGAAACGCGGTTCCAACGGGCAAGAATCCTCCTGACGCGCGCGGCGGGAGCGCCGCGGCAAAGACATTGGATTATAGGTGCGAATTCTCCGCGCTCGCAAGGTTCGCTTCCAAAGCTGAGGCCGCTTTACAGCGGGCCGAGGCTGGCCCTATAGTCATCTGGCGGCCACCTTCGAACACTGCATGCGAAAAATCCATTTCATTCGAACCGCGCTGCTTTCCTGCCTGCTCCTGTTCAGCGCAGCTCTCAGCGCTGCGGAAGACATCAAAAAAATTCATCCCACGGGTTATGTGAGTGACCTGGCCGCGGTTATCAGCGCAGATGCCAAGACCAGGCTCGAAGCACTATGCGCGGAGGTGGAGCAAAAGACTGGCGCGCAGATGGCGATTGTGACGGTCCAATCGCTCGAAGGCGAAAGCGTTGAGAACTATGCGGCGGACCTCTTCAAGGAACTCGGTGTGGGAAGCAAAAAAGAGAATCGCGGCGTGTTGCTGCTTGTCGCTCCCAACGAGCGCAAATATCACATCGAAGTGGGTTACGGGCTCGAGCCGGTGATCAATGATGCGCGCGCGGGAGATGCAGGGCGCGCCATGGTGCCCTACTTGCGCCAGAGCGATTACGGCAAGGCGGCCGAGGTCGGCGCGTGGCAATTGGCCAAGTATATTGCCGACGATGCGGGGGTAACGCTGAGCGGCCAGCCTCCCGCGGGGCGAAGTCGGGATGGCAGAGGGAATATCGGATTCCCTGTATTCTGGGTCATTCTTGGACTGATTATTTTCTTTCGCGTTATTGGAAGCCTCTCTGGCCGAGGCGGAGGCGGATCGGGCGGAGGAGGCTTGCTCTGGTTTCTGCTGGGAATGCTGGCAAGCAATAGCGGAAGGCGCTCGGGAGGTGGTTGGGGAGGCGGCGGCTGGGGCGGCGGAGGCTTTGGCGGTGGCGCAGGTGGCGGCGGGTTTGGCGGATTTGGCGGCGGCAGCAGCGGAGGAGGAGGCGCTTCAGGAAGCTGGTAGCGCTGGAGGAAAGGAATGGATTCGAAATGCACTCCACGGACACGAAACTGACGGAACTGGTGAAGCGGCTGAAGGAATTCGCGGCGGCGAATCTGGAATGCGTGATTTTGTTCGGTTCGACGGCGCGCGGGGATTTTCGCGAAGGACATTCTGATCTCAACGTGGTTTGCATCCTTCATTCGCTGAGTGTCGAGGAGCTAGGACGTCTCGCGCAGGTGGTGAAATGGTGGTGCGTCGAGCAGAAAGAGCCTGCGCCGCTTTTCTTCACAAGAGATGAGCTGAAGCATGCCGCGGATGTCTTCGCCATCGAGATTCTGGATATGAAGCACGGCCGGCGAGTGCTGTATGGAGCGGACGTTGTCGCGGAAATTGAAGTGCCGATGAATTTGCATCGCGTGCAGATCGAACATGATTTGCGCACCATCGTTCTGAAATTGAGGCAACACTATCTGCGCGCGCCGGGAAACACGAAGGAGTTGGCGCCCATCCTGAGAAAATCGTTTTCGGGTGTGCTGACGCTGCTGCGCCACGTGGTGATTGCCTTTGGAGAAGAGCCGCCGGTGGCTGCGCATGATATCGTAGCGCGAGCGGCGGCGCTCACTGGTTCAGGCGCGCCGCCGTTTGACGCCATGCTGAAGCTGCGCGAAACGGGCGAATTCCACGGCGAAATTATTCCGGTGTACGGCGCGTATCTAAAGGCATTGGAGAAAATGGTAGAAGCGCTGGACCATCATTTTCCCAAGCGGGAATGGCGGCGCGTGAAGAATGCGCATTTGTGAATTCGAATGATTCGAGGTGGATATGAAGAAAGGTCTGATCGTTCTGGTTGTTTTGGTGGTGATCGCGCTGCTGCTGGGAAGTTCGTTCATCGGCCGCAGGAATCAGATGGCCGTGAAGCGCGAAGCGGTGAACGCCGCCTGGGCGCAGGTGGACGTCGTCCTGCAACGGCGGGCGGACTTGATCCCCAATCTGGTGGAGACGGTGAAAGGCTTTGCGGCGCAGGAGCAAATCGTTTTCGGCGATATCGCAAAGGCGCGCTCCGCCTTGCTCGGCGCGCATTCGCCGGCTGAAAAAATCGCCGCGAACGGACAATTGGATTCTGCGTTGGGGCGTTTGCTCGTAGTGGTTGAAAACTATCCGCAGCTGAAATCCAACGAGAATTTTTTGCGTCTGCAGGACGAGCTGGCCGGCACGGAAAATCGCATCGCCGTGGAGCGCCGCCGTTACAACGAGACCGTGCAGGATTACAACACGTTCATCGCGCTATTCCCGAACAGCCTGGTAGCAAGCCTGAGCGGCTTCGCGCGTAACGACGCCTACTTCAAGACGGAAGAAGGCGCGCGGCAGGTCCCCAAGGTGAATTTCGGAACTCCTAACGCACCAGCCGCGCCGGCTACGACACCCAAGCAAGCGCCCGCAAAACCCTAGCGTTCTGCAGCGGCAAGCGGCGCATCTTAAGATAGCGCGAGCCGCTTGCGAATTTCCGCGACGATTTGTTCCGGAAGCTGCGCGGCGTCGATGGTAATGGCATCCGCGGGTTCCTCGAGATCGGCGAACTGGCCAGCTAGGATGCCTTCGCCGGCAAAATGACCGTGGCGGTGGTGGATTCTTTCGGCGAAGAGTGCGTAATCCCCTTTTAGATAAATAATTCTTACTTCGGGGCCGGGGCGAAGCTCGTCGCGATAGGCGCGTTTGAGGGCGGAGCACGCGAGGACAACGTTTTTGCCGGCACCGATCCATTCGAGAATCGCTTTGCGCATCGCTTCGAGCCAAGGAGCGCGGTCAGCGTCATTGAGCGGAGTACCGTGGGACATTTTTTCAATGTTGGCGGGCGGATGGAAGGTGTCGGCGTCGGTGAATTGCCAGTTGAGCTGCGCGGCGAGCATGGTGCCGATGGTGGTCTTGCCGGCACCGGTTGTGCCCATGATGATGGCGATCACAATTCCCTTTCGTGGAGCTTTCCGTCAGACCTGGCCGAGGAATTCGCCGAGGAGCATGTGGAAATGGTGAACGCCGTTTTCGCGCTTGACGGAGTAGCGCCCGCGGTCATACGTCGAAGAGCGCAAACCGCGCTGAACATTTTCGCAGAGGCCAATGTCCTCCTGCTGCACTTCATCGCTGAACGCAACCGCGCGTTTAAAACCACTCGAAGATGGTAAGCGTCTTTTCATGCGAGAGAGGAACGATGACGTTGGTCGAAATGTTGTCGGGATAAATGTTGAGCATCAAGTTCGGAAAAATCCACAAATACAGCGCGTCTTGCAGGCCGGCGCCGGGCGCGTACATGCGCTCGCCCGCGTCTTCCTCCTTCATGGCGCGGATGGGCGCGAATTGCTGGGAATAATAGCGGAAAGTGTCCGTGCGATACTGCGCGTAATCGATTTCCTTCATCAAGCCGGGATGGGCGATGGGAATGTGGTAGCCCTCGAGATAGTTGTCAACGTAAACCTTCCAATTGCAATCGATGACGTAATCGCGGCGCTCGACAAATTGCAGACCTTTGAACGGGAAAGCGCGCGCCTGCATGGGAATCTGTCCGAGGTAAGTTGAAAGCGGCTCGGCCTTCAGATCGAAATGCACGAAGATGAACTGTTCCCAGGTTTCGCAGCGAAGCGGCACCATGCCCATGGTGCTGCGGTCGAAGAATTCGACGCCGTCAACGTCGGGCGTGCCGATCAGACGGCCATCGAGAGTGTAGGTCCAGCCGTGATATTGGCAACGGAGAACATTCCTGCAGCCGCTACCCAGAGCGATTGGGCCGGCGCGATGGCGGCAAACATTGCTGAAAGCACGCAACTCGCCTTGATTGTCGCGAACGACGATGATTGGTTCACCGGCAACATCGGCGGTGAAAAAGCTTTCCGGATCGGCGATGGTGCGCGTAGCGCCGTTTACTTCTCCGCACGACTGGCTGAGAGTTCCGACAAGTTGCCAGGTGCGCTGAAAGATGCGCGACTTCTCAATTTCCAGAATTGCAGGGTCGGTGTAAAAGCGCGAGGCGAGTGTTTGCGCGCACTCGATTTGCTCATGCACGTCGAGGTGGACAGGTTTCGTCAGCATAACTAAAACTTGCGTGTTTCCTGGCGCGACCAGCGCTCGACGACGATTTTCGATTCGGTGAAGAATTCGACGGCGTCGCGTCCCTGGCCGTGAAGGATGCCGAAGAAACTCTCTTTCCAGCCGCTGAAGGGAAAATAGGCCATGGGCGCGGCGACGCCGATATTGATGCCAATATTTCCGGCAGGGGCTTCGTAACGGAATTTGCGCGCGGCCGAACCGCTCGTGGTGAAGAGCGAAGCCTGGTTGCCATAGGGGCTGCGGCGAAGAAATTCCATGGCTTCGTCGATGGAATTCGCGTGAATCAGGCTGAGCACGGGACCGAAGATTTCCGTATTGGCAAGCTGGCTGTTTGAGGGCAAGCCATCGAGAACCGTGGGCGTCAGGAAATTTCCTGATT
>WNGP01012198.1_pt1 | contig 12514 bp, 16 predicted proteins | sample 5407671 | NCBI WGS metagenome assembly WNGP01 (sample SAMN13153381, study PRJNA577476) | soil metagenome | isolation source: 40 cm soil or saprolite under Garry oak tree replicate 2 | place: USA:California | collected 2016-06-15 | reverse complement strand
GTGGCAATCACCCGAACCTGCAATGGTGCAGTTTTGCTCTTGTAGCGTTGTCGCGATATCTTCTTTTGCCCGGGGTTGGAGGTGTAGCGTTCGACAACCGTGTCCGTGCCGGCAATTTTGGTTTCAATCTCGTCGAGTTCGCCAGCCACAAACACGTTCAAGTAACTGGACATCGGCGGCGTTTGTTGAAAGCGAACTTCTTTACTTCCTTCTGGGACATTAATTTTGCGTTCCGATTCGATCGGCATGTTCGAAACCGCGACCCAATTTTCGGGAACAACTGCGGTTAGTTGAAAGAACGCCCGAAAGCTTGGTTCGTCCCAGCACGGAAAAAACCGCCGCGCATCACTCGGCTCGAATTGTGTGCCGAGCGCTATTTTTTTCGCACCTGTGCCCTGCTCTTGGTAAGGCGTGCCGAGCGCTATTTTTTTCGCACCTGTGCCCTGCTCTTGGTAAGGCATGTAATAAAAGCCGCGGCCTTTTGGAGTGATCGTTCCGCTGAACTCGAGCGCGAGGCAGTGCTCGCCAATCGCCAGCTCGTTAGGCAGCGCGATGGTCAGCAGCTCGTTGTTTGGATCGAGCTTGATCGCGGCTGGTGATAATTGAGTTCCATCGATCGAAGCCCTCGCGATTTCGAGTTCGAGCGAATTGAGCACCAGCTCACGCACCGGCGCGGTCGTCTTCAGCTTCACGGTTTCGCTTCCGGAAAAAGTAAACTTGCTGACGTCAGGAACGATTCGGATGGAGTATTCGAGTGGGCCGACTTGCTTCGGCAATTTACCGGGAGTGTTTGCGAAGGTGTAAGGTGTTTCTCCGTTCATGGTTAAGGGGAGCGCAAACAAAATAACGAGACCTGTGCGAATCCGCATTTCTGCCCTTACCCGAATTAACGCAAACGTTCAATCGCGAGACATATCAACGCGTCGAACGAGCGACTACGGCAGCACATCATGAATGATTCGGCGTAACCGATGCCATCCAGCCGTAATCGGATTCGCCGGGTCGGCATGACGGCGCCGATGGGCTTGCTCGTCATCCTTGACCACCAATACGAGCAGCAACTGTCCACTGCCAACCTGTGGGCCTTTAATGACGAGTGGGCTGCTCTTGCTCAGGTTCGCGTCGGTCTCGAGCAGGACATCATTCTCTTTGTAGAGCTTGAGGTTTAACGTGTAACCGGCGTCGTTCTCCCCCCGAGCATCGACGTGCAGTCCAAAATACTTGCTGTTGGCGAGCCAATCTTCCTCGCCAGTCTTGAGCGTTTTGTTTGATTGGCCAATCACTTCGAACTGATTGTAACCAAAGAGATCTTTGAGCGTTTGCTCAAGGGTGGTCAGTTCCGGCGGAATCGGCGCCGGCTGCGGAACGTTTTCGGCGATGACGAGGCCGCTCCAAACCACGTGTTCCGCATCGGCCGAAGCCACGCTTATCGCCAAGGTGAAAAACACGGCGAGAAGCAAAGGCCTCAGCTGCATTGTCGAATTATTTTGCTGCGTAGTCGGCCGGGAGCGATTGCAATCCTTCGGTCCACAGCACCGTTACTTTGTTGTCGTTCTTGCTCTCGAAAATGTAGATGGTCGCGTTTGGATTGGCCGCCGGATCAACGCGCGAATTCAGAATTTGGGTGAGATATTCCGATTGCTCGCCGGGCTGATGCTGGCTCATGAGCACTACGGTGGTGATGACAAAGAGCGCGAGCGCGGCCGCCCCCGACCAAACCAATCGGGGAATCGTCCACCAGGTCGACGTTCCGCGGTCACCGGAGCGATCTTCCGTTTCGCGCGCGATGCGTTCGTGCAGTTGATGACTAAAGAATTCCTCGTTGCTTAGTGCCTGAGTCGCGAGTTGTTCCTTCAAAAACGCGCCCAGCCTGAGCGCATCGCGTTTTTCGGCTTCGGCCGCTTCCAAATCCGGCAGCGAAGCCTCAAATCCAGCTAATTCTTTGCCGCTCAATTGTCCATCGAGCCAGGCAGTCCATTTTTCTTCAAACGTTTTCATAAACGTCCCTCAGGGAATTCTGCAATTTCTTGCGGGCATAAAACAGGCGCGACATCACCGTGCCGATGGAGCAACCCAGGCTTTCGGCGATTTCGTGATACTGCATTTCTTCGATTTCTTTCATTAAAATTACTGCCCGGTGTTCGGGGGAGAGTTGGGAGATAGCATGGTCGATCCGGGCGCGGATTTCCTGCCGCTCCAGACGCTGGTGTGGGAGCGGGTCCGCTTTCGGCACCGTCTTAGATGCGGGATCGATGTCTTTCAACTGAATAGCGTCATCAAACTCGGCCCCGCCGGCTTTAACTTGCCGTTTACGCAGCCAGTCGATGGTCACGTTCATGACGATCCGATAAGTCCAGGTATAAAACGACGACTTTCCGCGAAAGCGCCCGATCGATTTCCAGGCTTTGACAAAGCTCTCCTGCGCCAGGTCCCAGGCGTCCTGTTCGTTATGGACCATGTTATAAATCATAGCGAATACCCTTGTCCGGTAGCGGGTTACCAGCTGGTCGAATGCCTCGGATTCGCCGGCTTGACATCGTCTCACCAGGTCCAGTTCCGACACATCGGCTTGAGCCGGAGTCGCTTCCGTTTGCATAATTCGACGGAACTGGCGGCTATTTCATTCAACCCCGAAAACCTTCGGAGCCGTAGCGGCGACGCCATTCGCCGCGATATTCCCCCATCAACGTGATAATGCCGTCACGCACCTGAAAAAGTCGTTGCTGGAGAACGGAATACTGCCGGGCGGCGATCAGTTTTTCGGAGAGCAATTTGGCCGCCGAATCCAGCGAAACCGTGATCGCTTTCAGGGCGCGTTTTAGATAGGCGATGGTCATCCCAAGTTCGTCCACATCATCATCGCTCAAGGCGGCCGCCAGTTTCGCGCTCGCCAGTGCCGCGTGAGTAGCCAGCTTGATCGCCGCCGGTTCGTTTTGGAGCGAGGCGTTTTGGTCGAACAGCTTGTCGATCCAAACCGTCAAGGCGAAGGCTGCCCGATAGAGAATGTTGTCTTCAAAGCTTTCAGTCGCCTTTTGCTCGGGGCCGCTTGGAGTCTCGTCATTTTGTAAACGCCAATCTTCGTCCAAGAGTGCATCGACCTCTGCGCTCCAATCGCCATCGCCCAGAATCTGCGTCCAACCCATTTCTCGGGCGATGATTTCGTCGCGCTGGGGATCGTCGATGTACTTCTCCAGCAGCTCCATGTACTTTTCTGTCCGTTGGTCCTGCTGTCGGAGGAAACGCTCCCAATCGTATTCGTCCCAGATTCCTTCTCGTTCGCCCTCGAAGTCGGACATAATCGGACTAAACGCCAGCTTCGCCTGATGCGCAAAAATTTTCCGCGATTTACGAACTTGCGGTTTCCAGCTCGCGTTTCGTTTGCAAACGCAACTGTCCGCAGGCCGCATCGATGTCGTGGCCTTTCTCGCGTCGCAACGTCGCCGCGACTCCATGTTCGCGTAAGATCGACAAAAACTTTTCCTGTCGATCTTGCGCCGGGCGCGACCAGACCAAACCGTGCACAGTGTTGTAGGGGATCAGATTCACTTTTGCGGAAAGCCGTTTGGCGTGGCGAGCCAGCGCGCTCGCTTGCTCATCGACATCATTCACACCCGCAATCAAAATGTATTCGAAGGTCAGACGCTGCTTTTTTCGCGAGGCGTAATAGTCGCAGACCGCAAGTAGCGTCTCGACATTGTAACGGCGGTTGATCGGCATGATCTGGTTACGCACCGCGTCGGTCGCGCCATGCAAGGAAATGGCGAGCCGGATTTGTAACGGTTCATCGGCAAGCTTTCGAATCTGGGGCGCAAGTCCACTAGTCGAGACGGTGATGTGTCGCGCGCCGATTCCGAGACCCCACGGTGCGTTGATGATCCGAATCGCGCGCATCATGTTCTCGAAATTTGCCAACGGCTCGCCCATTCCCATGAACACGATGTTGTCGATCTTTTCTCCGGTCTCGCGCTCGACCGCGATGATTTGATCGACAATTTCGTTAGGCTTGAGGTTGCGGCTGAATCCGTCCAGGCCGCTTGCGCAAAACTTGCAGCCGTAGGCACACCCGACCTGGGTGGAAATGCAGATCGTCCGTCGATCCGAGCGCGATCCGTAGAGCGCCGGCGACGCCGGAATTAAAACGGTTTCGATTAAGCTTTCGTCATTTAAGCGAAGGAGAAATTTGCGGGTTGTATCGTGCGAACCGAGTATCCGGACAATCTCGCTTTTGCTAAAGTCGAATTGCTCCGCGAGGCGGCTTCGAAATTCCTGCGGTAAATCGGTCATTTCATCAAACGACTGAACGCGCTTTTGGTAGAGCCAGTCTGCAATTTGCCGCGCCCGGTAAAGTGGCTCACGGAATTCGCGGACCTTATCCTCGAGTTCCTGAAACTGGAGCGACCTGATGTCGATTTTTGCATTCGTGGCCACGAGGAAAGTTACGGCATTCGTCGTTGCCAGCAATCTTGCGGAGGGCACACAATTTTGGTGGAGAAAAACGCGGTGCTGGTTAGGTTCCGAGCCGAATGAAATATCTTTTGATGTTAGCCATTCTCACGGCCGCCATTTGCGGATTCAGCGGTTGCGCGTCGACTAGCTCGACCACTGCCAGTGGCGATCCAGTTCCAGGCGAAAAGACTGGCGAGGAAAGCCGTCTCCAGCCGGGGGCTGGCGCAGGTCCGAACGCCAGCGTGAAGTGGTGATTCGGGCGATTGCCGCTGTTTGCTAATCGATCAGCGTAATTGTCCCTGATACGCTGCGAGACTTTGTCGGCCACCCGCCGATATCGGTTTCGTTGTCGTGTACGACCAACGATGAGATTTTGAATTTCCGGCCCTTCGCCACCTCTGCTGCCTTTTTTCGCCAGGCCTCTTTCAGTTCCTCCACCGAAAAATGGCCATAGAACGAATGATCGGCGGCCGCGGTGATGTCGAAACTCTTTGGGTAAACCGGAGAAACGGAAAAGGCTACGAAGCGCGAGACGCCGGCTGGACGCGGCTCCGCCATCTGGCATCCGCTCAACAACAGAATGGCGGTGATGACGGCGAGACAAACAGTCAGGTGTTTTCTCACATGAAAGGCTCTGCCGCGGTCCGGGTGCTCTTGCTGGTGTAGAGAATTAATTTTCGCGCGAGCGATTCCGCCGCTTCATCGGCCATACGTGGCCAGAGTTTTGGATTGGCTTCCAGATTTTCCAAAGATGTTGTCGTGTCGCTCACCGCCCACTCGTCTTTCTTCCAGATGGTCTTTCCATCGCGACCGACCAACATTGCCCTGGCCGCGATCATCGCGCCCAGCTCGCGTCCGTGAACCGGACCGAGCCCGTAACCAGTAACCTCAATTCTAAGAGTCGTGTCTGGATTCGTGGATACAACTTTCAAAAACTGCGCCGTTCGTAAGGCGCCATCCATGTGACGGCGAACGACGGTGCGGATGTCGATCGGATTTTTTGAAGCGGCGGCGTCGAACCTCTTGAATCCCGGACCTTCGGATGCGGCGCCGATCAATAATCCCAGAACGCCGCCGACCATTCCGCGGGAACGTTTCCCGGTGATGTCGCGGTAAACGTAATGATCGGGCACCTTGATCGTGGGATTGAGCGCGACGGTCTTGTATTTTGTTCTATCCACCGAACTCAGAGGCTGCTGAACGCAACCGACGAGCACAAGAAGGGGAAGAACTAAGATCCAGCGAAGGTATTTGGAGAAAAACATCGGCGGAGTGTGGGAAGAAACCGATCGCTGTCAAACGTGATCTCGCGCCGGATGTCGGAAAAATCTTGAACCCGGGCTTTGCTCGGAAGTATCTCCCGCCATGCCCAAATCCCGCACGCCGCTCATGATCGGTTGGGAGGCGGCTCGGGTGAACGCGAAACCGGCGCTCATTATTCAGGCGATCATGCTCGCGCTCGCGATCGCGTTTCATACGAATTCATCAGTGGCTGATGCACTGCGTAATCTGGCTGAATTTAAGCGCGCCCACGGTTTGATGTTTGTCGTTTGCGCCTCGGTTTTTGCCGGCGCTATTCTTCCGGAAATTTTTCTCGTCCTGTTTTTTCAACATGGTCGTCCCCAAATAGGAAATCTTCGCAATCTGGCCTTTACGATTCCGGTTTGGGGATTCGATGGATCACTCGTCGATCTTCTCTACCGCACGGAAGCCAATTGGTTGGGCGATGTCGCGACGGTCCCGGTAGTGCTCGGCAAAATCTTCATCGACCAATTTGGCTATAACGTTCTGTTCGCCGCGCCGTTCGGCGTTCTGACTTACGAATGGAAAAACAGCGGAATCTCGATACGGCCGATCCGGGATCTCTTCACCTGGCCGCATTATCGCGACAAAATATTTCCGACATTGCTTGCGACCTGGGCCGTTTGGATTCCGTTGATGGCCACTATCTATTCGCTGCCGCTCGCGCTCCAATTCCCGTTGTTCGGACTCGCACTTTCGTTTTGGGTCTTGCTCCTGACTTACATGACGAATCGCTTCGCCGGAAAAGTGGAGGCCGATGCGCCGATTGCCCTGGCAACCACGGGGTAGGGCGGGTCACCGACCGCCCGGGCCCGGGCGATTGAGGTCAATCGCCCCTACCATTAAGAAAAAATTGCAGCGCTTCGTGAACGCCGGCTCCATGTTCCCGCTTCGCCACATAGCCACCTGCTTTGCGCACCGCCGCCTTCACTTCCTCGATCGCATTTGCCGGGCAGGCCGCCATGGCCGCGACCTGACCGTTGAGCATCGAGATATCGTTATGATGATCGCCAGCGACGAAAATGTTCTCGCGCGGAACGTCGATCAGACGCGCCAGCTCGGCCAACGCTGCGCCTTTATGATAGTCGGCGTGACAAAAACGAAGATAAATCGTGTTGCGCTGATAATTGAACTTCGGCTCTTTCGTGCGCGTCTCTTCGATAAACTCAACGATGCGGTCCATTTCCTGGTCGCTCTCCGCCCGCAAGCCCTCCAGCCCCTGGGAGTGATAAATTAGCTGGGCTTTGGTTTTCTGGGTCACGAAATCGACAAGTTCAGCCAGAATTGATTCGGCGGACGAAAACAATTCGGCATGGTCGCGCGCGCAGCGCTCGTTCCAATCGCCGAACGGTTCCCATTTTTCGCTGTTGTTCCCCGGACGGAAAACCTCGCGTTCCGTCGTTAAGATGAAATCAGGACGCACCGGAAATTCGAAATCGGTCAGGCGATCGACCGAGCGGCCGGTGTTAATCGCGAAAAGAACGCCGCCGTTTTGCAAATCGCGGATCAATCGCATGCAGCGCTCGTCCAGGACCGGTTCGCTCACGCGCGAGACGAGCGTGCCGTCGAAATCGATGCTGAGAAGTTTGATTTCCATGTCGATCTTACGATGATTCGATTACGAGTAAGAGCAAGAGCAGGAGCAGGAGTTGGAAATGAAATCGGCTTATGAGCTGGCAATGGAGCGACTCGCGAAGAGCCAGCCGATCGTCAAGTTAACCGACGAGCAGAAGAAAGAACTCGCAGAGGTCGATTCGACATTCAAAGCGCGAACCGCGGAGAAAGAACTTTTTCTCAAAGGCGAAATTCAAAAGGCGCGAAACACTGGAAAGTTCGAAGAAGCGGAATCGCTTGCGAAACAACTCGCCAGTGAGATCAAGCGATTGCAGGAAGATTGTGAAGCGAAGAAAGAAAAGCTGCGCGCGAGTTTTGGGAAATAGGTAGGGGCGGTTCACCGAACCGCCCGCGGGCGATTGAGGTCAATCGCCCCTACCTGTGCGGCGCCGCGCTTCGGTAAATCCGGATCTAAAAATCCGAGCATATGCGCGCGTTTGATGGTGCGAACGCCTTCCTCTTTTTGCAGCTCGGCAATGCTTTGGCGGAAGGCTTCCATTTTTGTCCAATGCACTTTCGGCCGGAAATGGTGTTCGGCGTGGTAGCCGTTGTAGAAAAAGAGCCAGTTGTAGATTTTTCCGTAGCTGCTCACCCCCCAGGCGATTGGTTTGTCCGGGTTGGCGCCGTAGTGGCGATAGTAACCGTTCAAATAACTGAAACAGTGGCCGAGATACCAGAACGGAACCATAAAGAAGATCACGTATCTCCAATTGAAGAAAAACATCACCAGCAGGGTGATGGCGAATGCGGCGAGCTCGATATTTCCCCAAAATAAATCGCCATTGCCGCGTTTGCGTAACTCTCCTCGAATCGCGCCAACGTCGTCTCGAAAGAAACCGAGGAAAACATAGCTCCAAGGATTTTCCGCTTCCCCGTCGTGGCCGTGGCGATAGATCGACAACCAATCAATGGTGTCACCACTTTCGTCTTGCCGGTCCGAATTGCCTTTGTGGTGCCGCATGTGCACGGCGTCGTAATACGTCTGCGAAAAACAACACGCGACGGACTGCGTGACTCCAAAAAGGCGGTTCAGAGTTTTGGCGCGGAAAAATGGGTTATGGATGAAGTTGTGACCAATCCCATTGATGTTGGCGTTCACCATCAGTGAGTAGATGAAACCGAGAATCAGCATCACCCAGAGCGGCGCGTGCGGGTACAAAAAGAAGAGCCCCAGAAAATAGGCGAGGTGAAAAAGGCCGGCCGTGGTGGGAAGTGCGTCCCAGCGTGTGTGCGCGAACACGCGCGAGTTGGTCGCGGGTCGCTCGGTGCGGATTACGTCGGCGGTCATGGAGGCTGGTACCATTCGCGAAAGAGTTCCTTTCTGGCAAGTTGTTCATTGCCAATATTGAGGTCGCACGCCTAATTTAGCCCCTCATGTTCGCGCTTCAGCCAGAAATGAAGGTCTTTAGCGGCACCGCCAATCGCGAGCTGGCCGAGCGCATTTGCAAATATATCGGCGTCCCGCTTGGCCAGGCCACGATTAGCTCGTTCCCCGATGGCGAGACGTACGTGATGATCGAGGAGAATGTTCGTGGCCGCGACGTTTTTCTCATTCAACCGACATCGCCGCCGAGCAACGAGCATCTAATGGAGTTGCTCATTATGGTCGACGCAGCTCGCCGGGCGAGCGCCGATCGGATCACCGCGGTGATACCGTTTTTTGGCTACGCACGCCAGGACCGCAAAGATAAACCGCGCGTCCCGATTACAGCGAAATTAATTGCGAACCTGCTTTGCGCGGCCGGGGTCAATCGCGTGCTGACGATGGACCTGCACGCCCAGCAGGTGCAGGGCTTTTTTGACATCCCGGTAGACCATCTCTATTCGCTGCCCGTACTAATTAAGTACCTCCGGCAGATGCTCACCGGAAAGACCGTCGTCGTTTCACCGGACATCGGCGGTTTAAAAATGGCCTCGGCCTATGCGGAAGCTCTCGGCGCGAACTTGGCGATCGTGGCCAAGGAACGAAAAAGCGCGACTGAAACCGAAGCACTCTACCTGATCGGCGAAGTCAAAGATCACGATGTACTCCTGGTGGACGATCTTACCGAGACCGCCGGAACGCTTACCTCGGCGGCAGAGCTTTTGAAAAAGCGCGGGGCCAAGAAAATCTACGCTGGCGTCTCGCACGCGGTCCTGGTCGATGTCGCCATCCCCCGGTTGCAAAAGTCCAAAATTGAGGAATTAATAACGACCAACAGCACGCCGGTGCGCCCGGTGGAAGGATTTAAAACCACCGTGCTCTGCGTCTCCGAGCTCCTCGGGGAGGGGATGAAACGGATCCATAACGATGAGTCCGTCTCGTCGCTGTTTAAGATCGACACCTAACGAACATGGCAAAGCAAGTTAAACTGAAAGCAGAGCCGCGGTCGGCCACGGGACGTTCCGCTGCGCGCCGATTGAAAGCGCGCGGCATTGTTCCGGCCGTTGTCTACGGTGGGAACGAAAAATCGCAGCCGCTCCAGGTTTCCGCGCGCGATATCAACGCCATGCTCAGTCATGCCTCGGGCGAAAACATTCTGGTGGAACTGGAAATCGCCGGCGAAAAAGCAACCCGCACTGCGCTGTTACAGGAAGTTCAGCATTCGCCGGTCGGCGGCGATGTTCTTCACGTCGATTTTCACGCGATTTCGATGGACGAGAAAATTCAAGCCGACGTTCCGCTCGAAGCGCTTGGCGTCCCAACAGGCGTGAAGAATTTCGGCGGTCTGCTCGAACAGAATTTGCGCGCGCTGGCGATTGAGTGTTTGCCACGCGATTTGCCGGACAAAATTACAGTTGATGTATCGGAGTTGAACATCGGCAATTCGATTCACGTTCGTGACATTAAACTTCCGTCGGGTGTGATCGCAAAAGTTCAGCCTGACTTGACGGCGTTTTCGGTGATGGCGCCGGTGATCGAAGAAGAGCCGGTTGCGGCCGAGGCTGAAGCGGCCGCGGCGGCTGGTCCGGAAGTGATCACGGCGAAGAAGGAAGAAGGCGAAGCGGCGGTACCCGCTCCGGGTGGCAAAGGCGCTCCGGCTGCTGGGGCGAAGGGTGCGCCTGCACCAGCCGGCAAGGGTGGCGCTCCGGCTCCAAAAGAAAAAGAGCAGAAGAAGTAGGTGGATCGAGCGCTCCGCGCTCGATGTTAAGTGGCGGCGAAGCCGCAAAAATTTTATCATCGCCCGCGGAGCGGCCGATCCACCAAGCTCATGTCGAATTCAAACGAATATGCTCCTGCGCCGATTCGCTTGGTCGCAGGCTTGGGCAATCCGGGCGCCGAATACGCGCGCACTCGCCACAACATCGGCTTCATGGTTGTCGATCTTCTTGCACACGAATCGGGAGCGGCTTGGGAGAAATCGAGCAAATGGGATGCGGCTACGACAAGATTTCGCGATGTTACGCTAGTTAAGCCTGCCAGTTACATGAACCGGAGCGGCCATCCTCTTTTCGCGATTGCCCAGTTCTTTAAGATTGCGCCCCAGGAAATCTTCGTCGTGCTGGATGATTTTTCGTTGCCCCTTGGTCGATTGCGGATTCGGCAGGGTGGCGGTCCGGGCGGCCACAACGGATTGGAATCGATCATCGTGCAATTCGGCAGCGAAGAAATTCCACGACTGCGCGTTGGAATCGGTCCGGCGCCGGCTGAAGGAGCTACCGATTACGTGCTCAGCAATTTTTTCGAGGAAGAAAAAGAGCTCGTAAGATCGACAATCAACCGCGCCGCTGACGCAGTGAAATGCGCGATTGACAAAGGCGTCGTTTCCGCGATGAACACTTTCAACAAAATCGAAGAAGAATCATGAAGAATCGTTACGAAGCGTTACTCGTCCTCAACTCGCAAGGCAAGGAGGAGAGCGTGCATGACATTGTCGAGCGTTTGGAATCCGAATTCAAAAAAGAGGGCGCCGAAATCGAGCAGGTGCAAAAAATGGACAAACGCCAGTTTTCCTATGCCGCCGGCCCGCTTGATGCCGGTTTTTATGTAAACTTCATTTTCCACGCAGATCCGCAGCTGGTTACGAAATTGCGTTCCAAATTTAAGCTCGACCCGGAAGTTTACCGTCAGCATTACCAGCGGCTGCGCGAGAAGACCGAAAAGAAGGAGCGGAAGGAAAAGCCGGCGAAAAAGTTGGCGCGTTCCAAGTAAATCCGCTAAGACTGGCGCATGGCCAGTTTCAATAAAGTCATTCTCCTCGGAAATCTGACGCGCGATCCCGAAGTGCGTTATACCCCCAAAGGCAGCGCCGTTTGCGACCTCGGCATTGCTATTAATCGTCAATACACCCTCGACAGCGGCGAAAAACGCGAAGAAGTCACGTATGTCGATGTTGTCCTCTGGTCGCGGCTCGCGGAAATCGCCGGCGAATATTTAAAAAAAGGCCGGCCGATTTTTATCGAAGGCCGTCTCCAATTGGACACCTGGGACGACAAACAAAGCGGACAAAAGCGGAGCAAACTGCGCGTGATCGGCGAAACGATGCAACTGCTTGGCGGCCGTCCTCCCGGCGCCGGCGCTGGCGCAGCTGAAGGTGCCGAAGGCGGACGCGAATCGCGGCCAAGCAAGCCTGCTCCGCCGCCAAAAGCCGGCGCCGCAGCCGAGCCCGACGACGACGAAATTCCGTTTTAAAATGGTAGGGGCGGTTCACCGAACCGCCCGCGGGCGAGTCCGAGCCGGACTGGCACGGGCAATCGCCCCTACCCGTCGCGATCTTTAATATGAACGCGACCGAAGCGTGCATCGCGCTCAACATGCTGCCGACGGTCGGTCCAGTGCGGTTGCGAAAGCTCCTGCAGATTTTCAAGGAACCGGAGAACATCCTGGCCGCCAAACGTGATCAGCTTCGGAAAGTTGAGGGAATCGGTAAGGACGTCGCCGATCAAATTTCAAACTGGGAATCGAGTGTCGAGCTTCCGGCCGAGTTGAAACGGGTGAAGGACTTCGGCGCGACCGTCATCACGCAGAATTCGTCGTCTTATCCCAAGGCGCTGCGCGAGATCCACGCGCCACCGATCGTTCTTTACGTTTGGGGCGAAATTCAGGAGCGCGATCAGCACGCGATCGGGATCATCGGCGCGCGTCGCACCACTTACTACGGCAGTGAGTGCGCGAAAAAGCTCGCCTACCAGCTTGCTTACGCGGGTTTGACGGTGATTAGCGGTCTGGCGC
>WNGP01009867.1_pt1 | contig 12514 bp, 9 predicted proteins | sample 5407671 | NCBI WGS metagenome assembly WNGP01 (sample SAMN13153381, study PRJNA577476) | soil metagenome | isolation source: 40 cm soil or saprolite under Garry oak tree replicate 2 | place: USA:California | collected 2016-06-15 | reverse complement strand
CGCTTGACGGTAACAACGTGCGCATCGGCGGCAGCGAGTACGGACGGAATCTTGTTCGCCGGAAAAAAATCCAAAAAACGGATATTGCTGGAACCGGTGGCTGAGGCCTCGATTTGCGCGCGTTGCGCGCCATCACCTACAAAAACCAGGCCCACGCCTTCGTTCGCCAGGTTGCGCGCGGCGGTGATTAGTGTGTTCCACGCGCCGTAAAAGCCGAGGTTGCCTGCATGTACCAGGACGAACGAAAAACTCCCTCGGATGGCCTGGACAACTTCGAGATCGGGAACAAGAGGAGGTGCATTCGCTGGAAGAATTTCTGTTCCATCGCGAACGACCAGCACGCGCGATGGTTCCACACCTTTGGCGATGATGCGCGCGCGCATGTCTTCGCCAAGAACGATCACGCGCGCCGCGCGGTGTAGTGCCCAGCGATGGAGCTTTTCCCAAATCTTCGCGAGCCTGCCGGGCTCGACGATCAACCCGCCCACGGCCATATCCGGGCGACGAGCGCGCCCACGATGCCCTGAAACGGCGGATCGGTCATCGCCACCACTGCTTCGCAGGGCACAAGGAGCGCGCGCGGAATCGCCAGCGCCACGTAGCTGAGGTAATTCACGACTCGTTTCTTCATGCTGAAGCGCGGAAAGTCCGTCGAACCGGCACGAATAATGCGCACCTGCCCGGCAATTTCCGTTTGATATGGCCGCCATGGGCGCCGTTCGGTAGGATCGTAGGAAGGCCGCCCGCATAACACCGTCACAATATGAGTGCTCGCAAGAACTTCCACGACGCTGCGCGCCATCTTGGCCGTCGCGGATGTGTCCGGCGGGTAATAGAGATTCAGCAGCAGGATGCGCACGGAAAGATTGTACAGACAACCGTCTCTGCACGGGGAGCGGTCGCCTAGCGGTTCTAGGTAGGTTTCTTAAAAATCGGCGCAGCCGCCCGCTGCAGTTCGTGCGCAGTTGGTTTCTTTTTCGGTGGTTTCTTGACTTCGCGTTTGCCTCTGTCTTTGTTTCCCATGCCCGATAGCTTGCCACATTTCGCTATTCCTGGCTAGCGGTTGTGAATTCGAAACTGAAACTGGACGAGGTTAAGCGCGGCAGATCAGGAAATCGCCAAGGACCAGGGCGTCCATTTGCGTGCGCAGGAAGCAATCGATGGCTTCCTCGGGGCGGCAGACGATAGGCTCGTTGTCGTTGAAGGAAGTGTTGAGAACGACAGGCACGCCGGTAAGATCGCGGAAAGCGGAAATGAGCGCGTGATACCGGGGATTGGCCTCGCGGGTGACGGTTTGCAGCCGGCCGGTGCCGTCAACGTGCGTTGGCGCGGGAATCTTGTCGCGTTTTTCCGGGCGCACCGCGTAGGCCAGGGTCATGAATGGCGAAGGGTGCGACTTCTGAAAGTATTCCCCGGTGGATTCCGCGAGGATGGAAGGCGCAAATGGCCGAAAGATTTCTCGATGCTTGATCCTGCGGTTGAGAATTTCCTTCATTTTCGGGCGGCGGGGATCGGCGACGATGCTGCGATTGCCAAGCGCCCGCGGACCCCATTCGGCGCGGCCCTGGAACCATCCGAGAATTTTTCCATCCGCGATGATCGCAGCGGCGCGCCTGGACAATTCCTCTTCGCCTAATTCAGCGATAGAATAGCCGCTCCGAGCCAGGCCACTCGAATCGATCGCGCCTCGTATTTCTTCGCGCGAATATCCGGGTCCCCAGTAAGCGTGATCCATCACGAAAGACCGCGGCTTGCCCAATTTCTGGTGCCACACGTAAAATGCCGCACCGACCGCCAGTCCGGCGTCTCCCGCTGCAGGATGGACGTAAACCTGTTCGAACGGTGTGGCGTCAAAGATCTTTCCGTTCGCGACGCAATTGAAAGCCACGCCGCCTGCGAGACACACGGCTCTGAGCCCGGTTCGCTCACCGAGTTTTTTCAACATGCCGAGATAGACTTCTTCGAGCCGCGTTTGCAGCGAACATGCGAGATTGCGGTGCCGTTCCTCCAGTGCTTCTTCGGGCGCGCGAACCGGCCCAAGGCGTTTCGCCATTTCATCCGAAAACATTTTGCCGAGCGCCGGAGTCTTGTCAGCTTCGGCCCAGGACATCTCCGGGCCGGTCCGGTGATGCGAGAAATAGTCGAGCCCCAGGCGGAAGCCGTTGCCGTTGGAGCGCCCCTCAAAACGCACGATGTCGCGGAAGGCCTCAAGTTGTTCGGGGTGGCCATACGCGGCGAGCCCCATGACTTTGTATTCGTCGCCAAATTTCAGGAAGCCGAGATATTGGGTCACCGCGCTGTAAAACAGCCCCAGTGAATGCGGAAAAGCCACCGCGCCATCAATGCTCATCCGGCTGCCCGCGCCTGCGCCCCACATCGTGCTGGCGAAATCGCCGAGGCCATCGGCGGAAAGCAACGCGGCGCGTTCGAACGGCGAGACAAAAAAGCTGCTCGCCAGGTGCGCCTCATGGTGCTCGATACGGTGGAATTTTGCGACGATCTTTTTGGGGTCGGCATCAAACGCCGCAGCCAGCGCCTCGGGTATCCCGGTGAATTTTACGAGAACTTTGGCTCGTTCGCGCGCGAAAGACGGCATGCGCAATGCGTAAAGAAGTTTTGTGCCCAGCCGCGCGTACGGGTTTCGCGGCACGGCAACATGATCGATGTCTGCAAGCGTGAGGCCCGCTTCCTTCAGGCAATAGCGGATCGCCTGCGCGGGAAATCCCGCCGCGTACTTCACGCGGTTAAAGCGTTCCTCCTCGACTGCGGCGATGAGCCGGCCGTCGCAGACAATCGCTGCCGAAGCGTTTCCATGGTAGGCATTGATCCCAAGAATATTCATCGCGCGATTTAGCGACGGCGCCGGATCGGCGAAGCTTGCTTCCATCCGCGCGCGCAGTGGCCCGCGAAGCCATTCTTCCCACGGCAAAGTAAACGTGCGCTTTCGCTGTGCGAGAATCTCCGGAGGCAGCAAATCGCCGAGAGCTTTCACGAGCAGCGCTTTTTGCATGCCTGGGCTGCGGCGCGCCGCGTCCGGCAGCGCCCCCACGAATTCAACCACTGGCGTATCGAGGAGCGGCACGCGAATTTCCAGCGACTGCGCCATGCTCACGGAATCGGTGTCGCGCAGCAGGGTGCTCGCCATGTATGTACGCATCTCCAGCCAGGAAATTCCCGCAACTGGTTCCAACTTGCGCGCTTCGTCGGCCGTTCGGTGAAGCCAGCCCAGCCAGGTGGGCTCGAGCGTGACGCCGTCAGCGCCCACCGTGCTGGGGCGAAATCTCGGCTCAATCATGCGTTCGAGCTGCCCCGGCGGGAATAAAGTCCGCGCGAAAAAATAGGGATGAGGCAGAGCGTCAGGCTGAGCCCACGCGGCCGCGGCCTTGCGTCCCGCATCCCGCGAACCTTGCCTCGCCGCGATGACCGCAACGAGCGGAGCTGTCATTCGCCGCATCGCCGCTGGGACAAACCAGGCGCATCGCATCAGTTTCGAAAGGCGCGCCGTATCCGCGAAAGTCTGATAACCAGCGAAAAGTTCGTCCCCCCCAAGCCCCGATAACGCAACTTTCAGCCCAGTTTCTCGCGCCGCCCACGAAACAAAATAAGTATTGACGGCGTCCATGGTGGGCTGGTCGAGAGCCGCAAGCGCCTCATCGAGGCGCGCGAGAACCGACTCTCCACTCAAAGGCACCTCGGTGTGCTTCGTCTTGCACCGGTTCGCCACCACGCGCGCGAGCTCCGCTTCATTGAAAGCAGTCCCCGGAAACGTCAGGGTGAAGCTTTGTATTCCCGTTCGAGCTTTAGCTGCGAGCGCAGCGATCGCGCCAGAGTCCAGCCCGCTCGACAGAAACAAGCCCACCGGCACGTCGGCGACGAGGTGCGCGCTCACGGCATCTTCCAGGAGCGGCCGCAATTTCTTCACGGCGTTCGAAAGATCACGCGGCTTGCGGGTATCGCGGGCCGCGGGCGAAACCGCGGGGTCCCACCAGGGACGCGCGCGCGGCGTGCGCCGCCGCTCCGGAACGTGCAAAAGCATGCGATGCCCCGGAGGAAGAGAGAACACTCCCTCGAGAAGCGTCACTGGCTCCGAAACGCCGCCAAAAAGTAAATAAGCAGTGAGAGCATCCTGCGAAAGATGTTTGGGCGCGACGCCGGCGGCAAGCAGCGCGCGAACCTCTGAAGCAAAAGCAAAACCCTCGGGCGTCTGCGTGTAATAGAGCGGCTTGATGCCCAGCGGATCGCGCGCCAGGAAAAGAATCGGCGCGGTGGCGTAGCGCTCGCGAAGATCAAGCAAAGCGAAAGCGAACATCCCGCGCAGTTCGTTCAGCGAATCCTCGCCCCATTCTTCCCACGCATGAACCAGAATTTCCGTGTCCGATTGTGTGACGAAGTGGTGGCCGCAAAGAATCAGGCGTTCGCGCAGGTCGCGATAGTTGTAGAGCTCGCCGTTGAAGATGACGGCGACGTCCTTGGTTTCGTTCCAGATCGGCTGTTGGCCGCCGGCGAGATCGATGATGCTGAGGCGGCGCATCCCCAGCACCAATCCCGGCGCGCGCGCATGGCCCGTAAGAAAACCTTCTTCGTCGGGACCACGATGGCGCATCGCCGCCGTCATTAGGCGTACGCGCGACTCCGCCTCAGCGCTTCGCGAGGCGAACGCGACGCCGCATATTCCGCACACGCTACTGCTTGATCTCCGGCGCCGAGAAGAGGGTTGCGCCGGCGCAAGAGGAAGAAAAGTGTCGCCATAGCGCAGAGCACCAGATAAAAAAAGGATTCCCGCTCCAGGAGCAGGCTCCAGTCCACGGCTTCATCCCACCCCGGAAATATCTTTCCCAGTAGCGTCCGCAGGTGCAGGCCCTCGAGGGGCAACCGTGCCAAACGTACATGCGCGAAATTGTTATATGTGTATTCGCGCGGATAGTTCGGGATCTGCGCGGCAGCCTCTTCGAATACGGCCGGGTTCTGCAGGTCCTTGCGCGTCAGGGAGTGGCCCTTGGCATCCTTCAAAATCACGCGGTACGCTGGATCAACAATGATCCAGCGGTCATCGACAAGGACTTCCGCCACCACGTGCTTTGTATTTCGATTTGGTGTCAGCAGTAGCAGGCGCCGCACCCGCAGATCGGAGCTTCGCGCCAGGTTTAGAAATGCGTTCGTGGCTGTCCCGCAGACATTCAACAGTTGCTGGTAGTTGAGCGTCATTTGGGGATCGCGGTGCGCGAGACTGTCAGGATTTGAGGTGGTGCCGCGAGACGGTTCGATGCGCATCCAGTTCAATATGGCTTCGACCTTTTGTTGCGCTGGCAGGAAGTTGGGCACAATCGCGTCGGAAAACCCGTCCAGATACCGCCGCACGGAGTACTCCCGGAAGCCCGTATAGGCCAAAGAAACCAATGCCACGGCAAGGAGCAGATTGCTGCCCCACCAGATCGTTCGAAAGATTCGATGTGGACGCGTCGTCACGACTTATTCAGCCCGCTGAGATTCTCCCTCGTGTGGCTGTCGGAGGCAAGCCCCCGTAAAGAGATTCGTAGAGTGACTCCATCTCCGCGACAGGCTCTTCCCAACCGAGCCTCGCCGTCACCTTCGGACACCCCGCCGCCAGCCGTTCGCGAAGTTCCGGCTCTCCCAAGATGCGCCCGAGGGCATTTGCCAGCGCCGCGGTCTCGTGAGGCACGACAAGCCCCGCTTCATTCGCCAGCAGCGGAGCCACTCCGCAATGCTCCGTTACGATTGCGGGGGTTCCTGCGGCTACCGCTTCGGCTGCCGTATTCCCGAAGTTCTCGTTCTGCGAAGGAAGGACAAAAACATCCGCGTCCCGGTACGCAGCCCACTTGGATTCTCCAAACACAGGCCCGGTGAATCGAACGCTCGATGGCGCTCCCAGTTGCGAAGCCATTTGATCCAGTTGCGTCCGCATCCCGCCTTCATCAGGCCCTGCAAAGACGAGTATCGCCGGTATTTCTGAAGATTTCTGCAAGACTTCCCCAAAGGCCCGCAGCAGCAGATCCGGGCTTTTCTTCTTCGATAAGCGACCTAGGTAAAGAACCAGTTTGGTTTCCGGCGGGATATCGTGGACTTTTCGAAAGGATCCGCGAGCAGGCCAGGAACCAGGCACTTCCACGCCATTCCGCCGAAGCCGCAACTTCTGTCGGGAAACGCCGCCTACGGCAAGTTCTTCCATTTCCTGGTCCGATGTGGCAACCACGGCGCTCGCTCCCGCGAGCATTTGCCGTCCCCAGAGTGCATGGTACATCCGCTTCAGCCAGAGACTCCGCACGATTGGCACGAACATCCCGATGGGCTCGACGACGTAGGGCACGCTTCGTTTGCTGCAGGCAGCGGCAACAGCTGAACCCAGCAAGTCGTAAAGGCCGAAAATGTGCGCGACGTCGAAATTCTGCAGCCGTACTCGCAGATAACGCTTCACCGCCGGGTTCCAACTCACTGTGCGGTAACGCATCCACGTCGGCAGATAAATGGCCTGCACGCCATTCTCATTCCGCCGCCAACCAAACGGCGACCGTTCCGCCGCGCTTTTTTCTTCCGGGGTTTGCAGCCGTTTTTCCAGCCCCCAATCGGCCGTGAGCACCGTCACTTGATGCCCTCGCCGCGCCAGCCCTTCGGAGAGCGCGCGCACTTTCACCGGTGGGCCGCCGAATTCGAGAAAAGGAGCGTACGTTTCCGTGACGTTCAGGATTCGCATTGTTCGCGCAGGATTTTTTTCAGTGATTTCGCGAAACTGCTGAAGCGAAACTCGTGCTCGGCACGCTGCTTTCCGCGCGCGCCCATCTCTTTCGAAAGCGCCGGGTCCGCCAGCAGCGCCTCGATGGAAGTAGCGAGCTGCATCGGGTCGCCATGCGGCACCAGGTAGCCGGTCACGCCGTCCTCGATGATTTCGGGTGCGCCGCCATGGGCGCCTCCGATCACCGGTTTGCCGCAGGCCATCGCCTCCAGGTACACCAGGCCGAATCCTTCGCCACGGCTGGGCAAGGCAAACATTTCGCACGCGGAGTAGCACGCGGCAAGCTCCGCGTAGCTCAACCCGCTCAAAAAATGCACGTGAATGTTGACACCATTTTGTTCCGCCAGGTCCTCAAGCCAGGCACGGTCATCGCCTTCTCCGGCGAAAACCAATTGCAGTTCCGGCCAGCTTGGCAGCAGCCTGGGCAGCGCGCTAATCAAAGTATCCATGCCCTTGTATCGTTCCGTCACCAGCCAGCGGCCCACCGCCAGAATCACGCGTCCCTCCGGAAACTCCTTCGGCGGAGCGCTTCGTGCGCCCGGCGTAATCAGCGCTTCGAATTGCGGATCGAGCGCCCAGGGTAGCACGCGAATTTTTTCGCGCGCCACCCCTTGCTCCGACGCAACGTGATCGGCCGTATCCCGGCTGGGCGCCAGCACCAGATTTGCGTGGCGCAGTGCGCGCCGTCGCAATCCCTTCAGCGGCTCCCAGACGTCGATTCCGTGCGTGCAGAGGATACTCTTCATCCGCGGGGCCACCAGTTTCATCGCCTGCACCACCGGTCCTAGATTGGGGTGCGCGGCCAGCACCAGTTTTCCTTTTCGGCGCGCTGCTCGCATCGCCGCCGCCGTGAACTGCCCCTTCGCGCGCGCGCTTCCCGTGAATACGAATTCGCGTCCTCCCAGCGTCATCCGGTGCAGCTCCGGCGAATCATTCAAGCTGAGCAGGCGGCAGTCCATGCTGCGGCTGGCGGCAAATTCCGTCAGCACGGCTGCCAGGTGGCGCCCGGCACGCTGCACCCCGCCGGGGGCGTCCAGTTCCGGGAAGAGGCCAATGAGCACGCGCAAAGTCTGCCAACTGCCACGCCTAATGGCAAGCACGGGATGCGTCGCAGTTGCTGAAGTGTTTTACGATAATGCCCGGCTTTCGACGGGCGACTGTTGCCGAATGGTCGAGGTGTCCCCGGGCTAGAGTTTTAAATTCCCCGTGGACGTGATGGATTTTGCGCTTGGGGCGCGGCCGCGGGAGTGCCGCCGTCCTTTGCGGGCTGAAATGCCCCTTTCTTCAGGTGCTGGTCTCCATCGACGTACGCAGTAAACTCCGTTCCTTGCGCAATCACTACATCTTTCCCAGCTGCCAGCCCGAGTACCGCTCCAGTCGAACTGTTTGTACCGGAGCTTTCCTGGTAAGACCGTACCGCCGCTTTCTTGTCGTCGCTCATACGGACAGAATCAATACTCAATCCCAGCTTGCCGCTGTGGCCCATGCGCTTCTTTGGTTCGGCCTCCCTGACGATGCCGAAAGCTGTTGTCCCAGCTGGAATCACGCAAAGACCATCCACGTCGACTTCTTCCAGGACTTTCAGTTCCACCGCGTCGCCGACATGCGCGCTTGCGGAAGAAAGAGTCTTGCCGAGAACCACGCGAATCGGCGTGCCATTGAGCAACGTAAGATCCGAAGGCGACGGCGGCGGCTTGGGAGCTTCCACTTTCCCTGCAGGTGCATCGTACTGAGTACGCTCTCTGGGCGGCTGCGCAGGCGCCGATTGCAGCGCCCTGGCGCCCGGCTTGTCCTTCAGCAAAAGGAGGCTGTCCACTGGCAGGTAACCCAGTTCGCCCTTGGCGGTGCGCACCCCGAAGTACGTGTCGTACCGCCCGGTGATCTGTACTTGTTCTCCGCACTGCAACGTCGTGCGCACGTCCAGAGTGATCATCGAACTATATAGATACACGTAGCCGCCTCCGCGCGGGCATTCCACTTGACCGACACTCTGTGCCCAGGTAATTGCGGGAAACGTCAGGAAAATGATTGCGGCGATGTACTTGACGCTGGATTTCATAGTGTACCTGCTAGTCCGAAAGTAGGGAGTCCCACACTCTATCTCAGCGCAAGATGGCTCCTGCTGACAAGAGAGGGAACTGCCCTGCTTGCATAAAGAGATACGATCCCGAAGTGAGCGTCCACGACGGCCACCTTCATCAATCAGTCCACATCATCATCGCTCCGCGCCTCTGAAGACCGTTTTCATCCACTCACGGAAAGGCAAGTGGTGTAGAATTCACGCCGTTTTCGAATTCAATGAAGCCATCCTCTCAGCGAGCAAGGTCGTGTTCTGAAGATCCGGACGGGTGCCCACTAAGCGAAGTCCCGCAACGAGTGCCACCGGAAAGTGGAGGAAAATTATGAAGCATAAATTTGATGTGGTTGCGGCCTTTCTCGCGCTCCTCGCGGGGCTCTGGATCGTTTCTGCCATCCTCGCGAAGCGGGCTGCCTTCGCCGCCGCCGGTGTCGAGGCGCCTCAGTTTGAAGTGGATCCCTTGTGGCCGAAGCCGCTTCCTAACCATTGGGTCATCGGTTCCGCCGTGGGTGTCTCTGTGGACTCGCAGGACCACATATGGATCGTTCATCGCACAAACTCTCTCGAACCCATGGAACTCTACGCCGCCGCAAAGCCGCAGGCTTCCGAGTGTTGCCTTGTGGCCCCGCCCGTTCTTGAGTTCGATGAACAGGGCAATCTCATCGGGCACTGGGGCGGCCCGGGGGACGGTTACGATTGGCCCGATTCGAATCACGGTATCACCGTCGATTACAAAGGCAACGTCTGGATTGGCGGCAATAGCCGCGGCCCGGATCCCAAGGGCTACCACGACAACATGGTCCTGAAATTTACGCAGAGCGGCAATTTCCTCATGCAAATCGGTCACCCGGGCAAGAGCCAGGGCAGCAACGATACCGAGAACTTGAAGGGCCCCGCGAAATTATTTGTGGACAAAGATACCGACGAACTGTATGTCGCCGATGGTTACGGCAATCACCGCGTAATCGTTTATGACGCGGAGACCGGAAAATACAAGCGCCATTGGGGCGCCTACGGTAAAAAACCTGATGACACCAATCTCGGCCCCTACAATCCCGACGCCCCACCCGCCCAGCAGTTCCGCAATCCGGTGCATTGCGCCGAGCTTTCGAACGAGGGCCTGCTCTATGTCTGCGACCGCCCGAACGACCGCATCCAGGTATTCAAGAAGGACGGTGCTTTCATCAAAGAAGCTTTCATCGCCACAAGAACTCTGGGCGACGGCTCCGCCTGGGACATCGCCTTTTCCAAGGATCCTCAGCAGAAATACATTTTCCTGGCCGATGGTTCGAATGAAAAAATCCACGTCCTGCTCCGCGATACGCTTGAAGTCCTGACTAGCTTTGGCGACGGCGGCCGCCAGCCCGGCCAATTCTATGCCGTGCACAGTATCGCTTCCGATTCGAAAGGCAACCTCTTCACCACCGAGACCTATCGCGGACAGCGCATCCAGAAATTCGTTTACAAAGGCCTGGTCCCGGTCACCAAAAAAGACCAGGGCGTCGTATGGCCGAAATCAGCGAAGTGAGCACGCAAATCTGGTTTATCTTGTGAGGGAAAGAGCCATGCAAAAAATACTGTTGAGTTTTCTTGCGTTCGCCTTTGTGGTGGCGCTTGCGATTCCCAATAGTTTCCGGGCCCAAATGCAAAGTCCCGCCCCGCACCTGCCGCGCGGAACCGCCACGGATGTCAGCAGCGCGGAAATTCAAGCCCTGGTGCAAAAGACGGCTGCCGACCGTGTCAGCGATCAAGCAATTCGCGTCGTCAGTGTCAACGGCGAATACAATGTCAGCATCGGTGTCGTGCACCGTGCCAAGACCTCTGGCAAAGACGCCCCCGGCGGCATCGAGCACGCCCAGATCACCGAGGTTTACCACGTTATCGAAGGGAACGGAACGCTTGTTACCGGGGGGACGCTGGACAATCCGAAAGAGGTTCCCGCCGAGAACCCAGTCGTGACAGTGCTCAACGGTCCCAGCACGGGCGGCACCGGGATTCAAGGTGGTGTTAGCCGCAAGCTCGGCCCCGGCGACGTCGTCATCATTCCACCGAACACTCCGCATTGGTTCAGTGAAATCACCACCAACCAGATCGTCTACCTTGTTGTGCGGATCGATCCCCACAAGATATTGCCCGCGGGCTACACCGCCAAGTAGGCGCAACTCCCATGACCCGCCTCCTTGTCGCGATTTTCGCCGCGCTGTTTTTGTTCTGGCCGTGTGCCGCGGCTGCGCACGATATCCCAAACGATGTCACCGTCCAGGCATTTGTCAAACCGCAAGGCAGTCGGCTCCATCTCCTCGTTCGCGTTCCACTCAAAGCCATGCGCGACATCAACTTTCCGGAACGCGGCCCGGGCCATCTCGATCTCGCTCAAGTCGGAGCCATGCTCCCCGGCGCCGCCACCCTGTGGATCTCCGACTTCATCGAAGTCTACGAAAACGACACTCGCCTTTCGAAACCGCGAATCGTCGCGACTCGCATCTCGCTCCCCTCGGACCGCTCCTTCTCTTCTTTCGAGGAAGCGCTAGCTCACGTGACCGGTCCAGCGCTGCCCGATGACGCGAACGTCTATTGGGACCAGACCATGCTCGACGTGCTTTTCGAATACCCGATCCAATCGGAGCAATCCCGTTTTTCCATCCATCCGGCGATGGCGCGGCTGGGCTTGCGCGTGGTCACTGTTCTTCGCTTTCTGCCAGCCGGCGGCGGGGTTCGCGCGTTCGAATTCAACGGCGATCCGGGCCTCGTCAGACTCGACCCGCGGTGGCACCAGGCCGCCTTGCGATTTGTCGACTTGGGTTTTTTCCACATTCTTGATGGCACCGACCATCTGCTGTTTTTGCTTTGCCTGGTAATCCCTTTTCGCCGCCTCGGCGCGCTCATTCCCGTAGTTACTGCCTTTACGATCGCGCATTCCATTACGCTGATCGCCTCCGCTTACAACCTCGCCCCGAACTTTCTCTGGTTTCCGCCGCTGATCGAAACGCTCATCGCGATTTCCATCGTTTACATGGCGCTCGAAAACATTGTCGGCGGCAGCAGCTTACAGCGCCGCTGGATGATGGCCTTCGGCTTCGGCCTGGTTCACGGATTTGGTTTCTCGTTTGCGCTGCGGGAATCGCTGCAGTTCGCAGGGTCGCATTTGCTGACCTCGCTTCTGTCTTTCAATGTCGGGGTCGAACTGGGCCAGCTCCTCGTGCTCGTCCTGCTCATCCCAGCGCTGCAGCTTCTCTTCCGCTTCGTTGTCGCGGAACGCATGGGCGCGATCATCCTGTCGGCGCTGGTCGCTCACACCGGCTGGCATTGGATGCTGGATCGCGGACGCGTCCTCGGTCAGTTCCGATTCGAATGGCCGGCGCTCACCGCCGCTTTGTTGGCGAGTGCTGTGCGCTGGCTGATGTTGTTCTTGTTCCTTGGAGGCGTGGTCTGGTTTTTGCAAAAAACATTTCAGCGCTGGGCGGAGCGCGCTCCTGGGGTCGGCTGGATGGCTTTCGCGCGAAAATTCAGAATCGGGGTCAGCACCATCGCGCGATCGGCGCTCAGCGGCGATTCCCAAGAAGGGGGACGAGGTCGGTGAGGCGGTCGAGATAAATGTCGGCGGGGTGGGCGGCGCGGTCGTGGATGCCGAAACCGTAATTCACGGCGGCAGCGAGAGTGCCGGCGTTGCGCGCGGTCTGCACGTCCAC